>Ga0209019_1000979_pt1 | contig 14502 bp, 7 predicted proteins | sample METZYME_3_300m_FD_187549 | JGI IMG/M metagenome (GOLD analysis project Ga0209019, IMG submission 187549) | Marine microbial communities from oxygen minimum zone in mesopelagic equatorial Pacific - METZYME_3_300m (SPAdes) (version 2) | ecosystem: Environmental > Aquatic > Marine > Oceanic | place... | reverse complement strand
CCGCGATATCCTTGCCGGCGCGTATCGCGGCCAACGTAGGCTGCAGCCCGGCGGTGCCGACGATGGCGACCAACACAATGTCCGCAGACGGCAGAGTGGCCAACTCGATCAGCCCCTCTGCGCCGGAAGTCACCCGGATGCCGTCGAGTTGCGGGCGCAGTTCGTCCGCTTTTTCCGGCGAGGTGATGGAGACCAGCTCGGGACGAAACTGCCTCGCCTGCTTTGCCAGGAGCTCGGCGTTGCCGCCCGCCGCCAGCCCAACGAGGCGGATGTCGTTGGGCAAATCCTCCGCAACCTTGACGGTGCTGGTACCAATCGAGCCGGTGCTGCCGAGTAGAACGACGTTTTTCATTTCGCGAAGCAGCGGCTACTCATTGAACAAAACCAGGCGCAGGTAAAGGAACATCAGCGGCGCGTTGAAGAGCAGGCTGTCGAGAAGGTCGAGGATGCCGCCGATGCCGGGGAAGAACGAGCCGGAGTCCTTCACACCAGAGTCACGCTTGAACACCGACTCAACTAGGTCTCCAAGCACCGCGCCAACACCCAGCAAAGGGCCAAGCGCGGCGGCGTGCAGCGGGGTCATCCCGCCCAGTTTGGCCGCGCCCCAATAATGCGCCATCAGCATTGCGGCGATGGTCGAGAGCAGGATCGCACCGGCAAAGCCCTCCCACGTTTTCGCCGGGCTGACCTTGGGAATCATTTTGTGCCGGCCGATCAGCGAACCAAGCGAGTAGGCGCCGATGTCGCTGCACTTGGTAGCGAGAATAAAGAAGAGCAGGCAAAATCCACCGTCGAATGCGGCCCCTTCCGGCGCGGAATAAAAGAAGATCTTCAGCAGGAAACCAAGCAGCCACGAGACGTACAACACGCCGAGCATCGTGTGGCCCACCATCGAAAATGAGGGCGGCGCCGGATGCGCGAAGACCCGCCGCACCAGCAGGGACAACAGCAGGACGACGAAAACACCGAGCTCAAGCTCCGCCACGCCGCCCATCGTTGGCTCGCCGAGTTGCGCCTTGGCCAAGCCGGAGAGGTAGACGAACAGCGTGCCGACCAGGGCGACGCCACCAGCCAGGCCAAGCCACTTGAATCGCGGCAGACTGCTCTCGTCCACCATACCGTAAAACTCGAGCAGGCCGACGATGTTGAGCATCATGACGATGCCACCAAGGAGAAACACAGAGAGTGTGCCGCCAGCCAGCAAACCGTAAAAGACGATCCCCAATAGCACCACGGAGCTGGCCAGGCGCCGTGCGAAGGCGACTCCTTTCGGCTCTGTTTTGTTGGCTTGAACGGCGGATGACATGCTCTCGACGGGAGGGTTTCAGTCCGCTTGACCGGGGTCAAACTTTTCCGAAACGGCGGTCGCGGCTGGCAAACACCTCAAGTGCGGCGCAGAACTGCGCCTCGCCAAAGTCCGGCCAGAACTGCTCGGTAACCACCAGCTCGGCGTAGGAAATCTGCCACAGCAAAAAGTTGCTGATACGCATTTCGCCGCTGGTCCGAATCAGCAGGTCGGGATCCGGAGTACCCGCGGTGTAGAGATGATCAGCGAAGGTTTGCTCGTCGATGTCCGCCGAGGCCAGTTCGCCGGTCTGCGCCTTGGCAGCGATGGCACGGGCTGCGTCCACCAGCTCGGTGCGTGCGCCGTAGCTGAGGGCAAGCGTCAGCGTTGTGCCGGTGTTATGATCGAGCGACGCAACGGTGGCATCGAGCTGCTCACGGACAAATCCGGGCAGGCGGTCCAACTGACCGATCGCCCGCAGCCGCACCTTGTTTTGGTCCATCTCCCCCTGCTCGGTTTTTAGGTAGTGGGCGAGGAACTTCATCAGCGTATCGACCTCGTCCTTGGGACGATTCCAGTTCTCGACGGAGAAGGCGTAAAGCGTGAGGTAACGGATGCCTAGCGCGGAGGCGCAACGCAACACCGCGCGGACCGACTCTGCGCCACGGCGATGCCCCTCGACCCGCGGCAGGCCACGCTCCCGCGCCCAGCGGCCGTTGCCGTCCATGATAATGGCAACGTGTGCCGGGAGGACGGCCTTGGCCTGTTCACTGAGTTCTGTTGTGGCGTGACTCATGCGCTTGGCCAGGCGACAGCGTTTACAGGGTGATAGTCTGCGATCGGGCCGGGCCGACCGAGGCGTGGCTGAGCTTGGTACCGGTTAGTCTGGCCAACGCATTGGCATAACGCCGGGCATTGAGCGGCAGAGCCTTCCACGTGCGAATCCTGTGTGTTGGCCTCTGCCAGCCGGGGAACGTCTCGTAAACGGCCCTGCACTTGGCCAACTGGCGAAGGTCGCTTGGCTGATGATCGACCTGTTTTCCGCTGAGCAGGTAGCCGACGCACACCTTGATTGACTCGAGTGTGTCCAGGCCATCTAGATTTGTGACCGCAAGGTCAGTAATCCCGTTGAGCATGGCCGCCTGTCGGACGGTCACGGCGTCGAACCAGCCGCAGCGGCGCTCACGGCCGGTGGTCGCACCGTACTCGCGACCCATGCCGTGCAACAGATCGCCGACGATTCGGTCCTCTGACGGCATCGGGCCCTCGCCGACCCGGGTGGTATAGGCCTTTGCCACCCCAATCACTCGATCAATCCTGTTTGGCGCTATGCCTGAGCCGGTGCACATGCCACCGGCGGTGGTGTTCGATGAGGTGACATATGGATAAGTGCCGTGGTCGATATCGAGAAATGTACCCTGAGCGCCCTCGAAGAGGATGCGTTTTTTTTTCGACGAGGCCTCATGGAGCAATTGCACGGTGTTGGTGACATAAGGCTTGAGACGACGCGCGGCCTTGAGAACGCTCTCCATTGTGCGCTTGACGGGGAGTGGGGTTGCACCGAGCGACTTGAGCAGTGCATTGTTGTTTTTAATAGCCTGCTGCAGTTGTTCAGCGAAGCGTTTCACATTTAAGATACTGCCCATACGCAGGCCGACACGATCAACCTTGTCACCGTACGCCGGCCCAATGCCGCGCATAGTGGTGCCGATCCGATCCTTTCCCTTGAGCGCCTCGCGCGCGGCGTCGATCGCCTTGTGGTAGGGGAACACCATGTGGGCGGCGTCGCTGGCGTGCAGCCGTCCTGCGGGATCGATGCCAGACTTTTTCAAGCCGTCGATCTCCTCCACCAGGCCGATGGGATCGATCACGACACCGTTACCGATGACGCAGGTGGTACGTTTTCGAAGAATGCCGGAGGGGATGAGGTGCAGGATGTACTGCGTCCTGCCAACGATGACGGTGTGGCCGGCGTTGGCGCCGCCCTGGGCGCGGACGACGATGTCCGCCTGTTGAGTCAGGAAGTCGATGATCTTGCCCTTGCCCTCGTCACCCCACTGGGCGCCCACTAGAATGGTGTTCGACATATCGTGGCTGCCTGCTGAAACGAACAAACCCGAAGCCTAGCCCGGGGTCGTCCCTCATTAGCGCAGGGACGCTAGGGAAACCGTTGATCGGTGTCAACGCTTGGCCAAGCGCCCGGCCTTATTTCATGTGCTCCTCGAGGAAGGCATCGACCTCCCGGTAAAACTCAAAGACGTTGTCCTCGTTGCGATAGCCGTGTCCCTCGTTGGCCTTGATGATAAGCTTGTTTGGGATGTTGTTTCGGTCCAGCGCACGCTTAAGGATGCGGCCATGCTTGGGCGGCACCCGCCAGTCGTCCATCCCGTAGGCCATCAACACCGGGGCCTTCACATTGCCGATGTTGTTCTGGATGGAGCGGTCCTTGATCCAGCCCTTGTCCTTCTTCCGGTCGGCAATCATCACGGCATCGATGGCGTCATTGATCTTCTTTGGAAGCGGGTATTCCTTGAGAATCAAGTCGATGTCGGTGACGCCGACGTAGTTGATGCCGCACCGGTACAGTTCCGGCGTAAAGCACAGGCCTGCCATGGTCGCGTAGCCGCCGTAGCTTGCGCCGTAGATGCCAACGCGCCCGGCATCGACAATGCCCTCGGCAATGAGATGCTTTACGCCGTCAGTAATGTCGTTTTGCATCTTGCCGCCCCACTCGCGGAAGCCGGCTGTGTAAAGCCTTGTGCCGTAGCCGGTGGAGCCGCGGAAGTTCGGCTGAAAGACCGCGTAGCCGCGGTTGGCCAGGAACTGCACTTCCTTGTTCCAGCCCCAGTAATCGCGGGCGGACGGCCCACCGTGCGGGTGAACGATAAGTGGGAGATTCTTGCCATCGCTGCCATTGGGGATGGTCAGATAACCGTGGATGATCAGCCCGTCGCGGGCGGTGTACTGGATGGACTTCATCGGCGACATCTTGGCAGGGTCAATCCACTCCGCGAGGTCGAGCAACTTTTCCAACTTGGGTTTCTTCCTGTTGCTGATATCGAGCAGGTAGTAGGAGCCGATAGTTTTCTCGCTGTGCGAATGGAAAAGGATGCGATCCTCCTTCTTGGACCAGTTCTTGATGTCGTTGGCCATGCCGGGCAGCGCGTTGTCGATGATCGCCTGGTATTCCTGGTAATCCTTGTCAAACCAGTAGGTCTGAGGGCGGTCGGCCTCGTAGCGCACCCCAAGCACCTTGCCGGTCTTATCGGACACGATCGGCGGCCCGGCCGGCACGTCAAACTTCGGATGCGCGAAGATCATCCGGCCCAGTCTCCTCTCCTTGAGGTCGAACTGGAACAGTGCCTTCTTGTCTCCATCGGGAGCGGCCACGTAGAGGATGTCGGGGTTCTTTCCAAAGCCCAGCGGGACGATGGCTGTGCGAAAGTCACCTGAATAAACCTCCTCCCAATCCGACTCGGAATCCCGTCGATGAAGGACAGTCCGAGTGAGGCCGTGTTGGGCGACCCCGATGCGGACGACTTTATCACGGTCAGCTACGAATTGAAGAATGTCACCCCGATTGAAGACAACCCGTTTTTCCTTTGCTGTGAGTGTATTGAGCCGGACGATATTCCCGTAGAAAGCACGATCCTCACGAAATCCCCCACCGCCTTTGCGCACCTCGACCAAAATATACTCGTCCTCGTCCGTTAACGGGTCGAACAAATCCATCACCTTGAAAACGCGACTGCCAAATTCACGGGAGGTCTTGAAGGACGGATGGAGCACCTTGGACTTGGAGCCATCACGGTTGACGGCATAAAGACCGCCATTGGGAAAATTGTTGCGATCTTTCATCTGGAAGATCATGCGTTCATTACTGATCCAGTTGAAACTGTACACCTCGTTTTCATCCTCCGCAGTGCAGCCGAAGAGCTTGCGGTCGGAAAGCCGAATGGTGAGAAGGTTGTTTTTGCCCTCGCGCGGCGCGATCGCAGCCAGCCATTTGCCGTCCGGGGAAAGACGCATCCTATTAAACTCCGGATCCTTGAAAAATGTCTCAATGGGCAATTTCTCAGCTTGGCCAAGCGGGGCAAGCCATGCCAGGGCAAGGCCAAGCGCGGCCGCTCGCATGATGGGGATGGTGATTGTTTTCATTTCGCTCAGGACGATCTGCCGAGGATCGTGATTCCCAACAGGGAGCAGACTGTAGCGTCCTGCTTTTTGGCAAGGCGAACAAAAAAATCCCGTGGCCAAGTGACCACGGGATTTGATTGTAAATGGATTGTTCGCCTTAGAAGCGGACAGTCGCTCGGGCGTACAGGACGGTGCCCCAAGGGCTGTGGCCTGCGGTGCCGTACGAGTACCCTTCCGGCTCGCCGTCTGACCAAGGCGGATCCTCGTCGGTGACGTTCAACGCCCCAACCGTGATCCGTGAGTTGTCGGTCAGGTCATAAGTAGCCTGCAAGTCAAGCGTGGTGTGCGAATCGACTTCCGGAACCACTCCGTATAACTGATCAAAACTATCGACGTGGTTGATCGTTGCTCCGGCGCTGTACTTGTCATAGTTCCACCAGACGCTCAAATTGCCACGCAATTCCGGCACAGTATAACTGCCTACCAGCTCCTCGAAGCTATCGGTCGGACGTGCCTGATATTCGTATGATTCCATATGAGCGGCACGAAGATCAACACCGAAGTAACCCACCGAAGTGTCGATCCCGTAGTCGATCGATATATCGAGCACTTCAACATTCACGTTAGCTAGATTAAGATAAGCGTTGTTGATGTGCTTCAGGCTCCCAGGGATACCTCCGTTGGGAATATCGTCATCACCAAGCTCTGGATTCTCCTCGGTGCCAAACTGGCCGTCAGGCCCTGGGTTATCAGCTACCCTGTCAGCATCCGTCTGCTCGTTACGAATAATGTTGTTACCGAAGAGCTCCTCGTTGTTCAGCATATACTGTGCACCGAGGCTTGTGATCTGATTCTCCAACTCGACGTTGCTCCAGTTCAAGCTGATGGCGAGATCCATGTTCTCCGGCATGGGAATGTCGATAACGGCACCAATGGAGTAGCTATCCGACTCTTCCGGTGTCAGATCCGGATTACCACCAGAGATGGTCTTGTACTGCATTCCCCCATCACCACGTGCTGGATCCAAAAGGAACGGGTGGGCGATAGTTTGGCCCATGTACAACTGTTGGAGACCCGGTGCCCGGAACGCGGTCTGGTAAGTGCCACGTAACAGCACACGCTCATGCGGCTGGTACTTCAAACCCACCTTCGGGTTGTCGGCCGAGCCGAAGTCGCTGTATTGCTCGACGCGCCAAGCGGCCTGCAATCCGAGGGAGTGAATTCCAGAAACCCTGTTGTCCTCCCCGATGATCGGAATCATGAATTCAGCGTATCCGGCGTCACGAGAGCGGCTGCCCGCGTTGGAAGTGCCCCCAGAGGCAACGATCTTGTTCGACATGGAGAGACTGTCGCCAATGTCGCTGGTATCCTCCTTTGCGGTTTCAGCGCCAACGGCCAAAGCCACTGTGCCACCCGGCAGTTCAAAGATATCGCCGGCCGCCTTGACGTCAAACATCCGAAGCTCGGACTCAGCGCGGCGGAGGGTATTGACCCGGAGTCCGTCGAGGACAGCCGGGCTGTTGATCCCCAGTCCAGCGCCAAATATATTGTAGGCGGTGGCTGGATCACTCGAGGCCAACGCGTCCGAGAAGGCGTCCGATGAGACGAAGTTCTGGCCGAAGTCGACTGTCTCGACCTTGTTGTAGAGGAAGGCGGTCTCTGCCTGCCAACTGTCCCCGATGTCAAACTTGACACCCGGCAGAACGCGGAAAATGTCACTCTCAATATCGAAGAGACGCGGCCCAACCTCGATCAGGCGATGACGGAAGGTTGTGTCCTCACCAAACGGGTTAAACGCGTTGGAAGCCGGCAAAATGCCCCAGGTGTCGGTATTCAAATCGCCGAATGCCGGGGTCGGAGCCATCTCCTGGTGAACCTTTATATTCCGGTAGGTCGTATGCACGAACGCGGTGGCATAATCGGTCACGTCGTAATTGATACGGCCCGATGCCCCGTATCGCTCGTATTCGGGCGTAAGGGTCATCCACGGGTTGTAGTCAAAACGGTTGACGCCCGGGGCACCGATGATCTCCTCGGCGGTCGGTGTACCAGTGCTACCTGCGGGTACCTGGTAGAAGCCGGACTCAAACCCGTTCTCTGAGCCGGGCAGAATCTTGATCGAACCCGGGTTGCCGGAGGAGGAGCGGAAATCATAACCACCAGCGGGTCCCTGATTTGCGCTTGCGGCATAATCCCTATCATCATGCTGCAACGAGTTGCGCTGCATATAATCAACATTGATCCAGGCATTGCCATTTTCACTGACCGTGCCACCCGTGATCGAGTAGGTCTGGGTGCCCATATCGCTGTCGGCGGTATTGCTATACCCTACGCTAATTTCCAGGCCGTCGAAATTGTCGCGTGTGATGATGTTGATCACGCCAGCAACAGCGTCGGAACCGTAAATGGCAGAGGCACCGTCCAGCAGAACCTCAATACGCTCCACAACCGCCATCGGGACGCCGTTCAAGTCGGAGAACGCCGTGGTTATGTTCTGGGCCATCGAGTGATTGCCCAACCGGCGGCCATCCACCAGCACGAGCGTGTAGGCCATGCCCATGCCGCGCAGCGACACGCCGGATGTACCCGGGGCGAAAGAGTTCTGGAATTTCTCGTCGAACGATCCGGAGTTGTTCTGCGGCAAACGACGAAGCAGCTCGCCCACAGTCTCGGCACCGGAACGGTTGATCTCCTCGCGATCGATTCGCACGATCGGAGACGGTCCCTCCAACTCGACAGTCGGAATGTTGGAACCGGTGATGACAACTGGGGTCAATTCACCTTCATCATCCTGGGCAACTGCCGGCATGGTGGCCAGCGGAAGACCCAAACTCATGAGGGCGACAGTCTTCACTGCGGTCCTCATCCTCTTGGTTTTTGCTCTATATGCACGTTTCATAACGATAAAATTACTCGTAGATTGGTATTATATTGTTTGGTTGCTCAGAATATTAGGAATGATGCGGTCTGCACTCATTCTTTTGCGGGCCACAATCAACATCCCTTTTCGCGCTGTCAAGCATCTGATTCGCCTTTTTTATAGTTTTTTTTGAGGTTACACCGTTTGACGGCAGAACCTGATTACCTCATTTTCAGCCCGTCATCTTGAGTCTGGCCCAACCAGACCTCTCGGCCACTTTGGCCAAGCTGCGAGAAACTCCCCCTATACAGGCTGTCCTGTACGGTGCGGAGCCGGGAGAGGTGTTGTCTCTGGGCGGCATCAGTCAAGGCGCCCAAGCCTTTTCGGCGGCGGTTTTGGCCCATTTCGCCAAGGGCCGGCCGGTGGTGCTCGTCTGCCCCACCGGCAAACTTCAGGAGCAACTTCAGCAGGAACTCGAGACGTGGCTCCCCGCCCTAACCAAGAGCCCGGCCAAGCCGCCGCTCTTTTTCCCGGCTTGGGATGTCCTGCCGCACGAGGCCCGACTACCGCACGCCGACGTGTTGAGCGAGCGGCTCGAGACGCTCATTCACTTGTCCAAGCGCCGCAAACCCAGTGTCAACTCCACTGCTCCAGGCCCGGTCATCGTCACCACTGGCGTCGCCCTGCTGCAGCGGACGTTCTCCCCGAGCGAGCTGAAAAATCGGTTCCGCAACTTTAAGATTGGAGAGCGCATTGATCCACTGGACCTCGTCGAGTGGCTCGAGGACCAGGGCTACGAGCCGGAGGCGCAGGTCAGCCAAAAGGGGGAGATCGCGTTGCGCGGCGGTATTCTCGACGTCTTCCCTTTGGCCAGCCCGTGGCCGGTGCGCTTCGAGTTTTTCGGTGATGAAATCGAGTCGCTGCGCACCTTCGATCCGCAGACGCAGATTTCCCGCGAGAAGATCGACCGTGCCACGATCTCTCCCGGAGGTGAGCTTGGCATCCTTAAGCAACAACTCGCCGCCGACTCAAACTACGCAGCCGGGCGGCTCGGCGACTACCTTGTCGGTGATCCGATTTGCCTGCTGATCGAGCCGGACCACATCGCCGAGCGCGTCGCCGATTACCTCGAGCAAGTGCCCGGCGGTGACCTGTTTCACGACAACTGGGAAGCCGCGCTTGGCCAAGCTCGTAAACGCGGCACGATCGTCGAGGTTCGCGAAACCGACGACGACGAGCCGCTGTTCCAGGGACTCGACTCGTACCGGCCGCTTGGCGAATCGTCCGGCGATCCGCAGGTTGCCGATGCCCAGCGGCGCGAGTTTTTCAACCAACTACATCGCTGGCTGCGTAACGGCTACACCGTCTGGACGATCTGCGGCACCGAGGGCGAGTTGCAGCGGTTCGATGAACTGTGGATCGAGTACGGCTTGGCCAAACGCAAGGCCGAGGCCAAGCCGGTACGAATGCTGGGTACCATGTCTCGCGGTTTTCTCGTCGAGCCGGCCGGGCTGGTCGTCGTCACCGACTCGGAGATTTTTGGGCGCACCCGCACGCAGCGATCGCGCAGGCTCAAATCGCCCCACGCAGCGGCAATGCGCTCGGCGCTGGAGATCGATTTTACCGACTTGAGTGTGGGCGACTTCGTCGTGCATTTGCAACACGGTATCGGCCGATACCTCGGGCTGAAGGTGCTGCCGGTCGAGACGCGCACGATGCGGGACGGCAGGAGAAAATCCAGTGGCGGTGAGGAGTGCCTCGTGATCGAGTACGGCACGCGCGACCCGGAGCAGGAGCCACCTAAGCTCTACGTGCCGGTTTCCGAGGCGCACCTCGTCAGCAAATACGTCGGCACCGGTAGAGCGCGTCCACCGCTCAGCATCATCGGTGGCAAACGCTGGGCCAAGGCCAAGGCCGATGCCGAGAAAGCGGTTTCCGATGTCGCCGCTGACTTGCTCAAGCTACAGGCCTCGCGCGAGGCTCAGCCGGGGCACGAGTTTGGCGACGACACGCCGTGGCAGAGGGAGTTCGAGGGGTCGTTTCCGTTCGAGGAAACGCCGGACCAGTGGTCGGCCATCGAGGCGGCCAAGCGGGACATGCAGCAGTCCAAACCGATGGATCGGCTCGTCTGCGGCGACGTCGGTTTCGGCAAGACGGAGGTGGCCATCCGCGCGGCATTCAAGGCGGTGATGGGCGGCAAACAGGTCGCCGTGCTGGTGCCAACCACTGTGCTGGCGCAGCAGCATTACAACACGTTCCTCGAGCGCATGGCAGAATTCCCCATCTCGGTGGAGTTGCTCTCTCGGTTCCGCTCAAAAAAGCAGGCCGACGCCGTCATCGCGGCGCTGGCGGCCGGCTCGGTGGATGTTGTCATCGGCACGCACAAACTCATTCAGCACAATGTCCGCTTCAAAGACCTCGGGCTGGTTATCATCGACGAGGAGCAACGGTTCGGCGTGCTGCACAAGGAGAAACTCAAGAGACTGCGTCAGACAGTGGACGTGCTCACGCTCACCGCGACGCCGATCCCGCGCACACTGCACATGGCTCTGACCGGCGCCCGCGACATGAGCACCATCGAGACGCCGCCGCAGGACCGGCTGCCAATCGAGACCACCGTCATCGAGTTTGACGAGGCAACCCTGCGCAACGCCATCCAGCGCGAGCTCAACCGGGGCGGGCAGGTGTTTTTTCTGCACAACCGCGTCACCACGATCGAGTCGATGGCAGAGCGCATCCGCAAGCTTGTGCCCAAGGCACGGCTCACCGTCGGCCATGGCCAGATGGCCAGCGGCACGCTCGAGAAGGTGATGACCCGGTTCATTAACGGCGATGCCGACATCCTGCTCTCGACGACCATCATCGAGAGTGGCCTCGACATCCCCAACGCCAACACGATCATCGTTGACCGTGCCGACCGTTTCGGCCTGAGCGAGCTGTACCAGTTACGCGGCCGCGTCGGCCGTTACAAGCACCAGGCATACGCCTACCTGATTTTGCCACGACACGTCGCGCTGCTCACCGATGCCCGCAAGCGAATCAGCGCGCTCAAGCAGTACTCGAAGCTCGGCAGCGGATTCAAGATCGCCATGCGCGACCTCGAGATTCGGGGGGCCGGCAACATCCTCGGCGCACAGCAGAGCGGCCACATCACCGCCGTGGGCTTCGAGCTTTACTGCCAGTTGCTCAAGCAAAGCGTGAAACGGCTCAAGGGCGAAAAAATCGGTCGTCGCGTCGAGGTGCGAGTCGCGCTCGATTTTCTCGCGATAAATCCCGGCGAAGAAAAAAGTGCCGAGCGAGCGCCCCGCAAGAGTGCCCCACCGCCGTTCGAGGTGACCGTACCGCGCGATGTCGATGACGAGGATGACGACGACGAAGCTCCGGTCGACGCCGAGGAGCCAAGGGACATCGGCCGTCTGCCGGCGTATTTGCCATTCAACCACATTCCCGAGACGCGGCAACGCATCATCCTTTACCGCAAACTGGCCCAGCTCTCCAACGCCGCCGAGCTTGCCGAACTGAAGGAGGAGATTCGCGACCGCTTCGGCCCCATCCCCAAGCCGGTCGAGCGGCTGCTGAGCGTGGCGGAACTGAAGGTGCTGGCCGCAGCCAAGAACGTCACCGGGATTGAGGCCAAGGGAGACAAGATCATGCTGACCCGCAACGGTGAGCTGATCACGCTTGGCGGCAAATTCCCGCGCTTCACCAAGCGCTCCCCCGACGGGCGCCTCAAGGAAATGCGAACGCTGCTCCGGGCGTTGTAAGCAAAGCGCTTGGCCTATACCTTCCAGATCATGTCGGCAACGGTCTTGCCGGCCGGGATGAACGGCAGCACGTGCTCGGTGTACGGCACGATGACATCGAGCACATAAGGCTGGTCTGAGTCGAGCATCCGCTGCAGCGCCGCCTTGAGGTCGCGCTTGTACATCACCCGCTCGGCCGGCACGTCGAAGCCCTTGATCACTGCAACGTAGTCGGGGTAAATCTGCTTCATATCCTCCGGATCACCGAGGTAGGTGTGTCCGCGGTTGCCGTCGTAAAAACGATCCTCCCACTGCATGACCATGCCCAGGTGCTGGTTGTTGAGGATGATGGCCTTGGCCGCGATTTTCTCAATGCGCGCGGTGGCCAGTTCCTGGACGTTCATCAGGAACGAGCCGTCGCCGTCGATGTCGATCACCTGCTTGTCCGGCCGCGCGACCTTGGCGCCCAGCGCCGCCGGGTAGCCGAAGCCCATCGCGCCAAGCCCGGCGCTGGTGAGCAGTTGCCGTGGCTGCTCGTACTGGTAATACTGTCCGGCCCACATCTGGTGCTGGCCGACGCCGGTGGTCAGGATGGCCTCGCCACCGGTCAACTCGTAAAGCATCTCGATGACCATCTGCGGCAGGATGACCTCGCTCTCGGAGCCGGCGAGGTGATCCTTTATGTGCTGGGACTGCATCACCTCCTCGGTGACCCGGTAGCCAAACGGTGCCTTGGCTTTCCAGCGGGCGACCTGTTCCTGCCACGCGGTGAATTTCTTCTGCAACGGCCGCTCGCTGACCATGTCGGCCAGGCGCTCGAGCGCGTAGCGGATCTCGCTGATCACCGGCAGGGTAACCTTGCGGTTCTTGTTGATCTCAGAAGGGTCGATGTCGATGTGGACAATGGTGCCGTGCTCGCAGAACTTGTCGACCTTGCCGGTCACGCGGTCGTCGAACCGCACGCCAAAAGCGAGCAGCAGGTCGGCTCCCTCGGCCACCTTTTGCGTGTTGCCCTCGGCATCCTTCTCGAACTCGCCGCTGACGGCCCAGTTGGCGTAAGCCGAGCCGTGCATGCCGAGCCAGCGCAGCGACAACTTGTGCGTCTCCGGGAACGCGCCGACTCCCATGATCGTGCTGGTCACCGGGATGCCAGTCGCTGCGACAAACCGACGCAACGCATCGCTGGCGTCGGCGCTGATGATGCCGCCGCCCACGTAGAGCACCGGCCGCTCGCTCTTCTCGATCAGCCCGATAATCTCGTTGAGCTCAAGTTCGCTCGCCTTCCGATTCTCGGGGTCGAATCCGGCGATGTCGACCTCGGCCGGGAAGAAGACCTGTGCGCGGGTCTGCTGGATGTTTTTCGGCACATCGATGACCACCGGGCCGGGCCGACCGCTGGTGGCAATCTTGAACGCCTCTTTCACCACGACCGGGATTTCGTTGACGTCGGTGACGAGGTAGCTGTGTTTCACCACCGGCAGGGTCAACCCGTAAAAGTCAGTCTCCTGGAATCCGCCCTTGCCGATCATCGCCTGCGGCACCTGGCCGGTGACGGCGACCAGCGGGATCGAATCCATGTACGCGTCGGCAATGCCGGTGACAAGGTTGGTGGCGCCGGGACCGCTAGTAGCCATGCAGACGCCTGCCTTGCCGGTGGCGCGCGCGTAGCCCTCGGCCGCAAACGCACCACCCTGCTCGTGTCGCGGCAGGATGGTGCGAATCTGTTTCGAACGGGTCAACGCCTGGTGCAACTCCATGCTCGCGCCGCCGGGGTAGGCGAACAGGGTGTCCACACCCTCCCCTTCCAGGGCTTTGACGAGAATCTCACTGCCGAGCATGCTCGGCCCAATCTCGCCCTTGGCCTTGTTTGAAGTCACCGCCTTGGTTTCTGTTGTCTCGCTCATTTGAATACTCGGTTTTGCAAAAAAAAACCCACGACCGTTTGGGTCGTGGGTGTCTTGGAAATTTTAACTTATCCGCAACGAGCCCGACCCCAGCCGTCTACCATTACGACCAGTCCCTTTACGATTGTTGCCACTACTTTTGCCATAGCGGGCGGCTTTGTAGACCGGCCTCTCCCGGACGTCAAGCGGGAAAAGTGCCTATTTTAGGGGTCAGAGACTAGAGTTGAGGGGTTGGCCGCTTCGCTTGGCCAAGCGCTCACTCCTTGGCGGGCTCGGGGGCTTCGGCTTCCACGGCCGGTTCGGCCTCTTCCTCGGCTGCCGGCGCTTCCTCTGCTTTTTCGCCAGTGATCTCGGCGAGGATTTTCTGCGCCAGTTCCGGGTTGTCCTGAAGCGCCTGGCGGGAAGCTTCCTTGCCCTGCCCGATCATCTCGCCCTCGAACTGCAGCCAGGCGCCTTTTTTCTGGATGACATCCCTGGCCAAGCCGACGGCGATCAGGTCGCCCTCCCAGTTGATGCCCTGCCCGTAAATAATGTCGAACTCGGCCTCCATGAACGGCGGCGACACCTTGTTCT
>Ga0209019_1000978_pt1 | contig 14522 bp, 11 predicted proteins | sample METZYME_3_300m_FD_187549 | JGI IMG/M metagenome (GOLD analysis project Ga0209019, IMG submission 187549) | Marine microbial communities from oxygen minimum zone in mesopelagic equatorial Pacific - METZYME_3_300m (SPAdes) (version 2) | ecosystem: Environmental > Aquatic > Marine > Oceanic... | reverse complement strand
GGCTCGTCCATATTCCTATTGGCCGATTTGGGGAAGCTGAGGAGATTGCGCAGGCGGTCCTCTATCTGGCATCGGATGAATCATCATTTGTGACTGGATCAAGTTTTGTGGTCGATGGCGGCATTACGAGTGCATATGTAACACCCGAGTGATGGGAATGCCGCTCGAGATCATAAATCCTTACGATCAATCACTTGTCTGCCGCGTTCAAAATGACGAGGGCGAGAGACTTGAGAAGAAGATTGCGGGTGCCCACGCAGCGTTCCAACATTGGCGCCAGATCCCGATTGGCGAGCGAATTGTACAAGTCCAAGCCGGACTTAAACGCTTTCAGCAAAACTCTGCAGTAATTGCGCGAGATGTAACACGACAAATGGGCAAGCCGATTGTGCAAGCTCAGCGTGAAGTTGACACGGCGTTTGAGCGTGCTGAATACATGATATCGATCGCTGAAGAGAGCCTCACTCCAGATATTTTACCGGAATTAGATGGTTTCGAGCGTCGTATCGAACACGTCCCACATGGCGTGGTTTTGAATGTCGCGGCTTGGAATTATCCACTCCTTATTCCTATTAATGTAGTGGTTCCAGCACTTCTTGCAGGCAATACGGTGCTATTAAAGCATTCAGCCAAAACGCCACTTTCAGGTCAAGCCTTTGCTGAAGCGTTTGGAGACTTGGAGGTTACAGGTCTGGTCACAAGTCTTGTTTTGAGTCACGAAACAACAGCCGCTGTTATCGCAGATCCCCGTGTGTCTCATGTCTCATTCACCGGGTCCGTGACAGGAGGCTCAGCAGTCTATCAGCAAGCTGCAAAGCGGTTCATTGATGTGGGACTTGAGCTTGGCGGCAAGGACCCTGCCTACGTTGCCGAAGATGCTGACGTGAAGTTTGCAGTGGCTAATACTGTCGACGGTGCATGTTACAACGCTGGGCAATCCTGTTGCGCCGTGGAGCGGGTATATGTCCATCGGCACCATCTTGAAGAGTACCTTGACCGTGCCCAACAGGTCATCGAAGCGTATAGAACGGGTGATCCGTTGGATAAAGCCACGACCTTGGGTCCCTTGGTGAGTCGGATGGCTTTGGAAGAGGTTGAGAGGCAAGTGAGTGACGCAATTGACCGTGGCGCACACCTGTTGACAGGAGGCCGCCGAGTGCCAGGACATCGTGGCAATGTGTTTCCAGGTACCCTGATTTCTAATGTGCCGAATGAGGCTTCAGTGATGCAAGACGAGAGCTTTGGGCCGATCGTGCCCGTACGGGGAGTTGAGAATGATGAAGAAGCACTTCGGTGTATGAGGGAAACTCGCTTCGGATTGACGGCTTCGGTCTGGACGACTGATCGCAATCGTGCCGAGCGATTCGGTCGGTTGCTAGAAAGCGGCACTATTTTTCAGAACCGATGCGACTATGTGGATCCAGCGCTGCCTTGGACTGGATATGGAGATTCTGGAAAGGGCTCAACGATGTCTCGGTACGGGTTCTATCATCTTACTCGTCGTAAGAGTATTCACTTTAAAACCAAGATATGATAATTTTCTTGCGGAGGAGGGCTGGTAGACTTTTTGTCACCGCCACATCCGGATTTGTGACCAGTGACACATGACTAGTCATACTCTTCTACCCCTACGTCTCTCGTCTGTCATTCTCGTCTTTTGGCTGCTTGGATTATCTGTCGTCTCGTCAGTTGCTGCGCACCAACAGGGCGATGCTAATACAAAGCGTTCCTTTCAAGCGTTACGACTCGAGCCAGGCGAAAATATAACAGTTGATGGAGTGTTAGCAGAAGCTGCGTGGGATCGCGCAGAACCGGCAGGTGAGTTCGTACAACAGGAACCCTCTGAAGGTGGCGCACCGACAGAACGAACCGATGTATTTGTCGTCTATAGCCAAGATTACCTATATATCGGCGCCATGTTATACGACAGTGAACCAGACGGTATTCTTGGTCATCAGAAACAACGAGACCGAGGTCTTGGTGGTGATGATCGCTTCATGTGGATGCTCGACACTTTTCTGGATGGTCGCACGGGCTATTTTTTTGAAACGAACCCGGCTGGATTATTGGGTGACGGTTTAATGCGTGCAAGCAGTTCAAGGTTCGGCGTATCGAAGGAATGGGATGGCATTTGGAATGTGAAAACCGTCCAAAGTGAGATGGGCTGGTCGGTGGAAATTGAGATTCCGTTTCGCACACTGAACTTCGATGAGTCGCTTGATACTTGGGGTATTAATTTTCAGCGCACCATTCGTCGAAAGCAAGAAGAACTACTATGGTCTGGTCATCGTCGGAATCAAGGCATGTTTCGAGCAGTGCACGCGGGGCTTCTTACCGGACTGTATGACATTTCACAGGGACTTGGTCTTGAGGTGAAGCCTTATGGCACCGCAGCTTGGCGCGACGTGAGTGGTGAAGCCACCACTCCCTCTGACCTGGGATTCGATCTGAATTACAATCTCACCCCCAGTCTAAAAGCAGCGGTCAGCATCAATACTGACTTTGCTGAAACAGAAGTTGACCGCCGAAGAGTCAACCTCACGAGATTTCCACTGTACTATCCAGAGCAACGAGATTTCTTTCTCGAAAATGCGAGTGTCTTTGATATTGCGTCGTCAAGCTTAGGGAGTTCCGTCTTCTTTAGTCGCAATATTGGTTTGGCTGGTGGAAAAGAAGTGCCCATTGTATTCGGTAGTCGACTAACCGGACAGGCTGGCGCATACGACCTTGGATTTCTTCAGGTGAGGACTGCTCGCAGTGACAAGCTAGGAACTGAGGACTTTACTGTTGGCCGGGTAAAGCGGAATTTCTGGCGTCAGTCAACCGTTGGAATGCTGTATACAAGACGGGCGACTGGCACCCTAAACAAGGATCTGGCTCCACTTGATCGCCATACAATTGCTGCAGATCTGAACCTGATGACGTCTAGTTTTCTTGGCGACAAAAATCTGCAGTTCGAGGCGTTTTATGTTTTACATAATGATCCCAAGCGAGAAGGGACAGCGAATGCTGGGGACCGATCAGCTCGAGGAATTCGATTAAATTACCCCAATGATATCTGGCGTGCGCATGTTTCTTATCGCGAGTTCGGAGACGAGTATCGCCCTGCTCTTGGTTTTACACCACGCAATGGGTTTAGACGGCTCCAGCCATCATTTAGTTGGAATCCACGACCGGCGAGGTGGGGACAGGTCCGTCAGATAGAGAATGAGATTCGCTACGAACATCTTCTTACACTCGATAATGTTTTACAGACGCGGAAGGTGCAGTTCACCTTGTTCCAACTGGAGTTTGAAAGCGGTGACCGGCTAGGTATTCGAGCGAGTAACAGTTTTGAACGCCTCGACAAGAGTTTCGAGATCAGCGATGGCGTAGTCTTGGCGACAGGGGATTATCGCTACAATGATTTTCGGATAGATGCTCGCACAGCTAGTCAGCGAGTCGTTTCCGGCAACGTCGGGTTTAGCGCTGGAGAGTTTTGGTCTGGCCGCCGAACCTCAACGAACCTCAATCTCAGTGTTCGTCCCTATCAAGGAATTACGCTCTCGTCGAATTATCGTCACGACAACGTGAATCTCCCGGAAGGAAAGTTTTCAACTGACCTTGTGCGTATGTCGGGCGAATGGCACGTTAGCCCTTGGACGTCTGTCACGAGTAACGTTCAGTATGACTCTGTGAGCGACGTGGTCGGCTTGTTTGGCCGTCTACGCTGGATTGTAACGCCAGGTAGTGATTTTTTCCTCGTCTACACTCATAACTGGCAATACGACTCGGACTGGCAGGCTGCCCCAATTGACGTTCGCAATCGTTTCGTAACACTTTCCCGGGGTGCGGCAACGAAGATTAACTACACGCACCGCTTCTGAATCGACTATTTTCTTAATGTGTGCGGAGAGGCTACGCCTTAGTCGTTGTCGAGGTGGGATGGTGCTTTAGGATAAACACCTTCGGCTGCCTCGGCGATGATCACCTTAACCTTGGCTGGAAAATCTTTTTTTATGATGAAGTTGAAATATCCTTTATCTTTTTTCTGAACCTCTTGTAGTGTTTGGCCCCTATATTGACCGAAATTAAGTCTTGCTGCGCCGTCCCGCCAGATGATCTTCCCATCCGGGTCCAGCCAATCACGTGGCTGTGTGATGTGGTGTAGATCTTGAACGGAGAGCGGAAGCTTGTTTGTACGAAGTTGTCCGACAAATGCTCTTGCTGTGGAGTCCACGTCCACATCTGCGCGGTGAGCGTTTTTCGGTTTTGCTCCATAGAAGTGTTCAACCGCATCAGAGAGTGTGCGTGTTTCGAGATGTTGCCATAGTCGAAATGGGTCAATGACCGCCGTGTCCACAAAAGGGGATGGAATCTTGGCTCGTTCAAACTCAGCGTTCAACATCCCTTGATCGAATCGGAAGTTGTAGCCGATAAAGTCATGTCCATGTAATGATTCCGCGAGAGACTTTGCAATGTGCTGAAAGGTGGGTTCATCTGCGACATCCGCATCTGTAATGCCGTGAATCGCCGTCGCCGCTTCTGGAATTGGCATCTCCGGGTTAATCAGACGAGTTCGAGTCGAGACTTCCTTAGAGGGTGTTACGGTCGAAAAACTTACTTGGATAATTCGGTCTGTCTTGAATGAGAGTCCGGTGGTTTCAACATCCAGAACTGTTAAAGGTCTGGTAATTTTGAGCGTTTCGGCAATTTCTTGCAAAATCGTTTTCAACGAAACAGTGGCGTTCATAGCAGTTGTTCCTGACCTTTTGTGAGCCGCTTTGCGAGTTCAGATTATTGTAGGCGCTTGAGCGAATGAGAACAATGCATCAAGTTCATTGAAGGCTGCCGATTTTGGATGCTTCATGGTGTGAGCTATGATGCTTTGGATGAGTCAGAGACCAACCAAGGAGGCATGACGTGACAAATTTTATTGGCCGAATGACCGGAGCAGCGAAGCTTAATGTCGCAATCTATGAGGAAGTAGAGGCCGATACGAGTGCTACCGGACAGGCGATGGCTGTTGTATGTCTGTCGTCTCTCGCTATGGGTATTGGTTACACGGGCGCTCTAGGAGCCCCAAGTGTGGCTGATATTCTGATCATGGTGCTCCTGGCCTTAAGTTCTTGGTTCATTTGGGCTTTTATAAACTACTTCATTGGTGCTCGCTTATTCCCAGAGCCTCAAACACGCGCTGACCATGGGGAGCTCTTACGGACGATGGGATTTGCGCAATCCCCACGTCTACTTCTTCTTATAGGAATCTTTCCTGGTTTTGGCGTGAATGAGACGCTTGGCCAAGTTCTAGCGTTTGCAATTTCTGTCTGGATGCTAAGCACGATGATTGTAGCCGTTCGACAGGCACTCGATTATAAGAGCACCGTTCGTGCCGGGGCAGTGTGTTTTGTGGGATTGATGGTCTCAGGAATCCTATTGAACTTATGTCTAGGAGTCCTTGTGGGCATCGGAGTTTTAGGCTAAAGATTCTGGGTTTCTTCGTTCGAGACTGTTTAGCGAGGCACAATGATAAATCGCCGTGAATTTCTTGAAACTGCATCAGCAGGTTTGACGGTAACCGCGTTAGGACAAGGTGTTCAGGCTCAAGACGGTAGTGACCCACTTGGGGTACGAGTTGATTTCCCAGTAGTGGAAACTGGCACATATCTGAATGCGCCTTACATTACGCCGAGCCCACGTACGGCGACTGAAGCGGTCAGTCAATTCAACCACGCGAAGGCGCGCCAGCCGGTTCCACTTGGGGCGATGCTCGAACAAAAGGAATCCGTCAGAAATCGATTTGCCAAACTTGTCAACGCCAGTTCTCAGGAGATTGGGTTTTTGTCGGCAACCAGTGATGGTGAAAACACCATCGCTCACGCGCTCGACCTCAAGGCGGGCGACAATGTTGTCCTGGATGAGTTGCATTTTTCCACGTCATACATTCTTTACCGTCATCTGGAGCAAGAGCTTGGCATTGAGTTGCGGATCGCCAAGGCCGTAGCTGGTGCTGTCCCTGTGACGGCATTTGAGCCTCTCGTGGATGATCGCACGCGACTAATTTCGGTGGCTTGGGTCGCGCATCAAAATGGGTTTCTGCATGACGTGGACGGCTTAGCGGATCTGGCGCATTCAAAAGGGGCGTACCTGTATGCTGATGCGATACAGGCTACTGGGATGGTACCAATCGATGTGCAGAAGACACCAATCGACTGTTTTGCCAGCGGTACGTATAAATGGTTGCTTGGCGGGTATGGAATAGCTCCGTGCTTTGTGCGGGAATCGATTCTCGATCGGGTTCCTCCTGATCGCCGTGGATTTCTCCAGGTCAAAAGAGAGCTCCCAAATTATCAGTATGAATTTCATACAGGAGCAAGGAAATTAGAGTATGCGACGCCGGCGTTTGCGGCATTCTATGAACTCGGTGCAGGTCTAGAGTATTTAGAACGGATTGGCATAGACCGCATTCATGCACACGGTGTTGCATTGGCTCAACGGGTTCGACAGGGTTTGGTTGAGTTAGGGCTTCGGCCTGTCACCCCGGAGGGTAATCAGACAGCAATTGTTGCGTTTGAGAACCCAATTGATTCTGAAGTGGCTACACAATTGTTTGACGAAGCCAATATTCAATTGACCTTTCGGGAAGGGGGCCGACAGATTCGTGTTGGGGCAGCCTTGTTCAATACGGAGTCTGATATCGACATCTTCCTCGAGACTGCGGCTCGGTTGGTATAAAACCACAACTTTCATATCAGGGAATTCCCAATGAGAATCATTCTGACAAGCTGTGCACTCGTACTGTTCAGCAGCTTTGCAACCAGTGTTACACCACAGCCGCGGTTGTTAGAAATCGACGACTTGTTTGAGTTACGCACTGTTGGGGCGCCGAGGGTTAGTCCTGACGGTGACTGGGTTGCCTATACGGTGTCTCAGCTCGATATTGACGCAGATCGAAGTGATACAGACATCTTTATGTCGTCTCTCAGCGATCCGGCAGAGGATGCCATTCGTTTGACGACGAGCGACCGTTCGGAGACAGCCCCACGATGGAGTCCAGATGGTCGATATCTCGGATTCTTGTCTTCACGAGACGACGAAGGGACGGAAGTCTGGATTTTGGATCGTCGAGGTGGTGAGGCGACTCGTCTGACGAACTATGAAGGTAATGTCTCAGCGTTTAGCTGGTCGCCAGATGCAACAAAATTAGTTGTGGTGGTTCGAGATCCTAAACCGGAATCAGCCAATGAAGACGACACACCCCAACCGGTCGTCGTGACGCGTCTCCAAATAAAACGCGATGGGCAAGGGTATCTTACAAACCAATATCGACATCTCCATTTGTTTGACGTGAGTACAAAGGAAAGCATTCAGATAACCGATGGACCGTATGAGGATGTTTCTCCTGCCTGGTCTCCAGATGGCGCACGATTGGTGTTTGTCAGTAATCGAACAGAAGTTCCAGATTCGAATGCAAATACTGATATTTTTCTTATGGAAGCCGGAGCGGATGCACCGCTTCTACAGTTGACCGATTCAGAAGGAAGTGACAATTCTCCTGCGTTTAGTCCCGATGGCACCTTCGTTGCTTATGTGGCCGGAGGAGATCCGGCCGATATCTGGTACGCCCCTCGGTATATCGCGGTGATTCCCACGACTGGCGGGTCGCCTCAGTTTCTCGGATCAGACTTGGACCGTAATGGTGGCTCACCACAGATAACGAATGATGGCGAGCACGTGCTGTTTCTACTGGAGGATGAAGGGAATCGTCATCTTGCGAAGGTCCCCGTTAGTGGTGGTGACGTTGAACGGATTATTGCCGGTGAACGCAATATTTCAAGATTTCATCTTGGTTCTAGTGACCGCTTGGTTATTCTTGAAAGTCAGCCAACTTATCCGGCTGAAATTTCACGTGTGGACGATTTAGGTCTGACTCGGATTTCGCGTGTGAATGACGCACACCTAGCAGGTATTATGCTCGCACCCGTGGAAAGATTTACGGCGAGTAGCGCTGATGGTACCCCTATTGGCGGATTTCTTACGCGGCCACCTGACCAGCTTACCGGGACCAGCTTACCGACATTGCTTCGCATACATGGTGGACCGGTCAGTCAGTACTCGACTGCATTTCGTTTTGAGTGGCAGTTATTTGCGGCGAGAGGTTACGCGGTTGTGGCAGCAAATCCAAGGGGTTCCTCTGGATATGGCTTTGCGTTCTCTCGCGCGATTTGGGCCGATTGGGGGAATAAAGATTTTGACGATGTCATGGCAGCGGTTGATTACGTGATTGAAAGCAATGTTGCCGATCCTAATCGCCTTGGTGTTGGGGGGTGGAGTTACGGCGGAATTCTCACAAATTATGTAATCACTAAGACTGGTCGTTTTCAGGCTGCAATTACCGGAGCGAGTGAAGTTAATTACTTATCCAATTATGGAACAGATCATTACCAGCGCCAGTGGGAGGCCGAACTGGGACTTCCATGGCAAAACACGGAGCTGTGGATCCATCTATCGCCGTTTTTTCAGGTCGAAAAGATAACCACTCCGACACTTGTTATGGTCGGAGAAGAGGATTGGAACGTACCAGCGCTGAATTCAGAGCAACTCTATCAGGCATTGCGACGCCTTGGCCGTGACACGGAATTAGTGATTTACCCAGGGCAGAGTCACGGAATTCGACGCCCAACCTATCAACGCGATCGGTACGAGCGATATCTAGATTGGTATGATCATTACGTCAAGCAATAGAGTGGATGATCGCTAGATTTCCTCCTTGAGTAAGCACGTTAAATAGTATGGCTAAAGTGTTCCTTCTGCTGAGTTCTCCGAAACGAGCAGTCCCGGTAGTGAGCATGCTCCTGTCCTTCATGTGTACCTCTGGACCCCCAACACCCGAGGTAACCAACCTCAAGGTCGCACGACCGAACATCATTTACATATTGGTGGACGATCTTGGTTATGGAGATCTTGGTGTTTATGGGCAGGAGGTAATCAGCACGCCGCGTCTTGATCAATTAGCAACAGAAGGAATGGTGTTTACCCAACATTATGCGGGAGCCCCTGTGTGTGCACCATCTCGGGCTTCATTAATGGCTGGCTTACATACTGGACACACCACCATTCGTGGCAATCTAGAAATTGAACCCGAAGGACAACAACCAATTCCTGATAGTCGAATCACACTTGCAGAACGTTTGCGTGACGTTGGATACGAGACTGCAGCGATTGGTAAATGGGGCCTGGGAGCTCCGGACACCGAAGGTGTGCCGACACGTCAGGGCTTTGACTATTTTTTTGGATATAACTGTCAACGCGAGGCGCATTCCTACTACCCAGACCACCTATGGCGTAATGAAGAAATTGTGCATCTAGCAGCAAACCAAGACGAAGCTCGTGGCCTGTATAGTCACGACTTGCTGATTGACGAGACCCTTCGCTTTATTGAGCAGCCGAGAGATGGGCCTTTTTTCCTGTATGTGCCGCTGACGATTCCACATGCAGGTCTCGACGTACCTGAAGAGTCTATGGAACCTTATCGCGGTCGTTTTAAAGAGCGTGCTTCGGAAAGGCAAGGGCGGTATATCAGCCAACCAACTCCACGGACCGCTTTTGCAGGAATGGTTTCAAGACTCGATCGGGATGTTGGTCGCATCGTCGATCTTGTAGATGAATTGGGACTGTCGGAGCAAACACTAATTATTTTTAGTAGTGATAATGGACCACATCAAGAGGGAGGAGCCGACCCACATTTCTTTAACAGCAGCGGCGGACTGCGTGGGTTCAAGCTCGATTTGTATGAAGGTGGTATTCGGGTGCCGATGATTGCCCGATGGACTGGAGCTGTAAGTGCTGGAACGGTGAATAAGCATGTATCAGCATTCTGGGATGTCACACCAACACTTTTGGATTTGGCGGGTGTGATGACACCCGATGATCTCGATGGCATTTCGTTTTTGCCAACGTTACGAGGAGAAACACAAGAACAACACAAGTATCTCTATTGGGAGTTTCACCCATCTGTATACCACGAGCAGGTCTGGAAACAAGCTATCAGAATGGGTGATTGGAAAGGGGTGCGTTTCAGCCGAAAAGAGAAGGGTGACGATCGAATTGAGCTTTACAATTTAGTCCTTGATCCCAGTGAAACACGTAACGTTGCCAGCGAACACCCCAATATTGTTGACGAGATGGCCACGCACATGAGTAACGCACATGTTCCCTCGACATTGTTCCCATATCCAGAAGAGTCAAGATAACGGATTTACGTGGTTTAAAGAAGGGGAGTTAATGTCAAAGTGATTGCCATGCTGAAAGTACGATGGAGATCATTTGTAGCATTTGCATTCCTCATTACCTGCGTGTTGCTCGGGTCTCTCTACGTTGCTCGTGTGCCGGTGCTTTCGTGGCTAGGCTCACTCATGATCGTAGTAGATCCTATTCAGGCTTCAGATGCGATTCTTATATTGGACGGCAGTTATTTTGGGGAACGCGAGATAGTTGCGGCAGATCTTTACAAGGATGGATATGCCCCACGAGTTGCTGTGACTCTTGGCTATGAACCTCAGTCCAGCAAGATTCTGCGGCAGCGAAGTGTGAGTCCTGCGAGTCCGACGGAATTCAAATTGTTACTATTGCGTGAATTGGGTGTGCCGGATGATGCGATTGTTGTCCTAGAAGAAGGTGTTGAGTCTACTTTCGACGAAGCCAATTTAGTTGCAGATTGGGTGGACGATGCAAACATCGGAAGTCTTATTCTTGTAACAACAAGATTTCATTCTGCGCGCGCCTTGTACATTTTTCAGCGTGTATTTGGCGACCGAAACGTTAGGTTGACGATGTATCCCACCTCAGTAGACTACTTTAATCCAGAGACCTGGTGGCAAAACCGCACGACCTTACGCATCGGCTTGTTCGAATTGCAAAAACTATTTTTTTATCGACTGGTTTACTAAAAAGGCAGATTTGGTATGGCAGGAAGGCTGTTACGCGACCTTTTCAAGGCGTGTCATTGTTAGAACCAGCTTTAGCACCAGCCCGAAAGCGTGCGACTTGGGATGCAATGTAGGCGCGTGTTGTATCAACGGTTGCCTGTAGATAAGCTCCGTCATCGATTGCCAACCGTGGTGCGACCAGGCGTCCTTCCAAGTAAGCACTGTCTCGAAGTTCAGCTAGGACTTCAGCGGTTATCTGTCCACTAACTCTGCCAAGAACCTTAATCGATTGTGCAAATATTTTGCCATGTACTTGACCATCAATTCCCACTGCCACTCCATGTTCAGGCAAGGTCACGGTGCCTTCAACATGACCATTTATAATCAGGTGCTCTTCAGCGTAGATGTCACCTGTAATGGTGATTCCAGTTCCTAGCAATGTAATGGATTCCGGCTGGCTCTCCTTTTCGGTTTGATCTCTTCCTTGAGGCGTAAGCGATGCAAAAGGCCGGTCGACATTCTGATTCGTTAATCTATTCATGTGCTGAGCACGGGTAACGTTTTATTAGGTGGTTGATAATTTCGAGTTGAGGATTTTCCTCAATAATAATGTCTCATTTCCAATAGTCTGGCAACAATCGAACCCCTTTTGGTTCGTGCTCGGAAAATGGAGCGGGAGACGGGGATCGAACCCGCGACCAACGGCTTGGGAAGCCGTGACTCTACCGCTGAGTTACTCCCGCAGTGGACTGCTTGTCATTTTATCAAACATTCCTAGTCTTCACGATTTCATCTGTTTACTGTTATCCATCTTCACTTCGTATTAGAGCGATTATTTCATCGCGACGGGTTGCCATGATTGACGGAGTATTGCCTTCAAGATTGAGTCGAATCAAAGGTTCGGTATTTGAAGGGCGAACATTGCAATGCCAAGTATCGTATTCGATGGACACCCCATCCATGCAATCGATAGTCCCATCAGCATAATGAGTCTTTAGTCTCTCTAAAATTTGTGGAATCTCGCTCATTGAGTTGACGGTAGAGTTAATTTCGCCAGAGATAAAATACTGTTCTCGCAACGGTGTCAGCAATTCTCGCAGTGTCTGATGTTTTTTGGACATTAATTCAAGAATCAAAAGCGCTGGGATGAATCCATTGTCTGCATAAAAGTTATCTCGAAAGTAATAATGTCCCGTGACTTCTCCACCGAAGACAGCGTCTTCTTCACGCATTCGCTTCTTAAAGAAAGCATGGCCAACGCGATTCATTAACGCACTGCCATTATGGCGAGTAACGAGATCTTTCACCGCATGACTGGCGCGAACATCATAAATAATTTTTGATCTAGGGTGCTTAAGTAAAAACGCTTCCGCCAACAAGGCTGTCACGAAATCACCAGAAATAAACTCGCCAGTCCCATCCACGAAAAAACAGCGATCCGCGTCACCATCCCAGGCAATTCCAGCGTCTGCACCGGAACTAATCACAGCGCTAACCAGGTCCTGTCTATTTTGTTTGATTAGTGGGTTTGCTTCATGGTTTGGAAATGTGCCGTCCACTTCAAAACAAAGTCGAGTTGTCTGACATGGCAACCGATCAAACAATAATGGCGCGACAAGCCCTCCGATACCACTTCCAGCATCAAGGACTAGATGAAATGGTTTAATCGATGATATGTCAATAAATGAAAGAACGTGATTCACGTATTCGTTGAAACGGTTTGCCTTACTGTATGAACTTTTTGATTTATATGAGGGCGAATCTAATCGTTCTGAAATCATGTCTCGAATGTCTGATATTCCGGAATCGCCGCTTAGTGGAACTGCATTCTTGGCCACAAGCTTGACGCCATTGTAAGCTTGCGGATTATGAGACGCTGTAATTTCGGCTCCGCCATCGTGCTGGTCCTTCACAGTGACGTAGTACAACATGTCCGTGCCGATAAGGCCGTAATCTACAACATCGGCACCTTGACTTCGGGCGCCTTCAACAAACGCTGATGCCAGACTTGGTGAGGACAATCGCATATCTTGACCGACGGCGATACGCTTAGCCTGCAGGAGGGAAACAAAAGCTTGCCCAATTTTTCGAAATACCTCTTCATTTACCTCGCTTGGATATAAGCCTCGAATATCGTAAGCCTTAAAAATTGTAGGGTTAATTTTTGACATCGAATTTAAACTCTACTCAAAACGTTATAGAAGGTCCGCCAATACTGGATTCGTCCTCAATAATGGTGCCCTCTTTAGGCTCGATGTCGTTTCCAATTTTACAGGCGTGACCAATAATCAGGTGGCGAAGAACGGCGCGGCTTCCAATTTCGGTATGAGGCCAGATGATCGAGTGTTTAAGCACGGCGCCTTCATGTATCTTGCAGTTACGATTAATGACTGCGTATGGTCCAATTTTAGCACCAGACTCAACGGTAACGTTTTCACCGATAAAGCACGGCCCAATGAATTGAGCCGCCTCCGATATGTTCGCGCTAGGACTCAGAACGACGTGATTAATTTCTGAAGAACGAAAGGGTTGGACATCGAATTGGCGATCCATGATATCCCAGTGTATTTGTCGGTATTTTTCTGGAGTTCCGATGTCAATCCAGTAACCGTGAGAAATGTAAGCCTGGAATTTCTCCTTATTCTTGATTAAGGATGGGAAAAAGCTGCGTTCCAGCGACCAATTGGTATTTTCTGGAATGCGATCCAAAGTGTCTGACTCAAGAACGTATATTCCAGCATTGATTGTGTTGCTAGCAATATGGCTAGATTCTGGTTTTTCAAGGAAGCGCTTTACATTGCCTTCAAAATCAGTCTCGACGAGACCATAGGCTGCTGGATCGTCAATCTGTGTTAAGACGATAGTCGCTCGCGCGTTTTGTTGACGATGCTTATCGAGCACATCAGCAAGATCGAGTTGAGCTAATACATCTCCGTTAAAGACTAAAATGCTATCGTCGATGTATTGTTTCGCGTACCTGACTGCGCCTGCAGTTCCCAAAGGTGTTGGTTCTACAACGTAGCGGATCTTAAACGGAAATGATTCTTCGGTTCTCAGCGAGTCTTCGATGCGATCTGGTTGGTAGTTCAGGCTGAGTATTACTTCGTCAATCTCTGATATTTGAGCGAGTGCTTCTAGCTGGTAAGCCAGGAACGGTCTATCAAAAATTGGAACGACTGGCTTGGGAGTCTTTAAGGTAAGTGGGCGTAACCGGGTTCCAATACCACCTACAAGCAGGATAGCTTTCATATTTTGCCTCGCACATTACCTGAATGCTTGGTTATGATGTTTTGTCAGGCTACAATTGTTCCTCTACATGCTGGTAAAGGCAATATGCGTCGAATGAATTTACCAAACTCTTTGACTCTCGCAAGAATATTCCTGATTCCTCTGCTTGTGGTTGTGTTGCTTACAAAATTTGAGGGGCGACTCATTTTCGGTGTCCGCAAAGAATTAATTGGCGTGATTATTTTTGGTGTCGCGGCTTTTACTGATTGGCTTGATGGATATTTGGCCAGGCGCCGCCATCAAGTGACGACTCTTGGCCAGTTAATGGATCCTCTCGCAGACAAGCTTCTCATAACTGCTGCTTTTATTTCTCTCGTGCAAATGGAG
>Ga0209019_1000977_pt1 | contig 14524 bp, 17 predicted proteins | sample METZYME_3_300m_FD_187549 | JGI IMG/M metagenome (GOLD analysis project Ga0209019, IMG submission 187549) | Marine microbial communities from oxygen minimum zone in mesopelagic equatorial Pacific - METZYME_3_300m (SPAdes) (version 2) | ecosystem: Environmental > Aquatic > Marine > Oceanic... | reverse complement strand
TATGACTCCGTTTTTCATTGTGTGTTAACTTTCTTTCATTTTACTGAACCACCAATTGGTTCAGCTATTAGTTAACAGCCCAATAGATTAGAATGTTTCAAAAAACTTCATACTCAGTAAAAAGAAGGGCACGAGATTCGTTTTTTGTCTCTAAGTTGGCGAGAACCTGCCCCGACTCCTGCTTTGAAACAAGGTTTTTGCCCGGCAGATCGGTAATTCTTCCCTCGCCTCCCCGGTTTCGCTACGATCCATCGCCTGATCTGACGTCGTTGCCATGGTTATCGATTCAAACAACGAGGCCAGCAACGCAGCGAGTGTATGAACTCCACCATCATCCTGGATCAATGCAGGAACTCTGAAAAGATGAGCTTCCTGGAAGCGGGCAACGCTGTTGATCCAATGAGCGGGGAAAGGAAAAATGGTGGAGCCGACTGGTCTCGAACCAGCGACCCCCACAATGCCATTGTGGTGCTCTACCAACTGAGCTACGACCCCACCAAGGGGACGGCGATTGTATGGATTCGCTTTTGAGCGTCAAACGATTTTTCCAAGTCCAGCAAACCTGCTTTAAACATGACACACTATGAACTGAATCACGTCGCGCTTCACGTCGCCGACGTGGAGAAAAGCTGCGAGTTTTACCGAAACACACTCAAGTTGAAGCCAATGGAGCGGCCGGCTTTTGACTTTCCTGGCGCCTGGTTTCGCCTAGGCGACTTTCAGGAACTGCACCTGATCGGTGGTCGCGAAAACGCCGTTAATTCCCAGCCTCGCAGCAACCATTTCGCCCTCCGGGCCGACAACCTCGACGAGTGGGAGGAGTATTTCAGAAGTATCGAACAGGAATACGTCCCGCGCCGCATCCGCCCCGATGGTGCCTTTCAAATCTACATCGCCGACCCGGACGGCCATCACATCGAGTTGTTCACCGGCCCTTGAACCTGGCCGAGTGCTACTGGGTTCTGAAGCTCTCGGCCAACGCCAGCGCCTTGATCATCGCCTTGGACTTGTTGACCGTTTCCTGAAACTCGCTCTCCGGCACCGAGTCGGCCACCCAGCCGCCGCCGGCCTGAACATACGCCTTGCCGTCCTTCAGAAGCGCCGTGCGAATGGTGATGCAGCAGTCAAGATTGCCGTTGAATGAAAAGTAGCCGACGCAGCCGCCGTACGGCCCCCTAGTGGTCTGCTCAAACTCGGAGATGATCTGCATCGCGCGAATTTTCGGCGCGCCGGAGAGCGTCCCCGCCGGAAACGTCGCGCGGATCAAATCGTACGGCGTGCAATCGGAGGCCAGTTCCCCCTCGACCTGCGTGACGATGTGCATCACATGGCTGTACCTCTCAATGATCATTAGGTCTTTGACCTCCACCGAGCCGTAGTTGCACACACGGCCGATGTCGTTCCGCGCCAGATCCACAAGCATCACGTGCTCGGCACGCTCCTTCGGGTCAGCCAAAAGCTCCTTCTCCAGCGCCAGGTCTTCCTCGGCGCTTTTGCCGCGCGGTCGGGTGCCAGCAATCGGACGAATCTCCACTCGCCGTTCCTCGCAGCGCACATGAATCTCCGGCGACGCGCCCACCAGTGAGTAGTCCTCGAACTCCAGCAGGAACATGTAAGGCGACGGATTAATCGAGCGCACCGCGCGATACACATCGAGCGGTGACGCATCCACCGGGGCGGAAAACCGTTGCGAGCCGACGACTTGGATGATGTCGCCGGCATTGATGTACGCCTTGGCTTTCCCAACGTTTTCGAGAAAACGATCCTTCTTCTGGTTCGACTCGAATTCCTTCTCCGGCAACTCAGCCGGGAACGACACCGGCTTGTACTCACTGGGTTGCTCGAGCAGCGCGACGATGCGCGCCACCTCGTCGGTGGCCCCCTCGTACACCTCCGCCGGCGAGTCGCCGGGGCAGATGATTCCGTTGACAATAATCGTCAGTGTCTGAGCCACACGGTCGAACACCAGCAGTTGGTCAGCGATGATGAAACAAATCGTCGGCGTGCCAAGTTCATCCTCCGGCGGGCGTGGTACGACCGGCTCGATGTCATGAATGAATTCGTGACCGACAAAGCCAAGCGCGCCGCCGGTGAATCGCGGCTGGCCATCGACATCCACCGGCTTGTAATTGGACAGGACTTTCTCAACGACCTCGAGCCCGTCTCGCACCTCGCCCTCCGCTTGGTCGCCGGCACGGCCGACGACCCTGTATGTCTCGCGGACTTGGCCGTCCTCGATCCACTCCACCGTGTCGCCGATTTGGCGAATCATCCCGCGCGGTTTGCAGCCCACAAACGAGTAGCGGCCAAGATGTTCGCCGCCCTCGACCGACTCGAATAGAAACGACTCGCCCTGGCCACGGATTTTGCGATAAGCCGTCAACGGGGTTTCCTGGTCGGCCAACAGCCGGCGCGTGACCGGAATCAGGTTCCCCTGATCGGACAGGCGGCAAAACTCATCCTTGGTTGGACGGCAAAACTCCATGCGACAGACAGTCTAAACGGCGTCCCTCCCAGAACGCCAACACAATACAGGCCAACTGCTTGGCCAAGAAAGGTTACTTTTTGTAAACTTCGTCCGGATTAACAAGCCGCTCCTCGGTGGTCTCGAAGCCGCCCCCCTCACTGGTCGAGCGAAAAAAACAGGACTTGTATCCCTCGTGGCAGGCCGCGCCGTGCTGCGCGACCTGAATCAGCAGCGTGTCGCCGTCGCAGTCAAATGCGAGGTCTTTCACCTCCTGCGTATGCCCGCTCGACTCGCCCTTCATCCAGTATTTCTGGCGCGATCGGCTCCAAAAATGCGTCTTGCCGGTCTCGATCGTGGACTTCAGCGAGACTTCATTCATCCACGCCATCATCAGCACACGGCCGGTTTCTGCCTCCTGAACGATGGCGGGAATCAGACCATCCGGGTCGAACTTGAGTTTCTCAATGAACTTCATCTTCAAAATTATAACATGCGGACAGGAATGCCGTCCTGTTCCAAAAACGCCTTCACGTCGTCAACACTATACTCACCGAAGTGAAAAATACTCGCCGCCAAAACAGCATCCGCCCTGCCTTCCTGCAGCACCTCGGCCATGTGCTCCAGGCAGCCGGCGCCACCGCTGGCCACCACCGGTACATCCACCGACTCGCTGATGCGCCTCGTAATCTCCAAGTCGTAGCCCGCCTTCGTGCCATCGGCGTCAATGCTGTTGAGCACAATCTCGCCCGCACCGAGTTGCACCGCACGCGTGGACCACTCGATGGCATCCAAGCCGGTTTCTTTGCGGCCGCCATGCGAAAAAACCCTCCACTCGCCGTCACCCGTTTTCTTGGCATCAACCGAGACAACAATGCATTGGCTGCCAAATTTTTCCGCGCCCTCGCCGATCAGCCCCGGCTTGGCCAAGGCAGCGCTATTGATGCTGATCTTGTCCGCACCCGCCTTGAGCATGACACCCATGTCCTCCACCGTGCGTATGCCGCCCCCCACCGTCAGTGGCATGAAACAGCGACTGGCCACCTGCTCCATCACATCGACCATCGTGCCGCGGCCGTGCGCGCTGGCCGTGATGTCGAAAAAAACCATCTCGTCGGCTCCTTGCTCGTCATAGCGAATGGCCAACTCGACCGGGTCGCCGACGTTGCGCAGGCCACCCTCCTCCGCACGGCCAAACCGCACCCCTCGCGTCACTGCACCGTCGTGCACGTCCAGGCATGGAATCACTCGTTTGGCCAACATGGTACAAAAAAACCGGCGACCCACGCCGCCGGGAATTGCAATATCCTTTATTCGCCCGTTATTCAAGCTCGCCGGTCAAAACCGGAAAACGCGGTGAACCGGGAAAAAGTGTCAAGCCGCAGTGAACTTTCCTTTGTTGTTCTTGAACGCTTTTTTGTTCGTATAGAGCATCACTCGAATGGAGTTCAGGGGATTCTTACCCGAGAACCTGTGCCCCTTCTTCTTGGCCGCCTCAAGGATTTGCTTGGCATCCAGAGCTTTGCTCTTGGTTACTGCCAAAGCGATCTGTTTCAAGGAAACCTTGTTCTTCGCCTTCTTAGCCGATGCCTTTTTTGCTGCTCTCTTGGGCGCTCTCTTGGCTGCTTTTTTGGCTGCTTTTTTAACGGTTTTCCTGGCTGTCTTCTTCGCCGCTTTTCGTTTCGGTGCCGTCTTTTTCTTTGTCGGGCGACCACGCTTGGCAGTGGCTTTCTTGGCCGGACGGCCACGGCGCTTGGCTGCGGCTTTCTTAGGCTTGCGGCCACGGCGCTTGGCCGGCGCAGAACCGGCACCACCCAGGGCAGCCTCAATCTCTGCCAATTTTTTTTCAGAATCCGCCACAGTTGCCTGCGCGTTGGCCAGCGTCTTCGACAATGCAGCCTTTTCGGATTGCAAGGCCGCACGAGCCCGTTGGAATAACTTAACCTTATCTTTGCTCATAATATTGTGGTTTATATCGCGCCGTTTAGTTGCGCTTTCATGGAATGCTACTATATAGCAAACTATATACAACAGAAAATAAAATATTTTCCCATGATGAATTTAAAAACTATAATTCTATTTGATGGCAATATGAATACTCATCGATCCAGCCATGAGTTCTATAACTTGAACGGATTTATAGCCCATAAATCGAAGCACGGATGTTACCCCTTTTTGCGCGGTATATTTTTTAAGGGATTTAAGGATATATGCGTATGCCGATGCATTGCCGCAACACAGCCAGCCAAAGACAGGCAGCATCCCTGCCAGATATAGAAAATAAACCGATCGAATGATATGATTAGCCGGCTTCCCGAAATCCAGTATTACCAGACGCCCCCCCGGCTTCAGGACACGAGTGATCTCACGAAGACCGTCTTCCATACTGGCGAGGTTTCTAAGCCCATAGCCGATTGTCACCAAGTCTAGGGAGTTGTCACCAAACGGAAGTTTTAAGGCATCCGCCTGGGCAAGATTGACTCGATATTCGCCCCGCTTGGCCAAGCGCCTGGCGGCTTGCTGCAGCATTGGGCGGTTCATATCCATCCCAACCAACGAACCGCCCTGTTTGGCCAAGCCGATCGCTATATCGCCCGTTCCGCAGCATAAATCCAAACCTGTTTCCCCCTCACTGAAATTTGAAAGGGCAACCACATGGCGTTTCCAAATACGATGCAGGCCAAGGCTCTGAATGTCGTTGACCAGATCGTATCGACTGGCGATCGCGCCAAATAATTGATCGACCTTTCTTGCGTGACAGGCTGTATCCGTCTCGATCCCCACTGGTTGCCGACATGTATCATCCGCTGACTCTACAAACCAGCATATCCTTCGCATTAATAGGATGAGGAGGTTTGATTCCCCGACTTTTAACGGCAACACTCCCCGCCGAATGTTGTCGCTTGAAGAAGCTGTTGAACGATCGCTCGCAGCCTCGCCTTTGCTGGGCAGCGAGATCGTCCCCTTGGCAGACGCCGGGGGCCGGTTTGTCGCCTCGCCTTTGAAAGCCGGGATGTCGCTGCCGGGCTTCGACAATTCAGCCATGGATGGGTACGCAGCCAGAAGCGCCGACCTGAATGGCGCCACCACTGAATCGCCGGTCGAGTTGAGTTGTATTGGTGTGATCCCCGCCGGAGCCTATCCGGTGAACACGGTTGGCGAAGGTACATGCATGAGGGTTTTCACCGGCTCGCCGATTCCGAGAGGTGCAGATGCTGTGATTATGCAGGAGGATTGCAGTTCAACTCCCGGCGATGACCACACCGTCCGCTGTAATGACTCGATCAAGCCATGGGAGAATATCCGGCTGAAAGGCGAAGACGTCCGCGAAGGTGACCCGTTGATTACCGCTGGCACGCGTATAACGGCCGGTACGATCGGGCTACTGGCGGCAACCGGCCACCATTCGGTTGAAGTGGGGCTCAGGCCGAAAATCGGCCTTGTGGCCACCGGTAGCGAATTGGTCGAGCCACCCGGCGAACTTCAACCCGGCGAAATATACGAGAGCAACCGCGACATGCTAGTTTCACTGCTCGCCAATGCAAACGGGCTGCCGACACCATACCCCATCGTGCCAGATATGCTTGAGGATACGGTGACAGCGTTGGAGCAGGCGTTCGCGGACAACGATGCTGTCCTGACTTCCGGCGGGGTATCGGTGGGCGACCACGACCATGTGAAACCAGCCATCGAACGGCTTGGCGGCTCGCTCGATTTCTGGAAAGTGGCCGTCAAGCCTGGCAAGCCGTTTGTGCTTGGCCAAGTCGGCGGAAAGCCGGTGTTCGGCATGCCGGGCAATCCCGTCTCGGCCCTCGTCACGTATCTACTGTTAGTTCGGCCCGCGCTCTTGAACATGCAGGGCGCCGCCGAATGGCGCTTGGCCAAGCGGCCGGGGTGTCTGGTGGATGAACTGGCCAACAAGGGGGATCGGCGCCATTTTGTGCGGGTAACGATCGATGACCACGGGCTTGTCCGAAGTGTCGGGGGGCAACACTCACACATGCTGGGCAGCCTGGCCAAGGCCAACGGTCTGGTCGATCTGCCCCCGGGAACCCGCTTGGCCAAGGGCGACCCAGTCAACGTGCAATTGATCTATAGCTGATCAGTCGCCACCCTGCTGGAGTTGATTGAGCTTGGACTTCGCGGCAGCCCGCTTAGCCTCCTCGTCGCGGATCACCTCCTCGAGGGATCGGGAAACACAAACCGCCATCAACTGTGCCGGGGTTTTCCCTGTCGCCTCGGAGGCGGCCTCGAGGAGTTCAGTCAACCGGGGAGGCAACACCCAGTCGCTGGAACCCTCCGGGGTTTCCGGCGATGGCTCGGCCGGCGGCTCCGCGTTCGGATTCACCACGTTGCGAATGGCGCTCCGCATTAAGCCAACCATTTGTTTGCCTTCGTTGTCAGCAAACGACTTCATCTCCCGGAGGAGATCCTTCGGCACCCAGGGGTCTTTGCCCTTGGGATCCTTCGATTTTGGGTCATCCGCCATGGTACTGCTGTCAGGATTTACCCGAGGTCATGGTTGCGATCAACCGATCGTTCAACTCGCGGGCGGGGTTGTATCCGGCGGCGCTCAGCTTGGCGTTGAGGGCGGCCACTTCTATCAGGCGGGCCAGGTTTCGCCCGGGCCGGACCGGGATGCTCACGTGCCTCACCTTGATGCCGAGGATTCTAATCCGATCCTCATCCATCCCCAAGCGGTCGATATTTTTAACCTCCTTCCACGCTTTGAGAGTGACCACCAAATCCAGGCGCTTCTCGGTGCGGATGCTCTTCGCGCCGAACATCGCAGCAACGTTGATGATCCCGATGCCGCGAACCTCCATGTGGTAGCGGGACAACTCGGAACTGGTGCCGACGATTTCCCGGCCGTCCAGCAGGGTCACCTTGGTGATATCGTCCGAAACCAGGCTGTATCCCCGCTCGATCAACTCGAGCACCGATTCACTTTTGCCGATGCCGCTTTCTCCGCGAATGAGCACCCCGATTCCGTGAACGTCCACCATACTCCCAATGACGGTGTCCCGCGGCGCGAACAGCAGGTCCAGCTCAATCGTGGTCACGTTCACGAACCGCATGGTCACCATCGGGGTCTGGAGAATGGGCACGCCAATCTCGTTGGCAATCGATTTCAGTTCCCGGTCGATCGACAGGTTCCGCGTGAACACGATGCAGGGAATCTTGTACGAGCACAGCTTCTTGTAGCTCTTGATGCGTTCCTGCAACGGCAGTGACTTAAGATAGTATGCCTCTGCATTGCCGATCACCTGGATGCGCTTGTATGCGATGTACTTTGTGAAGCCAGCCAGGGCCAGGCTCGGACGATTGACTGTCGGCTCGATGATCGTTCGGCCCAACCCGCTCTTCCCGGCGATCAACTTCAACTTCAGATGTTCGGCCTGCTCCTCGAAGAACCGCTGGGTGGTGATCTTCTCGCGCTTCGGTTTTTTCTTCGTCGCCATGCTATAAATTGAACTCGGGGCCGAGATAGATTTCCCGTGCCGTGGCATCGTTCACGAGGAATTCCGCCTCGCCCTCACAGCAAACATCCCCCTTGTGGATGATATAGGCGCGGTCCACCAGCTTGAGCGTCTCGCGAACATTGTGGTCGGTGATAAGGATGCCCATCCGCCGCTCCTTGAGCTTGCGCAGAATCTTCTGCACCTCGTAAACCGCGATCGGGTCGATCCCGCTGAACGGCTCGTCGAGCAGCAGCATCCGCGGGCTGGTCACCAGCGCCCGCGTGATTTCCAGCCGCCGCTTCTCCCCACCACTCAAGGTGTATGCCTTGTTCCTGGCTAGGGTGGTCAGGTCGAGTTCCTCAAGCAGCGACTTGAGCCGGGCCTTCTGCTCCAGCTTGTCGGACGTGCAGGTCTCGAGGATCGCCAGGATGTTCTGCTCCACCGTCAGCTTGCGGAACACCGACGGCTCCTGGGTCAGATAACCGATACCCCGCCTCGCACGCTGGTGCATGGGCAGGGCGCCGATCGACTTGCCCTCGAAGAGCACCTCGCCCTCGTCCGGCCGCACCAGCCCGACAATCATGTTGAACGAGGTCGTTTTGCCCGCGCCGTTCGGGCCCAGCAGGCCAACGACCTCCCCGGGCGACACGGAGATCGTCACGCCGTTGACCACGCGCCGTTTCTTGTACGCCTTGGCCAAGCCCTTGGCCTCAAGCAGACTCATGGCGTCCCCTTTTCCATTTCGTACTGTTTTTTCGTTCGCCCACGCATTTTTGCGATCGTTTTCGGGTTCAACGTCATCTTCCAGCGGCCGGTGGCCCTGAGACGTTTGGTTTGCGAACTGAACACAACCTCGCTGCCACGCAACTCGCCCTCGGCTGTCTTGAGCACCGGGTCGCCTGTCAGGCGCAACAACCCCGTGCCAAGGTTGTAAATTGCCGCTTGGCCAAGCGCAACCACTGGCTCTCCCTCGAGCCATGTGCGAATTTCCACGCTTGGCTCGCCAGTCAGCCGCACCGTCTCATCCGACGTGGAGTACACCAGGCGCTCGCCCGCATACCGCATTGTGTTTTCGCCGGTCGTCGATACGTCCAAGCCGCCGGTTGCATCGAGCGAGACCAAGCCGGCCTCGCCCGGGTCGATCTCCGTCACGACACGCTGCGCCTGAACCCGCAATCCCTCCTCACCGCTCATCACCACGTTGCCGGTGAAAATCGCCGAGTCCAGCCCCTTGGCATTCACCGCCTGCCGATACTCGAACGAATCGCAAACGACTAAAAGCGGCTCGCCGCCTGGTTCTTTTTTTGCAGCCTTGCCGCTGTCGACAGGCAATAGAAATCGTCCATCGCCCCTGGGCCGTGGCAACTGCATCTTTACTCCCCCGCTCGCCCGGAAAACGCCATCGACTCGTGACAGCTCGACCGAGCGCGCCTGGCCGCTTTGCATGCCAAGTTTCCATTTTGGTTCACCACGGAAATGGATCTTGTTCTGCACCAAGTCATAAGTGGCCGTTTGCGCCATAAGTTGATCCTCCCCTTGTACCAGCCTGATGCCGACTGCTGCGTTGATCGATTCCACAACTCCACCGGTGCCCTTGGCCAAGTGCACGTTCAGAAAACTGCATCGCAGCCGGCTTTCTCCGCGAGCCAGCCGAACCGCGCCGATGTAGCGCGCAAAGCCGGTTTTTCCCGGGGTCGCAGACTGGAACAAAAAAACATTGGAGTGGATTTCGAGCGGCCGGCCATCGCCGCCGTTCGCCGTCGCGCCCCTCAACGCATTAAAATCAAGGAACCGCCCCTCACCCTCGGAGTCCGCCGGAAGTTTCATGTAGACATCCCCCTTGGCGTTCACGGATTGAGTCTCACGTTGAATCATCAGCAGATTGGCCCGGCCGGATCGCTCGCCCATTGTCCAGCTTGGGTTACCCTTTAGCACAATCAACCCGGCAAACAGGTCATAGTCGGCCTGCTCACTGGTGGTTTTGATTTGATCGGCTTGCATCACCACACTACCGGCTGCCCGGATCGTTTGCACCTCCCAGTCGTCCTCTCTCATGCCAACCGCGATTGAATCGCTGTTCAGTGTGCCGTCGGCATCGATCACCGAAACTGAACCGCGAAAAACGGCCCGGCCCGGCTCGAGTTCAAATAGGCGGGAAGTGATTCGAAGCAGCTCCGGCTCGGCACTGGGTGTGTCGGTTTTTTTTCGCGCTTGGCCAATCGGCAGGCGGCTGAAGTTTTTATCCAGCCTGGCCTCGACATTGCTCGACACGGACAAAGTCGGCCCGGCCAGGTTCCCGAAAAAACCGACGCCCCTCAGTTGCATCTGGCCATCACCCGTGGAGAGAGAGAGTTCGCCGGGCGAGCGGATCGTTTTTTTGTCCTGATCATAGAGACACTCGCTGGCGGTAAAAACGAGGTTTGTTTTCCCCGCGGCAGTGACGGTGACCAGTCGCGGATCAGTCAACGCCAGCGTGCCATCCGCCTGAAAAACAGCCTCGGTGCCGGTGAGGATGGAGACTCGGAGACTGTCAGCCGATTTTTCCGCAATGCGGAACCGCCCGGTACTCGCCGCCGCCTGGCCAAGCGCCTGGCTTGGATTGGCGGCCAAAAGATACGCCGCAAAAACCGTGATCATCCATTTCGCCTTCGTCAACACAACTGCGGCAAGTGTGAAATCGGCACGCGGACTTGCAAAGGTTTTACTGAGCGCCATCGAAAATACTCAGGCCTTGGGCGGCAACTGAAACTCGTCCGCATGGTACGAGCTGCGCACCATTGGCCCGCTGGCCACGTGCCGAAATTCCATCTCCAGCGCCTTGGCCCTATACTCGTCGAACTTCGCCGGCGGCACGTACTCCGCCACCGGCAAATGACAGAGGCTCGGCTGCAAGTATTGGCCCAGCGTGAGGATGTCGCACTTGGCCAGGCGCAGGTCACCCATCGCCTCAAACAGTTCCGACTCCGTCTCTCCGAGGCCAAGTATCAAACCGGACTTGGTGTAAACCGCATCGCCGCTCCACTCCTTGGCCTTGCGCAGCACCGTGAGCGACCGGTCGTACTCGGCCCGCGAACGCACGGTCGGCGTCAACCGGCGCACCGTCTCGAGGTTGTGGTTGAAAATCTCCGGCCCGGCATCGAGTACCATTTTCAGCGAATCGTCCTTGTCGAGAAAGTCCGGCACGAGTACCTCAATGACTATACCGGGATTCCGGCGGCGCACCGCCTTGATCGTCTCGCAAAAATGATTGGCGCCTCCGTCGGCGAGGTCGTCTCGGGCAACGGCAGTGATCACCACGTGCCCGAGTTTCATCCGAAACGTCGCCTCAGCGACCCGATCCGGTTCGTCGCCCTCAAGCGGCAGCGGCTTGGCGGTGTTCACCGCACAAAAACCACAGGTACGCGTGCAGCGGTCACCGGCAATCATGAACGTCGCCGTACCTTTACTCCAGCACTCCCAGTGGTTCGGACACTTGGCACTCTCGCAAACCGTGTGCAGGTTCAACTCGTCAAGCAAACTGCGCGTGCGCGTGAAGGCGCTGCTGCTCGGCAGCTTCAGTCGAAGCCATTCAGGAATTCGTTTGCGTTGCTCGATGGTGGTCGCGTCAGGCATGCCTTACTGAATCGTCAACCGAGTTCCTCCCAAAACCGGGCCAGCTCGGAAGCCCCGAAGTCGGCCAGCATCTCTCCGTCGACCTCGATCACTGGGGCGCAGCTCTGGCCGCTCAACCGCACCATCTCATCCCATGCAACGCGGTCGGACGTCACGTCGAGCGTGTTGTATTTTATCTTGTTCCGGTCCAGCCACTCCAATGCCTCGGCGCACCAACCGCAGAACGGCTTGATGAACAGTCGGACTGTCGTGGGTTGGTACATCACCTTGGCCTTGGCCAAGCGCACTTTGCGTCCAAATCCAAGCCGGCGCAATATCACGCTTCGCCCACCTCGATGAGAACGGTGTCGTCGTGCTCGTAGCCCGGCGCGCAGCAGCACAGCAGGCGCAACGGCTCGTCGCCTGTGTTCCAGAGTTTGTGCGCTTGGCCGGGCGGAATCGCGATGGCATCACCGGCCCGCACTTCCCGCTTCGCTTGGCCAAGCTTTACCCGCCCGCAGCCGTGAGTGATATAGTAAATCTCCTCCGCCTTGGGATGGTAATGCTCCATCGTCGTGCCGCCGACCGGGATGCGAGCCTCGGCCAGGCTTTGGTTGCGAATGGCGGAGTTACGGTGCGCCAGCAACTCGCGAATCTCCGAGCCGTCCTTGGTTCGAAATGATTCCGCCTGGTTAAGATTGACGATATCCATTGGGCTACAGGGTCGGGCCAAGCATCCACGGAGCGAACTCCTCGTCGCCCATCCCGGCCAGTTCGCTCTTGGTTTTTTCGCCGCCTGCCACGGCGAGAATCTTGTCGTAAATCCGCCGGCCTACCTGCTCGACCGTCTCGGTGCCATCGAGAATCGTGCCGGCGTTGATATCCATGTCCTCCTCCATCCAGTTGTACATCGGGGTGTTGGTGGCGACCTTGATACACGGCGACGGCTTGCAGCCGTAGACGCTGCCGCGGCCGGTGGTGAACACGCCGACGTTGCAGCCGCCGCTCACCAAGCCGGTCATGCTCACCGGGTCGTTGCCAGGTGTGTCCATGAAACACAAACCCTTGACCTCGATTTGCTCGGCGTATTCGTAAACGGCGGACAACGGTGCCTGACCCGCCTTGGCCACTGCGCCGAGGCTCTTCTCAAAAATCGTGGTGAGACCCCCGTCCTTGTTTCCCGGCGAGGGATTGTTGTCAATGGTTGAGCCGAACATCGCTGTATGCTGTTCCCACCAGCGAGTCTGCGAGACGAGTTTCTCGCCGACTTCGCGTGTCACCGCACGGCGGGTGAGCAGATGTTCCGCTCCGTAAATCTCAGTGGTCTCGCCAAAGACGGACGCAGCACCCTGACGCACGAGTTGATCGGAGGCGACACCCAGCGCGGGGTTTGCGGAGATGCCGCTGTTAGCATCCGAGCCGCCGCAGTTCATCGCCAAGGCGAGTTTGGAAACCGGTTGTGTCGTCCGCTGCAGTACGTTGACATCAGGCAGCATTCTCTCAACCGCCTTGACAGCTGACTCGACGGTTTTTCGGACGCCACCGCTCTGTTGAATGGTCAGGAAGGTGGGAGCCTGTTCGCCATCCTGCAACCGGTCGAGATGATATTTATCGACCAAACCGGGAACCTGATTGACCTCGCAGCCCAGCCCGACCAACACATAACCGCCGATGTTCGGATGACGTGCCATTCCCGCTATGACTCGCTGCAAGATCTCGTGGCCGTGGTTCGGATCGTAACTGCACCCTCCCTTGTGCGTAAAGGCAACCACACCATCAACATTGGGGAAATCGCCCTTGAAGTCACTGGATCGGAAGCGGTCAGCCACATACCGAGAAACTGATGCGGAGCAGTTCACACTCGAAATAACGCCGATATAATTGCGAGTTCCAGCTTTGCCACCGGGCCGGGCGAAGCCAAGAAAAGTATCCTCATCTCCATCCAGCGCAGGTAGTTCGGTTATCTCATCGCAAAAACGATAGTCCCTGCCAACCGTTCGCAATTCGACATTGTGGGTGTGTACCCAGTCCCCAGGCTCAATTCCAGTCTTCGCAAAGCCGATGATCTGGCCATACTTCACCAACTGCCCGCCTGCGTTGATCGAGACCAAGGCAACCTTGTGCCCTCCAGGAATGGTTTGCCTCAACACCAACCCACTCTCACCCGCAGCCACCGAAGTGCCGCTCTTTAAAGTCCGTCGTGCAGTGGCGACATTGTCGTGTTGGTTAAGAACAATGAAATCAGAAATCAGGTCGGCCACGGACACGACAAAGGGTTAGCACAAAAAAAACCCGCCGTTAAGCGGGTTTTCTAAAATCTAAATCAAAGAATGGATCAGGGAGCGTTGTAACGCGCTGGATCCAGTCCCGCCGAAGCGGTAACCGGTGTCGGCGCACCACTAGGGAATGCATCTGTGCCAACCACAGACCCATCAGCACCCAGCGCCGAAATCGGGGAACCCACCGTAGTGATAACGCCCTTTGAATCAGAACCACCACCGGCTAGCACCGCCTGGTTTACCGTCCTGAACAGGGACGGCACTGCCGCCACAACTGTATTGTAAATCATCTGATGCTTCTTAACATTGGTGGCCTTCAGGATCGCGATTGTGATCTTATCGATCTTCGCAGGAGCAGCCTTCGCGGCAGCCCTGGCAATGTCCTTCGTGTACTGCGGGGTCAGCTTGACTGCCTCCGCTGCGATTTCAGCTGCCGCATCGGGCACTAATCCACAAATGAAACTTACCACGGAAACACAAACGGCCGGCTTCCTGGCAACAGACACCCTCAAGACCTCCATCGCAGTCTCGGCCTTATCAGCCTTCCTAGCCTGCGCTACCAACGTGTTGGCGATGTATGGCATCTCAGCGCCCGGTGCCTTTTCAAAGGCAGCCTTAATCGCTTGTTTGTCAACTGATGCACTGACCGTTGCGATGGATCCCCCAACTACAACTGCCAGAAAGATGGCGACGACTCTACGTGTGTTCTTTTTCATGATTTAGGTTTT
>Ga0209019_1000975_pt1 | contig 14544 bp, 15 predicted proteins | sample METZYME_3_300m_FD_187549 | JGI IMG/M metagenome (GOLD analysis project Ga0209019, IMG submission 187549) | Marine microbial communities from oxygen minimum zone in mesopelagic equatorial Pacific - METZYME_3_300m (SPAdes) (version 2) | ecosystem: Environmental > Aquatic > Marine > Oceanic... | reverse complement strand
GCTAACAAAGGTTGCAGAGTCTGATGCACCTCTTTTTGGCAAAATGAAATTATGGGAAATAGAAAAAATATCCAACAACCTTTATGCGTTTCGTTACACCTTTTATCGCAACATTATCCTGATTGGTGATGACGGTATTATCCTTACTGACCCTTTGACTCCAGAAGCCGCGAGCATCCTCAATGAAGAAATAAAGAAAATAAGCAAAAAACCCATCAAATACGTGGCCTATTCTCACTCTCATTGGGACCATGTTTCAGGTGGTCAAGTTTTCAAAGATCAGGGAGCTGAGTTTATAGCCCATGAACAATGCCTTAATAATTGGCTGGATAACCCTTCTCAAGAAGTGGTAAAACCAGACAAGGTTTTTAAAGATGATTTTAAAATAGATGTCGGCAATGCTTCCTTAGAGATGTATTTCTATGGGCCCTCGCATGATAATTGTCGAGTTGTTTTTTTAACTCAACCAGATCGTTTTATTTTCATTGCAGACGATGCTAACCCTCCAGATGGTATGAACATGATTTACGGTGCGGGATTGGCCGACACCTATATTTTCAACTTAATTCCTTTTTTTAAAAGCAGTGAATTGTTAGCCAGAAGAAAACGAGCTAAAGGTGTAATAGGCTCCCATATGAGTTTTAGCAAAGAGCCTATGAATTTAGTTGGTGGCACGATTGGATCAACACGAGTTATTAAAGAACAAAGACTGTTTTATCAATTGGTCATTGATGCTGTCCAAATGGCATTAGATAAAGGAATATCACCAGAGTTGATTCCAGATTATTTAATAGAGCAAGGCATTCTTAAGGAGAAAATAATAGGTTTTGATGAGCAAAAAATGAGGGTACTCTATAGAAGGATAACAAACTATCTTTTAACTGGAGAGTGATCATGACCAAAGAGGCTTTCAGCAAAGAACAAGCCAAAAGAATAAAGAAAGTATTAGGGTTGGTTTCATCATTGAATGCCTTTATCTATAGAGCTTCTAATGGGCGCCTATGGTCTAAATGGTCTGGTAAATATCCAATTATGGTGTTATCCACTGTGGGTAGAAAAACCAAGAAGATAAGGCATATTCCCCTAATTAAAGTGATGGATAACAATCAACCGATTTTAGTTGCCTCCATGGGGGGTGCCCCCATTCATCCGAGTTGGTTTTTTAATGTTCGAGATAATCCAAATATAGAAGTTCAAATAGGGCCTGATAAGAAAAATTATCAAGCCATAAGAGCTAGTGAAAAAGAAAAGGAGAGACTTTGGCCAACTATTTGTAGTTTTTACTCAGATTACCAAGTCTATCAACAAAGAACTCAAAGAAACATTCCTGTATTTATTTGTAAGCCTATAGAGAACGGAACATCCGAGGCGTAATTTTTTATGTATAAACAATTCAATAAAGAATGGAGAGATTGGATAAATTTAAATATAGCTCGTGGTTGTGACAAAAACGGTATTTACAAGATTCTAATTGATGAGGGCTTTGACCCCACTGAAATTGAAAAACAAATGAAATATAGCCCCGATATTAATATCAATGCAATTGTTAATCCATTAACAAATAACTCTCAGACCAAACAAAAAAAACAATCTGAAAGCTTTATGCAATGGCTTGTAAATCTTTTTTCAGCAAAGAAAAAAGAGATTCCCTTTGCAGGAGTACTGCCCTCAACACAAATTTTTATTCCAAATGCTGAAAGAGTCAATTCAGAACTCGTTGAAATGTATCTTTTACCTAATTTTTTAACAAGAACTGAATGTGAGAAAATTACAAAAACCATAAAAAGTAAACTCAGGCCTTCGACCATAGCGAACAAAGATGAGCCCGATGAAAAATTTCGTACCAGCAGCACCTGTGATCTTGGAATCATTGATGACATTTTTATTGAAGAAATTGATCAAAGAATCTGTAAAACATTAGGTATTAATGCCTCATACTCTGAAATCATACAAGGTCAATATTATATTGAAAATCAAGAGTTTAAATCTCACACAGACTACTTCGAAGGAGACGCGTTTGCAGAGTTTGCAAGTGATGAGGGCCAAAGAACCTATACTTTTATGGTTTACCTAAATGACGTTGATGAGGGGGGTGAGACAGATTTTGTGAAGATTGATAAAAAAATCCAACCGCAACAAGGGATGGCTGTGGTTTGGAATAATCTCAATCCTGATGGATCTATCAATCCAAATACTATGCATCATGCTCATCCTGTTATTTCCGGATATAAATCCATTATCACTAAATGGTTCAGATCTAAGGGTGAAGGACAAATGTATACAAAAACTGAGAGTGAATTACTGCCTAGCCTCACTAATAAAGGATTTAAAAAAGAAGTCTTAGACCAAGGTTTATTTACAAAAATCCAAGAGTTCTATAGTGAGCATCAAGACAAAGCTGAAATAGAAGTGGTAGAAGGGTTTATTCATAATAGCGAGGACGATGAACCTGTAAGTACTTTAGTTGAGTTAGATGCACAATTAAAAAATGAGATACATTCACATTTAAAGCCTTTATTGGAAAAGTGGTCTTCAACAGAACTTGAGTCAACCTATGTATATGGCATCCGTGTTTATGGAGAAGATGCAATCCTAGAAGAACATAGAGACAGAGAAACAACCCATATAGTCAGTGCCATTATCAATGTTGATCAAAATGTTGATGTTGATTGGCCATTAGTGATTGAAGATCATCACTATAGAAAACACCGTATTAATTTAAGCCCAGGCGAAGTAATATTTTATGAAGGGGCCAGGTTGCAACACGGCAGACCTAAGCCGCTTCAAGGCAAAGAATACGCAAATATTTTTTGCCATTTTAAGATTTCAGGCGCCTAATAACTCTTATGACGTTAGCTTCTAGTAAGCGTTGGGTGGCTGTTATTCTCCTTATCTCTATTGGGCTAAGGTTCATAGGTCTTAATCAAATTAATGGCCCAGTGTTTGATGAGGTGTTCTATCCACAATATGGGCTTTTATACCTTCAGGGTGAGGACTTTTTTTATGCTCACCCGCCATTAGCAAATTATCTATACGCTTTTGCTATCTGGGCATATTCCCTTTTGCCTTGGGTTAATATTGAATCATACCAAACCATTGGTCTGTCAAGCATAGAGCCTATAAGTTACAGATGGATTAATGCTTTGTTGGGTTCGCTCCTCTGTTTAATTATCTACGGTATATGCTTTCTGCTTACTAAAAACAGAATGTTTGCAATTCTAGCCTCGATCTTGGTGGCAATAGAGGGGTCTTTAATTGTAGATTCTAGAATCGCATTGGCTAATACTTTTCTTCTTACTTTCGGCTTTACTGGTTTATATTTTTTACTTCGTTTTTACGCTAATCAGGGCGGTTGGTATAATTTAATAGTCTCGGGTGTTTTTATGGCTATGGCTGTGTCTGTGAAATGGAGCGGTTTAGGGTTCCTACTAGGAGCTGTTTGTTTTGCTCTTTTGACAATTAATAAACAAGAAACAGGCTACAAAAAGCTCACACTAAGTAACAGCATTTATTATGGTTTGATTATTTTAATAACCTATGTAGCTATATTTCTACCTGATACTTATTTGAATCCAAGTTATGGCTTTTTTGAGCAGCATCAACAAATCTTGAGTTATCACCAAACCATGGTAACTGGGAATGAGCACCCCTATTGTTCAAAATGGTACACCTGGCCAACTATGTTTAGACCAATTGGTTATTTCTTTGAGAGTACCCCTATCAATAATGGTAATACGGCCAGTTATTTTAAAGCCATCCATTTGTTCCCTAACCCTTTTATTTATTGGTTCTCCAGCCTTTCTATTATTTTCATGATGATACAATTCGCTATCAACCCATTAATAAACAGCATTCAAAATCAAAAAGAATTGATGTTGAAGGGGTTTATTTGTTTTGGATACTTAGCCAACTTTCTTCCTTGGGCTTTTGTTGAGCGCTGCCTTTTTCTCTATCATTATCAAACAGCCTCAATATTCAGCTTTTTAGCACTGGCATGGTATTTATCACAATTACTCAACTCAAAAAAACTCCAATATCGAAGTATTTTTGTGCTAACCGCTATAGTTATCCTTGTGTCCTTTTTGTATTGGTTGCCCCTACAGATGGGTTTTTTAATGCCGGATTATGAATTTTATCGGAGAATGTGGTTTAACAGTTGGATTTGAAAATTAGTAACTTTTTAAATGAGCAATAACAGCAAAAATATCTGTGTGGTTCTTCCCACTTATAATGAGGCAGGAAACATACATAACACCTTGGAAAAAATCTTTCTCAATCAGACAAAACTGCATGATTATAAATTGAGCGTTCTGGTTGTTGATGATAATTCGCCAGACAATACCGCAGAATTAGTTAAGGGTTTGATGACAAAATATTCTGGATTGAGCCTCATAAGCAGTGAAAAAAAAGGACTAGGAGACGCTTATAAGCGGGGCATTAATTATGCACTGAAAAATCTGAAGGCTGATCTGATTATACAAATGGATGCTGATGGTCAACATGACCCGGGGTTAATACCTAAATTTATAGGTCTTACTAACAATTATGATGTGATTATTGGCTCAAGATTTGTTGAAGGGGGCAGCGCCCCTGACTTGTCTTCGTATAGATTATTACTTAGTAAACTGGGTAATTTCTTGGTTCGATACCTAGGAGGCGCTTACCTCTTAAGGGATTGCACCTCAGGCTATAGAGTCATAAAACGTGAGATTCTAGAAAAGTGCCAGATCTCTAACTTCCCAACAACCGGTTATTCATTTCAATCCTGGCTCATTTGTGAGCTATTAAGACAAGGGGCTGTAATTAAAGAAAGCCCGATTGTTTTTGCCAAACGTGAAACAGGGGAGTCTAAATTATCCCTTGCTGATCAGTTGGAGTTTTTTCTCAATATAGTAAGAATAAGATTTAACAATTCTGAAGACTTTTTAAAATATTGTTTAGTGGGTTTGAGTGGAGTGATGGTTAATTTAGGAGTGTATTATTATTTAACACGCTTTATTAGCTTCCCAGTTACACTGAGTTCACCAGTTGCTATTGAGGTATCAATTATATCTAATTTTTTCCTGAATAATTTTTGGACCTTTAAGGCAAGGCCCATAAGAAAATCCCTTCAGGCAAGGTTGTTAAATTTTCATCTTGTTGCGGGGTTTGCTGGGATTATCAATTATCTGTTTTTTCTTGTTCTGATCTATCTGGTAAATATTTACGATATCTTTGCAGTAATGTTGGGTATAGCAATTGGAATAATTTTTAATTATGCTGGCAATTCTTTATGGACGTTTAGAAAAGAAATAAATAAACCTTTAGTAAGCAGGAAGGATGATGATGAAAAAGAATGATTGTGTGGTGGTAAGCGGTGGGTTTGACCCCATTCATATCGGACACTTAAGAATGATACAAGAAGCTGCAAAGCTTGCCTCTAAGCTTATTGTTATTGCCAATAGCGATAGCTTTTTATTAAAAAAGAAAGGCTACGCGTTTATGCCCATTAATGAAAGAATCGAAATTCTTGAAGGGTTTAGTGGTGTTTACAGGGCTGTGGAATCTATTGATGAGGATATGACTGTATGCAAAACCTTAGAGTGGTTAGCCAGTGAAGAGAACATTAAATGTTTTGCTAACGGCGGTGACAGAAAAAATAAAGCAGACATCCCTGAGACGGAAGTGTGTAAAAAATTTGGTATTGCAATGGAATTTAATGTGGGGGGCGGCAAAATTCAGTCAAGTTCAGAATTGGTCTCCGGAGAAGTTTTAAAGCCTTGGGGTTCATATAAAACCTTTGAAACAGGCGAGGGGTATCTTGTAAAAAGAATGACGGTTTTGCCTGATGAAATACTCTCCCTGCAGTCTCATAATCATAGAAGCGAATATTGGTTTGTTGCTGAAGGGATTGCAACTGTTGAATGTGACGCAGAAACAAAGTTGCTTTCAAAATATGAATCTACTTTTATTCCCTTGGGGGCTAAGCATCGGCTAAGCAATTTAGGAGCAGAGGTTTTAAAAGTCATTGAGGTGCAAGTTGGTGATGAATTAAGCGAGGACGATATTATTCGCTATGAAGACCGCTATGACAGAAATTAACCTTCTTGTTTGTTTGCTCTAGAAATCAACTCAATTTGAGATAAAAAGAATTTAGCCGAATCCTCAACATTCACAAACGCTTTATTATTTAATTTCTCTATGGGTGGTGTTTCACAACCTTCTTTTAAATGGAAGCTGTTGTCCCGCCAAGATGAAACCATAATGGGTAGGTTGTTAATAAGTTCCCCTGAGACAGGATGTTTAGCAACATAAGTTCTAATCGAAGCCCTAAATGGCCCTATTTTTACTAGAGTTGCCTCTGGTTTATTGTTGACAGGGTTGGCTTCTAAAATCATTTCAAGGTTTTCGTTTAGGAGCAAAGGATTATGTTCTATTTCTTGGAAAATTAAGGCAAACAGATCGCATTTTTGTTTTGCTGCAACTTCTGCTGGGTTAATGACTGTGGCCATGGTTAGGTTTTGATATCTCTGTCTAGACTAACATTTAGACCTAACATGGCTTCTTTTTTCTCTTGCTCAAAATAAATCGCCATAGCAGTTAAAAAAATGCAAAAGAGAATGATACAAATTGGTATCCAATTAATTTTTTTATTCATAAATCTAAACGACGATTTTAAATAAAATTCATAATTTTGTGAATATTTTAATTCCTTTATGAATTAATTCTGCTTGGATAGGAGTCACGCCCATATTCTCTCCGTCAATATTAAGCGGATCTCCGTCTGTGTTTAAAGCGAAACGTCTAATTTGGTTATACTCTACGTGTGGGTCATTTATATGATTTCCAGAAAAGAGTTGAGTGAAAATTTTTAAAACACGTAACTTTGAAGCACTTTTAACCAGAACAATATCGATTAATCCATCATCCAAAACAGCATGGGGTGCCATTTTCATGCCTTTACCGGTATGTATTGTGTTTAATGCTAAAAAAAATAATCCCTCACCACTAAAACTAGTGTCATCCAATATAAAATCTAATTGACTTCTTTTCATCTTCATCACGCTAATCAGTGACGCTATTGAATACCTGATGCCACCAAGCCAACGAAGCTTCTCTGCTAAAATATTTACTTGTGCTGCCATCCCCCAGCCAATGATGTTAATTGCAAAGTAAGTGTCTCCTTTGTGGTCAATTTTAAAAAGATCTATTGGGGTCACATGTCCTTTAAGAATTGTCTCGAGAGCTTCTAATGGCTTTAATTCACCCAAATCTTCTGCAAAGGCGTTTCCACTTCCTTTTGGAATAATGCCTAAGGCCATGCTCCTAGATTTGCCAGACCTCATTAGTCCATTTACAGCTTCATTGATTGTGCCGTCTCCACCAATAACACAAACGCCCTCGAAATCTTCTAGATTTTCATTTTGAATAAAATCTGAGATTGCTCCCTTGTATTCACTTTTATAAGTTAGGTATTCAATTTTTAGTTGATCTAACTCTTTTTGAACTGATTTGAGAACAGTCTCATGGTCCTGACTGCCTGCCTTAGGGTTTAAAATCAAACATAGTTTTTTTATTTTGATTTTTTGCATCACTAAAAAATATAACTTTATTCCCTTTATTACAAAGACAATTGGTTTTATACTGCTTTGCAAAATAGAAGCTTGCTTAATTATTCTTCTAGATAAACCGATATAAAAAAGGAGTTCTCGTGAGTGATTCAGGTCTAGGTTTTTCTCATAATCGTTTCATTGCTTTAATTGTATCTATTGCTTTTCTGGTGGTTCTCTTTGAGGGTGCTAGTGAACTTGGTGGGGGCATGATTAAAGCCCAAGTAGAACAAACTACTAGCAAATTTCATCCAGAAAAAAATGCGGAAGATCGCCTCAAACCAGCTATGGTTCTAGCGACAGAAGCAAATATAGATAACTCTGTGGAAGAAACATCTGAAGCTGTTGCTGCAGAGTGGTCAGCAGAAGGTTCTTGCCAACAAGTTATTGAGGGTAATGATATGCTGCAATTCAACCTTAAAGAAATGGTTGTCAGCGCAAACTGTAAAGAGGTAACAGTGACTCTAAAGCACACTGGTGCTATGCCAGCAAATGTTATGGGGCATAATTGGGTTTTGACAAACAATACTGACTTTATGCCTGTTGCGCAGGCAGGCGGAGCAGCTGGTATAGAAAATAACTATGTCCCCATTGGGGATCAAAGAGTACTTGCTACAACAACTATAATTGGTGGTGGCCAGGAAACATCAGTAACTTTTTCAATTGATTCGTTGGTGGTGGGTGATGACTACACTTTCTTCTGCTCTTTCCCAGGACATTACGCCATTATGAAAGGAGCTTTTAAAGTTATTTAATTATATTTTATGACGACCTCTATAGTTTATTATTCAGGTGAACTCAGAACTGAAAGCACTCATCTCCAGTCAGGAGAAACCTATATTACGGATGCACCAACTGATAACGAAGGCAAAGGGAACGCTTTTTCTCCAACTGATTTAATAGCCACAGGGTTGGCCAACTGCATGCTCACTATCATGGGTATTATTGCTAAAAGACAATCTTTGGATATAGAAGGAACTAAGGCAGAAGTAACAAAAATTATGGGGACTGAGCCACGTATGATTAGTGAAATCAGAATAGATTTCTTTTTTCCTAGATCTTACGATAAAGATTCAAAACAACTCCTTCAGGCCTCTGCTTTAAACTGTCCTGTAGCTAAGAGTTTAGCTAATGATTTAACCCAAACTATCAATTTCCATTATTAGGTTACTGATCAATCTTTTGTCTCATCTCATCAAGAGTTGTTTTGAGTTGCTGTATTTCTTCTTTCAGGGCCACAACCTCTGATTTTTCAACAAGATCCATTTTCTGTATTGCCTCTCTTATCAACACACGTAAATTTTTTTGTATATCATCCTTAACCTCAAGCGCTGATTCTGGCAGGATTGAAGCGAACCCTTCAGACCACTTTTTGAATTTATCGTTATCCATAATCGCTTCAAATAGAAAACTTCGATATTATCATTAGTAGCAAGGAGCATAAAGCAGGTATTAATATTAAAAAATGGTTGGAACAACAGAACAAAGTGAAAAGAAAAAAAGCCGCTTAGGATCTTTTATCGGTTTTTTTATAATAATTCTATTGGTTGTTATTAGTGGGGGTCTATTTTGGCTTAGCAAGCAATCAATGGACCAAACCATGCTGTCATCGCTCGATAGCATGGTTGATAGACTAAATGGATATGTTTTATTGGAGTTTCTTGACTACTCCTTAGAAACCACAATCCCTATATTGATGATGGGGTTGTTGCTGTTATATATATTAATTAGAGTTGTTATCTTGGTTTGGAATTCTCCTGGGAGAATTAAATATCTCCTTGCTGAAAGAAGCGCTAAACGCACAAAAAGATTGCTTAATGAAAGCCTGCTTTTATTATCTAGAGGAGAAACCACTAAGGCCAGAAAAAGATTAAAATCAGCATCCTCCTCAAGTCAACCCATACTCCAAACTTTTTTATTAAATATAGAGTTATCTGAAGCTGCTGGTGACCATAAATCACGTGAGGAATGGGTAGAAAAAAGCTTAAATGCCTTTCCTAAGATTAAGCCGTATATTCTGAACTTTGTTGCAACTCTTTTGATTAATTCTAAAAATTATATCGATGCAAAAACCTATGTTGATCAGTTGTTTGATATTAGCCCAACCAACTCATCTGCCCACCAGCTGCTTTTTGCGCTTCTTGTTGCGACAAAAGATTATGAGCTAGTTTTACGAAAAGTGTTTGAGTTTGATAAACATGTAGATGAAGACAATTTAGCAGAGATGTTTCTTGAGGTTATAAGGGACGCTATACATAACAACAAACCCCTAGAATCAATACTTGAGAGAATACCCAAATCCATAGAAAAACATCCCCTGGTCATGACAGGAAAAATTGAAAGTTGGTTAGGTAACAAAGAACATATAAAAGCAGAGTCAGCACTCAGGAAACTAATTCCCAATACCTGGAACACAAGGCTTATCTTGCTGTATGCAGATTTAGATAATCCCAGTATTAATGAATTATCTAATCGTGTTGATAATTGGCTTGAGGACAGACCTCGGGACACAAATCTTTGGCTTGCTGCAAGCAGGTTGGCTCAAAGAGACGGCCTATGGTCTAAAGCTAAACAATGCCTAGAACGATCAATTGAACTATCTCATAGTGCCTCTAAGTACACAGAGCTGGCGCTTATTCTATCTGAGCTTGGCGAAAAAGAGGAGGCATTAGCTGCACTGAAATCTGCTAGAGAAATAGATAAGTAACATTACAAAACTGTCTCCATTTAATTAATGAAACCAGAATCTCAAACATTACAAAAAAAGTTTCTTCAATACTTAGAAACTGAGCGGAGGTATTCAAAACACACTGTTCTCAATTATGCGAAAGACATCAATGATCTTGCAACTTTCTCTAGCTCTCAGAAGATATCGTTATGGTCAGACATAAAACCCCATCATATAAGAAGCTATGCATCTCAGATTTTTATAGACGGTCTTGGAGCGAGAAGCATTCAAAGAAAATTGTCAGCGATTAGAAGTTTTATGAATTATTTAGTAAGAGAAAACTTTTTAAAAACTAACCCTGCTGACGGCGTAAAAACACCAAAAGCTCCACAAAAATTACCAGGGGTTTTAGATGTTGACCAGATTAATCAGTTGCTAAATATTTCACAAGCAGACCCTATTAGCCTTAGAGATAAAGCTATTATGGAGCTTTTATACTCTTCTGGCCTTCGATTGTCTGAGTTAGTTTCTTTAAATCCCATTGATTTAAATATTCAAGACATGAGTCTTACCGTGATTGGCAAAGGGAATAAAAAAAGAATGCTGCCAATAGGGTCTAAGGCTATACAAGCTATACAGGAATGGATTAAGGTTAGATCACAGTTGGCCGCACCTGAAGAAGAGGCATTATTTGTGGGTAACCGAGGTAATCGTTTAAGCAGAAGATCAGTACAAAGTCGCATTAATCATTGGGCTAAAAAAAATGGTTTACAGCAAACTGTTTATCCCCATTTACTTAGGCATAGTTTTGCCACTCATTTATTAGAGGCCAGTGGTGACTTAAGAGCCGTACAAGAACTGTTAGGGCATAAAGACATTAGCACGACACAGGTTTATACTCATTTAGATTTTCAACACCTTACAGAAACATATGATAAGGCTCACCCAAGATCAGGGAAAAAATGATAAATAAAGAAAAAAAAGTGAGTTTCGGTTTTCAAGATGTAACTGAATCTGAGAAAACCCAAAAAGTTGAGGAGGTTTTTGACTCTGTAGCTAAACAATATGACCTTATGAATGATCTTATGTCTTTTGGTGTTCATCGGTTCTGGAAACGATTCACTTTAATGCACACTGGTTTAAAAAAAGGTATGTCAGCTCTTGATGTTGCTGGTGGCACCGGTGATCTCAGTGTCCTGCTACAAAACCAGGTGGGTCAATCAGGGTCAATAATTTTAACTGATATTAATGCGTCCATGCTTAATAAGGGGAGAGCGAAATTACTTGATCAAGGTCAACTGAAGAACATACAGATTGTTCAAGCAAATGCTGAGGAGCTTCCTTTTAATGACAACACTTTTGATTGTGTCACTATTGGTTTTGGTTTACGTAATGTAACCAATAAAGAAGCTGCGCTGTCTTCTATGTTCAGAGTTATTAAGCCTGGAGGCAGGCTGCTAATATTAGAATTTTCTAAAGCAAACGAAATGATTGCTCCGTTTTATGATTTTTACTCTTTCAGTGTTCTGCCAAAACTAGGGGAATGGGTGGTGAATGATGCTGACAGCTATCAATACCTAGCAGAATCTATTCGCATGCATCCTGACCAAGAAACATTGGCTAATATGATGAAGGCTTCGGGGTTTATGAATACAGAATATTTTAATCTTACTGCAGGTATTGTTGCTTTACATGTTGGACACAAACAATAAGATGAAAAAAATACAAACATTATCTCGGTTACTCAAAATCCAAAAAACCTTAATTTATTATCAATTGGATGAATTTATTGCTGATATCCCTGCTCTACATTCTCTGCGTTGGATATTTTATTTGTCTCCAAACCTATGGTTTAGAAAAACAACATCCGTGTCTAGAGGGGAGCGACTTAGGTGTGCTCTAGAGGATTTAGGACCCTTGTATGTAAAATTTGGCCAATCCCTTTCAACAAGGCCAGATCTGCTTCCTGAAGATATTGCAACGGAGCTGTCAAAGTTACAGGATGACGTCCCTGCTTTTTCTGCAGCCCTAGTTGAACAAGAAATATTAAAGGCCTTTGGACAGCCTGCAAAGGATATCTTTACAGAGTTTGACAACAACGCTTTCGCTTCAGCTTCAATTGCACAAGCTCATCTTGCCACACTCAAAAGTGGAGAAGAGGTGATAGTAAAAATACTTCGTCCTAATATTTGGGAGGCGATAGAAAAAGACATGGAGATTCTAATCCTGTGTGCAAAATTAATTAATAATTACTCTGAAGAATCGAAACGACTTCGCCCGATAGAGGTGGTCTCTGATTATCAAACCACTGTATTGCATGAGTTAGATTTAGTCAGGGAGGCTGCAAATTGCGCACAAATAGGGAGAAATTGGGAGGGTTCAGAAATTATAAAAGTCCCTAAAATTTATTGGGATTATTGTAAAACAAACATCTTGGTCCAAGAGAGAATTCATGGGATACCAATTAATAATATTAAGGAATTAAAAGCCGCCGGGGTCAACATAGAAGAGCTTGCTATCAATGGAGTGCGTATATTTTTCACGCAGGTCTTTCTCCATAATCTATTCCATGCTGATATGCACCCTGGAAATGTTTTTGTTGATGTTGCTAATCCAAAAAAACCGCTCTACGCTGCGGTTGACTTTGGTATTGTGGGAAGCTTAGACGAAAAAGACAAGCGTTACCTGGCTCGGAGTTTTTCTGCATTTTTCGAAAGAGATTATACAACCATTGCCTCAAGTTTTGTGGATGCTGGTTGGGTTCCAAAAGAAACCAGATTAGATGCTTTTGAAGCCTCTATAAGAACGGTTTGTGACCCTATTGCTGATAGACCTCTTGAAGATATATCTTTTGGACAATTATTAATACGTCTTTTTCAAACCGCTAGAGAATTTAAAATGGAAAACCAGCCTCAACTAGTACAGCTGGAAAAGACACTTCTAAATATAGAGGGCTTAGGGAGGCAACTATACCCTCAATTAGATATAGTGGCGGCAGCAAAACCTGTTCTTGATGAATGGGGAGACCAACAAACTAACTTAAAATCAGTTCTAAGCAAACTACAGAAAGACGCCCCAGAAATTAAACGAACCATTGAGGAATTACCAACCCTTGCAAAACAATTCTTACATGCTGATTTAAGAAGCAACGACACTGATGAAGATTTTCTCAAGTCAGTTAGCAAAACCTTTTACCAAAGCCTTCTTGGGTTAGCGGTGATGCTGGTTGGGGGGGCGCTCCTAGGATTAGAGGTGCTTGCAGGATGGGGGTTATTAGGCTTTGGGTTTATTGTATTGTTGCTCTCTAAGCCAAAATCATAGGAGGTTTGTTTGTTTAATATTGATTCTCTATTAAATAAGGTCAACTTTCCTTTGGGTGAGGACACTTATAGAGAACCTTTATCTATCCTTTTAAAGGATTATGAAAATCACTCTAACCTGACTAGGTTAGGTTCTCTCTCGGTGCAAAGAGGTCTTGTAAAAATACTAGAATCTAGGGGACGTTTATTTCAGTTCATCAACAATAACAATCTTGAAGAGCCTTCTTCGCCTATCATTATTTCTGGATTACCAAGATCAGGAACAACATACCTCTTTGATCTTCTTCATTGTTCTAATGAGTTTAGAGGGCCTTTGACATGGGAAATATTTCAAATGATGCCGATAGCTACTTCGCGCTATCAACAAACTTACAAACAAATTAAAACTGAGGCTGAATTAGCCTTATTAAAAACATTGGTGCCTAAACTAAAGAATATTCATCCCATGAAAGCGGTTCTTCCTGAAGAGTGTCAGTTGATTACGGCATTAGACTTTAGGAGTATTAGTTTTTCTTATTCATCTAAGGTGCCAGAATATGCGTCCTTCATTAACAATTGTGATTACTCGTCAGCACTACTTTGGCATAAACGTTTTTTACAAGCTTTGGAAACAACTTATAAGCCAAACCATTGGTTACTAAAAGACCCTTGTCATATCCAACATATACCGGAAATCATAAGTGTTTATCCCGAGGCTAAGTTTGTCTTTATCCATAGAGACCCAAAAGATACGATTGCTTCAATCAGTAGTTTATCGACCCACTTGCGTGCTGCTTTTTCTAAGGCTGTTGATCAAAAAGAAATAGGACGCAATTCTTTGTCATTTTGGTCAAAAGCTATTCAAGATTTTTTAGCTCAACGGACATTGATCAATGAGTCAAACGTAATTGATATTAATTTTAATGAGTTCATTGTTAACCCTGTTAACTCAGCAGAAACTATTTTTAGAAAGTTTAAACTTAGTTTT
>Ga0209019_1000965_pt1 | contig 14610 bp, 10 predicted proteins | sample METZYME_3_300m_FD_187549 | JGI IMG/M metagenome (GOLD analysis project Ga0209019, IMG submission 187549) | Marine microbial communities from oxygen minimum zone in mesopelagic equatorial Pacific - METZYME_3_300m (SPAdes) (version 2) | ecosystem: Environmental > Aquatic > Marine > Oceanic... | reverse complement strand
TTCTTGCGTAGCAAGCTTTGATTTTAGGTATGGACAACAAGATACGAAACAGGCTGCTTTTGGCTTATTGGGCGAAGCATTAGAAGAGGAAATGGCGGCTACCATAGCTCAAGTAACCGAAAGCACTATGGGACCCCTGCTCGAGCAAATAGACGCCGCCAGGAGCGAAGGTAAGAGCGTTGAAGGTGAATACGATGTCCAGATCACTGATGATGGCTCTGAGTTTTATGTCAATCTCGAGCTAGAATTTCTCCCACTCATACAAGAGTAAGCGTCACCACAGAGGCGTTAGCTCCCAAGAAATCGTTTTCACTTATCTCAGGATAATGTCCTTGGACTGACCTTCCGAGCCTGCAAACGTCAAGAGGGCCTCCGTAGCCTCTTGCAACGGATTAACGAGTACGATCTCCGTAGCCAGTCCCTGCCCATCGAAAATTGCGGGAAGTTCAAGACTTTCGCTTGTGAGCTTTGGTGAATCTACATACCCGAGTTCGTTTTCTACGGGTTCTCCACGAAGATTTCTTGTGATCCGCCGTGCGCTAAGCGCCAGAGGCACATCCGTCCAAAGCTGGACCGTACCGCGATGTTTTCGCACGTTAAACAACTCTCCCAATGACCGCTCCCGCTGGCTGAACGCCGGCAGGATTTGCTCCCATCGCCCTTGCTCCCTGCCCACCTCGTCGAACAATGTCAAACGCACAGTCGCTGGGGTTCGATTAGGATTAGCGAAGGTCAACATCATTTTCGCGTCGCCGTGACGAATGATCGACGGCAACGTGTCGACCGGTACCCAAGCGCTCTGGGTCGTCACCCGCGCTGGAATCTCCGTCTCGCTTAAGAGCAGCGTCCCCTTGAACAGACTCACTCGCGCCATCGCCGAGGGCGCAGAGCCTACCGTTGGCCGGATCACGCCATAGGTGGTCTCAGGCACTCCATAGGGTGACTCGAGAGTCCACCGAAAAACCTCGCCTGGGTTGAGCTGATAGGGCACTGAGTCGGACGTCGCGTCAACGGTCCCACCATCTCGGTCAAATACGGTGAGCTCTCCTTCCATGACCGACTCATCCGGATTGATAAGGACCAAGTCAGAGCGATAACCACCGCCAGACTTCAAGCCCGGTAATACCAGCGGACCATGTCCATCCCATCCGCTGGAACCTGTCGAGGCACGCACGAGGGTCTCGCCCCGATCGGTCAAGGTGTGCGTCAAGACCATAGCAGCGACGGGTTGTGGTGCGCTTACTTCGAGCATGCCCTCGACGACCACATAGTCCGGATCAAAGATTTCGAGAAGCTCTGCGCGGAAACCATTCGCCGGCACGGAAGTCTCAGCCGTGCGCACGTGGTCTCCATAGGACAAGCGCAGAGTCGCCCGGACCTCTCGGCCCTCGGGATTGGTCACTATCAAAGTGACGCGTTGGCCCTCGCGCGCATCCACGTAGAACGCAGTCGTTGTCTGGGGTTGTGGTGTTACGACACTCGTCTCGCTTAAGAGCATCCGACTGCGTCGTTTTGCCAAGACGTCCAACTCGCGGCGCGTGTTGGAGTAGACAAGAATAGCTCCCGGTGCGGGCCCAGCTTCAGACGTCAGCGACCCACGCCACGCCTGACGACTTTCCTTGTCCGGCCTATCTCGGCCATTCCAAGCATCCAACGTTCCATAGCTCATTGTGGTTTTAGCTGGAATCGCGATTGAGCGCTCAGCGCGCGGCAGGTCAAAAACCACAAGCCGCGCCCAGAAGGAATCAGTGACATACAAGCGCTGGTGTTCGGGGTCGAAAGTGATTTCGCGGGGGTCAAGGAGCTCCTCTTGTTCACCGTTACCGGGAATCCGGCTCACGAAATCCTTTTGCCCGATGACACCGCTCGCCGCCATGCCGGTCTCCAAGACTTCCGGACGGGCATCGAAGAATAAGATGCGGTCGTTCCCCTTGTCATTCACCAAGAGCCGGTCGTTGGCGGTATCGTAGGTGATGCCGCTGGCCATCCGCAGACGACGCCGGCCTTCGTCTTCGCTGACGTCCCGCATGTCGAGACGCACTTCATCCCCGTCCGTTGCGTTCCTCTGACCGAGGATAGCGACCGCCGCTTGACCGTTCTGCCATCTGTCGGGCGCTGCGTCAAACGCCATCACACGTGAGTTGTTGCCATCCACGACGAACAGTCGGTCATGGTTGACGTCATAGACCAGTCCGCTGGGAGTATCGAAGCCACGATTGTTCACAGGTGCTCGTCCACTGACAACCCGCGCACCCAATACGCCAAGACTATCGGTGACGCGACTACTCTCCTTTGGCGTGGGGTCGTTGTCTTCGAAGTCCCTCTGACCCAGTACACCGATTGCAGAGGCCCCCGTTTTGACCATGCCCTGACGAATGTCGAAGACCAGTACCCGGTGATTGATGCCGTCAGAGACGAACAAGCGTTGGTGATTGGTGTCGACCTCAAGAGCAAGTGGAGTTGGAGCCGCGGACTGAATGCCTCGTCCCCATGAGACACCAAAGTTGAGTCGGTCAGGTCCTACACTGGGCTCGTCTGATTCAAAATCCCGTTGACCCAAGACGGCCACCGCCTCATCAAAGGTGCGGAGACGGTCGGGATGCGCGTCAAACACCATGACGCGATTACTCCACCCGTCGCCCACGAAGAGCTGCTTACTATTGATGTCATAGGCCAGTGCCAAGGGAATCTGCAGCGTCCGCGCCGAAATCTCTCGCAACTGCCCTGTGTAGGCATCCGGCTGCCCCAGGACGACATCCACCACCCGGTCGGCGATGCGATTCTCCACATCCAACTCGAACATCAGCACCCTGTTGTTATATTGATCGTTGACGAACAGGCGGTGGTCAACCGGGTCCAGTGCTACACCTCGGGGGTAGATGAACCGGTCGTTGATGCGTCCATAGGCCGCGCGCGCGTCGAAATCTGGCTTCCCTTCATCATCGTAGTGACCGATCACATCAAAGGCTGGCATCCCAGTCGTCACCTGCCCAGGCGACATATCCATGAGTAGGACCCGATTCCCACCGGGGTATCCCGACGCTACATACAGCGTGTTAGTTTCTTCATCAAGAAACGGACGTGGGGAGTTTTCATAAACCTGACTGGTTCGCCGCTCAGAGTTTTCAAAATCCTCCTGAAACAGAAGGGCCACAGCGTCGGGATTGTTCTCGATCCTATCCGGGTGCACGTCGAATACCAGTGTCCGGTTCGCCACAGTCCCTTCGTTCACCATGAGTTGCTGCTGACGTCGATTGAGAATCATTTGTCCTGGAGCTAACTTCCGGAGGTCCACCCGACGCTCGGACGTGCCAAAGGTGTCCTGGCCTAATACGTGGGTGGCGATTGCACCCAAAGCCGGATTGTCGGAACCTATATCGAAGACAACTACGCGCTGGTTCCCACCGTCAGCCACAAACAAGCGACCATGAACGTCGTCGAATGAAAGCCGGCTGGGCCTGTTTAAACGTCCAGCACCCACGCCTGGTTGATTCGAATCGAAGTCGACTTGCCCGATGACTGTCTCTGCAGACATCCCCGTCTCGAGGCTCTCAGGCGCCACGTCGAAGGTGAGAATGCGGTGGTTGCCGCCATCGACCGCGAATAGACGCTCGGCCGCAGGGTCGTAGTAGATGCTCCCGGGGTCCGCCAAACCCGACGGCCCAGCATTGGGCTCGTTATTGAAAAAGTCACTTTGCCCGATCACAACCATGGCGTTCGGAGTTTCCGTCAAACGCTCCGGGGCCACATCCCAAACGAGGATCCGGTTGTTGTCACCATCGCTGACGAAGAGACGCTGATGCTTTTCATCCAATACGGTTCCATTAATGGAGGCGAGCTTTTGTGGTCCCACCCCACCCAGTCTCCGGGTCGTGAAATCTGGCTGACCGAACACCGCCAGAGCTTTGGGGCCGTTGACCATGCGGTCGGGATGAACGTCAAACACCAACAGTCGACCGTTCGGGTGCCAGGCGATGACCGAACTGTCCCTAGCAAACAGCCGGTGATTGACACTGTCATACGCAATGCCAGAAATCAGGGAACCTTCCGACCGTGTAGCAATGCCTGGAGAATTACGCCGACCGTAGAGCGAGGTCTCACCGATGACGTAATCGGCGGTACGGCTCGCGAGCCTTCCATTCTCGTCCAACTGATACACGGTGACGCGACTACCGTGAGAGCTGACAAACAACCGATTATTGGCGCGATCCAGCGCCGAAACGCTGTTTCACCACTCGCTGTGGGCAGTCGGTCCACCGTTGACCACGCCACCCACGAAAGTCGGATTACCCCAAATATCTTCGGCGCCCAAAGAATCGCTGGCAGGAATGCCCTGGAGTGGAATGGACTGGGCCACCAACTCTCCAGCTGTAACGAAAACGCCCAACAAACCGCAGAGTCCGATGAACGAACGGTAGGACTTACTCATGCTGTTTCCCTTCGGTATCTTGCGAATGAACAGTGTTACCCCGAAAAAGAGTCATTCAGTATCAGGGACGTGCCCTTGGACGATAAACCGGTCGAACGCGTAGAGCAAGTCCTCAAGGTTGGAGTACGGTCCAGGGCGATACGCAGCTGAAGAAACCCCCACGGCGCCAGTTCCGATACCCGCCAGTCCTGCCCATTCGTCGTGTTCCAGAAATCAACGGCATCCGTTGGATCAAAGTCGGCCCTCGCCATCTCGTCAGGATGAAAGTGCCATTCACAGATGATGCGTGTCCGGTCACATGATCACCGTCAGCATGCTGATGACGAGAATGATAGAAATACCCAATGGGGAGACGTAGCGAATCAAGAAACCCCAGAGTCTCGGAGCCGGGAACCACGCATGCTCGGCGAGTAACTCAGCGACTGCGCGATCCACTCGCCAGACATAGCCGACGAAGATGGCAATCAGCATGCCCCCGATCGGAAGTGAGAATTCATTACAGAGTGTCGCAATCAAGCCCAGGAAATTCCCACCCCACTGTGCCGGCACGAAATCGGTTAGAGACTCGACCGCGCCGAAGCCCAACGCGCACGGAATCGATAGAAGAAACGCCGAACCACTCACGACGAGCACCGCTTTCGGTCTGGACCACTGCCGGCGATCAATCACGTGGGCAACCGGGACCTCCAAGAGCGAGATGGCCGAAGTCAGGGCCGCGATAACGAGCAGGACAAAAAACGCGCCACCGAAAAGGCGGCCACCGACCAGCGTGGCGAACAGTTCCGGCAGAACCGCGAAGATCAATCCCGGGCCGGTGCTGGCGGGATCGAATCCTGCTATCGAGAACCCTGCGGGAAAGATGATGAGACCTGCCAGTAACGCAATAAAGGTGTCAAGCAGGACCACCCACAGCACCACCCGACCGATGCCTTCTGACCGGCGTAGGTAACTGCCGTAGGTGAGCATGGCCCCATTACCGAGACTCAGTGAAAAGAACGCCTGCCCGAGGGCAGCCCCAAACACCGACATGTTAAAGGCCTGACTCAAATCGGGACGCATGTAGTACGCCAACCCCTCGGCTGCTCCTGGCAAGGTAAGTGAGCGGACAGCCAACAGGACAAGCAGTACCAGCAAGGCTGGCATCAGAGTCTTGGCAACACGCTCTATCCCCGTACGCACGCCACCGATGTTTGATGCCGCGGCGAGTCCAAGAAACAGAAACGTGCAAAACACACCCTTAAAGCCATTGCCCGTAAATCGGGTAAAAAAATCTCCAGCCCCTTCACCACCGCTGCTGAGTGCTCCAGTCGCTGAATACCAGACGTAGCCGATGGTCCAACCTCCAATCACCGAGTAGAACGCCACGATGGCAACGCTCGTGACGACGCCGAGTGCGCCAACCCACCACCACCGCGTTCCCGAGCTAAAGTACTTGAAGGCACCAACGGGCGATTGTCTCGACCCACGACCGAGGACGAATTCGGCCACCAAGATCGGCGCACAGATCAGCACGATGCAGAACAGGTAAATGACAACGAACACAGCACCGCCACCTTGACCTACCCGCGTGGGAAATCCCCAAATATTGCCGAGCCCAACAGCGGAGCCAGCCGCCGCCAGAATGAATCCCAGCCGGGACCCCCATAACCCACGAACCGGTGATGTCGTCATAAGTGTGTTCTCCAGTGAGAGTGCGTGTGCACAACTAGTTCGCCATCTTGGTCAACGTAACCGGCTCTTCACGGGACGCCCTCTTCCGAGGAGGCCACGGGTGAGCCGGAGCTTCGAAGCTTGGTTCGCCGAGCACAGGCGTCGATAGCACATAGATACCGTGATTCACGAAGAGCCAGATGAGGTTTCGGTCGTACTCCACGTAAATACCGTGCGCGAGATTTCCGCGCGCGTAGTCCGGTACGCGCTCGGTGTCGAAGCGCGGGACAAAATAGGCCACGATGGTCGGGTCAGAGGGACCACTCACATCGAAGATCTGCACGCCAGCATTGTAAAAAGCATAGGGGAGGACCCCTTCGCGACCAGTCCCAGGCTGCGTGTAGTACCCCGAGCGCTTCGGGCCGAAGCTGCCTCGACGCTGACAATAATCCGTGAATGGAGCGATCTCGGGTGGAACAGGCCGCGGAAGGGTGCCACGGATCGAAGGCTTGGCCGGGTCCCTAACGTCGATCATGTAGACGTCCTTGTATGGCTCCCAACAGTCCTCCGCGAGCGGGTAGCCACTGTAGTACACGATCCCCGTCCGCTCGACCTGTGACACATCGATATTGTCACCTTCGGTGCCAGCAACACTCGGCGGAAAGTCAAGGTGTCCAACCGCTTCAATATTCGTAGGATCGGAAATATCAAATACGTAAAAGCCAAGCCCGCCCATCGCACCGTAACCGTACCGACCACCGTCCTCGACCGGCGTCGGCACAAAAATCGACATACGTGCTCCAAACCATGAGGTACGGTTCCCGCAGCGGGGATTCTGCTTGTAAGCATCTTCATCGCCCAGACGCTGACCGGGTGCAGTGAACTGTCCCACAAACGCCGGGTGTGCGGGATCGGACATATCCCAAGCCTGGTACCCCGCGGAATACAGATCCGTCGGATATTCGGTCAACGCGTAGGTCGCATCGGGCGCGGCCGCGACGAACATGTACTGGCCGCCGAAATACGTCGGAATGTCTCGCACGCCCGAACCCTGTTGTTGCCCAATCGGCGCCTCCGGATGGTCTACATCGGTTGTTACCGCTGCCAACAATTCCCACTCCTCGGGCATCGGACCGTGCATCGCGTAAACCTTAAAGCCTTTCAAATGATCCGCGTTGCGATGGCGGGCGACGCCGGCGGGGTCCGTACGCTTGTCGTCGATCACGCCGAACCGCTGCACTTCGAACGCCTGCACCATGACGTAAGTGTCGAGCTTGTCATTCCACTGAATGGATGCTGCGCCGAACATATCGCCTAACTCGAAAGGATTCACCTCATTACCGGGTCCATTCGGACCCCACGGATGACCCTTTTCCCGCACCACACTCACATCCTTTGGGTCGGTGATGTTGAAGATCTTCATATCGCGGCGGACGTACTGATACAGGTAGCGCTGCCCGTCGAAGTCGACGATATTCTGCCAGGTGTGGAACGGTTCGACCGTGTCCGGATAATAAGCCTCGACCGTCATATTATCGATGTACTCGTTCGTGTCCCAATCTTCAAGCTCACCGTCGAACGGCTGTGGCTCGTGTTGGTGCGGCGTGGCCAGCGGGTGCCGAAATCGACCGGTGACTATGTCCATGCCGTAACTGGCCATATTGGGCACCGGTGGCACGTTGGGCATACACACGGCATCCGCGCGCTGCACAAATTCGTCAGTGGTGATTTCGACCGGCGCGGGCTGCTGGCCAGACCCCACTTCCTCACCGTTCGGGAAACATGCTGCCGCGATCAGGCCGGTTACCAAGGCGACCCCGAACAACCTCCACTTCATACCCATGCCTCCTCCCCTAGCTATCCAACACCAGCGCTCGTTGTAACACGCCTACAAATTCGCAGACGTCCTCGAAACGATTGTAGAGCGGCACCGGTGCTGCGCGGATCACATCTGGCTCCCGCCAGTCACAAACGACGCCGTGTGTTTCAAGAGCCTCGAACGCCCGACGCTGGTCCGCCCGAGTGCCTCGAACGCGCAGCGAGAGCTGACACCCTCGCCGTCCGGACTCCAGCGGGGTGAGTATCTCGACCCGGGCACCAAGTTCCTCGCGCACTAAGTAGGCAAGATACGACGTCAAACGGTCGGACTTGGCTGTGAGGGCCTCCATGCCGGCCTCCTCGAAGATGTCCAGTGATGCCAACACCGGCGCCAGCGAGAGGATTGGCACATTACTCACCTGCCAACCTCCGGCGCCTGAAATGGGAATGAAGTCGGGACCCATCTGGAACCGCGAAGCCGGGTCATGCCCCCACCATCCTGCCAGTCTCGGCTTGTCCAGCCAATCACGGTGGCGGTCGTGCACAAAACAGCCTCCGACAGCGCCTGGCCCCCCGTTCAAATATTTGTAGCTACACCACACGGCGAAATCCGAGTTCCAGTCATGCAACCGAAGTGAGATATTGCCCACGGCGTGGGCTAGGTCAAATCCGACTACGCAGCCCTGCGCCTGACCGAGGCGGGTAATCGCCGCCATGTCGAACACTTGGCCGGTGTAGTAATTCACTCCTGGCAGCAAGACGAGGGCAATCGTCGAACCCTCAGCGCAGATGCATGTCTCGAGATCTTCCATCCGGATGACGGATTCGTTTGGACGTGGGCCGACTTCGATCAACGAGTCGGCCGGGTCGAACCCATGAAGACGAATTTGTGACTCGACGGCGTACCGATCCGAAGGAAACGCCGGCTGTTCGATCAAAACCTTGCGCCGGTCCGCCGTGGGCCGATAGAAACTCACCATCATGAAATGCAGATTGACTGTGAGCGTATTCATGGTGACCACCTCGCTCGGGTGAGCACCAACAAGCGCTGCGGCGGCTGGCGCGAGGCGGTCCGCGTAGGAGAGCCACGGTCGTTCGGCTGCGAAGTGTGCGCTGACCGCCATTGCGCCCCACGCCTCCAACTCCTCACGGACAAGCGACACGGCTTCGGTCGGCTGCAAGCCCAAGGAGTTCCCACAAAGGTAGATGACGTCGGTCCCATCAGGTCGCTTCGGTATAGCAAAGCGATCGCGGAACGATGCTAGAGGATCCGCCGCGTCCTGCGCCCTCGCAAAATCAAGATCGCGCTCGAACCTCATCGTCGCTTTTCCCCCATGGCATTTGCCGATTCACAAGAACTGGTCCGGATCAAGATTCAGCCACTCCAGCGCAGAAGCGCCGAGTAGTCGCTGGCGCGTCGCCGGGTCCAACTGCAGCGAGTCAATCAGCGCACCTGGCGCGTGTTCACCCAACGGGAACGGATAATCCGTCCCGAGCGCCACGCGGTCTGAGCCGAACAAATCGATTAGGAATCGTAGCGCGTCGCCATCATGCACGAGCGCATCGACGTAGAAGCGGCGCAACTGTTCGCGCGGACTGGTCTCGACGTTAACCGCGCAAAGATCGGGCCGCACCGTGAACCCATGGTCGATGCGTCCCACCGTGCCCGGAAACGCCCCGCCACCATGAGCGAACGCTACGCGCAGCCGTGGCAGGCGGTCGAAGACACCGCCGAATATCATCGAGCAGATCGCCAGCGCGGTCTCGGCGGGCATGCCCACGAGCCAGGACAACCAATACTGTGACATCCGGTCCCCCCCGAGCATGTCCCAGGGGTGCACGAAGACCGCTGCTCCCAACGCCTCGGCTGCCTCAAAGACCGGGAACACTCTTTCATCATCCAGATTCTTACCATTGACATGGGTGCCGATCTGAATGCCTGCTAAGCCGAGGGTCTGCACGCACCGTTCGAGTTCCTGCACCGCGAGCGCCGTCTCCTGCATTGGCACGGTTCCCAGGCCAACGAACCGTCGGGGATGGTCCCCAACAACACCCGCGATGTGATCATTCAGTAGTCGCGACAAGTCATGGGCATCCTGCGGTTTGGCCCAGTAGCTGAACATCACCGGGACGGTCGAGAGCACTTGCACATCGACTCCGTGGCCGTCACATTCCGTCAAGCGCGTCCCAGGATCCCAGCAGTTCTTGCCGACATTCCGAAACGACCGACCGTCGATCGACAGGCGCGCGCAGCCTGGCCCGTGCTGTTCGAGTTGCACGAATCCGCTGTAACCGTAGCGCGCCTTCAAATCGGGCAAGGTCTCGGGCAGGATGTGTGTATGGATATCGACCTTTAGCATCACGTCTTAGACAGTGGTCATCCCTGACGAAATTGACGCTACGGTTGCGCCATCACCGTGCCGCACTGCGTGCACGTACGATGTTCCGTAGAACCGTAAAAGTGATGAAAGACCGTTTGCAGTTGCGTTTCGATGTTGTCGAGGCAGAAATATTCCTCGTAGAGTTTGTGGTGGCACTTTTCACAGTACCAGATAAGCCCGTCCTTCTCATCCTCGGCCCGCTTTCGCTCAATGACCAAGCCGACCGTATTGGACCCGCGCTGAGGCGAATGCGGCACCCTGGGTGGCAACAGGAAGACCTCTCCTTCGCGAATCGGGATGTCAACCGGCGTGTCGTTGTCCATGATCTTGACCACAATGTCGCCTTCTACCTGATAAAAGAACTCTTCGCTCTCGTCGTAGTGATAGTCCTTCCGTTCGTTCGGTCCGCCAACCACCATCACGATGAACTCGGCATCTTGAAATACCAGCTTGTTCCCAATCGGCGGCTTGAGCATGTCTCGGTGGTCATCGATCCATTGCTTGAAGTTGAAAGCCTTGAGCTCGCGCATTCTCTCACTCCTTGATTTAGGACATTGTCGCGATGCATTTCAGTTCAATCGCGATCGGCGTGGGTAACCGATTAACTTCCACTGTCGTTCGGCACGGTTGATTAGTCGAGAAATACTCAGCGTACACTGCGTTGAACGTGTCAAAGTCATCCCTCATGTTCGTTAGAAAGACCGTCACGTCGATCAACCGTTCCCACGTAGACCCAGATTCCTTCAGTACCGTGCGCACATTGTCAAACACCGAACGACACTGCACCTCAATATCATAAGCGACCACATGTCCATCACCGTCGCGCGTAACACCTGGGATTTCGCGTTGTCCCTTCACGCGTGGACCGATTCCAGATAGAAACAGAAGATTGCCTACACGGCGCGCATGCGGATAAGGCCCCACGGGATCCGGGGCACGCGATTCGACTGGCTTCGTCATTGACTGTGTCCTCTTAGAGCTTTTGAAGATGCTCTACGAACGCCTCCCCAGCATATTGCTCGTAGTCCTCAATGAGTTCGGTGGCAATGCCGTCAAAGTACCGATCGAACACAGTCGCACGTTCATGAGCAAGTGGCGTGTCACAAAAGCACTTCTCACTCCATTGCACTACGTTGGGTCCCGTCACTACGGCTCGGTTTAGCGAAGCGACAATCTCTTCGCCATCGGGCTGCTGAGCAGCGATGGAGCCGTCGTCCAGTCGTCGACGTAACTCGGCAGCTGTCTCAGATTTGAAGTGCGCCGTCACTCGATAGATCATGCTTGCCTCGCCGACGGGCTTCAGCGTGCCAACGGGTCGGGTCGCAACTGAAATTTCACGACCTTGCTCGTGGTGCCTTTCCCACCTTCAAGGTGGAACGGTGTCCGGGTACTGTAGGTCGCCCAGAGCCCCTTCCCTTTCCAACCGGCACTCGGGTCATCAATCCGACCATCCATCCACTTGGTATAAAACCCAAGCGGGTAAGGGACCCGCATGACAACCCATTCCCCGTCCTTTAGGGCCAGTAACCCTTCAGACCCATTCCCCGTATTGATCGGCACGTTTACACCCAAGCCTAACGTGTCAAACTGGTCCACCCACGTGTAATAACTTGACTCGGCACTTCCTGAATCCGCCAACCCCTTGAGTTGCGGCAGCGGCTCTGGATAAAGAGTCCATCCTTCCGGGCAGTGTTGACCAGTCGCGGCTGGACCATTGAGCGGTCCCGTACACTTACTACGGTCGAAACTGGCCATATGCCCGCTGGCAAGGGGAGTCCACGCAACACCGTTGCGGTCGATGTCCATGCCGCGCGGTGAGTAACCCTGGACCGGCGCGTCTGGGTTATTCCATGGGGGCATGTAGACTTCTACGAGTGCAGTCGCTGCCGGGTCCGGGCCAGGGTCAAGTCGTAAAATGGCCCCGGGAAATCCCAACGAGGAGCCCCAAATTGTACCGTCAATCGGACTTACCGCAACGCCGTAATAACCAGAACGGACGCGCGTATCCTTGCTGGGATCAGATGCTTCATCGGGCTCCACATAGGCGTCTCGTTTGCCATTTCCATTGGTGTCAAGAACGAGTGCTGTCCAACCTTGCGCCTGCTGCTCATCACCAGTCTCGTCGAACATCTTCGTATTTAACCAACCGATCACCTGGCCACCACCACTCGTCCATAGCGTGTGATCATCATCCTCGGCAAACACCAAGTGGTGCGTGCTGAAGCACGTACTGATGAGCGCGTATTCCTCCGTTTCCGGATCGTACATCGCGAGATGTCGGCCGGAACCCGTGACTGGGAACTGCCTCGCCGAAGGATGGTCCGAGCCGTCCCGACAGAAAGCGGGATTTTCCCTCGGGCGGACTCGTGAAGTGAGCCAGAGTCTTCCCCGATGGTCGAGCATCGGGTTATGTGCATTGGCGCGACTCGTCCAGATCGCTTCGTCACCCCAGTAGGGTGACGCCTGAAGTGGTGGACCCGAAGCCACGGGCGTTTCCGGGTCTCGGACCGGCAGGGTCACTTGACTCGACGCGTGCTCGACAGGGTTCAGGATTGGCACGTAATCCGCACTGGCTTCCAAGGCGCCATAAATGGGACCGTTAGCGTTCACGGTGGGGTCCCGTTTGTCGGTGGACACCTCATCGTGTAGGTAAGCCTTCGGGTCAGCCCAGTCCCACTGCGTAATCACGATATTGCGCTCCACACCTTGCGGGCGGCGTGGTGCCTCCGGCACTTCGCCAGCCGCAATCCGATCAGTCCAGTCGGCGAAAATCTCGAGGGTTCGTCGCCGTCCCATTCGATTGAGCCCGTTGCTCATACTCCCACCCGCCTGACCAGATTCGATGCGTCGGTCCCACGCAGCCATCGAAGACTCGAAGTCGCCAAGTTCCTCGGGGATTTCACGTATAGGCTGATTACCCAATTGGTGACATGCCATGCAGCCACCAGATTTCAAATTTCGTAGCCATTCGGCTCGACTTGCCATGTTTGGCGAGAGACCGTTTCCCTCGGGTCCTGTACCTGGGAACTCCTCTTCGCCTGGTACTTGGAGCAATGAGAACCAGTAGCCAGCCGGATAGTAATGCGCCGCGGAATGCGGGTCGGGTGCCGGTATGGCGTCTAAATGTTGAATGGCACCGGGAGCCACCTGGACTTTGGGTGAATCAACCAGACCATATCCACGAACCCACACGGTGTAGTTCGCACTCGGCAGGTCAGGAATAACGTAACGCCCGTCAGCGTCCGTGACAACAATCTTGTTGAGCCTAGTCGGCAGGTCTGTGGTTTCTGCGATGACCCAAACCCCAGCTTCGGGTCCATTTGGACCACTCACAATTCCGCCGATATCATCGTTATCAATCTGAATCGCGGTGTCAGGTTGCTGACAGCCACTCATTCCTGTAAGCAACACTGCGATGAAGCACGCGATACTCACATCCACGATTCTTGGCGGTCCTGCTGTCCTCGTCATGTGCCTTGCTCCCTTCCCTGGCTACCTGTCGCCGCTCACTCACACTCTTTGACTTGGTGATTTAGGACCCGTGCTTTGGATTTGCTTCGACCGGTCCACACGAAACCAAGCGCAGACGTCTCTGAAAACATCATGGACTGAGTCGTCTTCAGCACTCAAGGGGCGACAGGTCATAGTGTTCCTCCAACGCCGCCGACGATTGTAATAGGCGGCTAGAGTTTACCGCTGACTGGGCCGCAGGTTCAACGCGGTTGGAAGGGCTCAAGAAACAGGTAAAATGGGGGAACTATGATGACAACAAAGGTCGGATCACTCGGAGTGTGTGTTTGCAGCGTGATAACCCTGTTCGCCGGCAGCGGGTCAAACACTGCTTGGGCAGGACAACAGGATTGGGTGCAGCTTGCGGTCCATAACTTTGGTGAACCGATCAACACGATGTGGGACGAGGGTGAGCTCACGTTTGCCGACGATGGCACTATGGTCTACTGCAGTGCCCGAGAAGATTTGGACGCGGCGGCTGGTGATCCGAAGGACCTCTACATTGCGACCTTCAATCAAGAGACCGGGAGTTGGAATGAACCCGTCAACATGGGTGAGCCAGTCAACGCGCCGCCTGCTACTGACGTGGACCCGCTACGAAAGGGAGATGATCGCGAACCCTGGATCACGGGCGACGGCCAAACCATCTATTTCAAGTCTGACAGAACCGCCACCACAACACCGCGCAATAACAATGACCTGTTCGTGACTCATCTAGTCAATGGTGTCTGGTCCCTTCCAGAACTCTTGCCCGCGCCAATCAGTACCGACGCAGGGAATGAACACTGCCCCATGCTGCTGCAAGACGGACAAAGTCTATGC
>Ga0209019_1000960_pt1 | contig 14657 bp, 13 predicted proteins | sample METZYME_3_300m_FD_187549 | JGI IMG/M metagenome (GOLD analysis project Ga0209019, IMG submission 187549) | Marine microbial communities from oxygen minimum zone in mesopelagic equatorial Pacific - METZYME_3_300m (SPAdes) (version 2) | ecosystem: Environmental > Aquatic > Marine > Oceanic... | reverse complement strand
GGAAGCCAAGGGTTTCAGGTTGGGTTCCTCAGGCGTCAGCCCCGGGACACCTCGTGCACTCGATCGACCAGAAATGCGACAGCGTCGGGATCAGTCGCTTTCTCAATCCCGTGGCCAAGGTTGAATATGTGGCCGGGCGCCGGCCCAGCGTCCTCCAGAACTCGATCGATCTGACGACCGAGCTCCCCCCGTGGCGCGAATAGCGCCGCCGGATCCAGGTTGCCCTGCACGGCAGTGTCGGGTCCCAGAATCCTGCGGGCGTCGGAGAGCGGAAGCCGCCAGTCGATTCCAATTACGTCAGCGGGGCACTCGGCCACGATCTGGAGCAGTGTCGCACCCTGGTTCGGAAAATAGATGAGCGGTACATCAAGCAGGCGGAGGGCGTCGATCACGCGCCGTACGGCGGGGAACGCGAACTCCCGGTACTGCTCCGGCCCGAGCAGCCCCGCCCATGAATCGAAGATCATCAAGGCCTCAGCACCCGCGGCGGCCTGCGCCTCAAGATAACGGACCATCGTGTCGGCCAGCTTTTCCAGGAGCTTGTGGGATGCCTCGGGCTCTGCGAACAGAAAGGCCTTGGCCTCAGAGAAGGTTTTGGACCCCCCTCCTTGCACCAGATAACAGAAGATTGTGAACGGCGCTCCCGCGAAGCCGATGAGTGGAGCCGAAGCTGGAAGGGACTCGCTGAGCAAGCGAACCGCCTCCAGCACGAAGGGCACACCCTCCTCCGGATCCGGGATCCGAAGCGCGTCCACCTGATCGGCACTCCGGATGGGAGTCTCGATGACAGGCCCGGGCGCGAAATCCAGCTTCACGCCCATTCCCTCCACTGGCGTCATGATGTCGCTGAAGAGAATCGCCGCGTCCATTCCAAATCGACGCACGGGCTGAAGTGTCACCTCTACCGCCAGTTCGGGCGTTTTTGTGAGCGTGAGAAAGTCCACCTCCGCCCTGACCTTCCGATACTCAGGCAGATAGCGTCCAGCTTGGCGCATGATCCACACCGGCGTGTGCGCAACCGGTTCACACCGACATGCTGCCAGAAACGGGGAGGCCGACGGCTCCGCCTGAGCGGGCCGAGCCTCGCTGGCCTCACCGCTCGCGCTCAGGACGTCCCTCCGAGCACGCGCGCCGCTTCCTTGGCGTAGTACGTGACGATCAGATCTGCGCCCGCCCTCTTGATGGCGACGAGGCTCTCTAGCATGACGCGCTCTTCATCCACCCAACCCTTGTCGGCGGCCGCCTTGATCAGCGCATACTCACCGGAGACCTGATAGGCAGCGGTGGGCATACCGAACGTCTCTTTTACCCGGAAGATGACATCGAGATAGGGCCCCGCAGGTTTGACCATGACGATGTCCGCTCCCTCCTCGATGTCCAGCTCCACCTCGCGAAGGGCCTCGTCCGCGTTGGCAGGGTCCATTTGGTACCCCTTCCGGTCGCCGAACGACGGAGCCGACTGGGCTACGTCACGGAAAGGGCCGTAAAAAGCCGAGGCATACTTGGCCGCATACGAAACAATGGGCACGTTCGTGAGCCCCGCATCGTCCAGAACGGTTCGGATCGCCCCCACCCGGCCGTCCATCATGTCGCTGGGTGCCACTGCGTCGGCGCCGGCTTCGGCGTACACCAAAGCGGCCCGCGCCAAGAGGGGAAGGCTCGAGTCGCCGTCCACCTCTCCCTCTTCGGTGAGCAGCCCGCAGTGCCCGTGATCCGTGTATTCGCACAGGCACACATCTGCCCACACTAGGAGATCTGGAACAGCCCCCCTGATCGCTCGGATCGCCGTGGGTACCAGCCCTTCGGGGTCGTAGCCGGCGGAGCCTTCAGCATCCTTTTCGCCCTCATCCGGGACACCGAACAGGATCACTGCCGAGATGCCCAGAGCGTGGACCTCACGCGCCTCTTCCACGATGAGATCAACCGACAACTGGAAAACGCCGGGCATGCTAGCGACCGGATTCCGCACAGCCTCTCCGCCGACAACGAAAAGCGGATAGACCAAGTCGTCCGTAGAGAGGGAGGTCTCCCGGACTACCTGACGCCAGGTCTCACCCCTCCGAAGCCGGCGAAGTCGGAGTCTCGGAAAGCTCATTCGGTCAGACGCTCCAACCCTCGGAGGAAACCTCGACGTAATCACCGCTCGCCGACGGCGCCGCCACCAGGGATCCCCTGAGCGACTCCAGCATGTCGACCACGGTCAACATCACGCCGCGGTGTGCGATGGGAAAAAGGAAGTCCAGGACAATCTCGAAATGCCACCGACTGGAAAGGCCGGTCGCCGGATCTCGGAGCCGATCAACGTCGTGCACGAATGTCTCCCGTCATGGTCGCAGAAATCACTTGGAAAAACATACCAGTATGCCGTGGCCGGTAACATGGGATTCCCCCGCCGTGAGGGGAAGAACACCTCATTCCGGCCGAGCGATCTGGTGCAATCGCTCCGGTTCCAATTGGAACGTGACGTGCCCGATCCCGTGTGGCGCCATGCGGTCGCGGATCTCATCGAGAACCCGCTGGTGATGCATCGGGTCGTCCAGGACGCCGTGTCCGCTGAGCGCCACAAAACCGCTCGTGAGCGTCCACACATGCAGATCGTGAACGTCGTGCAGGTTGGAGATGGACTTGAGGTCCTGTAGCACACCCTCCATGCCCACGTGGGGCGGCACCATCTCGAGAAGCACGCGGGTCGCCTCCTTCACAAGACGCCAGGCACCCAGCAGGATCAGGCCGGCGATGACGATGGAGATGATCGCGTCGATGGGGGTCCAACCCGTCAGGAGGATCAGCGCACCGGCCCCAATCGCGCCTATGGACCCGAGCAGATCGCCCAGAACATGCAGGTAGGCGCCCCGAATATTGAGGTTTTCGTGGGCGTGTGTGCGGAGCATTCCGGCACCGACCACGTTGACGATCAAACCGACCCCCGCCACCCCCATCATGAGTGGCCCGTCCACTTCCGGTGGAGCGGCGAGTCGTTCCCAGGCCTCCCAGACGATCCAGCCGCTAATGACGAGGAGCGTCGCCCCGTTGGCCAGCGCGGCCAAAATCTCCATGCGGACGTATCCGAACGTACGCTCCGGGCTGGGCGGGCGCCGCATCAACCGCATCGCGACCAGGGAAAGGGCCAGGGCCCCCACGTCGGCAAGCATGTGTCCCGAGTCGGCCAGGAGCGCCAGCGAGTTGGACAGAATGCCCCCGACGACCTCCGCCACCATGAACGTTGCGGTGAGGCCCAGGACGATCCAAAGGCGTCTCAACTGGGGACCGCGGTCCAGGGCGCCACCTGCCGGAGGGGGCCCATGGGTGTGGGCGGGGTCGTGCCAGAGCGGCGATCCGTGCAAGTGAGGCATCATTCAGGCGTCCCCCGTAGCTGCTACCCTTTGGCGCGATCGAGGCTTACTGTGCGTGAACTTATCCAGGAAGCGACCCGAGTGCAGCCACCACGCCCATGACACCTTTTACTCGATCGGTGTACGCCGTGGTTGCGGCTATTCCCTCGGGCCGTGTCACATCGTACGGGGCGGTGGCAGCGATTCTGGGGCGCCGGCCCGCACTTCGTGGGGGCCCCAGTGCGCCGCGTGCAGTCGGTGGATCCCTTTCCGCCATCCCCGACGACCTCGACCTCCCTTGGTGGAGGGTCATCAATAGCTCCGGTCGGATCTCCACATCATCAATCCATCATACGGCGCAGATACAGCGCGCCCTCCTGGAGGACGACGGCGTGCAATTTACCGAGACCGGACGGATCGACTGGGACCGGTACGAGTGGGATCCGAAAGACGCGGAGCTTGAGCAGATACTCGGAACCGTAGACGCATGAATCAGAGAGCCACGGCCCTTGGGCTGATCCTCGGACTCGCGCTCGGGCTGCTCGCCAGTGCCACCGACATCGATCTGCTCGACCGCTTGGCTACTGGCGTAGCGCCCCTGGGTACGCTTTTCATCAACGCGATCCGAATGGTGGTCATCCCCCTCGTGGTGACGACCATCTTCGTCGGGGTCGCACGCCTCGGAAACCCGAGGACGGTGGGCAAGCTCGGGGGATCCGCCTTGGGTTTCTTCTGGGGAACGACCGTCCCCGCCATCGTCATCGGCATGGGGTTCATGACCCTTGCGATGACCCTCTGGCCCGTGGCCGTCGAGGTACCGACAACCGTCGAGAGCGCCCAAGAACTCCCCGGCCTCCTCGATCTCATCTTGCGCCTGATCCCGGCCAACCCGTTCGCCGCCGCGGCGGACGGAGCCCTGCTGCCGCTGATCGTATTCACACTCCTCCTGGCTGCCGCGACGGGAGCCGTGACGCAAGCACGTCGCCAGCGGCTGATCACCTTCGCCGAGGACATCAGCGCCGTATTCGTCCGGCTCATTCACTGGATCTTGTGGACCGCACCCGCCGGTGTGTTCGGACTTGCCGCACCGGTCGTTGCCGGGATGGGGCTGGGGTTGCTGGCAGGCTTGGCCGTGTTCGTGGCGACTGTGGTCGTCGGGCTGTTCGTGTTCATTCTGCTCTTCTACCTGCCGGCCGTACAGCTCCTCGGAAAGAAGGGCATAGCGGAGTTCGTTAAGGGAGTGTCCGGCAGTTTTGTGATCGGATTCTCCACAACCAGCTCGGTGGCGTCACTCCCGGTCATGTTCGAAGACGCCGAGGCACTCGGTGTGTCCCCCGCCGTGTCCTCGCTCGTCCTGTCTCTGGGAGCGGCCATCAATCGGGCGGGCAGCGCCCTCTTTCAGGCGGGAGCGGTCGTGTTCCTCGCAACTCTTTACGACGTCCCACTTCCGTTCACCACCCTGCTGGGTGTCGGATTCGTGGGCTTCGTCGTGGCCATGTCGGTGGCTCCCGTGCCTTCCGCCAGCATCGTGACGCTGACCCCGATACTCGAGGTAGCCGGTGTGCCCGTTGCCGGCCTGGGGATCCTCCTTGGAATCGACCGGCTTCCGGACATGTTTCGGAGCGCGACCAACATCACCGGACACGTGGCCGCGGCGGTAATAGTGGAGGGGCTCTGCGGAGGGGATGTCGTGGAGGGTAGCGGCACGATGACCGGCACCATCGAGGACCGGCGATGACCAGCCCCAAAGAGGAAGAGACCATGCTAGTACGGAGGTTGGCAGCATGATGGTCGACGGGTCGTGGCTCCCTCAGAGTAGTTCCGACCTCCTGCTCAGTTTCCTGATCGTGGGACTTCCCGCAGCCACGGTCATCGCGTGGTTCCACGGCGAAAAGGGGCCGCAGGATATGCCCCGGATCGAGGCCTGGATTCTCACTGCTCTGGCTCTCGTTTGGGTGGCTTGGAACGTCGCGGTCCTCACCTAGGCACCGACGCCAGCCAGACCTCAGCCTGTCGTAGAAATCGGAGCACCCCTGGTGACGGCCATCGCGCCGCTGCGTGTGAGAGACTCCACCTCGGCGAGTTCGCCCACCCGCGCCATGAACCCGTCGACCTTCGGCCCCCCACTGACCAACTCGACCGTGAAGTACCCACCGGAGTCATCCAGAATCCGGCCGCCGAACTCCTCGACCACACCGGCCAACTCCTCCTCTCCACCCTTCCCGAGACGCAGCTTGAACAGAGCCAGCTCCCGCTCGATGTGATCGGTACCCGTCATGTCCACGATGTTCACTACATCCACCAGCTTGCCCAGATGCTTCGAAATCTGATCGATGATGGCGTCCGAGCCCGTCGAGACGACCGTGAGCCGCGAGACGGTCTCCTCATCGGTGGGTGCCACGTTGAGGCTCTCGATGTTGAAGCCTCTGGTCGAGAACAGGTTGGTGACGCGAGAGAGCGCTCCCGCCTCGTTCTGCAACAAGACTGATATGATATGCCGCATCTGAAGACGCCTAGGGCTAATTAGAAGGCTTAATCGAAGCGTGTTTCGTGAGAGGCAACTTTCGCTGTGGGTGGCCCCTCTTGCAATACGTGGGCCGTTATCCACCTTTCGGGGGCGACAACACCAGCCTCTGGATCTCAAGATTCAAAGATGGACGTGGATACCAAAATGAAGCCGGCACACACCCTGGCGGGCACAATCATGAGCGGCGCCGAGATCATCATACAGGTGCTCGCCGACGAGGGGGTGCGAACTATCTTCGGCTACAGCGGGGGAGCGATCCTGCCGACGTACGACGCCGTGTTCCGCTACAACGAAGCGCACGCCTCGGGCGAGGAGGAGCCGATGCCCCTCATCGTCCCGGCCAATGAGCAGGGCGCCGGCTTCATGGCGGCCGGCTACGCCCGCGCCAGTGGGGGTGTCGGAGTCGCCATCGTCACCTCCGGCCCGGGCGCGACCAACTGTGTTACACCCGTGCGAGACTGTATGGCCGACTCCGTGCCGATCGTGGTCATCTGCGGGCAGGTGCCAAGGGCGGCGATCGGTACCGACGCGTTTCAGGAAGCACCAGTCACTGCGGTCATGGGCTCAGTGGCGAAACACGTTTTCCTGATCACGGATCCCGAGAGTCTCGAGTCCACGGTCCGTACCGCCTTCGAGATCGCCCGGACCGGCAGGCCTGGGCCCGTGGTGGTGGACATTCCAAAGGACGTGCAGAACTGGGAAGGGGCTTTTCAGGGCGAGGGATCTCTACCCGTCCCCGGTTATCGGCACCGGCTTGCCGAGGTCGAGTCCAACACGTTGGGGGACAACCAATGTGCTGAGTTCTTCAGCATGCTGGCGGAGAGCAAGCGCCCTCTGATCTACGCCGGAGGGGGCGTGATCAACGGTAACGCCTCAGACGCCCTACGGACGTTCTCGAAGACCTTTGGCCTTCCCGGCGTCACGACACTCATGGGACTGGGTGGCCTCGATACCACAGAACCGCTGTGCCTTCATATGTTGGGAATGCACGGTACCGCGCATGCGAACTACGCGGTCGAAGACTGTGACCTGCTCATCGCCGTGGGAGCGCGCTTCGATGATCGCGTCGCCGGTGATCCGCCCGAATTCGCACCCAAGGCGCGCCACGTTTTCCACTTGGACATCGATCCCGCGGAGATCCACAAGGTCAGGGAAGCCGACTGGCACCACGTCGGCATTCTCAAAGGCGCCCTGGAAGCCCTGACCGAGTACGGGCGCAAGGCCGATTTCAACGCAGACTTTTCAGCTTGGCACGCCGAAGTGGCGGAACTCAAGACCACCTACGCGCTGAACTACGACCGGGAGAGCGACCTCATCCAGCCCCACTACATCATCGAGACGATGAACCGCATCACACAGGGCAAGGCGATCATCTCGACCGGGGTCGGCCAGCACCAGATGTGGGCCGCACAGTACTCCGACTTTCGGGAGCCGCGCCTTTGGCTCACTTCCGGGAGTATGGGCACGATGGGATTTGGTCTCCCGGCAGCAATAGGCGCGCAATTCGCTCGCCCGGACAAGCTGGTCATCGACGTGGACGGCGACGCGAGCATTCGCATGAATCTCGGCGAGTTCGAGACCGTCACCACCTACGACCTGCCCATCAAGATCATCGTGCTGAACAACTTCGGTGACGGGATGGTCATGCAGTGGCAACGGCTCTTCTTCAAGGGCCGGCTCTCGGCGAGCGACAAGTCACTCAGGAAAAAGGACTTTGTGAAGACCGCTCAAGCCGACGGCTTCGAGTACGCAAAACGCCTCGACAAAAAGGAAGACGTGCCCACCGTTCTGGAGGAATTCCTGAGCTTCGACGGCCCAGCCTTCCTTGAGGTCATCATCGACACCCAAGCCCACGTCTACCCCATGGTGGGGCCCGGCCTCTCGTACCGGGATATGATCACCGGGGAATTCATTCCCAACCGCTACGGGCCGGGAACGGGCCACGAGCCGGATCCGTCGGAGATGTTTTAGGGCACCTCCTTCTTGGGGCCGTGAATGACGGCTCTGATCGGTTGGATTGTCGGTTAGATCCAGATCGATTCGCTCACACAACGGGCGGCGTGGGGCTCGGCTCGAAGCCGAAGCCCACGCCGCCCCCATTCGAGTTCTCTCGCCTCCCTGGCAAGCTAGCATGACCTGTGGTACCGTGGGGTTTTCTGCTGGCATCATTGGGTTTCCATAGGGGGGCCGTCTTGAGAACCAACACGCCACGACTGGGATTTTCGGTCGCCCTGGTGGTCATGTCAGTGCAAGTAGGCTCTGCTCAGACCACAAACGACCCACTTCTGAGCGCCCTCCAGACGGTGGCCGCACTACCGGGAGCTCCGTCCATCGTAGCGGCCGCCGGGCTCACGCGAGCCAACGAGCGCCTGCTCACGCTCGAGCACGCGGGGAGTGTCGGAGATCCCGAGAGGCGTCTGGTGATCGTGGGCGGACTCGACCGGACGTCCGAGAGCGCCCAGGCGGTCCTGGAAGCGCTCAGGTGGTTCAAAAGCGACGCCCCTGCCGCGCTCCGGCGCACCTGGACGATCACCGTGCTGCCGTGCGTCCACCCACGACGGTGTTCGCCTGGGACCTCCGGCGGCGGTCCTGAGTCGTCGGGCGATCTGGCTTTCCCCCCAGAGGGTGGCTTCTACAATCACGATACGTCTCCCGAATTGAGGTACCTGTGGCGCTGGGTAGCATTTCAAGCACCCGATCTGGTCTTGGAGGTTCGATCGGGGCAAGACCAGTCCTGGGAGATCTCGGGCGCGGCGGGCACGCTTACTCTGGACGGCCCCCGTCCCCCCGAGGCTTCGCTCGCCGCCGCCATCTCTACGGGCACACCCTCGGGATTGGGCCCGGTCGCAGGCGTCCGGGTCTCGACAAACGTCGACGGTGCGCCCCGAATGTTGCGAACCCTTCTTGAGGCTGCGGCCTCGCTCCCCAGGTCACCGTTACACGAGGCGCTGCTCGAGAGGAGTAGCCGAACGCCGCTTGAGGTCGCGACGGTCCTGGCAAACCGGTATCCGGCGTCCCCCGGTGTGAGCTACATCCCCGCGGTGGCTTGGTCCAATACGTTGCGCTTGGCCACTCGCCTTGGCGACGACGCGCTGGTCGAGAAAGTGCGAAACCAGATGGCCCGTTTTCTTTCCGGAGAGGCGCCGACGGTTTCCCAGCCTTACCGGCTTACCAACTTGGCCGGTCTCTTCGCGTTCGTGGACTTCTCCGAGCCTGGCCGGAGCCAGGAATCCCTCGATCTCGCCGTCGCCGGAGCCGAGTTCGTGTTTCCCCAGGCGCCCGACGACGTCCTTCGGTCACCGACAGGTTGGACCGACGACATGTTCATGGCGACCAGCCTGTTGTCACGTGTCGGCGGGCGCACAGGGGACGCCCGGTACGGAGCGACCGTAGGGCGCCTCCTGACGTCCTACGCCGAGAGTCTCCAGCGGTCCGACGGCCTGTTCGTCCACTCCGCGAGAGGGCCACACGCCTGGGGCCGCGCGAACGGATTCGCCATACTCGGCCTGACGGAAGCCCTGACGTTTCTTCCGGACGATTGGGCGGACCGGGCGCGTGTCTTAGACATCTACCGTCGGCACGCCGAGGTGCTCCTACGTCATCAGGCGCCGGATGGCATGTGGCAGCAGGTCGTGGACGAGCCCGGCAGCTATCGGGAGCTGACGGTGACCTCCATGACGCTTGTGGCGCTCGCCCGCGGGGTGCGGCTCGGCTGGCTCGATGACAGCTACCGACCGGTGATCGACCGCGCCTGGCGTGGCGTGGCAGCTCATATCGCGGAGGACGGCGCCGTGGTCGACGCCTCCACCTCGACGGGAGCCGGTGAGACGAAACAATACTACCTCGATCGGACCGCCGTCTTCGGTCCTGACGAACGTGGCGGTGCGATGGCGCTTTGGGCCGCCGTGGAGATAGATGAGCTGGTCCGGCGATAAGCGAATTAGCGGAACGGACGAGCCGCACTCGCGGTACAGTTCTTTCGTCGTTTAGTCGGCACCATCCACGAGCAAGGACTCATGCGCCACACTGGCAAAACCGTCGCCACCATCTTACTCGCCTCCCTCCTAGCTGCGTGCGAAAATCCCCCCGCGTGGGGCGATCAGAACGCCATCATCGCCATCACGTCCGACGACCAGTGGGCTGCCGTTGGTGAGATGGTGGAATCCGCACTCGAGACCACGATCGTCACGGTACGTGCGGAGAAGACCTTCCGCGTCACTCACCAGGCACCCATGGGACAGGGATGGGGCAATCTCCAGCGTTTCCGTAAGCTCCTCTTGATCGGCGCGGCGGACTCTCCGTGGATGGTCGACGCACTGGCGCTCTCCGGCCGTGAGAGTTTCAACCCTCCGGAGATCTTCCAGGTCGAAGATGTTTGGGCCAAAGGACAGACGGCGACCGTCCTTCTTCTGCCTTCGGAGGGGGCGGATCGCGCGGAAGAAATGATGGAACCGCTCCACGAACTCCTGGATGGCCAGTACCGCACCTACGTGCTCAACAGGATGTTCATGAGCGGGCTCGATTCGCTGCTCGCCGACACCCTTTGGAACGAAGCCGGATTCACGCTCTTGCTCCCGCTCCTGTACGAACGTAGGACAGTGGATTCCGTCCACATCTTCCTGAACGACAACCCCGACCCTTCCGAGTTGATCAGACAGATTACCGTTACCTGGAGAAGTCCGATTCCCGAGGAATTGGACGAAGAAGAGTTGCTGGCGTGGCGGGAGGGGCTCACCGAACGGTACTTCAGGTATCCGCAGGTCGTCGACCTACAGCTGGCCGATAGAAGCCGACTCCAAATGGGCGATCTGGTCTTCGAGGAGCTGCGCGCGGTTTGGGCCAACCCACCCGAGGATCAGTTCCCGGCCGGTGGACCCATGATCACATGGTCCGTCCCCTGCCCCGAGCAGGATCGCCACTACCTGGTCGACGCCTGGCTGTATGCCCCTGGAAAAGACAAGTACGAGTACGTCTTACAGCTCGAGACCATTCTCGGCACCTTCCGGTGCCGGGGGGCGGCGTAGACCCCGCCCGCTAGTTGTAGGACCCCCGCCGGCTAGGAGTCAGAGAATCTGTCCCATCCAACCATGGACAGACTTGGGCACTCGCTCTTCGGTCGGTCCGGGAGCCTGGTGCCTGCCGCTCCCTGAGCTCCGTCACATGGCGTCTGAGCCCCATGCCGCTGTAAGCCCTCGCCCGCTGCTGGCCCTCCGACTCCCGTTTGGCGCTCTCCGTGCACGTGAGAGCCTCCCAAAACCCACGCTTATATCATGACGTAACATATTGTCATAAGGAGACTCAGTTGCGAGACTCAGTGCGTTGTTTCTAACTATTTGACGCTGTCATGTCGGATTATTCGACCCTTCATACTCGAGGTCTGAACCCATGGATACCGCAGTCAAGAACGAGCGGGGTGGCCCGGCCAACGTTGAAGCCCGCCCCGACTACAAAGTCGCCGATCTTTCGCTGGCCGAGTGGGGACGTAAGGAGATCCGCCTGGCCGAACAGGAAATGCCCGGCCTCATGGCGGCTCGCGAGGAGTACGGTCCCGACCAGGCCCTGGCCAGGCTCAAGATCATGGGTTCGCTCCATATGACCGTGCAAACGGCGGTGCTGATCGAGACACTGTTGGACCTCGGCGCCGACGTGCGCTGGGTGTCCTGCAACATTTTTTCGACGCAGGATCACGCGGCGGCGGCGGTGGCGGTGGGTCGTGAAGGCACACCGGAGGACCCCAAGGGCGTTCCTGTTTTCGCCTGGAAGGGTGAGACGCTGGAGGAGTACTGGTGGTGCACCGACCAGGCGATCGAGTGGCCCGACGGCAGTGGCCCCGACCTGATCGTGGACGACGGAGGTGACGCGACACTCCTCCTCCACCGAGGTGTCGAATACGAAGATGCAGGCAAGGTCCCCGATTTCGATCCTGAGACCGAACCCGAGGAGTGGAGGATCATTCTCGAACTTCTGCGTGGATCCCGAGAGCAGGATCCGCAGAAGTGGCATCGGCTCTCGGCGAACATCATCGGCGTCTCCGAGGAGACGACGACGGGTGTACATCGCCTGTACGAAATGGAGAGGGACGGCACCCTGCTTTTCCCCGCCATCAACGTGAACGACTCCGTGACCAAGTCGAAATTCGACAACCTCTACGGATGCCGTCATTCGGTCATCGATGGACTGAATCGGGCAACCGATGTGATGATTTCCGGCAAGATGGCCGTCGTTTGCGGCTACGGTGACGTGGGGAAAGGCTGCGCCCAAGCGCTAAAGAGTCAGGGCGCCCGGGTGATCATCACCGAGATCGACCCCATCTGCGCGCTCCAAGCGTGTATGGAGGGCTACACGGTCCGCCGGATCGAGGACGTATTGGGCAAAGCCGACATCTTCGTGACGACCACGGGGAACAAGGACATCATCACGGCCCAGCACATGGCGGGCATGAAGGATAAAGCCATCGTCGGTAACATCGGTCATTTCGACAACGAGATCGATATGGCTGGCCTCGAGAAGATGCCCGGCGTCCGGAGGGAGAACGTAAAGCCGCAGTACGACGAGTGGATCTTCCCGGACGGCCACAGCGTGATGATCCTCGCCGAGGGGCGCCTGCTCAACCTGGGCTGCGCCACGGGTCATCCGAGCTTTGTCATGTCGGCCAGCTTCACCAACCAGGTTATCGCGCAGATCGAGCTCGCCAAGAACCGGGACCAGTACGAAAAAAAGGTCTACGTACTGCCGAAGATCCTGGATGAGAAAGTCGCCCGGCTCCACCTCGATAAGTTGGACGCTCGGCTCACCGAGCTTTCGGACGAGCAGGCGGGCTACATCGGCGTGGACAAGGCCGGACCGTTCAAGCCCGAGACGTACCGCTACTAGCGTGGTGGCGTAGAAGCGTCTCGGCCGTTCGCGTCCTCCTGCGTCCCGCCCCCTGTCATCACCTGCTCGATCTCGCGCCGATCCGCCACCGACGGAAGACCCCACCCCTCCACGTATCCGAAGAGCTCGAGGAGCGTGGAGGATCCAAAACGTCCATCCAGAATCTCGACCATGTCTCCAGTCAGGAGCCCCGGATGGGCTACGCCGCTCGCGCGGCTCAGTTGTAGGATCTCCTTTCGAAGCGTGATCAAGTAGTTGGCCAAACGGGCGCCCTTCGAGGTAGGGTCCAAGCCCCGTACCAGCCAACGATTCTGGGTCGCCACTCCGGTTGGGCAGTGCCCCGTGTGGCACCTTTGAGCCTGAATACATCCGACCGCCAGCATCGCCTCGCGGGCCACATTGATCGTGTCGCATCCAAGCGCGAAGGCGACCATCGCGTTCACCGGCAGACCCAGTTTGCCAGACCCCATGAAGACCACATTCTCATGGATCCCGGACTCTGCGAGGATTCGATACACACGGCTGAACGCGACTTTGAAGGGCAACGCCACATGATCCGAGAACGCGAGGGGCGCGGCTCCGGTCCCGCCCTCTCCCCCGTCGATCGAAATGAAGTCGACTCCGCGATCCTCCTTGGACATGAGGTTCCCCAACTGCTCCCAGAACTGATGCTCTCCGACCGCGGACTTGATGCCGATGGGTAGTCCCGTCGCATCGGCCAACATCTCGACGAAATCCAGCATCTCGTCGATCCCTGCAAAGGCGGAGTGTGACGCCGGACTGTACACGTCCTCCCCCACGGGAACGCCGCGAATCCGGGCGATTTCCTTGGTGACCTTGGCCCCCGGAAGCAAGCCCCCAAGGCCCGGCTTCGCCCCCTGGCTGAGCTTGATTTCCACGGCGCGCACGGGGTTCGCTTCGACCTGTTCCAAGAACAGATTCAGGTCGAAACCGCCGGCCTCGGTACGGCAGCCGAAGTAGCCCGTCCCAAGCTGCCAGATCAGGTCACCACCATGCTGATGATGCGGGGTGATGCCGCCTTCGCCTGTGTTTTGAAGGCATCCAGCAATCCCGGCCCCCTGGTTCATTGCACTCACAGCGGCACCCGACAACGACCCAAAACTCATCGCCGAGATGTTCACGGCCGAATCGGGGCGGAAGGCCCGCGCCCGGCCTCGAGCGCCACCTAGCGTCTTCGCGCACGGAAGGGGATACGCCTCATGGGCTCCTGCCGCCCCGTACGCCTGGGGGGCAGCACTTCGGCCCGGACCCATGACCCGATGTTTGATGATGACGTAGTTGGACGTCGTTTCGAGTTCGTTGTCCGTGCCGAAGCCGAAGTAGTTGTTCGCCTTCTTACTCGACGCGTAGACCCACCTCCTTTGGTCCCGCGTGAAGGGCCGCTCCTCATCGTTGTCCGTAACGATGTACTGCCTCAACTCGGGGCCGATCGACTCCAGGAGGTAGCGGAAGTGGCCAATGATGGGAAAATTTCGAATGATGGCGCGTCGCTTCTGGAAGACGTCGTAGAGCAACACGGCCACCAGCGCGAGTCCTGAAACCCAAAGCCACATGGCCAATCCTTGTTGTTGATGGTCAGTGCGCGGCGCAGCGACTTGGAACCGTTGACCCACACCTGCGTCATACCCCGTAGGGGAACACTACTTCATACCCGACTCGGGAAGCCCCAACAAGGTCCCCTGGACAAGAGTGTTGGGATCCCGGAGAGGCTCGGTGCATAATAGACCGCCGGGAATAAATACACCTGGGTAATCAAGTAAATTTGTCGGCTGTAGCCTGGGTGTGTAGAATGGGGGCAAGTTAGGCCTTTTCGGACCCGACCGAAGGGCTGGTTTCTCATCTCCACAGGCGTTTCAGACCCTGCACTCGTGAGCTTCGTCCACCTCCACACACACTCTGAGTAC
>Ga0209019_1000955_pt1 | contig 14679 bp, 15 predicted proteins | sample METZYME_3_300m_FD_187549 | JGI IMG/M metagenome (GOLD analysis project Ga0209019, IMG submission 187549) | Marine microbial communities from oxygen minimum zone in mesopelagic equatorial Pacific - METZYME_3_300m (SPAdes) (version 2) | ecosystem: Environmental > Aquatic > Marine > Oceanic... | reverse complement strand
CTAGACTGGAAAATTGGTCTAATGAATAATAGATTATTTTCTAATGGCCAAATTGTGAGTTCCAATACAGATAAAACAGGTAATGCATTCAGGTTTAATGTAGGATATACTGATCCAGTCTGGTGGGCTACAAGATTCTGGTATGGAACCTATGATAACAAGTTTGAAATTAACGATCTGGGATATTTACGTAGAAATGATTTAAGCTGGGCAGGTGGCAGAATTAGTCTTCGAAAGCAAGAGCCCTGGGGGTATTTTTTAAATAATAATATTGATATCAAGTATAAAAAAGAATGGCGTGGTGATGGCCTTATACTAGAGGATGAAATTGAGTTAGAGTCATTTAATTTATTGAGAAATTATTGGCGTTTTGGGTTTTCCAGCGAACTAAGCCAACCAGCATATAATGATGACGATATTTTTAGAGATGATAGGGCGTGGGCATACAGCACAGAAAAATCCTATTTTAATATGATCTGGCTTAAGTCAGACAGAAGAAAAAAACTAATATTATCCATTGATACAGGTGTTGGAAATGCAAAACTAAGAGGAAAAGGTCATTTTACAAAGATTGAGATGGATTATAAGCCTATTGATCCTCTAAATATTAGTATTGGAGCAAGCCAAGATCTTTCGCCTAGTTACATGCAATATGTCGATATTATTGATGTAGATAATTCTATAAATAGAGTATATGCGAAATCAGAACAACTTACGAAACGGGTTGAGTTTCGTATGGACTGGACTTTTTCTCCAGAGCTAACCTTACAGGGTTATCTCCAGCCATTTTATGCTGACATGAGGTACCTTCGTTTTTATGAGTTGATGTCTCCTAAGACGATGGAGCTTGAATCGTTTGACTATCTAAGTTTATATGAGAATCCTGATTTTAAGTGGGAGAATACAGTTGGCACGTTTGTTCTTAGGTGGGAATACAATCCTGGAAGTACATTATTCTTGGTGTACAGTTTGAATGAGTATAGATATTATTCGGCAAGCGATGGTCTTTGGTCAAGTGGCTCTTCTAATGCGGTTGTTGTCAAACTAAACTATTGGATGAAAATATAAATATTGCTAACTGAGTCAGCCAATTTAATTGCTCAGTAAAAAGGAAATAAAAAATGAATGATAAAGAAACTACAATACTGGAACTAAAAAACTTTGTTGAGGATTTTGTTCAGGAAAGAGAGTGGTCTCAGTTTCACAATGCAAAAAATTTATCAATGGCGCTTACTATCGAAGCTGGTGAGTTAATGGATATTTTCAAGTGGAATACTCCTGAAGAGTGTGAGAGTATGATGTCTGAAAAAAACACAAGACAAGAGGCAACCGATGAGCTGGCAGATATTATAATCTACGCGATTGCATTTGCGAATCGAAACAATATTAACATCTCGAATGCGATCGATCAAAAAATGATTAAAAATAGAATTAAATATCCTACTGATAAATACAGAGGACATTTTTAGAATAGTAATATTATTTTTTTATGGATAATAAGACAGCAATAATTACCGCAGCAAGTCAGGGTATTGGGGAGGCCTGTGCTAGAGAATTATCCAAGCTAAACTATAACCTTGTTATATTGTCTAGCTCAGAAAAAATTCATACACTTGCTGATGAAATTGGTTGTGTTGGTGTAAAGGGTTCTGTCACTAATCCAGAAGATCTAGAGAAAACAGTTGAATTAGCATTGAGCTCATTTGGTGGTCTTGACTCAGTCGTTAATAATACTGGTCATGCGCCAAAAGGAGATTTGTTAGAGATCAGCGATCAAGAATGGTTATTCGCTATAGATATTCTTCTGATGAATGTTATTCGCATTTCTAGATTTATTGTCCCGGTTATGAAAAAAAATGGCGGATCCATTGTCAATATTTCTGCGTTTGGTGCAGAAAGTCCAAGTCTTAAGTTTCCAACCTCTTCTGTAGTAAGGTCGGCGCTTACGTCGTATACTAAATTATTTGCCAGGAGATATGGACGTCATAACATAAGGATGAACAATCTGTTGCCTGGTTTTGTAGACAGCTATCCGGTTACAGATGAAATTCGAAATTCAATTTCCTTAAATAGAGAGGCATCTGTAAATGAGATAGCAAATGGAGTAAATTTTTTATTATCTGAAGATAGTAGCTATATAACTGGTCAGAACTTAGTTATGGATGGTTCAATGGTTGTGACTCAATGAAGCTATTAATAATACAAAAAAGAGTTTTTTTCATTCAGCTAATTTTTTTGCCACTAATTATCGTATTGTGTAATCAAAAATTCTGTAACTATTGTAATAAAGAACTCCAGGGCCAATATATTATTCACAAAAACAATAATTATCATCATCATTGTTATGATAAACACATACAGATCTATTGTGACCAATGCGGTCTAAAGATTGATGGCTCATTTAATTCATCAAATGGGAAGAACTATCATAAAACCTGTTACCAACAATATATACAAAAGCGGTGTGATGAGTGTGGCGATTTGATTAATAGCATTTATAATATTAAAGATGGAAAAGAATATCATGAGAGTTGCTACATTGAGTATATACTACCAAAATGCGATATATGTAAACAGCCTGTAGAGGACACATACATAGAAGATTTTTGGGGTAATTATTATCATGAATATCATTCGAAAAAAATGCCTGATTGTGATAACTGTAGTCGCCTTATTTGCGATCCTTTAACAGGTGGAGGATATTCAGTTAATAGTCAGCGCTTCGTTTGTAATATCTGTAAGCCAAAGGTAATAACAAAGAGGTCCCAGATTGAACCAAACTTAAGAGAAGTACTAGTGATACTTAATTCTGTTGGCATAAATAATTTGCCTAAAAAAATACCTATTACTTTAGTAGATAGTAGAGAGGATTTAATACGCTTATCAGGAAATAGGCTAGGGAATATTCAAGGGTATACTAATTACGAGGTGAGTACCTTATCTGGAACAATCATTGATCAAGACTATCATATTTATATTCTATCAAATCTCCATGGAGTAATCTTTAACGCTGTTCTAGCACATGAACTGCTTCATGTATATCTTTTTCAGAATGATTTAGAGCTTGAACCAGATATAAGAGAAGGTTTTTGCAATCTCGGTTCTAATATTGTCTACGAACACTATGGCTCCAATCTTAGCCGATATAGGATTAAAAGTATGGATGAGAGTTCAGATCCTGATTATGGTTTGGGATATAAAAAAATGAAGTCGGTTTTAGATCAGATTGGTTGGAAAAGATTATTAAGAAAACTTGATAGACTGTAAATATTACTTATTTTCTATTTAAACAGTTTTTTTATATCATAATTATATTGAAAATCAGTTCTTATTTAGGATAATCATTTGATTATTTTATTATAGATAGTTTTGCAATGAATATTAATCCATATATTTTTAGAGAGTATGATATTAGAGGTAAAGTTGTAGAAGACTTTCCTCCTGAGGTGGTAGTTCTTCTTGGTAGATCATTTGGCACCCTAGTGAAAAGATCTGGTGGTAGAGAAATCGCAATAAGTGGGGATATTAGACTTACGACTCCAGATTTAATTAACTATTTTAAAGAGGGTGTATTATCGACAGGCGTGGATATAATCAACATAGGTATAGTACCAACCCCGGTAAACTATTATAGCTTGTTTAAACTTGATGTAGCTGCCTCTGTGCAAATAACAGGAAGCCATAATCCACCAGAGTTTAACGGGTTCAAGCTATCTTTACATAAAAAGCCTGTTTATGGCGACCAGATCCAATTAATAAAAAAATTCATAGATAAATTAGACTTTGATGTTGGAGAAGGTTCAGAGACTAGATACAAAATTTTACCAGACTATCATTCAATGATCAAAAGCAAGATCAATATTGAGAGAGAAATAAACATAGTAATGGACTGTGGAAATGCAGCAGGAGCTATAAATGCTCCAACTATTTTTAAAGATCTGGGGATACAGCTTACAGAACTTTACTGTGAGCCAGACGGCTCTTTTCCTAATCATCATCCAGATCCCACCGTTGAAGAAAACTTAAAAGATCTTATCGATGAAATGAAAACTGGTAAGTATGATGCAGGTATTGCTTTTGATGGTGATGCGGATAGGCTTGGAGTTGTTGATGAGACTGGTGAAATAATTTGGGCAGACCAATTAATCGCAATTTTTTTACCTGATTTAATTGAGCCAGGTGATGAAATTATTTTTGATGTTAAATGTTCTCAAGCCCTTGAGGATATGATAAAAAAATATAAGGGTAAGCCAGTAATGTGGAAGACTGGTCACTCATTAATTAAAAATAAAATGTCAGAATCAAACTGTAAACTTGGTGGTGAAATGAGTGGCCACATTTTTTTTGCTGATGACTATTATGGGTATGATGATGCTATTTATGTTGCGGCAAGATTAATTCAATTGTTATCAAAAACAGATAAAACTTTATCTGAATTAAAATCCGCTATACCTGTATATCATTCCACTCCTGAAATCCGATTAGAAGCAGATTCAGATGAGGAAAAATTTAAAATTGCAAAACTTGCTGTAGAATATTTTACCAAACATAATAATTGTATTACAGTTGATGGCGTACGGATTATATATGAGAATGGATGGGGATTGGTCAGAGCATCCAATACACAGCCAGTGATAGTATGTAGATTTGAAGGTAATACGTCAGATAATATGAATGAGATAAAGAAAATAGTTTTGGATAAACTACAAGAATTCGGAACTCTTCAGGTTAGTGGAAATTGATGTCAGACATTAGTGAACTCATTCAGTTTATAAAAAAAGAGTTTGATCAATCTTTGCATTCCTTCCCATTACCAAATCATCCCAAATATCTTTATGAACCAATTAGATATGCTCTAAAAGGAAAAGGGAAAAGATTTAGACCTATATTAGTTCACCTATCGGGAAGAGCATTTAAAACCGATCCAGATGATATGATGAAAATTTCGCTTGCGGTTGAATTGCTTCATTGTTTTACACTCATACATGATGATATTATGGATTCAGATGATCTCAGGCGTAATATGCCTACTTTGCATAAAAGATATGATATTTCGTCAGCAATATTAGCAGGAGATGGGATTTTTACTATCAGCCAGCTTGTATTAAACAGTATAGGAAACAAACCAGAAATTTTTTTACAATTATATAATGAAACAGTATTAGAAATCTGTGAGGGGCAGGCTTTAGATAAAGATTTTGAAAATAAAGAAGATATTTCCTTAGAACAGTATATTGAGATGGTAGAAAAGAAAACTGGAGCTTTATTAGGTTCTTGTTGCTATTTGCCAGCAGTTTTGTCGGGGAAACCAAATAATTTTATAAATGAACTCAAAAAGATTGGTAAACAGCTAGGGATAGCTTTCCAGATTCAAGATGATCTTTTTGAAATATTCGGTGATGAAAGGAATATGGGGAAAAGCCTAGGGAGTGATATTTTCTCAAATAAAAAGACTGCCATTGCAATTGAAGCAAAAAATAGTTTTCCATCTGAATGGAAAACTATTGTAGAACAGTTTGATGGTAAAAGTTTAGTAAATGTTCGCAATTTTCTATCAGAAAACAAGATAAGAGATAAAGTTGAAGCCTTGGCTGATGACAGCTTTAAATTTGCATATAATTCACTATCGGATCTTGGTTTTGACAAAAAGAGCGAATTATATAGATTTTTTAAAATAATACAAGGAAGACATGCATGATAGACAAAATTGATAAAGATAACATGTATAAATCAATTTTGGATTTTTCTGATAACATTTTAGATGCAGTAAAGCTTGGTGATAGTATAAAATTTCTTAATGATTACTCAAGTATAAATAAGATTATTGTAGCGGGTATGGGAGGGTCTGCAATTGGAGGAGATGTTACTTATGCCCTAGTAAATGATGAAATTATAATTCCTTATTTGGTCGTAAGAGGCTACAATATTCCAACATGGGTCGATAGCTCGACTTTGGTCATATGCTCATCATATTCAGGAAATACTGAAGAAACAATTTCTATTTTAGGTAAAGCACAATCCAAAGGTGCCAAGGTGTGTGCGATAACAACAGGTGGTAAAATTGGAAAGATTTGTGAAAAATATAATTATGATAAAGTGATTATTCCATCTGGGATGCAGCCAAGGGCGGCATTGGCTTTTTCTTTTATACCAATATTATACATTTTATGTAGGCTAAACATAATTTCTACTAGTATTACATCTTCACTTATTTCATCATCTAAATTAATTAAAGAAAATAGTAAGAAATACAGTATGAAAAATGATGATAACCCGGTATGGGTTTTGGCTAAAAAGATATATAATAAAATACCAATTATTTATGCAGACTCAGACAGGTTACAGACTGTCGCAGTGCGCTTAAAGGGCCAGATTTGTGAGAATGGTAAAATATTAGCATATCATAGCGTATTTCCTGAGATGAATCATAATGAGATAGTGGGATGGGAGAAGAATTCAGAACTTTTTTCTAATTATTTTATTATTTGGTTGTTTGATAGTGATATGAATGAAAGAAATAAAGTCAGACAAAAAATTGTAATGGATATGTTAAACGAAATAGGCGTAGATCAATTTAAACTTGAGGTATCAGGAGATGATTTTATAGATAGATTCTTACTATTGATTCATTACGGTGATTGGTTAAGTTATTGGTGTGCAATTTTGCATAAAATGGACCCTAGTCCGGTTCAAAATATTGAAAAATTAAAAAATAAATTGTCAGAGATAAAATGATTCCTGTAAATGTTGAAAAGATATCTTATCATACATCAAGTCGCAGTTATGCGGTACTTTTAAAGGAAAATGATAGCGACTTGGTATTACCCATTTTAGTTGGTTCATTCGAGGCCCAATCAATCGCACTGGCCCTTGAAGTGGTAGCAACTCCCAGGCCATTGACACATGATCTAATATGTGATATGATAAGGAAAATTGATGCAGAATTAATCTCAGTCAATATATCTCAATTAAATGATGGCGTCTTTTATGCAAAACTAAAATTAATAAGTTCGGGATTTGGCACTAAAATAATTGATGCAAGACCGAGCGATGCCATATCTATTGCACTACGTTTAAATGCACAAATATATGTTACTCCTGAAATCATTAAAGAAGCTGGGGTAAATCAAAAAGACATTAATGAATCGATTAAACCAAAATATTCGATCGAGGATTTAGAATTAAAACTTAAAAAGGCGGTTGAGAAAGAAGAATACGAAAAGGCTGCAAAGATTAGAGATAAAATAAAAGAATTAGATTCTTAAAAGGGTGCATCCATTTGCTCTAACGCTATTTTTGCGGCTGTCTGTTCAGCTGACTTTTTGTCAAGTCCCATCCCAGTTGGAAACGAGCGATCATCGATTTTGACCTCGATTTCAAATGTTTTTTGATGATCAGGTCCACTGATATCTTTTACGTTAAATATTGGACTTCCAATATCCTTAATATGACAATATTCTATTAGTTTCCCTTTATAATTTGTAGCCTTCCAGGCCTCCGTTCTATGTGCCCATATAGTGTCCAGTATTAGATTTCTACATGGTTCTATACCACCATCTAAATATATTGCCCCAATAATAGCTTCATATAAGTTCGCTTGTTGTTTTTCTGCTATTTTTTCAATATTCATATTTACACTTGACTCAATATTTATGTGATTCAAGAGGTCAAGCATTGTACTTATTTGAGCTAAAAAGGATTTTCTAACAAGAGATGCTCGTCTCTGAGTTAAAAGCCCTTCATCGCCTTCAGGAAATTCCCTCATAAGTTCTCTACTTATAATAATGTCAATTACGGCATCTCCTAAAAACTCTAATCTTTCATAATTTTCTCTTGGTGATGCTGAAATAGATTTATGTGTAAATGCTTGGGCCAGATAGTCACGATTATGAAATAAATAATTTATTTTATTTTCGATAGGGGAAAGGGAGTCAGAGGGTTTAAGAATATTTTTTAATTTATAGATTAAACTCAATTGTATTTTCTAAAACATAACACGGCATTATGTCCCCCAAATCCAAAAGTATTTGATAAAGCAGCATTGATTTCAGCCTCAACCGCATGATTAGGAGTATAATCTAAAGTGCAATCAGGGTCTGGTGTATTATAATTTATTGTTGGTGGCACAATCCCATTAATAATTGATTTTACGGTCGCTACTGCTTCAATGCCACCTGCGGCTCCAAGCAAATGACCTGTCATGGATTTTGTTGAGCTAATTTTTAATTTATTTAAACTATTTTTAAAAAGATTACTAATCGCTTTTGATTCATTTCTATCATTAAATGGTGTAGAAGTTCCATGGGCATTAATATAGTCTATCTCATTAGGCATTATATTAGAGTCTAATAGTGCTCTTTCCATTGCTTTGTATGCTCCTTGACCTTCAGGGGCTGGTTGAGTAATATGGAATGCATCATCTGTTGAGCCATATCCTGCTAGTTCTGCAAGAATTGGTGCACCTCTATTTAAAGCATGTTCTTCTGATTCTATAACAATCATTCCCGCTCCTTCACTTAATACAAAACCATCTCTGTCTGCGTCAAAAGGTCTACTGGCAGCTGTTGGAACATCACAGTTCTGAGATAATGCTCTCATGTTAGCAAATCCAGCAATGGTTAAAGGTGTAATACTGGCTTCGGTTCCACCAGTAAGAATAATGTCTGCATCACCATATCTTATTAATCTTAATGCGATGCCAATTGCATCATTAGATGAAGCACAAGCAGAAATCACAGTTTGACTGGGACCACGCAATCCAAATTTCATTGAAAGATGGCCACCCGCAATATTGGGTATCATTTTTGCAACAAATTGTGGCGATACCCTTCTGGGTCCTTTATTATTAATGATATCATGTTCATTCTCGAGTGTTTGGATACCTCCGATTCCACAGCCAATGATAACCCCAGCGCGATCTAAATTTATTTTTTCAAGATCTAGTTTTGCTGATTCTATTGCCTCTATGGAGGAGACTAATGCATAAATTGAAAAAGGATCAAGCTTACGTGCTTCTTTTGGGTCTATAAATTTTCCAGCATCAAAACCTTTAATTTCTCCTGCAATAGTAACTCTATGATTTGATGCATCAAAATAACTAATTGGTGCAATTCCACTGGTACTAGATTTAATAGCTGACCAAAATAGGTCCGTTGAATTCCCATTTGGAGCTAAAGCTCCAAGCCCTGTAACGACAACTTTTTTTATAGACATTAATTAATACAGTTACTTATGCTCATCGATATATTTTATTGCACTGGTAACGGTGGTAATATTTTCAGCCTCTTCATCTGGAATCTCTATACTAAATTCTTCTTCGAATTCCATAATGAGTTCAACAGTATCTAAAGAATCTGCACCAAGGTCATTAACAAAATGTGCTTCTTCTGTTATAGCAGCTTCATCAACACCCAGTTTATCAATGATTACTTCTTTTATTTTATCAAACGTTGACATATCGTTTCTCCTACTTTATTATTAGTTAATTATTCGCCCACCATCGACTGTTATTGTTTGGCCTGTAATATATCCTGCCTCATCAGAAGCTAAAAATATAACAGCATTAGCGATATCATCAGGTGATCCTATCCTTCCAACAGGAATATGTGATAAAAATTCATTTTTCACTTCTCCAGAAAGTTTGTCAGTCATAGACGTTTCAATCCATCCTGGAGCAATACAATTTGCTGTAATTCCTCTTGAAGCCACCTCTTTTGCGATAGACTTAGTCATTCCAATAAGTCCGGCTTTTGATGCCGCATAGTTTGCCTGACCAGCATTACCAGTTAATCCAACAATCGATGTAATATTAATTATCCTTCCAAATTTATTTTTCATCATATAGCGCACAACAGCTTTTGTACAATGAAATGCACCCTTTAAATTAGTATTAATAACGTCGTCCCACTGTTCAATAGACATCCTCATTAAAAGTGAATCCTTTGTAATCCCTGCATTATTTACAAGTATATCTATTCTACTATTTTCTTTTATTATTTCTGTAATTATTTCTGATAATGTATCTGAGTCAGATATATCACAAGGAAAGGAAGATGCTTGCCCACCATTTATTGTTATCTCTTCTACAATAGATTCTATTGCTTTTTTGTTTCTGCTTATACAAGCAACATGTGCACCCGACTTTGCAAGTTCAAAAGCGATTATTTTTCCTATACCTTGTGAAGCACCGGTAACTATCGCAATTTTATTATTTAAATTAAATTTCATAGTTGATAATATCTTCGTAAGATTGAATACCTTTGGTAGAAACCGCACTGTTAATTTTACGATTTAACCCTTGCAATACCTTACCAGGCCCAATTTCTATAAATGAAGTATAGCCGTCTTTAATCATTTGTTGGATGGAATTATACCAGAGCACGGGACTTTCTAGCTGTCGAATTAAAGAATTTTTTATATCTTTACCTTTTGTTATTGGTTTTGCATCAACATTCGAATAAAGAGGAATACTAATGTCTGAAATTTCGACAGAATCTAACTTATCAGCAAGTTCTTCTCTAGCTGGTATCATAAGTGGTGAGTGGAATGCTCCACTAACATTCAATGGGACAGCCATTCTTGCACCATATTCTTTTGCATTGTTAATCAAATTCTCGATGGCTTCAATATGCCCAGAGACAACTATCTGGTTTTCAGTATTATAATTTGCAGCAACCACTAGATGATCAGAACTATTTCTATTACATAAGTTTTCAACCTCATTGGTAGACATTCCTATAATAGCTGCCATTGTTCCTGGATTTATTTTTCCAGCATTATGCATGCTTTTTGAACGAGTCTTAACTAATTCCAGCCCACTCACAAAATCAAAGGCACCTGCAATGACTAGGGCACTATATTCACCCAGGCTATGGCCAGCAACACCATCAGCAGAATATCCATTTTCAATCATAATTTTCCCAATTATCGTGCTTACAATAAAAATAGCGGGTTGAGTGTGTTTAGTTTTTTTTAACAACTCTTCTGGGCCGTTAAATGAAATCGATTGAATATCTGTATCTAATAAATCGTTAGCGATTTCATAATATTTTTTACCAATCTTAGTATTTTCAAATAAGTCTTTTCCCATTCCTATTTTTTGAGAGGCTTGTCCAGGAAAAATCCAGGAATTTTTCATATTCTTGAATCCCATTTAATTAAAACACTTCCCCAGGTAAACCCTGAACCAAAGGCTGATAGCAAGATATAGTCACCATTATTGATTAACTTATTTTCAACTGCTTCATTAAGTGCAATAGGTATTGTTCCTGCAGTAGTATTGCCATATCTATCGATATTTATAAGTACTCGATCTTTTGGTATACCGCAACGTTCACCGGTAGCATCAATGATACGTTTGTTTGCCTGATGAGGAATGAAAAGTTTAATATCATTTCCACTTAGTCCATTTTTCAATAGTACTTCTTTTGAAACCTCACTCATTCTTTTTACCGCGAACTTAAATACTTTTTTCCCATCCTGTCTTATAAAGTGTTCTCTATTTGCTATTGTTTCCTTAGTAGCTGGCTTTCTACTTCCGCCAGCTAGGACATTAAGGCTAGAAGCCCCAGAACCATCTGTCTTAAGTATAGAGCTTATGATACCATTATCTGATTTAGAAGGCTCTAAGATTACTCCACCAGCACCATCACCGAATATTATACAGGTTTCTCTATCCTTAAAATCCAGTATTGATGTCATTGTGTCAACACCAATTACCATCACAGTTTTGTATTTTCCAGACTCAATTAATTTTGAACCGGTCTCTAAACCAAACAAAAACCCACTGCATGCGGCACTTAGGTCAAATGCCCATGCATTTTGAGCATTAATATTGTTTTGGACTATGGCTGCAGTAGATGGGGTAAGGTGGTCAGGGGTTACGGTACCAACAATGATAATATCGATTTTCTCAGGCTTAATACCTCTCTTTTTTAAGAGTTTATTAGCAACATGTGTTGATAAGTCAGATGAAGCTTCGTCATCAGACGCTATATGTCTTTGTTTTATTCCGGTTCTATTCTGAATCCATTCATCGGATGTTTGTACCATTTTTTCAATATCATAGTTTGTTAATATTTTTTCTGGCACATGATGTGCGGTGGCGGTGATCGTAGCTCTCATGTTAATTTTTTTTCAACAAATTCAACAAAGTTGATATTTAATATATAATCAAGATGATAAAGAAATAGAAAAACTAATTGTATTATAAATCAAGATGTTGAAATAACTGGACGTCCTTTATAATATCCACAATTAGGACAGGCCCTATGAGGCATCTTCGTGGAATTACACTGAGGACAGGTTGTAGTTGAGACTGAAGCTGACTTATAGTGAGTTCGTCTTTTTCTACTTCTTGCTTTAGACTGTCGTCTTTTTGGCAGTGCCATATTTTCTCCCTAAATTAAAATTAACTAAATTATTTATGAAGCTAGTTACTGCAAGAACAAAGTTTATAATTAAGATTGATCCCGCATACTTGACATAGACCTTTACAAGGATTTGTACATAATTTTTTAAATGGAATTTCTATGATTAATATCTCTAATAATATTTTCGTCAGATCAACACTATCCTTATGATCTGAGAAATAAATTGTTTCATAGTTTTGATTATCTAATTTACCAGAATCATTAGACAGTAATAAATTAGTATTAATTATATTTTTATTACAAAATGACTCCAGACAACGATCACAATCATATAAAATAGTATTTATAATATGACCAGAGATTTCAAATCCATTCTTTACAATTTTCGATGTTAAGTTGCAAATTAATTTGTTATCAACTAAAGTAATATCAAAACCATCTACATTTTTAATGTCTATTTCAAAAAGCTTATTATTAAATCCGGTTAATAAATCCGAACGTAAAACCATCATACAGCCCTAAAATTACCTAGCTTGCTTAAGGATTACAAGGTACAAAGGTTTACAAAATAACTCTTTATTCCTCTTCAGAAGATGAAAGGATACTATGACTAGGACTATTCAAATTGTTATGGTCAGTTGATGGATCTTCAATATTTTCTTCATCGTTTCTTAATAAGATATTTTCTTTATCCATGATATTTTTTAAAATAATGAAAATAATTGTTTCTCCAACTGAAAGTATTGCAAGCCCATATGAAAAGACTGAGAGAGTTAGAAATATTAAAGGAATAGATAATAGTAACCCTGAGATAGTTTCTATTGCAGATAATGAGCCTGAATAATTTTCAATAGTAAAATTTGGTAATGCCAATAAAAATAAACTGAAAAACTTAAACAATAAGCTTAGAATAAATTCTATAATATCAGTAGCCATGGTAAGCGACCCAAACAATTCTTTTTCCAGTGTGATCTTTATTATAGAGAAATTGTCAGAAATCCAGCTAGTATCTACGATAGAGACAGCATATCCTATGATATTTTCTAACTTTAAACCCATGAAATATCCAAAAATTTGGTTTATCAGATTAAATGAGACACTATAGAACCAAGAAAATATATTTATGAATATTATTGTCAGAGGTATAAGAACTGAGTGATAGGTTATTATCCGCCATGGTTGATTAAACGTAATCTGGTATGAATGAAAAACTGTTCCTATTGTATCTTCTTCATATGATCCGATTATAGCAGGACCGAATAGAAGCGAAATAATGAAGGCGAATAATGAAAACACTGTAAAAATAGCTCCAAAAAAATAAAATATATAAAACATAGGAAATAATAGTTTCCCAACGATGGGTATATTACCAACTAATGCAAATATAGAGGCTATTATGATAAATGTTAGGACGATGAATATTATTGATATTGGCGCAAATATAATTGATCTCCAATTTTTCATAACATAATCAAGTGCATCATCTGCAGAATAGAAATTATCACCTTTTAGCTGTTTTATAGTTATTCTTGAAACTGCAGTACATGATATAAGAACGAAGAATAACCATATGCATATTCCAGCGTAATAGATAAGCCATGAAACCAGTGGTGCTGAGTTTCCATATAAACAAGGAAAGAGTCCATATTCAGTGATAGCCTCATTTATTTCTATCCCAGATATGGTTAGTGATAAGTAGCTAAGAATCCAGTATATGACGTATCCAGATAAATTGCCAATTATAAATACCCAGATCTTTTTAGGGCTTAAAGCTAAACGAGGCGCTAAGAAAATATCTTTATAGTTAAAGTGTAGATTATATTTGCTCAAATCTAAATCCTACTAACGATAAAATATTTATCTATCCAGTCTCACAAAATCTACCCAGACAGATAACTTTATATCTTTGCTGACAATATTTGCCACTGCTTGGGCAGAATTATAGTTATCATAGCTACCAATTCGCACTCGATACCAGATTTCTTCGCTCTCTTTAAAGTATGCCTTTTGTATATAGGCATCGTATCCAGATTTAATTAGTGTATCTGCAAAATTCTGAGCATCAGCCAGCCGTTTTTTTGAAATAATTTGAATCGTAAATCGGTCTTTCTTAGCTGGTATATCAGCGCCTTTGACAATTTTAGACTTTGCAGTTAATCCTTTTCTTGTTTTTGCTACTTTTTTTACTGTGTATTTTTTAGGAGTAGTTTCTTCTTCATCTTCTTCATCTTCTTCATCTTCTTCATCTTCTTCATCTTCTTCATCTTCTTCATCTTCTTCATCTTCTTCATCTTCTTCATCTTCTTCA
>Ga0209019_1000949_pt1 | contig 14714 bp, 13 predicted proteins | sample METZYME_3_300m_FD_187549 | JGI IMG/M metagenome (GOLD analysis project Ga0209019, IMG submission 187549) | Marine microbial communities from oxygen minimum zone in mesopelagic equatorial Pacific - METZYME_3_300m (SPAdes) (version 2) | ecosystem: Environmental > Aquatic > Marine > Oceanic... | reverse complement strand
GTGATTGTGACATAAATCTCTAGCCAAGGGAATTCATATTCACCTTCTTGATTGGTATTTATTTCGAGTAAATTCTTGTTCTTGGTATCAACATTGTACTCATGAGCCTGTTTATCGAGTATAAAGAATGAAAGAGAAGTTTGATTGTTATTCTCGTCAATTTCAAATTCATCTTCAGAAGAGACACTGACATCTAAAAAATATTCGCCAGCGTAATTGGTACCATTTTTGTTGATATTCCAGGTTTTTTCTTGGTTAGGGCCAATCTCCGGAAAATTAAAGTGGTGTGTATTTCCGTTATCATTCACTGAAACAGTAACATTGTTTGCCTTAACAGTTCCTAGGTTGTATACACTCCCTTTAATCAGAAAACTGTCGTCAGTTTGTATATTTTGAACCTGATATAGTCCTCCATCATCACCCCCAATCATTATTTCTGGAGCTGTAACTGCCAAATCCGGCAAATGAAGATCTATAAACAGATTTTCATTTATATAGTGGTCGTGTAAAAATCCATCATCTCCGTAAATGCCTATTTCCAATGAATAATTTCCAGATTTTGTTGGTTGTAAGTAGATTCCTGGAATATCACCTAGACTGATATTTCCATTATAGGTGTTGGTAACGTTTCCTTCCGAATTCAGGAGCCTAATCCTGACTTCAGAGGCATTTCCGTCATAGCTTCCACTTACCAATACACTATCGTCGTACCCGGTTCCTGTGTCCACACTCATTGAATTTACTTCTAAGAAATGTGCCTCAGGTTCCATCTCAGTAGCAAAATTATTTATGAATTCGAACCATTTACTGTCGGTAATTAGTAAATCATCGTAACCAGTTTCTGCACCATCAGTGGGAAAGTAGATTGTCAGTCCATGAGCTCTCTCAACCGGCAACTTCCCAGGTTTTTGCCAATGATCCTCAGCTATAACTGCATCATTTATTGCATCTTGTAATTCTTTAGAAGATTTTATCGTATCCGAAACAGGTATTCTATTTTCTACATTGACAGTCAGGTCATACAAATCACGATAATCTGGATTTTGGTCGTACCTTTGGGTTTGATCTCTCGAATAGCTTACTTGATCTCGATAAACCGGTAAGACACTATTAATCTGGCCACTGAAATCCTCCAGTTTGTCCCAGACGCCTTCCAGTTTACTCGTATCTACTACAGCTGCAGTCACGGAATAACTGGTGTAAACAGATCCATTTCGATATGATTCGATGTAATCATTTACGATATGGTGTGCTAATTCCGAATTAGTCGTTTGTTGATTCAGTTTATACAGTAGATGGTTGTATGTCCAACCTTCCAGAGGCTCATAGGCTTCTGATCCATGTATCATCTCGGCTTGATCCTTAAGTTCGTATGCAATTTCAAACATTCCCATTAAACAAGCATCAAAGCCAATCATTGTTAACGGCGGATCTCCAGTTATTTCCCGATAATCCTCTATTGACTTCCTAATCTCAGGGACAGTAAGATGGCTTCCTTGGTCTTCTGCCACTTTCTTCCAACCACTTCCGTGGTCCCAAATGACTAATATTTTTCTTTGGGCCGGGTATTCGGTGGCAGCCCATACCATGAAGTCCTTCAGTGTTTCACCGTCTCCCATATCTATCTCGTTTTCCCAAGTTGCATTTATTTCACTTAGTGGGGTTTCCTCGACACCATGTTTAATGACATGATAAGCGTGCGAATCGTTTCCCAATAATTGATCGGTAAGGGTAACAATTTCCAGATTATTGTTTGAACCCACCATCTTCATTTCATTCAAATCATCGGTAACTTCTTCGTACAATGTGTTATCTCCAGCCATGTAAACGTAGAATCCCCATTCAGGTAGGCTATCCTCGTCTGATTCAGCATTTCCTACAGGCAAAGTTGTTGGAAACGCCGAAATAATTACCAGCAGCGCTATTGCACAGGGCCAGACTCGGTACACAGAGCCTGTCCTTGCGTCTCAGTATAAAAAACACTGTTTAGGCTAGTATTCGTCGGTGTAATTCCATTCAACAACGTCTCCATCACTGATTACCTTACGGTTTGCAGCAGCATCTCCATTGTTGTCATTAACAGAATAAAGCCAATAGAAACCATCTTCGTCTTGACAACTTCCGCAAGTCCCCCATCCAGCTATGGATTCAACAAAAAGGCCAAATTCATAGTGTGTAGTCGCAGTCACAGAGTAGCTACCTTGCGTCTGTCCGCCCAATAAAATCCCATAAGCAGTGGATTCTGAGGTCGTAATACTCTCAAAAGTAAGGGTGTCATTTTCACCCAGATTCTTGAATTTGATTACTAGTTTTGCAGTCACAATTGTGGAAACATCCAATTCATCTTCATCAAAATAACCGATTTCGTAGAGTATACCTCCAATTGCAAGACTATTCACGATTAAGACGGCTATTATGACGTTCCTTACTTCACTCAAGTTATATCTCTAATTCTTTTCTCTGATTCAGAATTTGAGGGTCGTTAGCCTTACTGGATAGGGCACAATAGATTGGAAAACCAAGGACAGTGAAGGTGATTATACTCGATAAAAGGTGATAAATCATAAACGGCAGACCAAGGATATAGACTAGCACAAGGTTCTCAGGGGTATGGGCATAGGATAGCCAGAAAACCCCGAAGTTGGTCCACGTATCATAAATTGTTGCAAAGATCAGGCCCGATGCTGTAAATTTGTAGACAGTTCCCGGTTTGAATTCTCCTCTGATTATATGCTGGAACCTGGAAGTTATCATAGATACTATTAGGAAGCCGGTGTAAGTGAATATGATGATTTTCGAAGCTCCAAAGTATCCAAGATACATATCACTCAAAACTATCATTGAGAGAGTGACTGTCATCGCAACGCTTGCAGGTAATAGCATTGAAGCTAAGAATACAGATACCATAATGGTTTCAAAGTTATGATAATCGTGTAAAGCAATTCTTCCTAAAAAACCCAATGCAAAAAGCATTATGGATGTTGTTAGGATTGGTAATCTTGTCTCTACCACCTATGGGCACTAAGGGCCTTGAATAAAAGTCAATGCGTCAGTTTTTGGATAATTTCCAAAAACATTTGATATGTCAACCTTTTGGTGTTTATGTTGTAACGACTGGGATGATATGAGTTCATAAGTTTCCAATCTTTGTCCGGTAGGGTGTGGATGGTTTCGTGTCCAAATTTAAAATCCGTTTGTCTCAGTTTCATACTGGAAATTAGTTGCTTGTGGGCCAAATTGCCTAAGGCCAGCACGAATTTCAGATTTCCCATCATTTCAATTTCTTGGATCAGGTATGGCCTACAGTTCAGTATCTCCTCCTGTAGAGGTTTGTTTTGTGGGGGGGCACATCTGACTGCATTGGCAATTCTTATACCATCTAGTTCTAGTCCGTCATCGATAGATACAGCTTCTTTCGAAGAGGAGAATCCAGATTCGTGAAGGGCCCCATACAGGACTTCACCAGCATAGTCTCCCGTGAAAGGCCTTCCCGTCCTCCCAGCACCGTGCCTCCCCGGTGCCAATCCTATGATTAACACATGAGCCTCCAGATTTCCAAAGGATGGGACTGGCTTACACCAGTAATCATCAATTTCAAACCCATCTTTCCTTTTATTCAGTCTTGTTTCACTAGCATATTCAAATAGTCTAGGACATTTCTGACATCCAATTATAAGTTCATCAAATTCCTTTGAATTCAGGGCCATGGTTTATGTCGATAAATATAGCAAACCCCTTATTAAGGGGCCCAAGGCTGTAGCAAGGGTGATTGTAATGGATGTTGATTACAAGAAAAAATTGTTTGCGAGTGCAGTAACAGTGGCTTTGGTATTTTCGAGTCTTATGCTTTTAACAGGAGCACAGGCCGGAGCTGAGGATGACTTAGAGGTCAGTAATTTGTATGAACCTGCAGGCAACCCTCCACCAAGGGCCAATATGCCATATGATTTTTTAGTAGGCTGGAAAAATAGTGGAGATGATTCTTATGATGCAACCGTACGCCTCTTCTCTGATTGCGAACAGAATGATTTAGCAGACGAGTCTGACACAATTACCATGGGTGCTGGAGAGGACGGCAGCGTTACGTTGTCAGTCACCTTCACAGAGGTGGGTGATACTTGTTATTCAGCAACTATCTTTTATGAGTCAGTTGATTACGGCGAATTCGAGAACTTCGTTAATGTTGAACCAGAGACCGGTGATGCTGATTTATGGATTGAATTCGATATGGAAAATAACCAGGCAAATCCAGGTGAAGAAGTAAATGTCATGTTTGAGTATGGCGATGAGGGAGATGTAAGCACTCTGAATCCTGTCACCTTTATGGCCTATTTTGACCCATTGGATGATGACGCTACCAACAGTTTTGCCCCTTCTCCTGTGACCTTTGATTTTCTTAGCCCACCTCATGCAGACGCACCTCCAGAGCCTGATAGGATGGAATGGCAATATACTGTTCCGGGCGATACTGATGAAGGAAGGTACAAGTTTACAGTAATCATTGATTCCGAGGAAAATAATACAGATGAAGATCCTGATTTAGATAATAACAGAGCAGAATTCGAGATGTGTATTGGTGACTGTACCGAACCCGATCTTAGGGTCTGGGACAATAGTATAGATTCGATTCGTGCCGAACCAATTGACCCTATATCTGGCAATATTGTAACTTTCAAATATTCAATTGAGAACGCAGGTGAGGGAGATGCCGAGCCCCCCGGTCCCTTTGATGAAGAAGACGGCGAATTGGTCATGTATCTTGAGGTCATGAAATGTCCAGATAGTGACTGTTCGGGGCAAACATGGGTCTTTGTCAATCAAAGTAAGTCCATTCGAACTCCTATAGGGGGTGGCGAGATTTTCACATCGGATGGTATTCTAGCTATCAATTGGAGTACAACCCCTGATGATGCCGGATTTTGGAACGTTCGTGTTATCGTAGACGGAGAGAATGTAATTGATGAAACAGACGAGAACAACAATGATTTGGATTGGTTCAAGGTATATGATGGCTATTTTGAATTGAAGGAACAGAGGCCTGATCTGATTGTGAACGGCATTGATGAAGGTCAAGGTAAAGTCTACCAAAATGATCCTAGAACAATCCAGATTGCAGTGACACAGAGTGTATTGGGCGACGCCTTTGCTGACGATACTGATGTCTTTATCAAGATTAGAGATCCAGATATGAGTGTGATTGACTGGTTCAAGATAGATGATTCCAAGACCGTTGGTTTCCCACCTGATAATACTCTTTTCGAGTATACTTGGACTCCCACTAAATTAGGAGTCTACGAGTTTTATGCTTGGGTTGACAAGGATGACACAATACTTGAGTGGGACGATACAAATAACCAATATGATAGTGACAAATACGTAGAAGTTTTTGAGAAATTACCTGATTTAGACGTGGTTAGCGTTTCTGTCGCTCCCCTTAATGATGACGGCTATGCTATGGTTGGAGTTTCCAGTAATCTTACCGCCACCATCGCGAATGTCGGTGTCCGAGATATGACGGCGAGTGAGGGCAGCAAACTGGAAGTTACATTCTATACAGCAGCTCCTATCTCAGCTCAATTAGCTATAATTAATGTGAATCAGGCTCTGGCGATGGGAGAATCCATTGATGTATCAATTCCCTTCATGTTCTCAGAGAATGCCCAATACCGCCTCGTTGTAAAAGTCGACGAAGCTAAACTGATTGCTGAAGAGGACATATGGAATAATGAGAATTTCAAGAACATCTATGCAGTTAGTTCAATGGATGCTTATGTTTCCAACTTGAGTGTTGCTGTTAATGATGGTCTTGCAGGCAAGGATCACCCGATCACCTTTGATCTTGGTATGTCCAATCTTCCTGAAGAAGGTAATTATAGACTTCATTTCAACGTTTCGATTGATGGAACTTTTGGATTTGGTGAAGTATTGGCAGTAGCAATGGAGAATATGACGGGATTCTATCCTATAGGGACTGGTTATCAGGTTTCTGGACCTTATGGTTTTATTGATTTCAATTCAAGTTATAATCATCAGTCAGTTGTAATGCCTTGGATTCCCGGTGCAGATAGAACAGATGACTATGTCGTATGGGTCGAGGTCAGTAGCGATATCAATGTTATTTTTGATAATGACGCTGCTAACGTTTCCATAAGTATCGAGAAGTTGACCACTAATCTGTTAGTAGACTCTATCAAGGTCACAGAGGCCGATGGTTCGGCCACGATAAAGGTCACAGTAGGTTATCCACAAGGCGAACAATCTCAGTTGGATACTGATGTTGCTTTGAAGGTATACCGGGCCTCGGATTATGCAGAAGGAGGCGCACCCATTGATGAATTGACTACGAAGACAATAACCGGACTTCTAAAGGGTGATTCGCGACCAATTTCATTTACATGGGCCGTGAAGAATGGTGACTACATTTTTGTAGCGGTTGTTGATCCAGACAATCAAGTAAAAGAAATCAATGAAATGGATAATGAATTCCCATCCTTAGAGGTAACTTTTGGAGACTCAACTTCAACAGGCCCTATTGATGAGGAAGACGAAGGATTCTTTGGATTGCCAGCGCCTTCTATAGTGGTAGCTATGGGAATGGTTGGCCTTGTAGCTTTAGCACGTAGAAGAAGTTAATGGAACATACAGCACTGCTATACTTTGTCGGCCCTGCAGGTGCAGGGAAATCGACTTTGGTGGCTACTTTACAGGAATGGATGCAACATCAACGCTACGATGGTGTAGCCGTCAATCTTGATCCAGGTGCTGAGACGGTTCCTTATCAGGCTGCTATCGACGTACGTGAGAAATTCACGTTGAAGGAGATAATGAATGAGTATAGTTTAGGGCCAAATGGTGCACAGGTAGTTTGTGCAGACCTGCTGGCTGTTGAGCTGGACTGGATTCGGGGTCATATAGAGGAGATAAACTGTGACTATTTTCTGGTAGATACCCCTGGACAAACCGAGCTTTTTCTTTATCGTGAGGCTTCTAAAGTCTTTGTTGAGAATCTATCCGATCGTTCAGCAATGATTTTACTTCTGGACCCTCTTCTTTCACGAACACCTGATGGTTTTGTGACCCAATTGCTTCTAGCTTCCGCAGCCCATTTGAGGTTCCAGATACCAATCTTTCCAGTACTGACCAAGTGTGATCTTTTGGAGCCCGAAGAAGTTGATAACGTTCGCGAGTGGGCGACAGACCTAGATAAACTGGCGATGTCAATGCCTCATTTGGAAGGAATGTCAGGAGTTCTTTCTTCGGAATTACTGCGTGTCTTGCAGGTTCTTGCCTTGGAATCGAATTTGATTGCGGTATCTTCCAAAGAAGGAGAGGGAATGGACGATTTGTACTCCATAATCCAGTCAACGTTTGCCGGGGGAGATGACTTAGAAGCACATGTTGACACCGATTAATTCCCGTTTTTAGTGGCTATTATTAATACTGCTATTATTAGGAGAATACATGCCTAATCAGGTACCTCTTATTGTTGAGCGACAAGGCAGTGTTTTGACCTTAAGTTTGAACAATCTTAGTAAAAAAAATGCATTGAATTCCGAAATGATGGGAGCTATGACAGCAGCAATTGAGGGTTCTGGAAAATACAGTAAATTAAGAGCAGTCGTGATTCAGGGCTCCGGTTCCGTTTTCTGTTCCGGAGCTGAAGTAACTAGCTGGAAGGCAGAGGAATTACAATTATTGCTAAGGTCTTTAGTTGAATGTCCTTTACCCACCATATCTTATGTCCGTGGTATTTGTTTAGGGGGAGGAATGGGCCTAGCCGGTGCGTCGGATTTCGTTTTGGCCGAAGAAGGGACCAAATTTGGTTTCCCCGAGGTCAAGATCGGTATGGTTCCAGCTGTCATATCTCCATACGTTGCCCGAAAATTAACTATAGGAAAGATGAGGGAATCATTCATAACTGGAGAGATATTTGGAACATCTCAGGCACTTTCTATAGGATTTCTATATGGTATTGAAAAGAGGAATGAAAACGGTGCTCTTCAAACATTAATATCAGATATTGAAAAGGGAGGCCCTCAGGCTCAGACACACATCAAGAGATTATTGAATGGGGATATTTTATCCAGGAAAATTCAAGAAAGGGACCTGGCATTGGCAGATTTCATATCTCAGATAAGGGAAGGTTCTGAATCTAAGGAGGGTATCAGATCATTTTTAGAAAAGCGGAAGCCAGATTGGTGTCGTGATGATTAAAAAGATATTGATTGCTAACCGAGGAGAAATAGCTTGTCGAATTATCAAAGCTTGCAAAGAAATGCAGATTTCTGCAGTTGCAGTATACTCGGATGTTGATTCAGAATCCCCCCATGTATTGATGGCAGACGAGGCGATTTTGATTGGACCTGCCAATCCTTCTGAAAGTTATCTGGATTTCGATAAAATTGTTGATGCTGCCAAACAGACAAATTCTGATGCTATCCATCCAGGTTACGGTTTCCTATCAGAGAATGGTGATTTTGCTAAATATGTCAATGATTCCGATCTAGTTTTCATAGGTCCGGATCCAGATACAATAAAATTGATGGGTGATAAGGCCGAATCCAAGAAAATGATGGCTGAGGCTGGAGTTCCTACTATTCCTGGTAATGATGGAGAATTAAGTGGTAATGTCGATGCGGTTGCTCGAGATATTGGTTATCCGTTGATGGTCAAGGCAGCTGCAGGCGGAGGAGGAAAAGGGATGCGTATCGTTGAATCTCCTGAAGAATTGGAGTCTGCTATTGAAGCCGCTAGTAGTGAGGCCCGCAATTCCTTTGGAAATGACACACTCATTCTAGAAAAATATCTTGATCAACCTAGACATCTGGAAGTCCAGATTCTGGGGGACCAGCAAGGTAATGTAATTCATCTCTATGAGCGCGAGTGTTCAATACAAAGGCGCCATCAGAAGATAATTGAAGAATCACCATCTCCTGCAATAAACAACAAGCTTAGGAAAATGATGTGTGAGGCTGCGGTCAAAGCTGCCAAAGTGGTCAATTATAGTAATGCTGGAACTGTGGAATTCCTATTTCAGGATGGTAAATTCTACTTTCTGGAAATGAATACACGCATTCAGGTTGAGCATGGTGTCACTGAGATGGTTTGTGGGATTGATCTAGTCAAGTGGCAAATCAGGATAGCCAGAGGCGAATCCTTGGATATGGTACAGAAGGATGTCAAACAGCGGGGCCACTCCATAGAATGTAGGATTTATGCAGAAGACCCCTCAAGGAATTTCCTGCCAACTCCAGGGATTGTACGAAAAATGGTTCTCCCCGAGGGTTCTGGGATTAGAAATGATGTTGGTGTGGAAGAAGGTCAGGAGGTAACCAGTGATTACGATCCATTGCTTTCTAAACTAGTTGTTTGGGATTCTAATAGGTCTGATGCTATTCATCGTATGGATAGTGCTCTTGGTCAATTTGTCATACTTGGATTGATTACCAATCAGCCCTTCCTGAGAGACATTATGAAGAATGAATCCTACCGTAAGGCTTCATTCTCAACGAGATTCGTGGATGAACATTTCTCGGATTGGGAACTTGGGAGCCCATCTCCGGAAGTTATAGCTACAGCCTTATTGGCTTCTAAATCCGCACCAGAAAAAGTTAGCCCAGCATCTTCTAGAGATCCCTATTCTCCTTGGAGTAGCAAAGGTACTTGGAGGCAGAACATATAATGGCTGAAACCGTTACCATTGGTTCTAAATCATATTTGGTCAATATTCGCCGTTCAGGTTCCAGTTTTCGTCTTCAAATTGATGATAGGGATTATGATGGAGAGTTTTCGAGGCTGAACAATGGCAGTCTGGAGATAATAATAGATGGTCGCCGATCCATCACATATTCTGAGAAGAAATTGGATGATTCATATGTATTTGCAGATGGTATCAACTATGTTCTACGTCGGCAGTCCCAGAAGGTAGGAAGTGTTGTTCAGGATGAACCGAGAGAAGATTTGGTTATGAGCCCCATCACAGGGAAACTGTTAGACCGGAAAGTTGAGAACGGATCTAGTGTAAGGAAGGAGGACGTGATTATTGTCTTGGAAGCAATGAAGATGGAACATCGGTTGAGATCACCGCGTGATGGAATTATTTCCAGAATCACATCTATTGAGATTGGTGGGCAAGTTAAAGAGGGTGAAATAATGTTTGAATTGGAGGACGAGTGAGCATTATCCAGAGCCGACACAATTCCAATGGTAAAGAAGCTATTACTAATCGTGAACACAATGATTCTCTTTCCAAGGAACTCCGGAAGAGGATATTAGAAAATAGCAAAGGAGGAAGGCCTGAGATGGTCAAAAGGCATCAGGAAAGAGGCAAACTTCTGGTAAGGGACCGTATTGAGGAATTGATTGATTCAGATACACCTTTTCTCGAGTTTTCTCCTTTAGCGGCTTATGGTTTGTACAAAGACGAGGTTCCCTCTGCAGGCATAATTACTGGAATTGGGGTCGTCAATGGAAGAGAGGTGATGATAATTGCCAATGACGCAACTGTCAAAGGTGGAACTTATTATCCACTGACTGTTAAGAAGCATCTGAGGGCTCAGGAAGTAGCTCAGGACAATCTCCTGCCTTGTATTTATCTCGTTGATTCTGGTGGGGCTTTCTTGCCTATGCAGGACGAAGTTTTTCCCGATAAAGAACACTTTGGCCGTATATTCTACAATCAGGCGCAAATGTCGGCTAGGGGAATACCTCAGATTGCAGTAGTTATGGGCTCATGCACGGCCGGAGGAGCTTATGTTCCAGCAATGTCGGATGAGACCGTAATAGTGAAGGAACAGGGAACGATTTTCCTTGGGGGCCCACCCCTGGTCAAGGCTGCAACTGGAGAGGATGTGAATTCGGAAGAATTGGGCGGTGCTGAAGTACACACCCGAAAAAGCGGGGTTGCAGATCACTATGCCCTGAATGATTCACATGCAATAGAGATAACCAGGGATATAGTCTCTAATCTGAATCGACTATCTAAATCCAAATTAGATATTTCTGAACCAGAGGAACCATTGTATGATTCTAAGGATTTGTATGAGATTATACCTAGTAATCCTAAACAGTCATACGATGTTCGAGAAGTTATAGCCAGACTGGTGGATGCTTCTAAATTCCATGAATTCAAGTCTAATTATGGCAAAACAATAGTTTGTGGTTTTGCTAGAATTATGGGTTATCCAATTGGTATTCTGGCAAATAATGGAGTCCTTTTCTCAGAATCTTCTTTGAAAGCAACTCATTTCATAGAGATGTGTTGCCAAAGGAAGATACCAATCGTCTTTCTTCAGAATATTATGGGTTTTATGGTTGGAAAGGATTACGAGGCGGGAGGAATAGCTAAGGATGGGGCCAAGATGGTAATGGCCGTAGCTAATGCCAGGGTCCCTAAATTTACCGTGGTTATCGGAGGTTCATTTGGGGCCGGGAATTACGGTATGTGTGGGAGAGCCTATCAACCCCGTCAGCTCTGGATGTGGCCTAATGCCAGAATATCGGTAATGGGTGGTGAACAAGCGGCTGATGTGTTGTCTACGGTCAAACAGGAACAATTATTGAAGAAGGGCAAGAAGATGAAGAAATCAGAGATTGAAGATCTAAGGAAACCAATTCTAGAGAAATATGAGATTGAAGGTAGCCCTTACTATTCCACTGCCCGTTTGTGGGATGATGGGATTATAGATCCATTGGATACACGCATGATCCTGGCTCTTGGAATATCGACCTCTCTTAATGGTCCTTTGGAGAGTTCTGAATTCGGTGTTTTCAGAATGTGAACCTATTCTCTGCTGTAAGTGTTATATATGCCCATGATTCGGCCGCAATAGATGGAAGAGTCGATTTGTCGAATTGAATTGGAAATTGAAGACACAACTTACATTGCTAAGGTCCAGACTGATATGGGTGGCCCACGAGAGTATAGAAGTACACGTTTCGACGGTCTGCTAAATCAACTCATGAGTGAGTTGCAGGCAGAGTTCGAACCAGACTTTGAATGAATCTTTTCCCAGCTCTTGGTGTAACCCTAGGTTTGATAATAGGATATTACTCAGTGAGGATAATTGCAGCACGTATGGGTAAGCCATTACCTAGTCTGGGCGAGTTAATGTTTCCACTACACCATACGGATTCAAAGATAGACCAAGCGAATAAGAGAAGAGGCAAGCGTTAAATCCTATTGGAAAATAAGACCGTAGGTCCAAATATGAGATATCTACTGACTGTTGCATTTTTGCTTGCCCTTTCTTTATCACTTAATGAGGATACTTCAGCTGAACCTGAAGTCTTCATGGTAAGTGTAGATCCTCCTAATGTGGACAACCAAGAAGAACAGATGGTGTCTTTCGAAGCAGACTGTTCAATTTGCAACGAGGAGGAACTAGACCATTTTTATTGGCGATCCTCCATTGATGATGTTATCGCAGAGGGTTCTGATTTTTTTGATATTAATTTTGAGATGTCCTCAATGGATTTCTCTACAGGAAACCATGAGATCACACTGCAAGTTCGAGATACCGATGGAAATATGAGTGAAATTAATGATAATTCCACTACTTCTCTTGGAGTAACAGATGGCCATGGTGGAGGCGGAGGTTCAATAGATGTCAATTTTGATGTGACTCCTCCAACCCTACATCTAGGTGAAACCGCACGCTTTGCCGCTTGCACCGAGATGCAACCCGAACCCCAACCTTGTGTTTCCGACCCAGACCCTGATCTCAGCTTTGATTGGACCATTCTATGGGAAGGCGAAGATGAATGGTCATACCTTGGCGATACAGAAGCATTTGACTACAATGATTTCGAGGAAGGAACCCACAATGTCAGTCTTATAATCACAGATAATTCTAACGAGGAGGTAAGTGATCCGGGGTATCTGGAAATAATGGTTCTACCTCCGATTCCTATTGCTGTAATCGATACGGCTGAGCAAATTACAGTGAAAGAGGGACAGACATTGGAAATAAGTTCACATTGTGAGAACAATAATGCTGAGGTGATAGACTGTGAGCATTCATGGGAGATCTGGGAGTACAAAGATGGTGGTGACTTGCAATTCAGGTTAACAGGCAAGAATATTGTTCTGAATAACCTTACGAACGAGGACCCAAATGAGTATGAAATCATGCTGCGTACAAATGATGATCTAGGCACCCTCTCCGCTTGGGTCAATGTTATAGTTACTGTAAATCCCCCTAACGAGATTCCATCAGCCGCGATAACAATCTATCCTCAATCCTTAGGCGGCCTGACCCCAGAGTATTATCAGTACACTGACCTTACCTTTAGCTCCTCCAGTTCGAATGATCCCGATGGTGAGATTGTAGCCTACAAGTGGTGGTTTAACAATGACCTTGTTTCCGAGGACGCCAATTGGTTAACATCTTTCAATGAGACTGCTATTTATCAGATTAAATTGGAGGTTCAGGATGATGATTCAGTATGGAGTACAAAGGTTTCCACTAATTTCAAAATAGTCAGCAATAGTCCACCTTCCGTTGATTTTATCATATCTTCTGAAGGTTTGTCATCCACATTTACCAGCACGGTAAGTGATGTAGAAGGCTCTGTCGTTGCATTCGAGTGGTTTATCGATGATGACCTAATTTCAACAGAGGCGAACACTACATGGGCGACCAACCAAAGTGGCAGTTATGCAGTCACACTTAGGGTCATGGATGATGGAGGTTTATGGTCTGAGGTCACTAAATCTTTCCAAGTGGAGATACTACAGCAGAAAAATTATGTGGCTACCTTCTCTTCAAAGAACATTGATGTGGGCGATTCATTTACCATAGATTTCACGGGAACTACGGGCGCTGTAGCTTATTATGAGATTATCGTGAATTATCCAAATGGGAGCAAGGACACCTATGTGGCCCATCACACTGCCAATGGCTACGTTATAGACTTCAATCGTGCAGGCACTTATGCCCTGGACATTACGGTTTTCTGGGCAGATGGTGTTCCTCAGGATGGACTTGCGGACTGGTATGGTCCGACCGTCTATGTTGGACAGGAGGATGAACCTGTCGATAATACGCAGCCTCCCGAGGTTGTTGAACCCGATGATTCAAGCCCCTTGCCATCCATCTCCGTAGTTGTGTCCTTGGTAACGTTATCACTTTTAGCAGTCTTACGTCGTCAAAGATAGACTTTTTCTTTCCGAATCTGGTGTGTCCAGTAGCCAAGCATAGCACTCATGATTAGTTCAGAGCCTGCTATCGCAAAGAATAGAGCCTCGTTATGGATGATATCTTCTTGATATTCCTCTTCATAATTAACGATAAGAATCAATTCCTTAGCTATGTCTTCCTCTTCGTAGAAGGCAGTGAAAGTGACATTATACCTTCCTGAGGCATGAACAGTGTGGGTTACACTCGATAAATTCGAGTATCGCGTCCCATTTCCCGCAATATCTCTTCCAAAATCCCACTCAACAGATGTAGCATTGTCAGTTCCAGTTGCGGAGAAGGTAACTTCATCGCCTGCATCCACAAACACAAGCTCAGATTCCCCGTTTGCTTCTATTTCAACTTCACCAGTGGTGGTGGGCAACAGTAGAAGTATGATAATTATTATCAGACTAGACTTGAACTTTACCATACTTACTGGAGATTTTCCGGGTTACCCTTCTTCTCAGTTCCTCGGACCATAATTCACCGTCAACTAATTTGAGCACATCATGTGTAACTCCACATCTTGCAAAC
>Ga0209019_1000940_pt1 | contig 14759 bp, 13 predicted proteins | sample METZYME_3_300m_FD_187549 | JGI IMG/M metagenome (GOLD analysis project Ga0209019, IMG submission 187549) | Marine microbial communities from oxygen minimum zone in mesopelagic equatorial Pacific - METZYME_3_300m (SPAdes) (version 2) | ecosystem: Environmental > Aquatic > Marine > Oceanic... | reverse complement strand
TAGGTGAAATTTTTGCCTGGCAAGCTTTGTTTCTGTTTGTGGGTCTCCCAGGGTTAATCGTTGCAGCACTGATGGGAACCATTAGAGAACCTTCGAGAAAAGGCAAAATCACAATGAGAAGTCAGGATGGTAAACAAACAGATGAGATATCCATTTCACAAACAATTAAATTTCTCTTGGCGAGAAAAAAGACTTATGGCTGGTTGTTTCTATCGATGGCGTGTTCTGTTCTGATTGGATATGCATTCTTGTCATGGATGCCTGCAATGTACATCAGAACATATAACATAGACATCGGCACGATTGCACTTTGGCAAGGATTAGCTTTTCTCGTCGGTGGGCCGCTCGGAGCAACCATGAGTGGAGTATTAGGAGATAAACTATTTAACAAAGGTGATAATGCTGCGCACGTTAAATTGTTCGCGTATTGCACCATTGTAATGGCTATCAGCGCCTCACTAGTACCCCTGATGCCTACTTATCAATTGGCAACTTTGATGTTTCTTCCTCAAATAATCGCTGCAGCTGCCCAGACAGCTCTTGCTCCCATTGCGATAATCAACATCACCCCCAATCAAATCAGAGGGCAAGTCACCGCCATCTATTTCTTTGTCATCAGCATGACGGGTTATACGCTAGGGCCTACAAGTGTGGGGCTACTAAACGATTACTTTTTCAAAGATGAAGGCATGATTCGCTATTCCATGACCATGATATCAATCATAGTCGGGGTCATTGGCATCATCGCAGGATTTCAATGCATCAAGCATTACCGAAAACATATAATTGAAAGTCAAACGGGAAATTATACTGAATCGCTGTAAAGCGGTTATTCTGACACAACCGATTCATTCACCATCTGATCGATCATCTCGTCGTTAAAATCAAGTTCTTTGAGAATCTCTCTGGTATGCTCTCCTGGTTGTGCAGGTTGATGCCTCACCCCAAATCGATTGCCATCCATTTCTATCGGCAAAGTTGGTAGCTTAACTTGCCCTCCTTCGGGAAGATCGATTGAAACCAAACCATCAGATGCATTCAAATGTGGATCTTCGAAAAGGTCTTCTGGCTTAGAGATCGGTGCAAACGGTAATCCTGTTTCTTCCAATTTCAGCATCAACTCCGATTTGGTATATTGTTTGAATGTTTCAGTGATGATAGGGATGATGAGATCTCTATGTTCCACTCTGCCAGAATTTTCATTCAAATCAGGATTCTCTAACAATTTCAGTAAATCAAAAGCCTTACAAAATGATTGCCACTGCCCATCGCTGACAACCCCAACAAACACTTGTTCATCCCCCTTGGTTTGAAATACCTCATAAATAGCCCAAACGGATTTACGAACCGGCATCGGTGGAACCGCTTCTCCAGTAATGGCATTTTGAGCCATATGCTGTGTCATCAAATACGCCACGTTTTCAAATAAAGCGCTCGTTATTTTTTGGCCTTTACCAGTAGTTTTTCGTTGTTCGCGAGCAGCTAAAATACCAATGACACCAAACATGCCACCCATAATGTCAATCACCGATGCACCAGCTCTCAAAGGCTGGTCAGTGGGTCCTGTCATATGAGCAAGTCCACCCATCATTTGAGCAATTTCATCCAAAGCTGTTCTGTTCTCGTAAGGGCCCTGGAGAAATCCTTTGGCTGAGCAATAAATCAACCTGTTGTTTAAAGGTTTCAAATCCTCGTAGCCGAATCCAAGTCTTTCCATGGTGCCTGGTCTGAAATTCTCGATCATTACATCTGATTTTTGAATCAGCTTTAATGCAATATCCTTGCCTTGGTCTGATTTTATATCCAGAGCAATAGATCTTTTATTTCGATTAAAAGAAGTAAAAAAGCCAATCCCAGAACCAGGCAATAATCTCGTCTTATCTCCAGTAACCGGTTCAATTCTGACAACTTCAGCACCCAGATCAGCAAGAATAGCACCTACCACAGGTCCCATAATCATGTGGGTGAACTCTGTAACTTTTATTCCTTTGAGCGGTAGGCTATCTTGCGAAAACATTTTTCCGTTATTGATTCAATCATTCATTCGATTGCTTATTCTACCTACAATAGCGGTATTTTTCATTAGAGATCATATTAGGAAAACCAGGATAAACTTGTTAAACATAGATCTAGATCAGGGATTGTTATTAAGATCTGTGCTATGTTGATTTCGATTATAAATAAAAGATAGAACCCTTATGTCTAGTTCAATTTCGACAATCGAAAAATATTAAAACAATCTCCAAAACATTTAATGAATAAAAGACAATCTAGGATTAGCCTAGATAAAATCATTTTGATTATCGGCTTAATTATTTATGGAGCCGGATTTTCACTGCTCTATATCATTTTTGCTCCTTTATCCCGAAGCATTGGTCTGAGTACAAATCAATTTGGCATATTGATTGCCATTTCAAATGTGGCTTTAGTATTTTCATCCTTTTATTGGGGTAAAAAAAGTCAGTCGATAGGTAGAAAGCCTGTTTTTATTATAGGTCTGTTCAGTTATGCATTGGCTTATGCACTGTTTGCATTTGGAATTCAACTTGGCTTGTGGGGATTGTTTGCCACTTGGCAATTATTCTCGATATTATTTGTGATCAGATTAATCTATGGGGGTCTTATTGGAGGCATCCAACCCGCCGCAGTTGCTTATATCTCGGATTCAACCGAGGGTGAACATAGAACCCAAGGCATGGCACTCATTGGCATGTCATCTGGTATTGGCACTATGATTGGTCCCGCCGTTGGAGGTGGACTTGCTTTCGTGCATCCCTTATTTCCATTGTATTTTGGTGCAGCCCTAGCAATCATAGGTGGTCTTCTGGCAATGAAGTTTTTAATTGAGCCAAATCAACGACTGCAGACTCACCCAGTACAAAATCACAATTTGAAATTTTATGACAAGCGAATAATGCCCTACCTTATTGGTTGGGCAGTTGCATTTTTGGTATTTACCGGGACACAGGTCATAGCGGCATTCTTTATCGAGGATCGACTTGGTATTACCGGTTATAATGAAATCATTAAAGCAACCAGCATTGCCTTGCTCTCAATGGCTTTAACTACAACGCTGATGCAAGCTGTGGTCTTACAAATAATAAATATACCCGCAAGAATCTTATTGCGACTATGTTTTTTAATTTTTGGATTCGTGCTGTTCTCAATTCCATACATAGAGACTTTAAACTACTATTATTTATCGTTTGCCGGCATTGGAGTTGCCTTTAGTATGATCACCCCAGGATTAAACTCAGCCGCAACATTAAGTGTTGAAGAGCATGAACAAGGAGAAGTGGCAGGTCTCTTGTCGGCAGCACCAGTAGTAGGCATGATTTTTGGACCTGTAATTGGTGCTCTACTCTATAATATCAATCCAAACTATCCTTTCTTCTTTGGTTCTTTGGCAGTAATTGTTTTAGGAATCTATTTTCAATTTGTCAAAACTCCTGATCCCTAAATTCTGTAATTAGGTATTTTTCGATTCTGTTAAACCATCAGAAGCTTGTTCTTTCTTTTCATCCTTACGCCATATTTGCCGAGGTCCATAACCGTCTTTTCTAAGAAAATGCTCAGTATAGACAATCCGATCAGGATCTAATTTCATAAGAATCCCATTTGGAGGTTGATCAAACCCGAATCCAATCTCTGCCGACGATGCCTGCCATCTGAAAATGGTCATACCATACTCCCAGTCTGCTGTGCCAGGATCCAACAATTCTGCTTTACCAAACAATTGTGCACCCTGAGCCACCACCCATCCAGCCATGGGGTTTGCAACCGCAAATGAAACCCTTGGATCTCTCTGCATGGCTTTAAGCTTTGGGCTGCCGGGTTGGGGGAAAATATACACGGTGAATTTATCTGCATAGAACTCCAGCGGACTCACTATTGGTCCATGTAAACCCAGTGTGCCCAACATCCCAAGATTGCTCAATGTAAGAGCTCTCTGAATACGATGCTCCAACATGTCTCTTGGTAATGATTTGGTTGTCCAAGGTATTTGTTCCAGCCAAGGATGTGCATTACTCATGTGTCACCTCCAATATGTATTAGCCTTTTATCATGCATTAAAAATGAAATTGGGAAAAGGAAAAACAATTAAATTGTAATTTGAACTTTATTCTAAGTTATTTTTCTTTCGAGAAACCCATGTATAGACGGCCACAATCAAAACAAGAAAATTTAGACAGGCCATGAGTAAAAATGGACCTGTATAAATATAATCAAACAAAAAACCACCCAGCCCACCGGCAATGACTTGACCAATTGCACCACACATTGCAAAAGCACCAAAAAGCGTTCCTCTAATTGCTGCCGGAGCTGTTTTCCCCATCAAAGATGTCGAAGAAATAATCGATGCGCCTTCACCCATGCCCAAGAAAATGGCTGTCGGTATTATTGAAGAAGACATTGGATCATCAACGAGACCCATCATTAAATAACCTGAGGATGACAGTGTAAATGCAATCATGACTCCAAAAAGTCTATGCAATCGATCAAACAGGAAACCAAATAAGGGAGCAGTAATTACTACCGTGCCAGCTATGATGGGTACAATGATCGCTCCACGGGCATAACCCTCGTCAATGGTCATGCCATTATCTATTGCAAAACGAGTCATCCACAAAAATGTAAAGGCTCCTACTACAAAAATATCACCCCTAGCAGCCAGAGAAGCAATGAAGGCTAATCTAACTCTAGAATCTTTTTTAGCAGCTGTATAACCCTCCTTTATCAATAAACCCAGATTGGGCTTCTGAATTTTTTTTGTCATCAATCCTGGTTTTAATAAAGTAAAAACTATCAGTGATGCTAATAAGCAAATAATGGTCGCTATCCAAAAGGTATAGGTTCCAGCATCAATAGGATCAAACCCCCTTGCTTTGAAAACCATTGGCATTTTTGTTAAGACTAACGACGTTGCCATCACTCCTATTCCCTGGAATAAACCCATGAAACCATTCCATTTTGCCCTTGAACGTTCTTGAGGATAATCGCCTGTATAAACCAGCAGTATAGTTGCAGCGGCAGATACTCCTACAGCAAAAATAGCTCGAATGAGATAGAGATGGTAAAACTCAGTGGATAGGGGAAACAGTAAATAAGCAAGCGCCATCAATAAGAGGCCTATTGAAAAAATGGGTCGTCTTCCGACCTTATCAGCCAATGCTCCCATGAAAGCAGTTAATAATATAATTATTAATTCTTGCATGGTACTAATAGAACCAACAACAGCCCCTTGTATGTTTCTTGCAATCCCAAGATGCTCTTCTAGAACATAGGGTTGCATGAAATTCATAAAAGCAAATACCGAGGTATTTAACATTGCCACTGGAAAGAAACTAATAGCGCTGACCCTACTAATACCGGGCATCAATAATATAGGGCCTAGTTTTCTAGATTCATCAGATGAAAAACTTTTGTTCATAACTCATTTCATTTTTATCGATTGCTATACTACCATTATATGTAGGTGGGTGATCGTCCTACAAAATGCGATCACCAGTTATTTAATATAAACAACGATTAAGACGATGTACACTAATCTTTGGTATGTGGCAGCACGAAGTAGTGATTTAAAGAATCAGCCTCTGTACGTAAAAATGCTTGGTTCTGATTTTGTTTTATTTAGAGACAAAGCAGGCAACCCAGCCTGTCTGAGTAATGCTTGCCCACACAGAGGCTCCAGTTTGTCAGATGGCTCGTGTAATGAGGAGGGGATGATAGTTTGTCCTTTCCATGGCTGGCAATATGACAACAAGGGACGCTGCAGAAAAATACCTTCTATCGGTAGTGATAATCCTGAAAAAGTAACACCTGGAGCCAAAATTGATCACTATCCCGCAGTAGATAAATATGGGTTGATCTGGGCTTTCCTTGGTGATCAACCTGAACAGGCGGTACCAATTTTTGACATTCCGGAACTAGACGATCCAAGTTATACCTATGTTGAATATGATGTCGTTTTTGAATCTAATTTTCATTTAGCAAAGTTCAGTAACTTAGACTATGTTCACCTTCCAATTGTGCATGGAATCAAATTTGAAGATCAGGAAAATCCGTTTCAACCTCCTCCTCATCAGGTCAAAAAAACTGATTATGGACTGACTGCATTCATTCAAACCGAAGCAACTTACAGCGAGGGAGAATGGGAAGATGTTCGAGAAAAAGGAACACAAGTCAAATCTGTATTAAAATATTTTATAGCAGGACAAACACTCCGGGGCGAAGTGGAGATTGGTGCAATAGGCTCTGGAAAATTCAACTGTTTTTATGAATTCTCAACGCCTATAGATCAAACAAGCACAATGATGCGGTATTATTTCTTTAGAAATTTTATGACTGAAAAGGAAAATGATCCTATTGCACTTGAGAGAAATTTGAAGAATATTTTTGAAGATAAAGATATTGCTGAAGCCCAAGTGCCTAAGAGTGGGCCCGATGGCATGTCTCCTATTGTCGGCCTTCACGAAGACACGATTATAAAAGTTTACTGGGAAATAATGCACGAAATGAAAACAAAGGGCTGGCAAATTGATCAAAAAAAATGGCGAGAAATGATTGCCAATAGCAACTACTGTGTTGTCCCTTCTGTTGCAAGAAAAACTAACCCAGAAGGGTGGGCATATCCTGAAATCCCAAGACTATAAATCAGCATCGATGACTGATTTAGAAAGAACAGTTTTAATCACCGGTTCCAATCGAGGAATCGGACTTGAATTTGTTAAACAATATCTTCTGATCAATTGGGAAGTGATCGCAACCTGTAGAAATCCGGATGCAGCAGACGATTTGATCCAGTTGGAAAAGAATCACTCTAATCTTAAACTGAAATCACTGGATATAACTCAAGATAAAAGTGTTAATGATCTGGCTATTCAATTAAAAGAAAAACCCATCGATTTATTGATCAATAATGCCGCTTATCTTGGGCCGCCGGATCCCCAGAAATTTGGACAAATTGATTATAAAATGTTCACAAAAAGCATTGAAGTGAATGCCATAGGCCCTATTCGTGTCACAGAAAAATTGATTGAGAATATCCGACTTGGAAACATGAAAAAAATTGTATTCCTAGGTAGCGCAGCCGGATCTAATGGTCAGATAGCACCCCCAGTTACGCTCTATTCTTATAGAACCAGTAAAGCCGCACTTCATTTAGCAGCACATAACCTTTTTCATGAATTGAAGTCTGAAAACATTATGGTTTCCCTCATCAATCCCGGTCTAGTCGATACCCGAGGTTTTCTAGATCTAAAACTGGGTGATCCAATACCAGAACATTTAACAAAAATTGTCCCCATCACACTGATAAAAATGATTTTAGAAGGGAAGATCCCAATGATTACAACTCTGGAATCAGTGACACAGATGATTCAGTATATAGATAACCTGACATTGGATACTGAGCCGTTTTTTGTCAATTGTGATGGCACACCAATGCCCTGGTAGTTAGGTTCAGATTGGTGGCGCGCCTGGAGGGATTCGAACCCCCGACCACCTGGTTCGAAGCCAGGTACTCTATCCAACTGAGCTACAGGCGCAACTTTAAAACTGCTGGCATTATATCTTAGCAATAAAAGGAAATAATAATGCTTGTTGTTTTAACTCTTCAAAAGCTTCCTCATTTGAAATTCTTCTAAATTCTATACAGTCACCTGGTCTTAGTTGACCGATTAAATGTCGATTGAAAAGTGGAATTTGAATCAATCTCGGATAGCCACCCAACGTTTGGGCGTCTGAGCCCAATAATATTGGAGATCCATTCTTAGGGCATTGAAGAGTGCCAGGAAACAGTGGTCCACTCATCATATGATCAGTTGTTTTAATATTCAAATTCGCACCTTTTAAACGACTCCCCATTCGATCTGAATCATTCGATACCTTAAAAGTTTCAGAAAACAAAAGGGTTTGTGAATATTGATCCAGAAAATCAAACTCCGGTCCTGGAATCGCTTTTAGACTCCATTGATTAGTAAAATCCTGACCTGTAATCTCTACAGAATCCTGAGGTTTGTTTTTAAAAGTAGGCGAACTTCTGGTCTGAATGATGTCTCCCTTTTGCAAAATTTTCCCATTGAAGCCGCCAAGATTAGCAGGCAGATAGGTTGACTTGCTACCCATTATTGGATTGCACACTAAATCGTCAGAGAAAGCTATATAACTACGACATCCATAAGAACAAGCACTCATCACAAGCTCGTCTCCAACACTAACACTGTAGGTTTTATACGTTTCAACTTGCTTGTCATTGATCCTAGGGTTCATATCCGACCCCGTGATTAAGATTTGCATCTCTTTTAGAAAAGATAATCTGGGTCCTGTGAGTGTGCATTCTATCACTGCAGAATCATGTGCTTTCCCAAGCAAATAATTTGCAGCCTTATAAGAGAAAAGGTCTGCAGCACCGGACTGTGGAACCCCCATGTGACGCCAGCCATTTCGACCCCCATCTTGAATCGTGGTTTGAAGTCCTGGTGTGATCACTTCTATACTCATCTGGTCACTTTATTTTGATAGTCCTGAAATTGTTCAATCGATATCGCTGAGAATTTAATAGTCATGCCAGTCGATAACTTAAATGGATTGTTTAATTCTGAGTCAAATAATTTCATTGGTGTGCAACCAATAATTTGCCACCCTCCAGGTCCTCCGAGAGGATAAATTCCTGTTCTATATCCTGAAATACCGATCGATCCTGGTAATAAATGTAATTTTGGAACAGCAAGACGCGGCATGAATAACTTCTCCGGCAATTCACCAAGATAAGAAAACCCGGGTGTAAATCCAATCATAGTTACTTGATACGTGACACTGCTATGAATCTTTATGACCTCTTCCCTACTCAATGCTTTCTGCTCGGTTACAGTGTGCATATCTGGTGCAAATTCATCGTGGTAACAAACAGGAATATGAATCAATTGATTATTTTGCGTTAACGGCTGAAAGTCGAATTCATCAATCTGTTTTTCCAATTTATTGTACGCTTCTTTGGCGGACAATCTAAAGGGGTTGTATCTGACCGCAAGACTTTCTTCAGCAGGAACCACATCAATCCAGTCATTGTTGGATACTCTTAGATAGGCCAACAGCGCAAGAATATATTCGTTCGGTTTACAGGTTAATACCAAGTGTTGAATATTTACCAATAAAGCATCGTCACCATAGTGGATAATTGATGATTCAACAATTTTCTTCATACAACAAAGCTTTGAATTGTGATGTTTATTTTTTCAAGTTCTGAACGGACCCTGGCAGCTGTTTTGAGTGCATTGGGACTGTCACTATGCAGACACAGTGTCTCGGCTGTAATATCGATAAGACCTCCGGTTTCTGTTTGTACTTTATTATTACAAACTATATTTACTGCTTGCTCACAACACTCTGACACGTTTTCCAAAATAGCTCCCTGCTGGCTCCGATTAAGTAAAAATCCACTATCACTATATCGTCTGTCTAAGAAAGCTTCGCAGATGAAACGCATCCCATGTTCTTCTACGACACTCTCTATCGCCGAACCTGGTAGGCCCAAAATATATAGATTTGGATCAATTTGATTGATGACATCAACAAAGAGTGTTGCAACATCTTTACTATTTGACACATCATGATAAAGAGCTCCATGTGCTTTAACATGGGTTGGTTTGGTATTGAGCTCCTTTGACAAAGCCACAAGCTTGTTGATTTGATGAATCAATGACTCCTTTAGTCTAGATTCATTAATTTCAATTGAGCGCCTTCCAAAACCCATTGGGTCTGGATAGGAGGGGTGTGCACCAATAGACACTTTATTTTTTTGACAAGCAACAATGATTTTTTTCATGCTCTCGTCGTTGCCAGTATGGCCACCACAAGCAATGTTGCATGAACTCACATGGTTTAGAATTTGGAGTTCATATAAATACTGAGTATCGGTTTGAAATTCACCAAGATCCGCATTGAGATCAATTGTTATTTGATTTTTATAGTCCATATTCTTGATTTTCTTTAGTATGTTAAATTGATCTATTTTTAACAAATTCAAATTAGAGCATTTATTAAAATCAAGACTTTCAACAGAGGAAAAAAAATAATGCATCTCAATAAGAATTAATTTTGCGCAAGTTGATGTAATTAAAAAAGAAGTATTGTAAATATTACACAATTGGAATAGGACAAATAATCATTATTTAGTATTCTCATTTCATTTAATATTCAGTAACTTATACATGATTATTAATCTAAATATCTTTGGTTAATAGGACATTAAAAAATAATCAAAATTATTTATTATTTTTATTAAAAAAAATCTTGATAAAAATTCAGCCTTGCGTAACATTTTACCCATCTCTAAAAGACCGATTCAGAAGTGAACTATAGAAGCGAAAGAAAGAGTCAAAAAGAGAAAGAGACCTAAAGGGTGAAAGCGAATCAGCTGGAGAAGCGCAAAAACAAAGGCAGATTCCCACCAAGCTCGAAGAGATAGCGAGCGAGGGGCTGAAGAAAAAATCTCACTTCAGACACCCGAAGGACTCGACTTAGAAAACAGGGCTTAGGCTCTGTTTTTTTTTGCCTTAAAAAATTAAAAACTATAAACCTTTAACCTTGGTTGAACGTGCCGTTTGATAGCCTACCCAAGACAATAGTGCTGCTAGCGGTAGTGCTACCCAAGCCGCAGACATGGATGACAGCCCTATTATCAACATGCCTTTAATGGTAAACCAACTACCGAATGCTTCTCCTGAACGGGCAACAAAGGTATCTAAAAAAACAGTCGACTTATAGCGATCTTGTTTTCTCAGAGCGGTAAAAACTGTCTCGCGTGTGGGTTTATTAAACCCATACTCAAAAACTCGTAAAATGATAACTACTACCAGAACAGTTGTATATTCTGGATAAGTTGCATATCCAACAAGACCCACTGCTAAAATTACTCCGTAAGCGATCAGAACTGCTGCAATTCCAATTTTCCTGAGAATATATGCAGTGATAAAAAATTGGCAAAGCAGAGTCAGTGGGGTAACAATTTGTTCTATTCGAGCAAAAAAAGCAGTTCTCTGACATGGATCACTGGACCAGTTTTGAACAATGTCTAGAGCAATCATCCATCCAATGGTCATTAATGCAGTCCAAAGAACGATATATGCTGCCATATATCGAACTGAGGAAACTTTAAATAAGCTGGTAATTGCATCTAATCCCCCACCGCCTAAAATAACTTCATCATCAATTTCATTACTTCTATTCATTCCCCTTGCTTTTAGACTATTGCTAAATAAAATCGCTATACTTAAAAATAGAATTGAAATTATAACTAGACTGAAAGGGCCACTGTCCAAACCAACATTGCCACAAACTTCAGTTGAGAAATAACGCGCTATTGTGGCGCCAGAAAAAGCCCCCAAAGAACCGCCAGCACTGATTACACCAAAATACTTTTTAGCTTCATCCCTATGAAAATAATTGATAATCTTTACCCAAAATATAGATACAACAAAAAAAGAAAAGACATTGCACCAGATATAGAATATTTTGGCGATTAAGATCTTTCCTACGGCATCTAATTCAGTCCAAACAAAGAGAAATACAAAAAGATTAAGAATAAAAAATAAATAGGTGTAAAGAATGATCCTGTCTTTGTTAACTTTTGAAACAACCCAGGAATACAAAGGATTAGCTAACAGCATGATGATCAAAACAATGCCCAGTAAGCTTGGCAGATTCTCAAGACCTGCCTGAACTGCCATTTCATTTCTAACTGGTCTTATGACATACCATGAACACAGGACAGAATAAAAAAATAAAAAAGCCTTCAGTAGTGGAGCTGCTTTTTCTTTAGATATATTAATTTTTGTTCCAAAGATAGTCACATCAATTCCCTATATTGCTGCTATTCAATTAACGGTAGAATCATTGTAGAAAATTCTTCTAAAGAATAACTCCCCTGTATGCGATGCACAACGGTACCATTTTTATTCAGCAGATAGCTGGTTGGAAGGATTTCATTCCATGCAGTGTCAACAACACTAACCATTCTATCCATGTCGCGTTCAACACTTAAGTAACTGGAAAAATCAGGAAACCATTTTTGAATAAAAGGATTCACTAGAATGTCGGCACTTTCTGGTTCATCTAGTGAGATTGGCACCAGCTTGAAGCCACTTTCCTTTAGTTCTCTTTCTAGTTTCATAAGTATTGGAATTTCTTCAAGACATGGCCGGCACCATGTGGCCCAGAAGTTGATGAGCACAATATTATTTTGCTCTTTTATTATGGAATCTAAACCTACTGCATCTAAGGGTATAAGTCCTTCAGAAGCATTGACGGTGGGTGCAAAACAAAACCATAGGGTACAGAACAACCCCACAAGTTTAATACGCATTAGTTGCTAACTATATTTATCATTGATGGCAAGCTGGTGATGAACACTTCTTCATTCTCATGTTCCCAGGTAACGTATACAGTTCCATCGATTCCAACGGTAGTAGCTGGGAATTGAGATTTACCATCAGGAGTGGTCATTTCCATTGGTGGAGAAAAAGATTGACCTTCATCTAGAGAAACCGAGGTAAAAAGTCGTCTTGGTCCATTTATCTTTGCATGCCAAACGATACGAACGTTGCCCATGTCATCAACTGTGAGTGAAGCTGCATCGGAATAGGCTGCTTCTGGATGGACTTGTTTTTTCCCATTAAACGTTTTCCCACCGTCCTTGGAAGCAGTGACATAGAGTCCTGCTGGATCTTCTCCGGCAGTGTAGGTTACGGCGTATACATTCACACCATTGACACCTAGCTCTGTAGGTTTCAGTGGACAGCCATTTATTTTCCAAGGGGCAAGATCAAGTCGCCCGTCAATTGTAAAAGTTTCACCTCCATCTATTGATTTAGCAACTACACTGTCGCGTCCTCCGTCTGCAAAAATCTTTCTAAAGCCCATATAAACCAACTCATTTTCAAAAGCCAGCGTAAATTGGCAACAAGGACAAACCTCGCTGCCTGGTATAACAGCTCTTTCAGTGCTAAAACTTTCACCATCATCAGTTGAAATCGCCATCATGCCAGCAGCACCGTCAATTGCATCCTTCATATTGACTATATTTTGCCAAGCAGTAAAAATTGTTCCATTCGGAGCAACACCCATGGTGCCGAACGAATTGGACATTGTTAGACCTTGGCCAAGTAAATCTTCTCGATCTTGCGTTACAGGACGATTGATTGTGATCGGAGGTGAAAAACTCTTGCCATTGTCTCTAGAATGACTATATCGAGCATTGACGACATCCAGGCCCGTTGCCTCTGAGCGTGCATTGGCTGGATAGAAAACATGGATCGTGCCATTGGGACTCACTTCGATAACTGGCTTACTGACTGAAAATCCCCAAATCTCACCAGGCTGATCATTGATTTTAACTGGTTTGCTCCAAGTCTTAGCTCCATCTTCCGAACGAGAGAAATACAGATCAGTGGCAGAACGATGGCTATGTTCACCATGTTTACGAGGCTTTGGCGGTGGCCGGTTGACAGTTAAACCTTTATCTATCCATATGACGTTCAATGCTCCATCAGGGCCAACTGCGATCTCAGGACTTATCGAGCGTCTACCCTTCTCACTAATGGGGTGTCCCGATGATAGGGTTACAGTTGTGATAACCAACAGGCTAATGAATATAATACTGCGGTAATAAAATCGAGTTGTTATATATTTCATCTCCTTTCTCTTTTTTTTATCTAATTGATAGCTAACAGTAAGAAATTTGGATCTCTCCTATTTATATCCATTGTCCATTTTAACACCTAATTCCTAGCCTTAAGTTGTTAAATCTTGGTTAAGTAATCTAAAATGAGTTTATGGGCTATCTAAATACTAAATCAATATCAACGACAGTATTTATTGTTGCAACTTTATTATTTTCAGATCTTATAAATGCTAATGTCAATAATGCTAAAGAGTCTAATTCTCGAGTTTATATTGTCTCACCCAAAAATGATTCAGTTGTTAAATCACCCGTTGAAATTATTTTTGGCATTGATGAAATTAAATTGGCGCCAGCCGGAACTTATGAACCTAAAACTGGTCATCATCACTTAATTATTGATGGTGATTTACCAGATTTAAAGATGCCCATTCCCAGTAATGCAAAATACCTTCATTTCGGTAAAGCTCAAGATAGAGTAATTCTAGAATTAGAATTAGGAACACATACGCTGCAATTGTTACTGGGCGATGGTAATCATGTTCCCCATTCACCACCTCTAACATCTAAACAAATCGAAATAACGGTAATCAAGAATTAGAGACAAAAGCAATTCTAGTTGTTACTGATACTCTTCAGGGTCCTATTTACTATATATAAATAATATATATAATTAAATTATATATATTTTATTATTATATAATAATTGAACATGGCGGACCGAAGAGAAAGATTTAAAAAGCTGTATCCTAAAAGACTAAAAAATACTGTATGGAATATCCGTTCCATCGGCAAATTATCAGTACGTACAAATTACATTTATGAGGATGTAGAAGTCGATGAGATGTTATCAACACTTATATTCGAACTTAAAGCAGTCATTACTAAGTTTGGATTGGATCCTCTAGATGTAACTTCGTCATTAACGACAGTTAGAAAAAGAAACCACTACACAGATGGCAAAAAAGATGGCTATTGGGAATCATTTCATGACAACGGCAAATTAAGCGAAAAAGGAAAATACAAAAAGGGGTTAAGGGTTGGTATTTGGGAATCCTATCATGACAATGGCCAACTGTGG
>Ga0209019_1000935_pt1 | contig 14786 bp, 14 predicted proteins | sample METZYME_3_300m_FD_187549 | JGI IMG/M metagenome (GOLD analysis project Ga0209019, IMG submission 187549) | Marine microbial communities from oxygen minimum zone in mesopelagic equatorial Pacific - METZYME_3_300m (SPAdes) (version 2) | ecosystem: Environmental > Aquatic > Marine > Oceanic... | reverse complement strand
AATAAAGGATAAATCACAATGAATGATGAGTTAAAAAGCGTTATAACTTGCGATCTGGATGGAAAAATTGAAACTTTTAGTGAAGGCGCGCAGGAATTATTTGGTTATAGCGCAGATGAGATTATTGGCAAAGGAAGGGTGAGTGATTTTAGCGCAGGCGAAATTGTTCTCGGTCATGTTGTTAACTGGTTAGCAGAATCAGTTGAAAAAGGGAAATGGGAGGGTGACACCGTTTTTCTACATAAAAATGGGCATGAGATTCCATGTAAAATCAAAATAACTCCCACAAAAGACAAAAATGGTGATCATATCGGTTATTGCGGCATTACAATGCTGTTAAAAAATAAAACTGCAGAATCAGTTCGACCCAAAATTAGTTTTACTACTAAAATGTTTTGCTGGATGGTAATTATGCGTCTACCATTTCTTACAGCAACAATAGTACCTATTTTGCTAGGAGCTGCAGTTGCTAGCAGATACGTATCAATAGATTGGATTTACTTTACTCTAACCATGTTTGGAGGATTCTTTCTACATATTGGGACTAATACGTCCAATGATTATTTTGATCATACTAGTGGGACTGATGAAGCAAATTATAATTATATGGTCCCTTTTTCAGGCGGTAGTAGAAGTATACAAATGGGGCTTATTTCAGCTAAAGGAATGTTATACCTTTCAATCATTACCTTTACACTTAGTGCTTTAATCGGCATACCGTTAATTAATAAAGCAGGGATTAATATATTATACCTAGGTTCCATTGGGTTTTTATCTGGTTTCTTCTATACTGCTCCACCATTTAGATTCGCATCTAGAAAAGGATTAGGAGAGCTCTTGATTGGTTTGAATTTTGGTCCACTAATGGTTGTAGGCAGTTTTCTTGTTCAAACTAATGGAGACACTGCATACCTTAATGATGCAATTTTAGCAGGAATCCCCATCGGCCTTCTTGTTGCAGCTATCGTATATGTTAACCAATTCCCAGACCATGATGGAGATAAAGCCACTGGGAAAAATAATCTTGTTGTAGTCTTTGGTCCCAAAAATGCTAGAATAGGATATGTCTTTCTAGTGCTTGGTGCGTTTATCAGTATCATAGTGCTTGCCCTGACAAAGCCTAAAACATTTCCAATGTTATCTCTTATATCACTTATTACATCATTTTATAGTATTTACACTATTAAAACCCTTTACAAACACTATGATAATAGACTTTTACAGCCAGCAAATGCAGGAACTATTGGATTGCATTTCCTAACAGGAGTATTTTTCTGCGTTGGTATTTGGCTAGGATAATTAAAATAATCATAACCCGGAGAAAAATATGAACAAAACAGAATTTTTAGATAAAGTTGAAGAGAAAATTGAAAGACATCATCTATTGAATCACTCCTTCTACAAAGCGTGGAATGCTGGAGAACTAGATAGGTCTATTATTCAAGAATATGCGGCCCAATATTTTAAACATGTTTCAGCGTTCCCAAGATACTTGTCCTCTATCCACTCCAACTGCGAAGATATATCCGTAAGACAAGAAATTTTAGATAATCTAATTGATGAAGAGCGTGGTGAAGAAAATCATCCTGAGTTGTGGATGCGTTTTGGTGAAGGTATGGGGAACAATAGAGAATCAATGAAAAATGCATCTGCGATAGAAGAAACAGAAGCATTGGTTGACTCCTTCATGAAACTATCAAAAGATGAAAGATACCATGTTGGAATGGGTGCTCTATATTGCTACGAGTCAATGGTGCCAGAAATTGCTGAAAATAAAATAGATGGATTGAAAAAGTTCTATGGTGTAGAAGACGGAGAAGAAACATTAAAGTTTTTCGAAGTACACCAACATGCAGACAAATGGCACAGAGAAGTTGTTAAAAAACTTCTCGGAAAAATTTGTGATTCTGATGATAAAAAAGAAGATGCATTAGATGCTATCGATCAAGCGCTATTCTCTTTAAATAACTTTTTATCAGGAATGGAAAGGGTGTACTGTTAAATATTAAACTATTATGTGCGTCGGTCCTCATCGGATCGACGTTCATCTGACCTTCTATCAATACCGTCTCTTCTATCATTAGACACACTTTTTGAATCTAATCTTCTATTATCTGTTCTTCTATTATCTGATCGTCTATCGCTATTAGCTCTTTTATCTGTCATAAATATCTATCCTTAGAAATAATAATGCCCAATATTAAATATTGGGCATTATTATATATTTTTATAGTGTTAAACTAACCTTTAAAGTCAACAAACAGAGTTGATTCTGTTTTAACCAGGCTAACCTTGTCCTCCATGTCAAGAGCACTACAAGCTTGCTCAATCATTTTCATTTCATTTTCATGAATAAACTGATCTGCTCTAGCAATATAGGCAAGATTTTTTATCACCTTATAGCGGTCATCATCGGATGTAAACATTTCTTTAACTGCGTCAAGAGAAGAACCATATTGACCGAAACGAGAAGATTCATCGCCCAATGCAATAAATTTATCAATTACTTCTTTTTCAACCTGATGATACTCATCATCTCCCATATCAGGAAGCATAACTTTTACATTCCCACGCATTGCTTCTTTTTCAGACTCATCAACTTCTCCATCTGCTAAGAAAGAAACGCAAACAAATGCATATACTAAGTCGTGACTATTTGTCCAATCTGACATAATTACCTCGTTAGAATTAATTTGTATTAATGGTTCGCAATTACCTCCACTTTCTCTGCCCGAGTCTGCAAACCTCTAACCCTGACTGAGCGACAACAAAGTTATCATCAGTTAGTGTGAAGGTCAACTAAAAGTGAATATATATTTTTTCTTATTTTTAGGCTTTATAAGGTCATTTTTTTAATATTTTTGATGTGTTCTTCGATATTGAAAAACTGTTTTCATACTCGTAGCTTTCGTTCACCCAGTTTAACTACTTAAGAAAGCATGAACAATCAGATAACTATATTATTCGCAAATGTTATAAGCATAATCAACAAACATAGATTATTTGCCTCTTTACTGATCGTATTTATTGGAATCATATGCAGTGATATCTTATTTCACTATTTTTATCCAGAAATTATTTTACAGATTGAATATTTATTTGGCCTAGGGAAAGAAACTCATGATGCTGTAGACCTAACCTTTGCGCCAGAGATCTGGGGGGGCGTACTTGCTACAGTCTTAGGTACACTGATCATCGTTATAGCCATTGCTGCTGAATCTACGCCAAAACTTATGGACTTATTTGTAAAGGACTGGGTTAGCCTTCTTTTCATTTGGTTTTTAATTATCGCTTCAATCCATGCTTCAATAATTATGTACTACTTTGGGCCAATGGAGAGATTATCTAGTGTGATTCTTAATACTTATTTATATCTGCCAATATCATCAATGCTTTCTCTGCCTTATATATTTTATATCCTCTTGTACTCTAAGACAGATAATGTTATTAAAAAACTTTATTCTCTAAATATTGATGACATAAATCGATTAAAAAATAAATCTATTCATGTAGCAATGAGAGACAAAAAAGTTGTCGAACATTATCAGTACCAGCTAATGTCAACTATCGACCAATTTGATGATTTGCTCGAATATATATCATTCAAAGAAGCCCAGACAGAAATCATCCGCAGTGTAGGAGACACAGTTAGAGCATATATGAAAAATAAAGAATTATATGTTTCTAACTTTTTTTCAGCAACTGATACAATTCGGAATAACCCAACATTTAGAACATATATAGAACATCAGTATAAAGACCTGGAAGAAAGAAAAACTTTCTACGAGGTAAAATCATTTAAAATGATGGGCAACGCATATATAAGAAAAATGGAAACCGGAGAATACGAGCTTGCTTCTTTAATCGCCAGCGAGATTTCATCAATCGGGCTATTAACATTAAAACTAAATCAAGAAAGCCTGATTACAGATATTAATATAAGGTTTAATACGTTTATGAGGTTCGCCATTAAACACGCTGTTAGAAATAATGAACCAAGAAATTTATATAATCTAGCATTTCACTATTCAGCATTGTTAAAAGGATATGTAAACCACAATAAAACGGATTTACTAAAACAAGGTTATTTCTATTTTAAATTTTATAGTAATGAGATATACAAACAAGCTGCGAATAATCCTTCTCTATATTTTATAGTAGATGTTTTAACAACAGAACTAAAGAAAATATCTATTTTAATATCTGAAAATGATTGGGATAATGAACTACAAGAGCACTTATTAAAAGAAATACTACAGCTTGATAATCCACCTGATTATCCTAAAGAAGATCTTGATCAGAGTGTAAATAATGGTGTCCGTGTTCTACAAATAGGTTTAGCGCTACACTACATTAAAATTAATAAACTTGATTTTGCTGAGACTATTGTATCCGATGTCCTTGATGACTTAGCATATTTTGATAATAAAACTTATCTTAATCTAATGGAGGGTTTATACAATAGAATAAGATTTAGCGGTCCAACCTTCTGGGAAGACACCGACCGTGGGAATACAAACATTTATTATTCTCCAGACAGTGATAAAATTGATGATTTTAAAAAAATATTGTCTAACCAGATGAAGGACAGACTAGCGAAACTTGATCGGGATGTACAATTCTTAAGGCTAGAGCTAGACAAATTAAAGTCAAAAAAAGATCATACCCCAGACGAAAAAGAAAAAATAAACGAACTAGAAACAAAAATTAATACTCGTAGAAAAACATTTTTTCTAAATTGATTTTATCTGGTTAGAGCAAAAAAGAAAGCCTGAGTAAGATTAGATATATCCTGAGTAGCGGTAGCTAAATTATTCACCGCGGATTTTGCAACCTCAAAATAGACTGAACCTCCTATTGATGGATTTTCCTGAACAATGTTTGAGAAGTCATCTAAGCTTAAGATCCCATAATCAATATCTGTCATTGCCGTAACATGTGAGGTTCTTTTTGCATCATCAAGCACTAGTGAAAACTCACCAATCCCAAAGGCAGGCGCTTTTACCACAGAAACTGTGGGCTCAGATACTGGATCATTTGCAGGTGGCGGGTCTGTAGTCTCAAGTCTAATAATTGATTTTGTTGACATCGTAAATCCACTAGGGGTTTTGACCATCATATTTTTTGATACTTCTACCTGCCCCTGAAAGATAAGTAACATAGTATCTCCAGTTTCTCCCTCCTTGAGTAAGCTTGTTCCTGGAGAACATTTTTTTTGTTCAACAACCTTCGCAATCTCAGAACAAAAATTTTCTGGGACTTTACTAAAATAATTTATTTTTTTAATCTGTTTTGCGTTAACGCTCATAGTCTTACCTCAATACCAATGCTTTATGTTTTCCATCAATAACATACTCATCATCAGGATTAATTTCTACGATTACATGTTCATCACTTGATAGTTTAATCCCCGCGCTATCTAGCTGTTCTTTTATCATGTCTCTTATTATTGGACTACCACTCTCACCCATTTGTTCTTCAAGGCTAAACCCTGCTTTTTTTATCGCATAACCAACGAGTAGCCACTTATTTTTAAACTTATAATAAGCAGAAACTTTATTATGCGTCAGACCTACCAGGCCTTTAGGTATAGAAACAACTTGAATACCTTTATCATGCTTCTCTTGAGTTATTAACTCATCAAATAATTGCGGTACACCAGGATCTGTTACATGTTTTGCAAGCATATGAGGGATATGCTCATCTGGGAATACAATCTCATTTACATTCGCCCTATGGAGGTGAGATATATATTCTTCATCTAGAATATAGGCAACAACTTGAATACTTTCAGAAATTGATTTTGCTGTCAACGCAGTGAGAACCGTTTTATCCTCATCTGGCTTTTCATTTGGTAATAACCCCGACTCATCAGGTACAATCATAAAAGTCCCACATTCTTCAATGAAGGCTTTTTTTAACACTCCTTCTTGAGTGAAATTTTCTGATAAATGTGTTATATCTAAACGGTCAAATCCTGATACCGCTCGCTTTACAACCTCTGCTTCTGTCTCATTAATTAGAATAACAACAGAGGCTGAATCTTCATTCGATTCAATCAGCCTTAACGCTGACTGTACTGCAGGGTTCCACCCAGCAATAATTAAGTGTCCATGATATTTAGTTTCATCCAATTTATCATCTCCTTTCAATCGCGCTGCGACCAAAACAGAGGACACAGCACCTGTAAGCATTGTTACAATGCCTAGATTTAAAATCATTATTATTATAGTTAAAAACTTACCCAAATGTGTTACCGGACTTACATCACCATAGCCCACTGTCGTAAAGGTTACAACTGCCCACCAAAATGTATGAAAATACGTATCTAGCCAGTTTGGCTCGTTGCTACCAAACATAAAAGATTCACCAATATCATCTTTTACATCTCCATTGAATAAGTCATATTCTATTACTGTTAACAATGTTGTTGCTAAAAGTACTGCCCCAAACCCCCACATTGCATATTTAAATAATTCATTAGACTGGTAAAACTCTTTAATTTTACTTAAATAATTTTTTTCGGAATTTTTTTTGTTGGATATCCTCTTTTGTTCTTCATCATTTTCTTCAGCTGTTGAGATCACTTCATCAACTAAAGACTGATGTAACTGATCATATAAAACCTGGTTTGCATGTATTTTTTTATCGATCTCATCAAAAGATGAAGAATTTGTTTCTATTTTTTTATTTGTATCCATTAGCTCAAATATATTTATTCTTTAAACCATAAAGAACGTAAATGTAATTACTATCAAAATTCTATTTAAAATATTTTTTAGATAACCTTTCTACATTATCTGGAGCTATTGGTTTTGAGAAGCCCATATAAAAAGCAAGGAACCACATGACAAATATTCCAAAAAGAAGGAAAACTAATTGCCATATCCATAACGAAGGTAACCCAAATGGGCCCCAAGAAACAGGATCATTAGGGTTTGAGAATATACTGTTTCCTATCGTAGCAAAAGGACCAAACCCAAATAAAAACCAAATAAGAACCAGTAACCAAGCTAATGGTATTAATTTTTTCTTCTCCTTTGATACTCCAGCAATCTCAGCTAGAAAGGCATGTCTGTTCTTACGTTTAATAATTCTATCATTACTATCCGGGGAAAAATATGAGCCGATTATAGTGAAAATTGCATTAAAAAAAATCCCCCAACCTGCTGAGTGAATTGTAAGTGGATATGCCCCCCACGGTAAAGGAAATAAGCTCGACATTTTATCCGTAAGTGTAACAGCTACAAGCCCACTGATTAACCCTAGAATGATCCCCTTTCGAGAAATCCAGCTACAATATAGATTTCCAATAAGAGCTGGATACATCTGAAAACCATATGCGACTGCGAGCCCTCCAAGCATAACTAAAGCATCAGTTGAGAATATAGCAACTAATAATGCCGCACTAGCTACGACAACAACAAATACTCGCCCTATCATTTTTTGAGCGCTCTCACTTGCATCTCGATTGAAATAATGTTTGTAAACATCTCGTGTAATCATTCCACTAAAAGTAGACATATAGGCAGCCCCCGTACTTTGCATTGCAGCGAGAGCACACACAGCTAAAAGCCCAACAAGCCAAGGGGCAGATTCAGACATTAGGCCAATTAATTTTGGCACTAGATTACTCTCGGATATACTATCAAAAATTCCGTTTAACACCAATACATCTGCTCCCATCCCCTGGAAAATTGTAAATGTAAATAATATAATTCCAATTACGACTGATGATGCAACAACTTGCTGCCAGCGGAAAGGTTCAGATGTTTTATTTGCATATGCCCACATAGAAAAAGCAGGTGAAGATTGTATCCCCATAAGTGCAAACATATATGTCATACACATCATTCCAGTCCACACTCCTCCTTTTGCTGCAGAACCTGATGACACCCACTGTATAGAACCGGGCATAGAAACTCGATTTGAAAATCCATCTAGAGTTAATCGCTCACCTAAAGAAAGATCATTTTTTACTAAATCACCAATCCCCTCAGTAAATAAGTTCCAACCACCAATCCAAGTTATCGTAATCATCCCAAGAATAACAATCCCTAGCGCAAGTAGAACTGCTTGTGCACAGTCAACATAGGCAACCGAACGCAATCCACCAGATGCAACATATATAACCACAACTGTTGATAATAGAATCATCCCCACATTGGTTGATATCATCCCATCTGTTAGCACATTGAATAATACCCCAGATGCACGAAGCTGAATCCCCAAGTATGGTACAGAAAACAAAAAAGCAACTAAAACAGTGAGCCCGCGGATTAAGTTTCCACCATAATAGTCTGAGTACATCTCACCCGGAGTTATGTAGTTAAATGCACGGCCAAGGACCCACTGACGTCTTAAAAACAAAACACCAGTAAAAGGAATTGTCAGGGCATAGAATGAAGCAAAAGCATATGGTAAACCATCTGTAAGGATTTTCCCAGGGTGACCTACAAAAGTCCAACCAGAAAAACTGGTAGCGGTTGCAGCAAGAACAAATACCCAGGTACCAATTGACCTACCCGCGACAAAATAATCTTCAGAAGTTTTAGATGTGCGAGCTCCTTTAATCCCCCAAAAAATACAATAAGCCCAGTAAAGACCTACAAAAGCAAAAAGCCAATATATTTTACTCTCCATATCCTCCTCGTTATATTAAGTATTCACCTAGCTAGTGCTCCCATTGGATCCCACGGTGGCAATAATTGTGCATCTTGTTTTTCATATAGATCAACAATATCAGATTCTAAATATTTTTTACTTACCACTATTTCATATAGATACTGGTCAAACCATTCATCAGACATTATATAGTAACCTTTTTCTCCATTTCGTTCACCCCAACTATTTTCCACTCTCCATTTTTTAGGTTCCCCCTTTGAATTTAGATCAACGCCTGTGAATAACATTGCGTGGGTCATTTTACTTTCACCATACTCTAATCTACTTGCCTTATCAAGTGAAAATTCTGTCCCATAGAACAATTTAAAATCAAATAATTTTGTGTCCATCACTCCATGGGTTCGATGTAAATACTTGCCAACATCACATCCAAACCAGACTGGGTCATTATTTTTTATGGATTCTATTGTAGCATTTTTTAATACATCTATGTCAACATTTAAATATCGTATCGGGTTTCCTTCGATGACATTCCCAAGAAATTCTACGGTATAAACTCTTTCATATTCTTTATCTGACATTGGACAATTAATGAGGCAGACTAAATCGTTTAATTCAATGCCAACATGTTGCTTAAAAAAACTTAGGGGAGAAAGATTTTTAAAGCGAAGGAATCCTTTTTTCTTATCTCTGACTTGCCAGGTAAATGATTCAGGTGGTTCTCCAAGATGAATAACCAGCATTTTGTAGATAGTTGACAGCATTGTGTTTTTTAATGCATAGAGTTTTTCTTCACTTTTCTGATTATTAATTGAGTCTCTTAATTCTTTTGCATATTCTCTGAGTTTTCTGGTAATCATACGATTCATTCTCATTGATTTACCAGACTGATATGTCTCAGGCATCTCTGATTTTGGTACAACACCATATTTGTTAATAAGATTAACCCACATGTCCCACTGTCCACCATCTTGAATTGGACTATGTAATAAATGCATCATAAGCCTACTGTCCCAAGTTTCGCTTGCAGTTTCAATGACACAATTCAAAAAATAATTGGACTTTTCTAACTTATCCCAAAACATAAAATATGTTTGAGAAAATTCAAAATTTCTAAGATTATGTTTTCTTCCAAGATAAATCCTGAAAAGATTTAGACCAGCGTAGCCCCAGCAACGGCCACTTGACCTTTGGTTGGTGATTTTCATTTCGCCAGTTATTTGCTCAGAAAATGTGTGGTCAATTTTCCTATATTCATCCCAATCCATTGCAAGATCTGTTATCTCATTATGTGTAGCAGCATTGCGTGATAATTTAAGAGACAGATCGGAGCTGCTATTTTCCTGGTATGATTTAATCATATCTAAGGATATAGATTTATCCATAATTATTTATCCTTTAATTTTAAAACTCATAATTGTGATAATACATACTATAAAATATACTGTTATGTCTGCAGCACCAATATAATCTTTAGCAACACGCTGACCAAATAACAACATTAATAAAACAAGCCCCGCAAGTAATAGCCCATAAAAAATAAAAGTTGTATCTGCGAATATCAGACTATATGTAAATCCAAACAAGCAAACTCCTGCTGTAGTTATTTCTAAAAATGCCAAAATACTTAATGCTGGTGAGAAAATTTTATATAAAAGAGTATCTTTGAAATGATCTTTAAAAAACTCAAGATTTCCTTTTCTATCTATAATTTTATCAATACCAGATTGAAAGAATACTATAGAGAAAAATAACGAAGCTAAAATCTGTACAATTTTTATAGAATCAATATTCAATATTTGCATAGTATCATTAATCTACAAAATCCTTGATTTTCTGCCGAACATAATCTCTGAGCTGACCAACTGACATGTCGGAATAAAAATCTTGAGTGATAATATCCGTAAAACAAATATCTATTATCCCAGGTGATAAACACCAGTCTGTTTTTTTCTTTGCTTCATAAGCACCATTAATTATTACTGGCACAACACTTATCCCCGTATTTTTTGCTATATGAAAAGCACCTTTTTTAAACTCTCCAAGAGAACCATCTTTTGAACGAGTCCCTTCCGGAGCTATTAAAAACGAGATCTTATTATCTATTATTTCTTCTTCAACTATTTTTAAACTTCTTATAGCCTTATTTACATTAGATCTATCAATAGGTACAACTCCATAACGCCTTGCTACATTGCCCCATAATGGATATTTGAATTGTTCAAACTTCGCGATTGCAGTTACATAATGTTTTATGAATTGCCCAATAACAAAATGATCAAAAAGAGACTCATGGTTTATAATATATAAATAAGGTCCAGATTTCGGATCTGGAATCTTCCCATTTAGCTTTACTAATTGACCACCAAATAAACAAAAGAAATATGACATCGGGCGCAAGAAATAATGATAATATTGTTTATTTACTAATAATATAAAAATTAAGAATATTGGCAACACAATGATTAAATAAGCAAACCATATTGGCCAAAGAATTAAAGAAATAATAGTCTTATATAGCCCAATAATCATTTTTTAATATAGAAAATATTTTATGATTAACCTTATGAAACGGATATTTAACAATTTCAGATTTTTTAATCCACTTATATCTTTTATTTTGTTTTATTATTTCACCCGCTTTAATACAATCCATTAAGATTATATCTATTTTATAATGTGAATAAGAATGATTAATTATGCCTAATTGTTTTTCAACTATAATATTAAGCCCATAATGATCCATAATATAATTTTTTAATACTTTAACTATATCTTTAACATATTTTACTTTTTTATTTGGAATCTCCCATAATCCATTTAGCATATTTTCATCTCTCTGTTGAATAAAAATTTTATTTTTATCTCTAATAAGACCGCCAACAAATGTATAATGAGGCATCCTTTTTTTCTTTACTTTAATTGGATATTCGAGAGGATTCCCACTTTTATAAGCAACACAAAATTTATTAATCGGGCAATCATGACATTTTGGAGACTTAGGTAAACAAACGCAGGCTCCTAACTCCATTATTGCCTCATTGAAATCACCAGGCCTATTATAGTCTAACCATTTATTTAATCTAGAGATAATAAGCTTAAGATTATTATTAGAGAGTTTTCTTCTTCCTATTACACGTGCCATTACACGTTTAACATTGCCATCTAAAGCAATAAATGGCTTATTAAATGCGATAGAAAGAACAGCCCCTGCAGTATAATCCCCCACGCCTGGTAGACTTCTAAATTCATCCCAAGAACTAGGTATATTAGAATCATAATCCTTACAAACAATTTTTGCTGCTTTGTGAAAATTTCTACATCTCGCGTAGTACCCCAATCCTTCCCAGATCTTTAATAAATCTGATTCAGACGCTTTTGAAACAGATACAATATCGGGATATTTTTTTATCCAATTATTATAATAAGGAATAACTGTCTCTACCTTTGTTTGCTGCAACATAATCTCAGAAACCCAAATATTATACGGGTTTTTATTATTACGAAATGGGAGGTCTCTTTTCGCTATATCAAACCAAGTTAATATTGATGTTGATATGTTCACTATTGTAATAAATTATTTTTTTAAAAAAAATTTTCTAAGAGTCCACTGAAAAGAAAATAGAGACTCTAAGATTGATTCTTTTTGATCTTTTTCAACCTCTGATTTTATTTTTTCACCAATATTATCTATTTCTTTTTCAATATCATGTTGGATTAAAGCACCTTTGTCTGTCAAAAAAACTTCGATAGCTCTTTGATCTCTTTGGCTTTGTTTTCTCTCTACCAAATTTTTTTTTTCTAATCTAATAACCAGCCTTGTCACGGTACTATTATCTAAACCTAATTTCCAAGCTAATTCAGACATTTCAATTCCATCATCAGGTATGGAAATCATTGCCAATGTCTGACTATATGTCAAATCCTTTATAGATATATTTAACCTGAATAATCTTTGTAGGTCGATTAAGAATGAAGATATTAATTCACCATAGTGCATAGTTGTATATTACAAATATATAAATTTTTATAAAAGACTAGTCTCTTTGTAACGACAATAACCGTTTTGCGTGATTTATATAAAGTGAATCTAGCTTTACTCTTTTTTCTTTTGAAAGCATGTGCCCCACGCTTTGATAATGATCTAGATTAATCGGACCAAAAGTATACCATTGTCCTTGCATAAGAGGATCATTAGCTACAAATGGGACAATTGGGTCTGCTCCATTTTCTCCTGAAGTTGGACCCTTCATCGATCTAACATTAACTATACCATCATTTTCCCACCAGGTTGAGTCTGTTTCATTTCCGTCCTCCTTAAAAATAATTTTTGAGCCTAATAATCTTGCTCTTGAACGAATCAGTAAAAAAACATCATCATTTGGAGTATAATATCCTGTGGATTCATCTTTACTAGTCGCTGAAAAAACAAAAGAAAAATAATATATATCAGGGCTTGCATTTAAATATCCATTTAACTCTGCAGCGCCATCTAAACTTAAATCCCAAGAGCTAATATTTTTGGTTTTCCATGCATTGTGATTTCTCATTTTGTCCACATAATTAGTCCATGATTCTTCTGAGGATCTATTTAGATTCCACTGGCTTAAATCAAAATCATAAAAATCTGTCCCTACTACACCTGCTAGACCAATAAAATATTGTATAAACGGAAACGTTTTTGTAAGAATATCTGCTAATGTGCTACCATCATGAGGTGTGGCTAGCGAGGTTATACTGGATATCCAATCTTTTCTTGAAAGGCCTAATAAGTCTGATTTTTCATTTGTTGTACTAGAATCGTTTTCAAATAATTCTGTTTCTAATAAATATTGTAACATTCGAGCTGTTTGTCCACCCATACTATGTCCGATTAAATGTACAGGATGGTTTTTATCCCACTCAGGGTATAATCCTTCATATTTTTTATCAGATGGTTTTTGGATTAGACCATATTTTTTTGCATGTTTATAACCATAATCTGTTTGTCCGCCTTTAAGCTGATAATAAACTTCAACTGCTCTATCCCAGTTGGATGATATTGGTCCGACAGATACATTAAACACTGTAAATCCATTTTCTTCTAATGTCTTTTGGATATCTTTTTGACCGCCCCAATAACGGTAATTACCCATCTCATCATTCCCCCAACCAAAAAAACCATGAATTAAAACTATTGGATAATCATTTTGTGCATAGAAAACATTTATAAACAACGTAAGGGATAAAATGAATTTCATTATAAATAAACTAAAAATTTATACTTAGATCTAAACCATTGGTCCATCCACCTGTTCCATAAAAGTATAAACCATACCCGATTATAATACCATTATCTTTATAACTAATACCTACACCACTTGATCCAAAAATAGTTTTAATTACACTTTCCTTTATATTTTGGCTAAGCTTCCTAGTAGATGTTCCCCAGATAAAACTTAGGTTTTTGGGAAGAGAAAAAATGCCACTAATAAAATAATCTTTATTTTTTTTATTATTAATAGATAGATAGTCTATCGAAATTTTTAGCGGCAGATACTCTAATTTTTTACAAACTCCAATATTATACCTTAATGGCGACTTTTCAATAACATTATTAATTCGACTTTTGTTTATTGATATATCATCAATCGATAATCCAATGTTTGTTTTGTATTTTTTTATATTCCATATCACACCTAATGATAAATAGAATATCATTGAACTGTATTTGCCCAATTTTGAAAAATATAATTGGTTAGAAATACCATAGCTTATAGGAAGGTTTTTTGATAATCCTGAATAACCTAATCTCATCCACGTATCACTAGAACTATAATTATTTGTTGGTATTGCATTTTCATCATATCCTTTAAAAGTCCCATAAGAAATATGATTAATTGCTACTGTTATTAATCGATTAGATTGAGGGATTAAAAGAGAAACAGATTGTGCTTGTATACCTGCTGGATATAATATAAATGATGTAGAAAAGCTCCGGCTTAATGATAAGTTTGCTGGATTTGCTGACCTAGAGTTTGGGCTCATATTCAGATTCCCACCACCAGCCTGAGATAGTTTTGAAGCAGAAAACCATGAATACAAGCTCGGGGAAATTGTATCTCCATTTAAATAATAAAACAAAAACAAAATAATAAATTTTTTCATATCATGGATATTGG
>Ga0209019_1000932_pt1 | contig 14817 bp, 13 predicted proteins | sample METZYME_3_300m_FD_187549 | JGI IMG/M metagenome (GOLD analysis project Ga0209019, IMG submission 187549) | Marine microbial communities from oxygen minimum zone in mesopelagic equatorial Pacific - METZYME_3_300m (SPAdes) (version 2) | ecosystem: Environmental > Aquatic > Marine > Oceanic... | reverse complement strand
CGCTTCCCATTGGCAAGAGCCTGTCACTGCTTTTTTGACTACACCGAAGTGGTCTGAAAATCTTGTGCTATGGCTTCCGTACTGGCCTTTTGAACCTTTTTTATCACTCTTTATTATCGGGCTGGGCACTATGCTGGTAACAAAGGTTAAAACCTAAAATCTAAGATTGAATTTAAATCAACATTATTTTTTACTATGCTTTGATACGCTGGGTAATTCTTGACCAGTAGTCCAATACATGAGTGACTCATACACCATAAAAGGTTTTTCTTGTGCTTCGACTTCGACGGTCACATCCCAAGTGATGATAAACTCGTTTTGCGATTTAGATCGGATATTTTTGATTTTTCCGCGATAACGGAACCGATGCCCAACATGCAGTGGCGATAAGACTCGTACTCGATCATAACCATAATTAAGTACATAACTATTACCATCAGTTTCTATATCTAAAGGGATATCTGAATTAACAATAGGTGCCACACCAAGAGATAACACATGGGCAGCTTGTACAATAGTTCCACCCCATGGAGTCTTGGCGGCCCACTCTGGATCATTATGCATGGGGTCTTCATCGTCGGTGAGTTTTGCAAATGCGTCAGTCTCATCCTGTGTAATGACATTCCATTTAGACACAAATACTTCTTGACCAAGTCGACTCTCAAGATATTTAATACTTTCTGGTTTATTTGTATCCATACTTAACTACTTCGACAAAGATTTATCTATTATTGAAGTATAAAGATTTGTATCTACATTCCCGCCGCTTAATACTACGGTTGTTATTTTATTTTTCAGATCTATTTTACCCGACAATACAGCAGCTAAAGCGACCGCACCTCCGGGTTCAACAACAAGCTTAAGATACGAGTATGCAAAACGCATTGCTTCTTTCGTTTCTTCATCTGTAACAGTAAGAACATCGGTTGCTAATTTACGGTTAATCTCAAAGGTAATTTTACCCGGGCTTTCGGTTTGCAAAGCATCACATATGGAACGGGCTTTATTAGAATTACGTAACCTTTCACCGCATTCAAAGGAACGTAATGTGTCATCAAAATCAGCGGGTTCTACTAGATATATACCCGTGTTTGGTGAGTGATCTTTTATTGCAACTGAAGACCCTGAACTGAGCCCTCCTCCCCCACAACAAATTAGAATCTGATCTGTAACTATTCCTAAGGCATCATGTTGTCGCATAATTTCTAGGCCTACTGTGCCTTGGCCTGCAATAATATCAATGTGATCATAGGACGGAACTAATTCAGATCCTTGCTCTCTAGCTATCTCTTTCGCTATTTGTTCTCTATCTTCGTTATAACGATCATAAAATATTATCTTACCGCCCAATTTTCGAGTGTTATCAATTTTCTCTGAAGGCGCATCTTTAGGCATAACAATAGTTGTCTTAATATTTAATATCTTGCCTGCTGCTGCAACCCCTTGCGCATGATTGCCAGAAGACCAAGCTACCACCCCATTCGAAGCCTGCTGATCTGATAACTGACTCATTAGATTATAGGCACCGCGTATTTTAAATGAACCTGTTCTTTGTAAACATTCCGGCTTCAAAAATACTTTACCGCCAACTCGTTCATCAAGTTTTGAAGAGCGTAAAAGTGGAGTAATAATAGCTACATCAGATAAACGTACTGCTGCCTCTTTGATAGAATTTATGTTAATCATAAATAATTAATCAGCTTCTGTTACGAGTTGATCAATTTTTGCAGCACAAATAAAATCATTTTCTGATAAACCATCAATTGCATGTGTCGAATATTGAACATCGCAATATCCATACGCAACTATCAATTTGGGATGATGATCCTGATTATGAGCAATCCATACTACTGCATTAACAAAAGCTATGGTTCTACTATATACGGGAAAAGTAAATCTTCTTTCTATTGTTTTCCCGTCTTCACTAAGAATCCATTCCTTATTAATTAATCTCAGAAATTCTTTACTTTGATTTACAGTTAAAGGATCAATATCCCCTTCACATGGTTTACATTTTTTTGCTTTCAAATCATCCATACTTATAATCCCATATTTCCTTTAATAATATATTGGTGAAGTATCTAAACTAAGTGTTAAAATTACTACTCGATGTCATTTTTTTTCGGAATTTATATCATCCAATGTAATAGTAAATTGTTAAAACAACAAGGAGTAGCACTAACATGAAGAATCTTTTTGCTGTAATCATATTTTCGAGCATTGCCTTTTCAAGCGTTGCGCTAGCTCAAGAATGTAATCAAGTCATAGAAGGAAATGATTTACTTCAATTTAATATGAATGAGATACGTGTTAGTTCAACATGTAACGAAGTAACTATAACTCTAATACATGTTGGAAAACTACCTGCTACTATTATGGGCCACAATTGGGCTCTAACGGAAAGTCAAAACTACATGGATGTTGCTACTGCTAGCCAAATCTCAGGACCGCCAAACTATCTACCTAGTGGAGACAATAGAATTATTGCTGCAACGGATCTAATAGGCGGAGGAGAAGAGACTTCAGTTACTTTTGATATCTCAAGCTTAGATCCTGCAGGAGATTATACGTACTTTTGTACGTTCCCAGGACATTTCGTATTAATGAAAGGAAAATTCGTAATAATATAAAAATATTACTGATCTATCGGCTACTATTTGTTAAAGCAACAAAAGTACCGCCATTGCGCTCGCATAAAAGGCGCATCAGCCCAGCAAATCGTTGAGAACTTTGCGGAATATTATTGCGGCTAAATGAATAGGGGAAACCAACAGCGTGGATCCTTACAAGGCGATCTCCATTCTCATTTTCAATATTAATCCTATCGATATCCTGTAAAACTGCTTCCATCGAGTTTCCTTGAAACTCGTCGCCGAAAACGTAGATGCTTATATTTTTATCAGGAGCCCAAAAAGATTGGATAGCATATGCAATACCATCAGAAGGGTTACTATCGCTAAAAGGTGCCCACTGACGCATTGTATTCTTAATAGACTGTCTAAGCTGTGGGGTATCTGTCAGCCAACTTCGTCCATATTGTTGAAACATAAATCGACCGTTGTCATTCATTATTTGTAATCCTTTGACGGTGGGATAAACATCAAGTACTTCACTCAATTTTCTTTCTACCCAGTTCCATTTTGATTGCATGCTACCGGACGTGTCGATCACAAAAATAATATATTCACTGTCAACGGGGATACCTCCAATTGAATCGTCTGGTGCACGACGAAAATTTGGGCGAAGCCTCATCATTTCCTCTGATAATTTCTGTCTAGCGGACTGTAGATCCCCTTCGTCGACATCTAAAGAGGGAGAGTCCGACATAATGATATTATATTGGCCTTGAACATTATTTAACTCGGTTTGTAAACTGAAGAGTGATGTTTTCTTCTTAGAAAATTCAGTTTTAGCAAGAATCATTTCATTTTCGACGACCGTCTTCTGTTGTTGTATTTCAGAAAGCTCCTGCTGAAGTAACCTAATGATATCTTCAAAGTCTAATTTCGTTTTCTCAATGAATGTTGGTTCATAAATTTTACTCAAAACTAATAAGAGGATGATTGCCCCAAATCCGCAACAGATACAATCTAAAAAAGATAAACTAAATGCTTCGATATTCTTTCTTTTTTTCATATTAATACCTGATCTCAGGGCCAATCCTTACTTATACTCATAAATGAGCCGCCAGTCCGATATGCTAACAACCAATATGCTATAGCCGCGTTGTAATCTCCCTCCATGGGATATAGTAATATATTCACTGGAATACCACTTGGGACCTCGGCTTCAGCTTCGTAATGATAACGAAGGCGTTCTTGACCTGTTATCATACCGCGATCTGTTTTTGATTGATTCATTGTGGGCAATCCATCAACGAGTAAAATCACATTATCTGGTCTAGGGTTCAATTGGTTAATAACCGCTAAAGCCGATTTCATATTTGTGCCTTCTTGAGGAATTGTTCGGCGCAAATTTCTTATTGCCTCATCAAGTTGTTGTCCATCGCCGACTTCAAGCCATATGCCATCACTTCCTTTTAAAACGGGCTTTGTTTCGTTATTAAAAGTATACATTTGGAATTTGCTATCTCTTGGAAACTGTGCAGATAGCCAATCTACACTTGCGATAGCTTGCCTCCATTTTGGCGATCTAAGTTTGACCTCATCAGACATGTTTCGACGTCTTAAAATATTAATAATTTTTCTGTCTAGCATACTTGCCGAAGAATCAACCAAAATAAGTATTCGCTCTCCTCCTACCTTTAAACCAGTCAAATATTGTCTATCTCCTTCGCCGGTATAACTTCTTACTTTTCTCCCAGAGTTAAATTGTTTTTCCAAAGCGAGTAAACGTTCTTTTTCATCTTCTAAGCGCTTAATATCAGATTTTAATTTTTCTATTCTTTGAATTTTTGCTATTGAATCTTCGTCATATTTTTTCAGTTCTGCTTTAAGTTTTTCAAGTAAAATGAGAATGCGTTCGATTTCATTATCTGATTGAATATTATCTTCTTGAAGCTCCCGAATATTATTCTTTTCAAGCACGAGACTTTTGCGTTTATCTAAAACTTCTACTTCCAATTTTTTACTCTGATCATAAAGATTTGGTTGCATCGGTTCAGAAGTTTGTGCAACTTGTGCATTGATTATCATAAAAAATAAAATAACGGCGCCGAAGCCGCAGCTCATACAATCAAGAAAAGACATACTAAATACTTCTGTTTGTCGCCTTCTACGTGCCATTATCCATATCCAAAGTTATTAATTCTAAATGAACACCAGGAGTACCAATCCTAACCGAATCTCCCACTTTCAATACGGAAGAACCGTTAATTCTATTTCCATTTAAAAACGTTCCATATTGACTAACATCTTCTATAACGGTCCGCCCTTCTATTCTGGTAACTATACAATGACGACGAGAAACACCCGATAAATTGTATTCAGTAGCTAAAAAATAGGGCTCATCATCAACTTGATAACCAATTACTAGAGGTGACTCATGAAGTTTATAAGCTTTATTACGAAAAATAATATGTGTTGGAGAATTTACAACAAAATTTTTGACTTCGTTAGATTCCACAGAAATCGATGGCTTATCCCATGGCAGTTGTTTCAACAAACTGATCTCTGATTTTGTGTCAGCATTATTTTTGAGCCGAGATAAACCTCCTTGAATAGTTGCGCCAGGCTCAAGGGTAAAAATCTCGCCTCTGGAAGAATCTTGTAGGGTTTCGAGTAATCCAGGAAGTTTTGCTACTCTATCAGTTACTTGGATTGCGGGTATTTCATCAGCGTTATATAAGTATCGTAATTTATCTGAAATAAGATGAAAAAAAGACGAAGCTGCACTTTTAAAAGTTTTTGAATCAATTTCTGCAGAATGTTTTACGCCCAAATATTCTAGCGAGAGTTTAATATTTTCTTGTTTTAAAACAGAATCAAGACAACCTTCTAATTGATTTAATAATACCTGTTCGGTTTCAGCCTTATGCATGGGATCAAAACGTGATTGTTCTACAAATGACTTAGCTATGACATTTAACCACGCGTCACACATCTCAGAAATACCACAATTTTCAATAATTTCTACTTTATCAATATATATACCTTGTTGCTGAGTCAAACGTGACAAAGTTGTGTAATGCAAACTAATATCAACATGTATTGGGACTGCATTCTTGTATTCACATCTAGTCGCAGCAACAGCTGAATCAACCAAAACACTAATAGGTAATTTTAAATCTGCCGCAATTCCTAGAAATAAGCTTAATGCTGAAGAATCAAAATAAGGCGGGACAACTACTACCATTGATTCGTCAGAAGTTATATTCGATTGAAGTATATCTTCAAGATGGTAGCTAGCAATATCTGCCCTAGATAGATTGTGAAAATTTTTATTACTTGAAGGAGTAAGTAACAAGTCACTCCAGAATCGATTATGAATTTGTCTTGGATTGGTACGAGCATGCTTATAAGCTTTATTTCCAAAGGAAAATTCTTCATTATCAATCATTGCGTACCCAGGCTCACGATAAACGATGTTACCCTGACTAACCAATGTTAATTCCGCATCATTCAAATGTAAACCAAGATTTAGCAATATACAATAACCTACTGATAAATATCAGATTTCATGTGTTGTATTAGTTTGTCATTTGTATAATTTTCACTATCAAAAACGAGTCTCTCTTGAAGTAGTTGGAGTTGATGTACTAGGAACATCAGAAAAATACTTATCAACAAAGCTATAAAAGTTGAATTAAAAGCTACGCCGAGACTTTGAGTAACTCCAGCAATATCTCCTTGAACAGCTTTATCTGCTTGGCCAAGTGCTTCTCCGATTCCTCGTACTGTACCAATAAACCCGATGGATGGTATTGCCCAAGAAATATAACGAATCATTGACAGCTCTGACTCTAACCTTTCGGATTCTGATTCAAAAATAGTGTGAGTACTACTTGAAACATCTTGAACATTTTTTGTTGTGTTAAAAAGTCTTAAAGCATTAAGAAGGGCTCTTGGTAAAACCATATTCTGCTTTTCAGTTGATAGTGCTTGTAATTGACGTGAAAATTCTCGAGTATCCTCAGGTAAAATACGCATTCCTTCAGCAATTGAAATAAGATCAATATCAAGTAATCTTCTCTCATCGATTATTGTTTTTGTTTTATAACCCATTATTGCTAACGCCCAAATCATCAAAACAAAACATGCTTCTTGCTCTAAATCCTTAATGATTATCCAAGTGGATCTTTCCTTTATATAATTAGGGTCTCTTTCAGCTTGAATTGTTTGTTCTAATATTGTCTCAGACGCATTAGGTCTAACAACTGAAACATAAAAACCATGTACTATTATGACCGCAATGATTAGTGCAAATAACTGATAAACAAACTCGATCGGAACTGTAGTTTTTTTCATTTGATTTTTCTCAATATTTTTAATTGTTATTAGTTTTAAATCTAAATATTTGTTGGGAAAGGAATTGGTTCATCCGCAGGTATTTCTTCCGTTGGAACAAAACTATCATCATCGTCTTCATAACTAGAATTATCAAGATCTGCGTCATCAGAAACTTCGGGATTATTATCTTCCTCTCCCTCGATTACTGAAGTTTGAGAACTTTGCTCCTGGCTCTCCTGGGCTGAAATATTACAACCCAAACTAAAGCATAATAGGAGGCTAAGAAAAAAATTGTATATATGCATAAAAAATTCCGATCAAAAATTATCCCTCAAACCATTATTATAATTTAGCAAAATACTATTGAATATTTTTCGCTATTCTAAAACCAACATCAATTCGACCTTGAATTCCAAAATCCCGAAAACTATTTCTAAGCTCGCTAACACCAGCATGTCTCCACCCAGAACCCCTAATTACGTGCTGTAAACCGCGTTTTGGACCCAATGGATCAATCACCGATTCTGTTAGTCCTGGTTGAGGTACAGAGTAATAATCTTGAACCCATTCAGCAACATTACCACCTGCATCATAAATCCCAAGTGCATTAGCTGGGAATGTCCCAACGGGTGATGTTGATGCAAAGCCATCGTCATAGCCTGGAAGTATTGAGGGCACTAGTTTACGTGCTGATTGATCTGCATAATTACCGCTATCTCTACGAGGCGGTAATTGATTACCCCAAGGAAATTTTGGAGCACTATTTCGACCTTGATAGCGCAAAGCCCATACCCATTCAGCTTCTATTGGTAAGCGATATCCATTGGGCGTCGGTGTAACAGCTTCCCATTTTTCAAATCGTTTTATATAACTGGGTGTTAAACCTTCTTGCTCAGATAACCAATTACAGTATTCAACGGCTTGTGACCAACTGATATTTACTACGGGATTATCACTCGCTACAAGTGAGGGATAAATTTCAGCGCCAGAATCATGATTGGGAAAATATCTCAAAAATTCCCTATTTGTTATTTCCTTGGTGCTTATAAAAAATGGTTTAGTTAATTCAACAGGAACAATAACTTCATTTGCTCGTCTCCCTTGTTCGCGTCTTGATGCGCCCATGGTGAATGCCCCTGGCTCAACTCTTCGCATTACCTGACCTTGTGAATTTGTAATTGTGGGTGAAATGCTTCTTAACCGGGCCTCTTCATCAGTTAATAACTTCACTTGGATGGTTTGAGGGTATCCAGGTCTGGGATTGATATTACGTTTAAAAGATTCATAACCTCGTTTGACTACTTCTAGCTGATGCGGCCGTGAGGGTAAATCAAAATTTTTCATTCCAGTGATTTTTACCTCTCCATCAATAAAAATTGATGCGTCAGTTGGAAACACTGAAATTATAACTTTCCCTAAACGCGCTGATAGATCTACGGTAATTTTTTTAGAAACCCCAGCTTCTAATTGCATTTGTCTGGATTTTGACCCATACCCTGTCTTGGATAAACCTATTTCATAATCTATACCTGGAGACAATGCTAATTTGATTGGTGATTGCCCTCTGTATCGACCGTTAACTGTAATGTTTGCTCCTGATGGGATTGAATTTAGAATAAGCTCTGCATCAGCAGGGGCCAGTTCTATAATTGGGTATATCTGATCATGATCTGGTTTTGTAGAAATAAAACCATCCCAAGCCTTAAAACCTTCCTTTACTACCGTTATTTCATGATCTCCTTCTAGCAATGGAACAACGACCGGCGTAACCCCAAGTTTGATATTTTTTTCAAAAATTGATGCGCCAGAAGGATTTGATGATATCTTTACATCCCCCCATCCTCGAACTAATTTAATAAATAAATATTGCTCTATTCCCAAGCCAGAAATATTCAATTCATCCACATAAGGAAGATAACGATCAGCAATAACCGAAATAGAGTGAAAACCAGGTTCAATTTCAATTGGTCCAAAAGGGGTTTCCCCAATAACGGCATCGTCAATGGTTACCATACCAACAACATCAGGATCTGTTATAAAAGTAACAAAACCAGGTAGTTTCCGCATCTCGATCAAAATAGTATCACTAGGATCGTCCCCAACTTCAAATGCCTGGGTTACTTCATAGTAACCTTGTTTTTTAACGTTTACAGAATATGTTCCTTTCCTCAAAAGAATTCGATCGGCCAATGTTAAGCGGAACCAGCCGCCATCAATATCTATATTATCTGCGCCTTCTGGTCTTACATCGAACTGAATGGATTTCGCACTAAAAATCAGATATGAAATTGATAGTAGTATCAAAATCCCAGTGATTACAAATGATTGCCACTGGTAATTTTTTGATGGCAAATTTTTCTTCGATAGTTTAGCGGCTCTTTTAAATACCGTTGCCGGTATTATTTCATCAAGCTTATCCTCATCAGGATGTGCTTCCTCAGGAGGCTGAGTAACATAAGAACTACTGTCAAAAAATACCTCTAAAATTAACTTCGAATCTTCAGACGATATAAGAATTTCAGTGCCAAAATACTCTAACCGATCTCCATGAAATAAATGCTTGGAGTTAATTAATTTTTCGCCATTAATTTTGAGTAAATGACCGTTATTGATTGGCTGAATAAAAGGCTCGCCATTCAGTAAATCGATGGTTGCAACTATGGAACTTCCCGGACCTGGGATTCGAACACTACAATCACCACTTGTTCCTATACGAATAGGAATATCGCAAGGAATCAATTCACCGTCATCTGAATGATTATTTAAAAATATTTTATTAATCATTAAATGGATTCCTCACATCTGATAATAATAGGTTTTTCTTCAATTTCGGGTGCAACACGAAATTCTACCCTGACATCTCTATATCCTATGCGTCTACCAGTCGCGATATACAATCCCGGTTTTAAATTTATTATGTGATTCGAAAAATTTCCTAATCTTCCAACCTTATTTATTGAAACATCTGTTAAATTATCAGATATTAATTTTACTTTTAAAGGTGTGGCTGCTCTTTTTAATAATCGCGATAACTCTAATTTTTGGCTTGTCAATCTTGGGCCAGATTCAATAACAGAAACTTCCAGTAATAAATTTGTTGCTTGCATGATGACCACTGATTCACTTAATGAATCAGGCTCTTCGATAAAATCTTGCAATTGAAGATGCAATGTTGCCCTTTTCGAAGATCTTGATAAGCCTTCTTTGGCAAATTGCAGATCGGGATCTAAACCAAGTATTGCTTGATATGTTGAAATAGCTATTTCCCATTGTTCTGTGTTTTCTTGATGTTGCGCTTCAATTTCTAGTTCTTTAATTTTTATGAGCCTGAGTTCCTGGTTAACTTGCAATAATCCATCGTTTGGTTCTTTTGATTGTGGGTTATATTTTTTAGCGGCATTAAATGCAGCACGCGCACTTTCAAAATCACCGATATTAATCGCTTCAAATCCTTCGCTCATTCTCATTTCAAATGAAATTCGATTAATGGCTCTATTAACTTTTGCAAGGGCAATAGTAGCAGGTTTCCATTTTGCATCTATTTGCAATACTTTCTCATATGTGATTTTAGCTGCATCAAAATTTTCTGTTATCACAAAATTGGAACCTTCCTTCATTAAAGATAAAACAGTTTCCAAATTCAAGGATCGATCTAGTGATTCTTTAATAATGGGATCATCAGGTGAGATGGAATGAGCGAGATCATAAAAACGAATAGCGTCGAGATAATTATCTCTTTCGAACGCATTTCTACCGGAATCAATGTTTTCTTGTAATTCAATTTCTATACGATCAAATAATTGATCAAGTATTAACGTTGCATTGTTATAACTGGCTCTAGCTTTAAGATAATCCTTATCAATATAAGCAGCATCTCCTTCTGAATATAAATTCAATGCATCTGAATATGACTTACCTCCCCATTTTTTAATGCCTCTATACTCCAGTCGCTGCAATTTAGATAAAAAATCACCAAGAATTTCATCTGTCTCGATTTTAATATTTAAGTCCTGTTTTTTTTCAGCACTCTGATTATTTTCTCTTGATGGGGATACATTTATCTCTTTAGGTAAATTATTAACAATTTCAGAATCTACCTCCAAACTTTCTTTGACGTCAGAATTATTTCCAACATCATTTTTTTCAATAACATTTGGCAGAATAAAAACAACTGTTATAAAAAGAAAAAGTAAAAAAGATAAGCCACGGATTACTGTCTTCTTAGATACGCCCTGATCATCAAATTTATTTAGAGAAGGAGTCCTTTGAAAAATATTTCTTTTGTATTGGGTATCAATAGGATTAATTTCACTCAACGCCTCTTCTGGTAATACCTCTTTAGTAGCTTTAATTTTTTTTAGATTAGCTGGACGACCGATAAAACCAGCTCTTAAAAAAATATCAAGTATATTTTCCACTGAAGGACGATTCTCAGGTTCAACTAACAACATGTTACGTAACAGATCTACTATTGGTTTGCTTATCAATTCTCCATTTGGCCTTTTCATCGCTTCAGAAAATCCATTCTCCGAAGGAGGTAACCCCATTAGAATTTCATGCAACAAAACACCTAGAGAATAGATATCATCAAAAAAAGGTGTGGGTTGATCGCTATTGATTGTTGAAGCTACTCCAAAATCAAGAACGTAAGGAACGCCATCCTGATCTAATAGTATGTTACTTCCTTTAATATCTTGATGAACTATATTCTTCTTATGAGCATATTCAATAGCAGCTACAATTAACATGAATGGTTCTATAGCATTTCTTAATTGTGCATTGCTTAATACTCCAACCTCAGGTCCATCGATATATTGCAATGTATAGAAAATTTTTTCTTCACTCTCATAAAAATCGTAGACGCGAGCAATATTTGGATGAACAAGTTTTTTTCCATGTTTCCATTCTTGATTAAAAAGATTTTTATAAAAAGACTTTTTTGCCAAATCTTCTTTAAGTAATTTAATGGCAACCTTCTGATCTGTTTGTTCATCATGAGCAAGCCATACTATGGACATTCCACCCATGCCTATTTTCTTTATCAATAAGTAACGATTTTTTAACCGTGAACCTTTTTCCAGGTCTCGCATAATTAATTTTCGCTCAGGTAGGATCGTTATTAGTAGAACGTGAAGGAAGACCGAGATCTACGTTTTCTGGGAAACCTGTTTCTAATTGATAAATATCTTTTAGTAATTTCCGCCAACCTTCATATTGAGCTTCAGCTGTACCTGTAAGCCTTCGAGTTTGACCTTCAACTCGAACCGACAATGGAGCTGCCTCAGCAATAAATGATTCTGTCAATTCACCAATTTCAGCTCGATATAAATTTGCAGACTGACGTATTTGCCATGCTTCAATTATTGTCCGTATACCTCTATCTATACCAACTTGCTGTGTTGCACGTTTGATATTTCTTCGGGATCGACTTGTATCGCTTGTATCTATATTCATAGAACCTGCCGTAACAGCCACACCAAGTAGCGCACGAACGGCTGATGCTCGTTTAGTTTCCTTTATACTGATTGTATTCTCTCGAGCTTTTTTCCTCCAGCCTTCATATGGTAACGCTATTCCATAATAAAAATTCGCGAAATGTTCATTCAACATATCAACAACTAATCGATCGCGCTCTCTTATTTGACGAAGCCGCGCGATCATAGGATCATTTTCTGCTGGAAGACGTAATATGCTAATTGTGTCATTTTCATTTCTATTTAAATAATCACTGAAGACCAACGGAACCATGTCTGAAAAAAATAGAAGCTCTGATGTTTGTCTGATAGTTTGAATATCCTTTTTATTCAAATTAGTGATAAATAAATGAAGGTCATTAGCAAAATCATTAAACACTTTTTGGTAAGGATCTTGCGTTCGATCACGATTTTCTGAATATGATCGAGTCCCAGTTTGTGCCGAATATGTATTTTCGAACCATTCCTGACCAGTGACATCTTTAACATCAATTTTTAAATTTATATACTCGCCATCGGAGCGAAGAATTACACCATTAACATAAATATCGGTGAATACCTCAGATGAAGGGATAACTCTAACGGCACCCCAATATCCAGTACTTTGTAGGGTTGTTTTTAAATGATAAGGAAGATAACGTGACTCTGCTTCTCTAACTTCTTCATAAATTCCTGTTTTTTCAGGGTTATTATTTTTTGATATACCAAGATCAAAATTTAGAATTCCGATATCGAGTAACAAGTTCTCTGGTATATTCAGACTGGCTACGTTTAACTCAGTTTTCTCTGCCGTAATAATTTCCGAAACAGTACAAGCTGCACAAAAGGTAATAATAAATATAAGAATTAAGCTTATCTTTCGCATTTGATATATCCTAAACCTCCGAGGATTGCTTTATTATTTAAATTAGAGCTGATTATAATTCCTATATTCTTCCCAAAGTCTTTCACGTAACACCGGATCATCTTCAGAAAGAGCTGCCTCTCGAAGCTGTTTTGCAACAATGTCCTCACTAACAAGGGTAGGAATGTCATCTGGGGTTCTTGTTTTTATTTCCTCATCACTTAATGTTCCTATTGTCGGAACAGGAGCAGTATTATCTCGAGAGTTGATTGTGCTCTCACCTGTACCTCTCATACCGCCAGATCCTTGTTTTCCAAGCCCGACTCCTCTGCCAGCTCCTCTTTGACCTCCACCAAATCCTTCAGTATTTCTGCTAACGGTTGATATTTCTCGTTGTTCTTCGCCTAAAGCTTCATCAAAGCCGCCTACAGATTTTTCCAGGGATCCCTCAAGTCTAGCCTTTCTTTCAGCATTTGATTCATTTGGATAACCGCTGCCGCCAGGATTTTGTCCTCCTAGCCCGCGAATCGAACCGCCTGATGAACCGCCCGATGAACCACCTGATGAACCGCCCGACATTCCGCCTGACATTCCGCCTGATGAACCGCCTGACATTCCGCCCGATGAGCCACCTGATGAACCGCCCGATGAACTACTACTACTTCCACTTGAGCTCATACCGCTGTAGCTCACAGCGCAGCCACTCATAATTAAAATAATTGAAAAAATTAGAGCATTAGAAATACTTAATGCTAAAAAATTAAAAAATTTATCAATATATTTTCTCATTATTTAAATATCCTAAATTTACTGAGTTTTATAAGTAAAAAAAGTATTGAGTCAATTAGAACAAAAAAATACAGTTTTTATCAATTTTCTATCTAAAACACCTTAATATGACGAGTCCAAAACAGCAACATATTAGGATAAGAATTTTTCCATTTAAATATAGAAAACCGGCCCATAAAGGGCCGGTTAGGGAGACCTCACAAGTAGGTCTAGGGGATATTTCTTCAAGAAGGTCTATTTGGTCTATTTTTTAAATGTCTTTTAGGTCGTCTATTTTTTTTATCAAACTTATCCATTCCTCTGTGTTTTCGAGCGCCTTTATTTTTTCTATTTTTCTTGCCATGATCGCGGATTCCTTTTCTACCTTCTGGAATTAAGTCAATCTGATCTGGAGTAAGTTGCTGATTCACTCTTGATTTAATAGTGCCTTCTAATATTGTTTTTTCGGTTGCAATCTCTCCTCGTTCTACAGCGAGAGCCTCAAGTCTAGATTGATAATCCTCATCTCCAGGATTTAGCTGCTCCATTGCCATTTGGTTTTCACGGTATCTTTTACCTATATCTTCGAAATCTGATCTTGATTCATCAAAAATTTCTCTAATATTACTCTCTTGAGCATCATCAAGATCCAAATGATTAACCATTCGATCTAATCTAGAATGGGGATCATCTGACCTGCCCATGGGAAAACCCTTTTTACCCATATCATGAGTTTTCTCGTGCCTTGGATAATCTTTAATGTCTCTTTCCTCTGGCTGTGAGAATACGTTGGTTGTAAGACCTAAAAGAAAAAAAACAAGGG
>Ga0209019_1000929_pt1 | contig 14844 bp, 10 predicted proteins | sample METZYME_3_300m_FD_187549 | JGI IMG/M metagenome (GOLD analysis project Ga0209019, IMG submission 187549) | Marine microbial communities from oxygen minimum zone in mesopelagic equatorial Pacific - METZYME_3_300m (SPAdes) (version 2) | ecosystem: Environmental > Aquatic > Marine > Oceanic... | reverse complement strand
TCAAAGGTGGGTCGGGTGGCGGCGGTCTACAGTCCGACGGGTCCGGATAACACCATCGGGCTGCGGATTGCCCCGGCTACACGAGAGCAGCCCACTCGGTACTTCGGCGGCACGGCGGGGCTATCGTCCACGGCGGCCGACTACTTCAGGTTCTCCCAGATGATCCTGAACGGTGGCGAGCTCAACGGCGCCCGGCTGCTCAGCCCCACCACGGTCAATCTCATGGTCACCAATCACACGGGCGACCTCCCCATCTACATCAAGGGTGCCGACGCCTACGGATTCGGGCTGGGGTTCACGATGTTGACGGATCCGGATAGGTCCAGGCAGGCGGTCACACCAGGAACCTTCGGTTGGGGCGGGGCCTACGGCACCGTCTTCTGGATAGATCCCGTCGAAGACATGGTGAGCATCATGATGATGCAGATGTCGCCCTACAGCCATTTCACTCTGCGGCAGGACTTCCCGAATCTGGTCATGCAGGCCATCACCGAGAGCTACCACTCTGGGAAGCAAGCCATTCGCGGTTATGAGCCGATCCCACGATAGGAGTAGGGTGAAGGAGGAGAATCGTGAACGCGCGCGTGGGTAGGCTCCTCACGTTGCTGGTGATCATGGCAGGATCGCTCCCGGCAAAGGGACTAGCGCAGAACGCTCCCGCATTGCGGGATTTCGACGCGGAGATCGAGGCTGCTCTGCGATCGGCGAAGAGGGCCGCCGGGTTCGAGTTCCTCGGCACGCTCAACCGGATTTGCCTCCTACCGGCGAGTGGTCGAGTAAACACGAGTGACAACCTGCCGCGCTACGTTAGGGACCCCACCAACGTGCCTGCCCGTGAGGCTTGGTACGCGGAATCCGCGAAAGTTTTCGACAATCTCTACTTCGTCGGCGGAAGGATTCACACGTCGTGGGCTCTCACCACGAGTGAAGGCATCATCATCATCGACACGGTCTTCCCCTACAACTCTGAAGAATTGATCATCGGCGGACTGGAACGACTCGGCCTCGATCCTGAGGACATCCGGTACGTCGTCATTTCCCACGCCCATGGGGACCACATCGGAGGCGCCCAGATTCTGCAGGAACGGTATGGCGCCCAGGTCGTCATGGGTGGCGCCGACTGGGAGTTGGTCGAGAGCTACCCGAACCGCTACAGCACCATGGCTCCATCGCGCGACATCGTGGCGACGGACGGCATGGAGCTCACGCTCGGCAACACGACCCTCACAATCTGGGAGACCCCGGGGCACACGCCCGGCACGCTGTCATACACGTTCACTGTCTTCGACGACGGTAGGCCGGTGAATGTGGCGTATTCGGGTGGCACCGCGTTCAACTTCGTGAACAGCACACCGGATCCGGGAATCGAGAACTTCCAGAGTTATATCGACGCGCAGCAGCACATTGCCGAACAGGCCGCCGCCACCGGCGCGAGTGTGCTCCTCTCGAATCACTCGGAGTTTGATAACGCGTTCAACCGGAACAGGATGCTTGCCGGTCGCGGGGACGGTCCCCACCCGTATGAACTCGGTGAGGATTGGGTTCAACGCTACTTCCAGGTCATGCAGGGTTGTGCTCGGGCAGCGCAACTCCGCCTCGAGCAGGAGCGGGCTGAAGCGGGAGTGTTGTAGACTCAGGATCCACGCCGATCGCGTGAGGCGTCCGAGCATTTGCCCAGCATCGGTTCGGTTATAGTTTTTGGTTCGCTCATCGGTGAGATTCCAACTGGATTTGCCCCTGGTGCCCGACACCACCCCACTGACAATTCAAGGCAAGCCCAGCCCGATCCGCGTGATCGGCGGCGTGATCTACTTCCTCTTTCTGCTCTTACTGTTTTTTGTCAGCATCGAGTTGATGGGCACCACCTTCGAGATGTTTGGCGGAAGAGGGCTCGCGGATCAGCTCCTGAGCTTTGCGTCGAACCCGGTCTCTGGCCTGCTCATCGGCTTCTTGGCCACGAGCCTCGTCCAGAGTTCCTCGACCACCACCACCATGGTTGTAATCATGGTGGGGGCCGGTACAATCGACATTGGGCTCGCCGTACCCATCATCATGGGCGCGAACATCGGAACGACAACCACAAACACGATCGTGTCCCTCGGGCACGTGACCCGTCCGGCGGAGTTCGAACGGGCGTTCGCGGCTTCCACGGTGCACGACTTCTTCAACGTGCTCGCGGCGTTCACTCTCCTGCCGCTGGAGGTCTACCTTCACCCGATTGAGCGAACGGCGGTCCGTCTGCAGGGGATGTTCGCCGATGCTGCTGGAGGCGTGGGCTGGGACAGCCCTCTCAAGGCCCTCAGGGATCCGCCCGCCGATTTCATCGCAGGTATGGTCACCAACCCGATCGTGCTGCTCATTCTGGCTTTGGCTCTGCTCTTGCTCGCCCTGCGAGGGCTGCTCGTATTGATGCGGGGTGCCGTTCTGGAACGCGTGAGCGGACTCTTCGACAGAGTCCTCTTTCGTAACGACGCCGCGAGCTTCGCGCTGGGTGTCGCTGCGACAGCGACGGTGCAGAGTAGCTCTGCGACGACCTCTTTGATCGTTCCCTTGGCGGGCACTGGGGTTCTCAGCCTCCGTCAGATTTTTCCATACACCATCGGGGCGAATATCGGGACGACGATCACCGCAATTCTCGCCTCGCTTGGAACCGGAAGCGCGGCGGCCATGATAGTGGCACTGGCTCACTTGACGTTCAACGTGTTTGCCGTCTTGGTCTTCTATCCGCTGAGGGCCCTGCCCATCGAGCTCGCGACGAGGTGGGGTGCCTTCGCGGCTCGATCGAAGGCGAGCACGGCCACTGTGTTATCTGTCTATATAGCGCTGCACGTCATTCCGCTGGCGTTTATTTTCTTGGCGAGGGGGTAGTAAAATTATGTGGAAAGAAATCGTAACTCTCTTCAGATCTCAGGGCCCATTACAGGAGGCATATGACGAGGCCATCCTGATGCTTCGGGCCTCCCACGACATGTTTGACCACGCGGTCAAACAGCTCCATGCAGAGGGCGCGCTGGAGTCCGACATCTACAAGCGGGATCGGCAGCTCAACAAGTACGAGCGCAGTGTGCGTCGCAAGATCGTCACGCACATGTCCGTGTCTTCCAAGCCCGACATCAACCTGGGGCTGGTGCTCACCGCGATCGTCATCGACATCGAACGGATCGGCGACTACACCAAGAACATTGTGGAGTTGGCAGGTGCAGTTCCGGGCCCATTCGATGGGCTCGAGCTACACGGAGAGGTGGCTGAGATCGAGAAGAACATGGCTCGTATGTTCGACGACATCGTGCCCGCCCTCGAGGGCCCCGACGAGGCTAGGGCCAGGGCCATCATAGGCTCTCACACCATCATCGCATCCAAGGTGGACGATCAAGTACGAGCCCTGTGCGCGAGTGAGGTGTTGTCAGGACGGTCCGGTCATGCGGTCACGGTGGCGCTCTACTTGAGGTATCTCAAACGTGTCAGCGCACACCTCAAGAACGTGGCGACCAGCGTGGTAAATCCTTACTACCGGATCGGATTCCGCGAAAAAGGAAGTAGCCCAAGCGGTTGAGCTCCATACCTTGCGCGAGTCGACTATCCCAACGGAAGTTGTCCCGTGGAACTGTTATCCATGCCCATCCCGGATTCGAGCATGCCGAACCCCACCAGGATCTTTGCCAGCCGTCTCCTCCGGCTCTATCTGACGTCGGTCGCTGTCTTCGCTCTAGCCGACGTAGTGGCGGTGCCTGCCGCGGCCCAACAACGGGTCGGATCCACGCAGGACGGCCGGCCGAGCGATCCTCCACGGCTTAGAAGGAACGTCCGCAACGTCCTGGGCGGCGTTCCTATGACCGATGCGGACAGCATGCATCAGCGGGTCGTGGCTCTCCTCGATTTCGACAGCTATAAGGAACTCGTTCGTGGGCTGACGCAGTTCGGTGACCGTGAGCAGGGCACCCCTCGCAACGCGGCGGCGGTCGACTGGATCGAGGAGCAACTCCAAGGTTGGGGATACGAGACTGAGCGCCTCCAGTACATGTACACCCCCCGCGCCGGTCGGGGTGCTCCGTCGCCCGAGCCCGAGCCCCGCGAGGAGGTGTATGCGACCAAGATCGGTACCACGAACCCGGGTGAGATGTATATCGTCAGCGCACACATGGACGGGCGCGGCGGTGGTGAAGCCGCCAACGACGACGCCTCGGGCACCGCGCTCGTCATGGAGATCGCTCGCTCGCTCGCCTCCCCGGGGGTTGAGTCCGACATGTCCATCCGCTTCGCGCTCTGGAACAATGAGGAGACGGGGCTGAACGGGGCGGGTGCTTACGTCGAGCAGCGGGCCGAGCTTCAGGGCATCGAGAACCCGGCTGGCTCAGGCCAGTATCCGGAGCCTCGGTGGCTGGGCATGATCCAGCACGACATGATGATGTGGGACCATGGAAACCCCGTGACTTTCAATCAGGCTTTGGACGCCGATGTCGACGTCGAGTTCCAACTCAACTCTGCGTTCGCTGAGCAGTCGGCTCAGCTCGGGATCGCCCTCATCAACGCCAACCGCATGCACGCGACGGACTATCCGGCCGTGCTCAGCAACGCGATGAGTAACACTGACTCGACGCCCTTCATGGACGTGGTTCCGGCGGTGAGCTTGCGTGAGAATCGACGCCTCTACGAGACGGGCAACGGAGCGAATCCGCACTGGCACCAGCCGACGGACCTGTTCGAGACCTTCACCGACGCGGATTTCACACTTGGCCTCAACGCGGCACAGACAACGCTCGGGGCGATCGCCAAGCTGGCGGGGATTCGGATCGAGTAGTGGCTGGGGACTAGCGGAAGCCCCAGATCGGGGAGGTTGCTGTCGGTACGATTGAAGATCAGCCCCCTAGCACCGGATACTGCGGTACCTTTTGTAACTCCGACCAGGAAGCCGGTCTGCGAGTCGTAGTACCACTCGCCACGAAGCGCTGCTGCCACGCGCACCGCGGCCGTCACCACGCCGACATCCCAACCCTTCCAACGCCCACTTCGTCGATTCGAGTGCCATGGGCGCTTCCGCCTTCTTGTACTTGGCCGGCGGAACGCACAGGCAAGAGGAGACGCTCGGGTGGTGTCGCGATCACGTGGAACACGGCTATTCTGCCGTCGCACCTCGTGCCCTCGGATCCCATGTTGACCGCTTCGGTACCTCCCCTCACCTTAATCCTCACCGAAAATGGCCCTGGCCTTGCTTCCTCTCCTTGATGGGTGAGAAAACCATGAGACACCTCCTGCTCGCCACGATCAAACTGATGCTGGTGCCGTTGGCGCTGGTTTGCTTCTCGCCCCCCGTGCTAGCTGCTGCGCCGATGCTGCAAGCCGATCGGCAGGACGATGAAGAGGAGGATGAATCCAAATCGTACAGCGACGTGATCACGGATGAAGCAGTCACGAGCGAGGGTATCTTCAACACTCATATGATTGGAGACGACCTCTTCTTCGAAATCCCGCTGGACATGATGGAGCGGGAGATGCTGCTCCTCACCCGTATCGCGGCCACGCCGGCGGGCGTGGGCTTTGGGGGCTCCAAGGCGAACACGTCGACCGTTCGGTGGGAGAGGCAAGGCGAGCGGGTTCTGCTTCGCTTGGTGAACTACCAGAACTTTGCAGACGACACGACTGCGATCTCCGAGGCGGTCCACAACTCCAACTTCGAGCCGATCATCATGGCCTTCGATGTGGAGGTGATGTCCGACGACGGTTCGGCCGCGGTCATCGACGTAAGCGACCTGTTCACCGACGACGTCACCCTGATAGGGCTGCAAAAGGGACGACGTGAGACGTACGGTGTGCGCTCCGTAGACAGTGACCGCACTTTCGTGACCCGTGCCACCGCATTCCCGACCAACGTCGAGGTGCGGCGCACCCTCACCTATTCGGCCAACGACGCGCCGGCCAACGGCGCGAGCAACACGCTCTCGATGGAAATGCACCACTCCATGCTTCTGCTTCCCGAGGATCCCATGGAACCCCGTATGTGCGACGAGCGTGTGGGTTTTTTCAGCACATCGCAAATCGACTACGGCCTGGACGAGCAGCGCGCGACAACACAGTGCTTTATCACCCGCTGGCGGCTCGAGCCAAGCGATCCCGCTGCCTACGCTCGTGGAGAGCTCGTCGATCCGGTCAAGCCGATCGTCTACTACATCGATCCAGCGACGCCCGAGAAGTGGCGCCCCTATATCAAGCAGGGCGTCGAGGACTGGCAAGTCGCGTTCGAGGATGCGGGTTTCAGCAATGCGATCCTAGCCGCTGACGCCCCCACACCCGAAGAGGATCCCACCTGGAGTCCCGAGGACGCACGTTACTCGGTGGTCCGCTACCTCGCTTCGACGACCCAGAATGCGTCGGGGCCACACGTGCACGACCCCCGAACGGGCGAGATCCTGGAGAGCGACATCCAGTGGTACCACAATGTGATGAACCTCGTGAGGAATTGGTTCTTCGTTCAGACCTCTGCGGTGAACCCCGAGGCCCGAACTGTAAATTTCAGTGACGAACTGATGGGCGAACTGATCCGCTTCGTTGCGGCACACGAGGTGGGACACACGATCGGGTTGCAGCACAACATGCAGGGCTCGTCGGCTTACCCGGTTGATTCGCTGCGGACGCGCTTCACGTGCACGATGGGTCTGGCCGCGTCGATCATGGACTATGCTCGCTTCAACTACGTAGCCCAGCCCGGGGACGACACGTGCCTCATGCCGATGATCGGACCGTACGACAAGTTCGCCATCGAATGGGGATATCGACCCGTACCAGGGGCAGACCGGAACAGTGAGCAGGCTGTGCTCCGCGATCGGATCGCGTTCATGCAGGAAGATCCGATTTACCGCTTCTCAAGTCCGAATGGTGAGGACCCGACCGCCTTGACCGAAGCGATCGGAGACGACGCCATGCGAGCGTCGGATTACGGAGTCGCGAACCTCGAACGGATCATGAGCCATCTCACCGACTGGACATTCGTGGAGGGTGAGGACTACTCGGATCTGGAGGAACTCTACACCAACATCGTCGGCCAGTGGAACCGCTATATCGGGCACGTCGTCACGAATATCGGCGGTGTCGTACAGACCAGGAAGCGACAGGGCCAGGCCGGCGTGCCGTTTGAGATGGTCGCCAAGAACGACCAGGCGAGGGCGATGGAGTACCTGAATCGCCAGGTCTTCGCGACCCCCCAGTGGCTGCTGGACTCCGACATTCTGGACCGCTTTCAGGGCAGCGGAGCCCCGGACCTCGTGCGGGCCCGGCAGGTCGGAGCGCTGAATCAGGTGCTCAACGTGCCCCGCATGAAACGCCTGGTCGAGCAAGAGGCATTCCAGGGATCACGGGCTTACTCGCTCGGTGACATGTTGGACGAGTTGCGGGGGGGTGTGTGGTCGGAGATTCACACTGCCCAAGACACCGATGCGTACCGAAGGAATTTGCAGCGTGGATATCTGGAACGGATGAAAACGCTCATGGCCGACGAGGACGCACAGGAAACTGACGTGGCGCCTTTCGTTCGAGGGCAGCTCCTCACGTTGAGCGGCGAGTTGTCAACTGCCGCGGCACGGGTCACCCATCGCGCCACGCGACTCCACTACCTAGACGCGATCGCGCGGATCGAGGACATCCTGGAGCCGACTGCGGACAGCGCGTCCTAGGGAATGCAGAGGGCTGGCGTCGTCGATGATCGTGCCCGCCACACGGGTCTCGAGTTCCTGGCCTCCGGCTTAGGACCACGCCGCAAGGAGTGTCGACAGCATGATGACCAGACGCTGCCCTCTTGCGTGACATCGCGATTCTTTCGACGGAATCAACGCGATACGGAGGCCCTCATCGGCCCGACTCGACGAGCGTCATGAAATCCGACCAAGCAACCGGGAGCCCGTGGATCGGGACGATCGTCTCGACGTCGAGTCCGAGGCGCCTTATGTGGCCCAAGAGTGACCGGTTGGCCGGTGTCGCGCGGGCCTGGGGCGGGACGCCAGGACCGGCCGAGTCGAAGAGATCGGCCTCGATCAAGATCCGTTCGGTCGGGAGATAGGCGACCATCATACCCTCGGCGTGCGTCAACGGATGCACGTAGGAGATGTGCATCGAGCGCTCCCCGTCGTTGAGCCAGTAATTCTCCCGTACAGTCTCGTATTGATAGCCTTCGGCTAGCTCCGTCGGTGGCCAGAGGGAGAGCATGTCGGGGGCGAGCGTGCGCGGTGCGTAGTTGAGCACGTCCCGCGTGTAGAACTCGTAGTTCTTCCAATGCGTGATGATGGTAGCCCCGATGTGCATATAGGTGCGGAGCCCACCGATGTGGTCGTGGTGCTGGTGCGTGTTCACCAGGAACCGGATCGGTTTGTTGGGTGCCAGGCGCGCGACCTCATCGATGACCGCGAGGCTACGTGACTCGTCGAGCGGAGCCTCAACGACCGCCACGTAATCATCGAACTCGACGGCCACACTGTTGTGTGAGGACCCTCCGAGGAGCCACACGCCATCGGTCAACTCCCGGGTGGTGACCACCGTCGAAAACTCGGCCTGCCGTACCACGTCCGGGACCGCGACCGGGTCGTCGCATTCGTTCGCCCGGATGTCGGCAAGGGTTCCCCCGAACGCGTTGTGGCCGGCGTTGATGCTCTGGGCTTGGAAGTTGTCGTCCCATCCTTCGTGCTGATGCCAGCCCGTGGGAAACCGCACACCGTTACCGATGTCGACGTAGCTCGCGTTGGTGAACTCGTGCTCGTAGTTCATGTCCCCGAGGACGGGATCGGGCACCCAGGTATGGATCCGCTGGAGCAGATTTTCGCTGTTGATCGTGGCATCCACTCTGTACTTGCCGAGAACGGTGATCGAGACGATGAAGACTTTCTCCGGCACGGTGGTCGCGCCGTCCCGACCCATCTCCCCAAGCTCCCACCGCCACGCTGCCTTCGGATCGGCGCCGGGCATCATCGCTGCCTTGAGGAATCCGTGGGGGTTGAGCCACATATCAAGCTGCCACCGCTCCGCCTCCGCTGGCGGCGCCGGAACGGGCTCGTTCCCCGGTCCGTCCACGTGCCAGGCGTACTCTCCGTTGACCATGAAGCGCTGGCGAGCATTCTGTTGGATCGGCGTACCGCCACGCCATCCGAGCCCGTGTTTCCAAGAGGCGGGATTGTTGCCCGGTTCCCGGTCGAACTCTTCGACCATGGTTCCGGTCTCCCAGTTCATGGTCCGGGTGTAGTTGGTTAGAGGCCGCCCACGCGGCCAATCCACTTCGTATCCATTCAGGCGTTGCTGGCCCACCATGCCGGCGTAGGCGGACCCCGAGATCGAAACGCAGCGTAGGTTGGCCACCCCGATGACGGCGGAGGCGGCCTGCAAGATGGGGCCCGGATCGAGGTAGCCGGGTGGCAGCTCCTGGGCTGCGACGGGTCTCCCCAGCAGTCCCCCCATCAGTATGGCTGCCATAGCGAGACACGTTTTCCGGATTGACATGCGCACTCCTCAGTTCCCGTCCGGGAGGTCCACGCGGGTGGGTGTGGCCGCCCCCGAGACGATGGTTTCCGCGCCCATCGCGATGGCTCGGATTGTGTTGGTCAGGTGCTCCAGATCCAGGGTCTCCACGTGGTCGGTCACCTGGTGATAATCTTGGTCCACGTCGATCGGCGTTGTGGAAATCGAGTGAGCGGGCACACCCGAGCGGGCGAGCGTCGCGTTGTCGGAACGGTAGAAGAGGCGTTGGTCAGGGTATGGGTCCGGGTAGAACTCGTATTCGGTACCCGTGACAGCCTCCTGGAGAATCAAGCCGAAGGAGGATTGCTCGAAGCCCGTGATCCAGGCGGTGTTCGGCCCCTGCACGGCCGGTTTGCCGATCATCTCGATGTTGAACATGGCGACGATCTGGTCGGGATCGAGTTGGGTCGAGTAGTACCGGGAGCCAAAACCACCCCGCTCCTCTGCGGTGAAGGCCGCGAAAAGCAGCGTCCTTTCGGGTGTGCCCCTCTCGGCAAAATATCTGCCAAGCATGACCACTGCGGTCGTGCCCGACGCGTTGTCGTTCGCGCCGTTAGCGATCGAATCTCCTGCGACGGGCTCTCGAATCCCGATGTGATCGTAGTGGGCGGAGAACAGCACGTACTCGTCGCTCCTCCGGCCCGGGATCATGCCCACCACGTTGACCAACCCTTGTTCAGACGCGGAAGCCCCTCCGTTGCCACCCACGTTTGCCGCTCTCCTTGTCGGTGTCGGAACACTGAACCACTGGAGGTATCCGTCCGCACCCTCGGGGCTCTTGAGTCCCGCAGCGGCGAACTCACCGGCGAGGTATTCGGCGGCTCGTACAGCGTCGGCGGAGAACGCGCTTCGGCCTCGCATGTCGTCGTTGGCCAGCGTCGAGATGATCTGCTCCACCCGCGCCTGTTCGATGCGTGGCGCCTCGGGTGTGGTGGACGCAGTCTGCGCCGACGCACACTCGGAGAGTCCAGCCGAGGAGAGTAGTGCCGAGAGGACGGTGACTCTGATGAAACTGGACGTTGGGGCACTCATCGGCGTGAACCTTCGCTGTGGCTGGTCGGCAGGGCGAACACACGCGGTCGATCCTCAGCACCCATCATAAGCGATCTAGGAGGTCGCCGGGAGGCGTGGTCGGTGGACGAACCAGGCCCTCCGTCGCTAGGATGGATCCTCCTCACCGGTCCGCGAAGTACCCTCACCCATCAAACCATTTCAAGGGAAACTCCGATCGCACCCATTTCGGGGGACCAGAGCAGGCTGACGCGGCACATGCGCTTGCGTTCCGCGACTGCTCTCGTGATCGCGAACATGATCGGCGCGGGCATCTTCACGACCACGGGATTTCAGGCTGCTGATCTCAGGAATCCGCTCTTCATCTTTGTGCTGTGGGTGATCGGGGGGACTCTCGCCTTGCTCGGTGCCCTCTGCTATGCCGAATTGGGAGCCATGATGCCCCGCGCTGGGGCGGAGTACGTCTATCTCCGTGAAACGTATGGCCCGGCCGCGGGCTTCATGAGCGCCTTCGTGTCCCTTGTGGCGGGGTTTTCCGCCCCGATCGCGGCGGCACTCAAGAGCTTCGTCATCTACGCAGGCCACTTCTTCCCCTTCCTGGCCGACGATCCGACCTTTGGGGGGATGGCGGTCGTCGACTTGATTGCGGTGGGGCTGGTCTGGCTTCTGGTCGGAATCCACCTACGGGCGGTGCGGTCCGGCACCGGCTTCAATGACTTCATGACCGTCTTCAAGGTGGGCGGCATCGTCGTGATCATTCTCGCCGCGGCGTCCATCGGCCGCGGGGACGTCTCCAACTTGGTCACTGCCTCACCATCCTTCCAGGAACTGAGCCGTAACGACACCCTCGCCGCGTTCGGCACGTCGCTGATCTTCGTGATGTTCTGCTTCTCGGGCTGGAACGCGGCGGCCTACGTCGCGAGTGAGATGGAACATCCTCAGCGAGATCTACCGCGTGCCCTCCTCGTCGGGACGGCGACCGTGCTCGCCCTCTATCTCGGGCTCAACGCGGTCTACTTCTATGGGGCTGGCGTCGACGAGTTGGCCGGCCAGGTCGAGGTGGGGCTCGTGGCGTCGCGCTCCCTCTTCGGACCCACCGGTGTGAGTATGGTGACGATCGTGCTGTGTGCGTCTATCCTGGCTTCCGCTTCTGCGATGACGTTGGTGGGACCACGCGTCTACTACGCTCTGGGCAAGGATTTTGCCCCGTTCGCATTCCTCGCCCGGACCCGGCGGGGCGGCGCTCCAGCTGTCGCGCTCATCATTCAAGGGATCGTCACTTCGATCATCATCGTCTCGGGACGCGTCGACCAGATCCAACAGTACGCCGGCTTTACGCTCACCCTCTTTGCGAGCTTGGCCGTTTCCTGTGTGATCGTGTTGCGTGTCCGCAGGCCAGAGGCTGCGCGGCCGTTCCGCACGTGGGGCTATCCTCTGAGCCCGATCCTGTTTCTCGGGGTGTCGGCGTGGATGATGTACTGGGCTTTTCAGGGACGTCCGTTGGAATCCACACTCTCCTTTGTAACCGTTCTGGCCGGGGGTCTCATCTTCGCTCTCTTCGTTCGCCGGGGTAGTGCCAGCGGGTCGTAGTCGCTGGCTCCGAATCTTTTCAACCACATCCCACGTCGAGTAGTTAGAATTAGGCTCACTCGATGAAGGGAACGGCATGGAAAGCCTATTTGCAGACCCGTTGGCTCTGGTGGTTCTCGTCGCGGCTGCGATCCTACTGCTATTCCTCCTTTGGAAGGTTTTCCAACTAACGCTAAAGCTCGCCGCGATACTTGTGCTCGTCGCGCTGATCGGCTTAGTCGTCCTCGGGCTCAGCGACCTGGCATTTTTCGCTTTTTGATGAGCAAGCACACTTCCAGAACACTTGAGCCTCGGTAACCGTAGGGAAACTGACTGGCAGTATTAATCCACCGCCGGAGACTTGCCTCGTGATCGGATCCGTTCTGGAAGACGTCCGACTAGCGTTACGCACCCTCGGGAAAGATCGCGCCTTCACCCTGTTGACCGTCGTGACCCTGGCCGTGGCCATCGGTGCGAACACTGCGATCTTCTCCGTCGTGGACGGCGTACTGTTTCGCCCCCTGCCGTTTCCTGATGCCGACCGCATCGTAACGGTGGCTGCCGGAACGCTCCCGGCGCCGGGCCGGACTATTCCCGGTGCGATCCCTTTCTCCGATCGCGGCTATTGGCACTTCGTGGACAACAACCGAGTGTATGAGGCGTTTGGGGGATACTCGGGTGGACAGCAGATGGCTCTCATCGGGGACGGCGAACCTCTACAGATCAACGCGGCCGCAATGACCGCCTCCGCCTGGGAGGTTCTCGGGACTATCCCCCAGCGTGGCCGCTTCCCAACACCCGAAGAGGATGTACCGGGCGGCCCCATAATGGTGGTGTTGAGTCACGGCCTCTGGGTGGGTTATTTCGGATCGGATCCTGATATCATCGGGCAGACCATCGAGCTGACCGGGCTCCGAGCCGAGGTGATCGGGGTGATGCCGAATGGGTTCAATTTCCCGTCACCGGCCATCGACCTCTGGATTCCGCTGCGCCTGGATCCGGCGAGCCAGAATTTCGGGGCACACAGCATCTATGGGCTCGCCCGGCTCGCCCCGGAAGCCACGATTGAATCAGCGCTCGCCGATGCCGAGAGTCTTATTGCTCGCTTCGGTGAGGCTGGCTATGGAGAGACCGTGGTCGCAGGCCTCTTCAGTGGAGAGGCTTTCGTCAGGACGCTTAAGGACGAGGTCGTCGGGGACGCCCGCCAGCCCCTTCTGATTCTGCTGGGAGCCATGGTGTTCGTGCTCCTCATCGCGTGCAGCAACGTCGCCAACCTCTTCCTCGTGCGTGCGGACGCCCGCATGCGTGAAAGCGCGGTTCGCATGGCTCTCGGCTCGGGCCGCTGGAAACTGATCCGTTACGTTATGACCGAAAGTGTCCTGTTGGCTATGATCGGTGGGGTGGTCGGCGTCTTCTTGGCCTACCTGGGAACGCAGGCGCTCGTGGCGGTCGCCCCGGCAAGCATCCCTCGATTGGACGAGATCGGCGTTCGCGGGCCGGCACTACTGTACACGAGCGGGATTGCCATCTTGGCCGGCCTCTTCTTCGGTCTTTTCCCGGCCTTGCGATCAGGATCCGACAAGATGCTCGGTGCCTTACGTGACGCCGGACGGAGCGCCACGATCGGTAGCGAGCGGCACCGAGCCCGCAGTGCTATGGTGGTCGCTCAGGTGGCACTAGCGTTGGTTGTGTCTGTCGGGTCCGGCTTGATGTTTCGCAGCTTTCAGAGGCTTCGCGCCGTCGATCCGGGCTTCAGGGCGGAGAACGTACTGACGTTCAAGCTCTCACCAGCCCCAGCGAATTACGACAACTCACCCGAAGTCCTAGCCCAGTTTTATGATGAGCTCCTCGATGGCTTGGAGGACATACCCGGCGTTGCCCGTGCGGGCGCCGTCACCTCGCTCCCGCTCCAGGGGATAGCGGGATCGTTGTCAACGAGTATCGACGAGTTTCCGGTGGCGGACGACGAATTCCCCCCCACTTTTCTTATTAGACGGGCGACACCGGGCTATTTCGAGGCCATGGGGATCGATGTCCTCGAGGGCCGGGAGTTCACGGATGAGGATCACCAGGAGCGCCTCGGTTCTCTGATCATCAGCGAGTCCATCAAGGACCGGTTTTGGCCGGATGTCAGTGCTTTGGGTAAACGTATGGCGATCGCGGGGGCGGCGGCGAGGTCTGTGGGAGTCGTCAGGGACGTGAACGCCGTCGGGCTCGATACCGAGGCGGAGCCGTACATCTACAAGCCTCTGCTCGATTCGGTGGGTGGTGGTGTCGCGGCGATGGCGATGGCCGTTCGCGCCAATGCCGACCCGCTGAGCCTGGTTCCCGCGATTCGCAGCTTGATCGCCTCGATGGACGCCGAACTGCCGATCAGCGAGATCCGGCTTATGGAGGGCATCGTCAATGATTCCCTGAGCCGCACCAGCTTCACCATGACGCTGCTCTTGCTGGCGGCGGCGATCGCCCTGTTCCTTGGCTCGGTAGGGATCTACGGTGTGATTTCCTACATCGTGGCCCAGCGAACCGACGAGATCGGTGTGCGTTTGGCGCTGGGCGCGGGCGCTCCGGAGGTCCGCTGGATGATTCTCATGCAGGGGATGCGACTCGCCGCGGTGGGGGTCGTGGTCGGACTACTGGCCGCGGTTGCGATGGGGCGGCTTATGACCTCGTTGCTCTACGGCATCAGTCCGTTCGACGTGACGACCTTCGTGATCGGAGCGGTGATCTTTCTCGTCGTGGCGGCCCTGGCCGGCATCATTCCCGCGATGA
>Ga0209019_1000928_pt1 | contig 14844 bp, 13 predicted proteins | sample METZYME_3_300m_FD_187549 | JGI IMG/M metagenome (GOLD analysis project Ga0209019, IMG submission 187549) | Marine microbial communities from oxygen minimum zone in mesopelagic equatorial Pacific - METZYME_3_300m (SPAdes) (version 2) | ecosystem: Environmental > Aquatic > Marine > Oceanic... | reverse complement strand
ATAGATTTCTTAAGAAAACCTTCACTTATTTTAGAGCGTATAAAGGTACCTCTGCAAAGAATGTCAATTGAAACAAACAGGAATTATCTAATTCAATTTTCATAATGCTGTATAGTAATTTTATATTTATCTTTTAGTGAAGATATATATTTATTCATTTCTATCAATTTCTCTTTTTGAATATAATTCTTAAGAACCTCTTCTTTAATCTCTTCAAATTCTAAGACATTCTCAGGTACAATATTTTTAATTATAATTATGTGGTTGCCGTGTGTTGATACATATGGACCATACCATTTATCAATTCCTTTATTTAAAAAGTTTTTAGAAAAATTATACCCAAAATCAGTGTCAATTTGACTTAAAGTCCGATCAAAAAAATTATTTCCCAAAAGATAGGGATCTCCAGAAAGATTATCTAAGTTCTTATTTTGATCTTGAAAAAATAAATTTGCCCGATTAGCACCATCATTATCTTTTGAAAAAAATATATGAGAAAAACTATATTTGATTACCTCCTTATAGTTTTCTCTATTTTTTTTATAGTAACTCATCAATTCTTTTTCGCTTGGAACAAAAGAAAATTGTCCCGATTTTAAAAAATTAATCTTTTGGGCTAACCGTCTCTTAATAATAATATCATCTTTGTCCAAACCTAAAACAAGAGCTTCGCGATATAGCACTTCTTCATTTACAAGATTATCTACAATTCTAGTGACTTCATCATTATTTGGCTGTCTGCCCATCTGGTTTGTCCATGATGATATCAAACTTGAAATTTCATTTTTAGAAATAAATATTTCTTTCTTGTTAGATACTGTCAGTCCGTAGAGAATTGATAAAACTCCAAAGAAAAAACCAAAAAATATAAAATATCTTTTTTTCAACTCTAAATTTTAGAAAAATTCTACCCCTAGGTGATTTCTGGAACATACCATATAGGAGATGACCAAGCTCTCTCTTGTATTACTGGCTTCAAATCCTTCCTTGGAGCCATTCCAGCCCTTATGGCATCCCATGTAGACCATCTACAAGTTGGGTTTTCAAGAACTCGGACATAGTAAAAAGCTTTTACATCATGGTCAAAATCAGGATCTTTCCATAAAACTTTCATTTCTTCATCACCTATATCAGCTGAAATAGAACAATCCGCTATATTAACTTTTGCCCCATTATCTGGACAGCGGTTCGTCAATTGATCAACAGATAATCCATCTGAGCAAACGACATCGTAAACTTGTTCGTTGGGCTCGCCTGAATATTTACTAACCCAACCCTTGATAATCTGAACTCTCTGAATATTTGCTCCATTATGAGCCTTTTTTGTCCAAACTATGAAGTTAGGAACATCTTGTCCATTTTTGAATATATTTCCTCCCATAGGAACTGCTGAAGAATAAGCTTCTTGAACAAGGCTTTCACTGTTCAAATCTATGTCACCAAGGTTAAATCCTCCGAAGAAACGGAGCAATATTCGGTTTCCCGAGGTTGCGTACGTTTCCTTCCTTCGAAAAGCATTAAATATCGATTCTCTGGTATTTTCTTCTGCCCAAACAGCAGCAATGCCTGAGGCGCCCCATTGACTAAACCCTGTATCAACATATGTTCCCTGTTCTTCTTCTAGAAATCTATAAATTTGTTGATCTTGAGGAAGATTTTTTAGGGCCTTATATTGTTCATTACCAAGAGGTACAGAACCTCTTCCTTGGGGAGTACCGTCAATAATTCCAACCTTAGAAAAGAAGTTGGATTCATCAAAAGAGCTCGCTCCAGTATGGGTGTCGCTTGAACCAATTAGACCAAAATTATAAGGATTCCCTCTTTTCTCAAAATCCAATGTCAATCCACGAAGTAAAGCATTCCGAACATAGCCGCCTGAGGGTAAACTATATGTTGGCGGAATACTTCCCACCCGAGTATTCATAATCTCAAAATCCGCCCATTCATCATTAGGTGATAACAAAGGGTGAGTATCAGATGTCCCTTTAACTTGTGTTATTTCAACTATTGGCTCATTCCTCATTCTCTGTTGTGCATATATTTGCTCTATTGGAAGCCCATCAAATGTTTCAACTTCAAACATTTGACCATTTGAACCATTGCTATTGTGAGGAATAGCCAATGAATCTATGCCCTTTTCTCTCCATTTATCCATAGTATTCCAGAGATCTTCAGGATTTATAGAATCAATCCTGCTAAAAGGTCTTATTGGGGCCTTAGAAGATTTGAAAATTACATTCCTGTGTAGATTCCCGCTTTCTACATTTGTCGATGCGGTGTACTCATAAGCTATGAATGTTGTAAAATTTCCTGGATCATTGTGTTCCTCCGCTGCTCGTGCAGAATCTGACCATGCAGTTTTATGAATATCATAATCAAAAGATTCTACTACAACGGTAGGGTTGTTAGTAAGTAAAGCTTTTAAATATCCAAACCAGTTAGTAAATTCACCCATACTCCTTACTTGGACACGAAATTTTCCTAATCTATCAGCACTACTTTCTACATTTAGATTCTCAGGGCTATTAAGATTGTTGAATGCCTTAACACTAGATAATTGTGAAACTTTAGTGGAAGTATCAGACCAAGCTTCAATCATTCCAAGAAAAAAACCATGATCTGTTACTGCATAAAAATCTAGAGGTTCTCTTAATTTCATATCGAAACCTAGAGGATGTTTAATTGTTTCTCCCTTAGCATATCTGTAAGCATCATCGGGAGATTTTGTTGTTCCAAAAATATATGCATCAAAAGAATATTTAGTATGAACATGAGTGTCTCCAAAATAAACATTCTTATTTTCACTGTAATCTTTTGTAGGTCCTTGGACAGATTCAGAGTCTTTGATTTTAAAATCTTTAGTTTGTTGAGAAGAATCTGAACATCCAACAATAAACAAAGAAATGATAACCATACATGCACTGATATTTTTCATTTTTACTACACCTCCTTCTGGCGGAGAGAGAGGGATTCGAACCCTCGATACGGTTGCCCGTATACTCCCTTAGCAGGGGAGCGCCTTCAACCACTCGGCCACCTCTCCATTTTTTAAAAAATGCCCATTTTACATCTCAATGTAAAGGAATTAAGATTGAAGCATTAATATTAATAATGGTTTTTAATTATGAATGAAAAGATTACCGAAGAACAGAAAGAAATTTTATATTCTTGTGGTACTGAAATACCTGGCACTAGCGAATTATTGAATGAAAAAAGATCGGGAATATACATAACTGCTGACAAGGAATTGCCAGTTTTCCGATCTGATCACAAATTTGAATCTGGGACTGGATGGCCAAGTTTTTATGATGCAAACCTTGAGAATATTACTTTAAAAGAAGATTTGTCACATGGGATGGTAAGAACTGAGATTTTATCAAAAGAAGGTGAGCATCTTGGCCATGTCTTCAATGATGGCCCTCAACCTACTGGATTAAGATATTGTATTAATGGTTTAGCTTTAAAGTTTATACCTGACGAAGATTAATTTATTATTCAAAATTAACCTTAATAACATATGCAGAAATTATTGGACAAAATACAATTGCCAATCCACTTAAACCCGCTAAAACAAAGAGTTGTCGAATATAAACCTCTTCAAAACCATTAAAAATTAGAGTAGATAATGACCCTGCTCCAAAAATCAAAACAGGTAAGAAAAGTGGCAATATGATTATAGGTAAAATTAAACCATGCCATCTAGATGATAATGACATTGATGCTCCCATGCACCCAATAAAACTTAGTGCAGGCGAGCCTATGAATAAAGTAATCATTGTAGGAAAGATTATTTCATTAGGAAGGCTTACAAATATACCAAAAATTGGTGTTAAAATTACTATTGGGAGGCAGTTTGAAAGCCAATGGGAAAAACTTTTTGCAAAAGAAATTTGATACAAGGATAAATCTCCAGTTAAATAAAGATCTAATGTCCCATCATTAAAATCTTCATAAAAAATATTTTCTAGGGATAAAAAACATACAAGAATCATAGAAACCCAAATTAAACCTGGTGAAATATTTGATAATAGTTCCTTTTCAGGTCCTATCCCCAAAGGAAGTAGAAATAATATTGCCATATAAAAAATTAGACATAAGATATAATTACCTCTGAAGGAAAAGGTATTTCTTGTTTCTTTTTTTAATAATAAGAAAAATTTCTTCACATTATTTCTCCATATTATAAATTAAATCTGGTTTCTCATAAAAATTAGTGTGAGAGGCACAAAGTATCATCCCTCCTTTGGACAAATGCTTGTTAATGTAATTCTTTAAGATCTCTATTGCATTGATATCTAGGGATGAAGTTGGCTCATCTAAAAGCCATATTTTTTTATCTGCGGCCAACAATCTTGCTATAGAAAGCCTTTGCTTTTGACCTTCTGATAAATATTTACATTCAAGATTTGAAAATTTCTTTAAACCCATAACCTCAAGAATCTTTTCATCAAAATTATTATTAAAATACGAACACCAAAATTTTAAATCTTCCAGCGGAGTTAAATCGTATTTAGTTGAAAATTTATGACCCAATAAATAGATCTCACCTCTAAGGGAACTTAGATTTATATTACCTTCTAAAATTGGTATCAGGCCCGCGATAGTTCTTAGTAAAGTTGTTTTTCCAGATCCATTGGGACCAATTATTATACCAAACTCACCAAAATTTAATTTAAAACTTATATTACTAAAAATCTTTTTTCCCGAAAGGGAACATCCTAAGTTATGAATCTCAATACTCATTTTTCAATCCTTTTATAAAAAAAGAATCTATGAATTATCAAAAAGCCAAACAAAAGACCAAGAAATGGAGTTAACCATAAGATTATTGTATTTTGTTGTAGGGGCGGTTTCATTAAAATATAGTCACCATATCTATTTCGAAAAAAAGCAAATATTTCTTCTTCTGTTTCCCCTTCAATAACTTTTTGTCTAACTATTGCCCTTAAATCCTTTGCTAGTTGAGCGTCTGAATCATCAATTGTCTGAGTCTGACAAACCATACATCTTATCTGAAGATTTATTCGATGAATTCTTTCTTCAATTTCCGGATTAAACTCTTTTGCAAATAAACCAATGTAAGGAAGAGTAAAAGCCAAAATAATAAACGATTTTATAATTTGTCTTTTTAAAAAAACCGAAGATAATGATAGAAATCCTCCAGAAGCTATAACTATACCTCCTAGCCAAATTAACAATATGAAGGGTTTATGCCAAATTCTTATGACCCATGTATTATCATTTATTTTTTCTCCTAGGACCATATAAAGCTGAGACAAGTTCTTAGAGACAATAGATGCCTCAGTGGTTAAAGAATTCTCTGCAGGATAATATCTTTTTTCAGGTTCAAGAATATAATTCAAGTCCTGTTTAGATATATTAAATTTACCTATAGAACTAATATAATTTTTTCCTTTAAATTCTTTAACTGATAAAAATTCAACTTTGTAATCTTTGAAATCTATTGAAGAACCAACTTTCAGAGTACCCTCATATTCATTTTGAAGGGAGCTAGAAAAAGATACACCAAGAATAAGGAGAGCAAAACCTGAGTGCCCTAAGAAAGTAGCCCAATTTTTAAATCCAAATAGTTTAAATTTGAAAATATTCTGAAGAGATGAAGATAATAACCAAATTCCAATAAGAATACCAAGAACCGACAAAACAGTGAGGTTTAAGAAGTAGTTATAAATAGCAATTACGAGAACGATAGTAAGAACGGATGGCAATAAAATTCTTTTTAAAAGTGCTTTGGAAGAATTCTTATCCCATGCCAATAAAGGACCGATAGCGGCTAAAAAAGCAATCAAAAGTGCAATAGGAATAACAGTAATAACAAAAAAAGGTGGGCCCACAGAAATCCTTTCGTTTGAAATAACTTCTAGTATCAATGGATAAATTGTTCCTATAAAAACAGTAAGAGCTAACACTGAAAGCAATAAATTATTAAAAATAAAAAAAGTTTCTTTGCTCAAAATTTTTAAATGAATTTCTTCTCTTTCTTTCTTAATCCTGAAAGCGTACATTGAAAAACTTAAAATTGTATAAAGTGATAGTAAACCTAGTATAAAAACACCTCTTAACGGGTCATTGGCGAATGCATGAACAGATGTAATTAATCCTGATCTCACTATAAAGGTTCCAATTATAGACAAACCAAAAGCCATAATCGCAAGCAGGATACACCAATTGATTAAAACACCTTTTTTCTCTACAGCTATAGTTGTGTGCAAAAGAGCGGTGGCTATTAACCAAGGTATTAATGAAGCATTTTCAACTGGATCCCAAAACCAATAACCGCCCCAACCTAATTCATAATAAGCCCACCATGAACCAAGAGTTATTCCTATTGTTAAAAACACCCAAGAAATTACCACCCAGGGTCTAACATAAGATCCCCAGTTCTTATCAATTTTCTTTCCTAGAATACCAGCTAATGCAAATGACCAAACTAACGAAAGACCAACATACCCCAGATATAGAAAAGGCGGATGGAAGGCCAACCCTGGGTCCTGGAGTAACGGATTTAGTCCTTTGCCTTCAATCGTATTAATTTCATTAACAAGTAGTGGGTTTGAGGCAAAAAAGAGATACAGACCAAAGCCAAAACATAAAAGACCCTGAAACATTAAAGTATTTTCTTTTAATTCTTTACTAAGAAACTGATAGTTTTGGGTAATTAGAAAACCATATAAAGCCATTACCCAACACCATAATAACATTGATCCTTCATGGTTTCCCCATGTACCAGTAATTTTATACAATAGAGGTTTAGCAGTGTGGCTGTTATTCCAGACTGTCAAAAAAGAAAAGTCGGACACAACAAATGCCCATATCAGTATTGAAAAGGAAATACTTATAAATAAAAAATGAAAACGAGTCATAATTGTACTTACATTTTCATAATTTTTTAATTTTAAACCTTTCTTGAGCATAGGTATGGAAAACTGCAAAAGTGAAGACGAAACTGCTAATGCTAAAAAAAAATTTCCAATATGAGCAATCATTTAAAACTTTCTTTTTTCAAGATTTTTTCTACTTCCGGAGGCATATAATTTTCATCGTGTTTAGCTAATATAGAAGATGCTGTAAAAGTATAATCCTCTCCAACAGATCCTTCGGCAATAACGCCTTGACCTTCGCTAAATAAATCTGGAGGAATACCTTTAAAAAATACTTTTATTTCCTTATTAAAATCAGTAACAACAAAAGTTATAGATCCATTATTTAATTTAACGATAGAAGATTCTTTAACCATACCTCCCAAACGAATAAAAGATTTCTCTTCCAAGGAGTCAGACAAAATTTTCTGATTTATTTCGCTAGGAGAATAAAAAAAGACAATGTTATCTCTTAAAGCCCATAGGATTGCATATATTGAAATAGATGCCACAAGCATTAACGATATAATACCTATTGCTCTTTTTTTTCTTCTAATCATTTTTTGAATAAATCTTATTTATTTTCTTTTTCGAATCTCTAAGAAATTTTAAAGATTGAAGAAATAAATAAATCAAAGCAAAACCACAAAAAATGTAAGCTATTAACACATATATAATATTTTCGTCGGACATATGAATTTACCTCTAATCATAATATTATTTTACATTCAATGCATGTGTGACATATCGCCTATCATTCAATTCTGCCTGTAATCTAATTGTCAAAAGAAACATAAATATAAAAAGAAAAGCAAGAAACATTAAAAATAATGGAATCATCATATCAACATGTATCGTTGAGTTATCCAACCTAGATATACTCGCTGGTTGATGAAGAGTATTCCAAAAATCTACAGAGAACTTGATAATTGGAATGTTTATAAAGCCTACAAGCGCAAGGATAGAGGATATTTTTTCTCCTTTAACTGGATCCTTAAAAGATTTAGAGAAAATTATAAAACCTATAAAGAAAAAGAATAAGATGAATACAGACGTCAACCTTGCATCCCATACCCACCAAGTACCCCACATTGGTTTTCCCCACGAAGAGCCCGAAACTAAACAAATTAATGTAAATACAGCTCCAATTGGAGCGGAAGCTTTGGCTATAATATACGCTACTATATGACCGTAAATTAAACCTATAAAACTGGATAATGCGACTACGGAATAGATCATCATTCCCAACCAAGCTGAAGGGACATGAATATACATAATTCTTACTGTCTCTCCTTGTAAATAATCTACAGGAGAATTAAAAATTGCAAACCATAATCCTACTGACAATAAAAATATAGAAAATATACCTAACCATGGAGAAAAAGTTCGGATATAGTTTTCAAATATACCTGGATTTGCAAGATTTTTTGGCACTGAGATTCCCTTTTATTAATGAATGAAATAACATTTTTTATTAATCATTGCTACATTATGAAATTATTTTCTTATCTATTGTAGATAAATATTTTATAGATGAGTATGGCGAATAAAGATGGATAAAAATTTAAATAAATATCTCCATTCTTCTGAAGGTAATTTAGACGAATGGGAAAAAATAGCTCTTAAATCACTTAAAAATAGTAGCCTTGAAGATCTATCTAGTGAATATGACAATGGCTTGTATAGAAAGCCCCTTTATACAAAGGAGGACCTCAAAAAAGATACCAGTTATTCCTCGGCAAGAGGTCTTAGTGAAAATAATAATGCTGATTTGCCGTGGCATATATGCTCTATTATTGACGATACAAGTGATGTTAATCTTTTAAACACTAGAGTTCTGGGTGAGTTAGAACGCGGCGCTTCTTCATTTGAATTACCTTCTTTTTCTAAAAACCCAAAAAGAGTTCTTAACAAAGTTGATCTATCTATCGCTCCAATTTACTTAAGAAACCTCAAATGCAATGAAAATGAAATTAAGGATTTTGTTAATTTCCTACTGGAGTGGAGAAAAATAAATAAAAAGGATCCTTGCGCAGGAATTAATGTAGACCCAATAGCAACAGGTATCTGGAATAATTATTTTTCAAATAGTAATAATAATTCAAAGGATGGTTTAAAAAATCTGATTTCCCTTAAAGAAAATTCTCAAAACGATTTAATTAATGTAAATTTTTTTCATTTTGATGGGTCTCTTTGGAATGACCTTGGTGCAAGTCTCATAGATGAAATTTCTTTGCTTGCCTCAAGTTTAATAGAACTTTTAAGAATTTATAAAAATAACAATAAACTAAAAGTTTCATTCTGTTATTCCTTAAGCACTGACTTCTTTTCCAATATAGCAAAAGTTAGAGCATCAAGATTGGTTTTGACAAACCTTATGAATCATTTTGAAGTTGATTTGGATATAACACATATAGGAAGAACTTCCTCGAGTTTATTCTATAAAGAAAGTCCATGGATAAATCAATTAAGAATTACAAATGCTGGACTTTCAGGTGCAATTGCAGGGGTTGATAGATTGGTCTGCCATCCCTTAACCAGTAAATTAGGGCAAGCACCAGAATTTGTAAGAAGACTAACTAGAAATACACACATAATTTTACAAGAAGAATCTCATATAGGAAAAATTCAAGATCCATCAGGAGGATCATTTTACCTAGAAAAATTAACCGAAGACATTGCGAGAGAGGCGTGGAAAAGGATTAAAGAAATCGAAGAAAATAAAGGCATCACAAATCTTATCCAAAACAAAAATTTTTTAAATCATCTAGAAAAAAATAGAAATAATGAGATAGATAAAATTAGTAGCGGGAAAATTAAAAGGGTTGGTGTCAATACTTACCAAGATCCCGATCCAAGAGAGATAAAGGTGAAGCCTTATGAATAAATTCCGCAAATTAAAAGATGCTGAACTTGTTATTGGTGCTGACGAAAAAAATAAAATCTTTGATCCTGTTGAAGGAATTCACGTAACAGCGGAGGGTATAGCTCTTAAATCTTTCTATACTGATAAAGACACTGAGGATATTTCATTCCAATATAGCTTACCAGGTTTAGACCCCTATGTGAGGGGCCCCTATCCAACAATGTACACAAACAGGCCTTGGACTATAAGACAATATTCTGGTTTTTCTACAGCCGAAGAATCAAATGCTTTTTATAAGCGTAATCTCAAGGCTGGACAAATGGGGTTATCTATAGCTTTTGATCTTGCAACCCATAGAGGATATGATTCGGATAACCCCTTAGTATCCGACGATGTTGGAATGGCTGGTGTTCCAGTGGATTCAATTCTTGATATGAGAACACTTTTTCATGATATTCCCTTGGATAAAACTTCAGTTTCAATGACAATGAATGGTGCTGTAATACCTATAATGGCACTTTATATTGTTGCTGCAGAAGAACAGGGAATTTTGCCCGAACAACTAACCGGAACAATACAAAATGATGTTTTGAAAGAGTTTATGGTAAGGAACACCTATATCTATCCACCAAAACCTTCCATGAAAATAATTTCAGATATTTTTGAATATTGTTCTAAAAATATGCCAAAATTTAATTCAATATCTGTTTCCGGCTACCACATGCAAGAAGCGGGTGCATCGACCGACCTAGAACTAGCATATACCTTGGCGGATGGTATTGAGTACGTCAAAGCGGGATTAAATGCTGGGATAGATATAGATTCATTTGCACCAAGAATTTCATTTTTTTGGAATATTGGTATGGATTATTTTATGGAAATTGCCAAGCTGCGAGCCGCTCGATTATTGTGGGCAAATTTGATGAAGGAATTTAAACCAAAAGATCCTAGATCGACAGCACTTCGGACTCACTGCCAAACTTCAGGATGGTCTTTAACATCCCAAGACCCCCTTAACAATATAACTAGGACTTGTATTGAAGCGCTTGCAGCTACTCATGGTCATACCCAATCTTTACACACAAATAGTTTCGATGAAGCTATAGCTCTACCTACTGATTTTTCAGCAAGGATAGCAAGAAATACTCAACTCTTTATACAAAATGAAACAGCAACGACATCGGTTATAGATCCATGGGGGGGATCATATTTTGTCGAAAAACTTACTTCAGATCTTGCCATAAAGGCATTGCAACATATTAGGGAAATAGAAGAATATGGAGGAATGACCGAAGCTCTTGAGAAAGGTATTCCCAAAATGAGGATTGAGGAATCTTCGACCCTTACTCAAGCAAAAATAGATTCCGGTAAACAAACAGTTGTTGGTGTAAATAAACTTACCCTGTCAGAAAATGAAGAAGAAAATATAGATTATCTAAAGGTTGATAATTCTAAGGTTTTGTCTCATCAAATTTCTCAGTTGAAGGAATTGAAAAAACAACGCAACAATTCTGATGTCAAAAAAAGCTTAAATATACTAAACGAAAGAGCAAATAAGCAGAATGTCTTGGAAATGGCAATTGATGCTGTTCGCGCTGGGGCAACTGTTGGTGAAATTTCGTTAGCGATGGAAAAGGTTTGGACTAGGCATACTGCTAAAGTATCAGTAGTAAAAAATATATATGGGAAAAATTTTGATTCTGAAGCTATTGATCATGCAAGACAAAGAGTTAAGGATTTTGAGATAAGGGAACAAAGAAAACCAAAGGTCTATATAGCAAAATTAGGTCAGGATGGACATGATAGAGGACAAAAAGTTGTTGCAAGTGCTCTTATTGATATAGGTTTTGAGATAGATGTGGGTCCATTATTCGAAACACCTAAAGAGGTTGCGGATAAAGCTATTAAGGGTTTTTCCGATATTGTCGCGGCCTCATCATTGGCAGCCGGTCATCTTACTTTAATTCCAAAGTTGAGAGATGAATTAGATGCTCTTGAGGGAGATAAAGTTCACATAATTGTGGGAGGTGTTATTCCAAAAGAAGACCATTCCATTCTTCTAGATTCAGGAGCGTCCGCAGTATTTGCAACCGGAACAAATATAGTTACCTCGGCAGTTGAAATGCTTGATATCCTTGAATTCTCTACTCACCAGTAACTCTGATTAATCCTTCTTGAGCTACTGAGGCTATTAATTTTCCGTCAGTATTAAATATGTTTCCCCTGTTAAAACCTCTTGCCCCTGATGCCGAGGGGCTATCTTGTTGGTAAAGTAGCCACTCATTAGCCTTAAAAGGTCTGTGAAACCACATAGCATGGTCTAAGCTTGCCGAACGGAGTTTTGGATTCATAAAATTTATACCGTGTGGATTAGTGCAAGTATCAAGCAATGTCATGTCTGACATATAAGCAAGAACACATTGGTGCAGTGCTACATCATTCGGAATTTCAGATCTAGCTCGAAACCAATTAAATTGTTTTGGCTCTTTTGGTTCTGGATTTAACAAATCCACTGGATCTATAGGGCGAACTTCTACGGGCCAATTTTTTACCAAAAAAGACTCTTTAAATTCATCAGGAAGTTTCTCAGCAATTTTTTTTCTTAACTCATCTTCTGTTAACAATTCATCAGGGCCGAGGACATTTGGAAAATCTTCCTGATGATTCAATCCTTCTTCCTCGATTTGAAATGATGCTGCTAAATGAAAAATCTGCTTACCGTGTTGGATAGCCACTACCCTTCTTGAGGTAAAAGACTTACCATCTCTCGATCTATCGACTTCATAAAGTATAGGAACTTTTGGATCCCCAGGTCTTAAGAAATATCCATGAAGGGAATGACATATACGATCTTTTACAGTTCTATTTGCCGCAACTAAAGCCTGTCCAATAACTTGTCCGCCATAAACCCTCTGCCATCGATCAGTGGGGCTATGTCCTCTAAATAAATTTACTTCTATCCTTTCCAGATCAAGTAATCCTAATAACTCATCTAAAGGTTTATTCATTAGATCTCCTATCTGGATTTTTGATTAAATAAAATTGCGCGAGTTTTTCTGGCCTCTTTTGAATTATCTGCTGGTCCAGCGTTTCTAAGATTCCTCATAACCTTACCAATATCTAAACCTCTTTTTACCGCTGGCCTTGCCCCTACTTTCTCAAACCATTTAAATAGATAAGGAAATTCTTTTAACTTTTGACCCTGCATCTTACTTGAAATTTTTGATGGTAAAATCCAACCCCAACAAGCCATGTCTGCGATAGAATACCTACCAGCTAAATATTTATTCTTTCTTAACTGCTTATTCATCACACCGTAAAGTCTATTAACCTCATTTGTATATCTTTTTACCGAATATTTTAAATTTGCCTTGGTAAATTGTGGAGCGTACATTCTAAAATGATGAGCCTGTCCCGCCATTGGGCCTAAACCGCCCATTTGCCAAAAGAGCCACTGATCTACATTAGATCTTTCGCGTTCGTTCTTAGGGTAAAACTTTCCCGATTTCCTTCCTAGATACTGAAGAATAGCACCTGACTCGAAAATCGATAGCGATTTACCTCCTGGTCCAGACGGATCGATAATAGCTGGTATTCTATTATTTGGAGAAATTTTTAAAAAAGAAGGTTTAAACTGATCTCCTTTCCCTATATTTACCGGCTTAATTATGTAGGGAATTTTACACTCCTCAAGCATAATTGAAATTTTCCAACCATTAGGTGTATCAGCAAAGTATAGTTCTATCGGCTTTTGTTTCATTTTTCTCTCCTAAAAATTTAATTGTTTAATTTTTTACTAAGCAATTTATTAACTATTGACGGGTTTGCCTTTCCGTTAGTCTCCTTCATAACTTGTCCTACAAACCACCCCATCAATTTGGGTTTTTCATTTAAAGTCTCAACCTGTTTCGGGTTTTGTTCTATAATGTTGTCAATAATTTCTTCTAATTCGCTTTCATCAGAAACTTGCTTCATTCCTTTTTTTTCAACAATTGTTTCAGGGTCATCGCCTGTTTCAATCATTATTTCAAAAATATCCTTAGCAATACGATTAGAAATGGTATTATTTCCAACTAAATCAATGAGCATTCCAAAGTTTGTCTTGCTAATTGGACTGTTTTCTATAGTAAATCCCAATTTATTCATAGCTGCAAAAAATTCACCAGTTAACCAGTTTGACACAAGTTTGGCATTTCTTCCTACAGTTAATTCTTCAAAATAATCCGCTGTCTCTTTATCCCCCACTAAAACACTTGAGTCATAGGACGAAAGAGAATAATCACTCTCAAATCTTTTTTTTCTTTCATCTGGTAATTCAGGAAGAGAATTCTTAATTTTTTCAACTATATCCTCGGAAAATATTAAAGGTAATAAATCTGGGTCAGGAAAATATCTGTAATCGTGAGCTTCTTCTTTACTTCTCATCGATCTTGTTTCACCCTTTTTAGGATCAAAAAGCCTCGTCTCTTGAAGAACCTCTTTTGAATCTTCAATAAGATTGATTTGTCTTTTTGCTTCATATTCAATAGCTTGACCAATAAACTTAATAGAATTTACATTTTTTATCTCACATCTTGTTCCTAACCCCTCACCTAATCTCCTAACAGAAACATTAACATCCGCGCGAAGAGAGCCTTCTTCCATATTCCCATCACATGTTCCCAAATAACGGACTATACTCCTTAATTTTTTAACATAAGCTTGAGCTTCTTCCGAAGAGCTCATATCGGGCATAGAAACAATTTCCATAAGCGCAATGCCTGAACGATTGAGATCGACATAGGAATAAGATGGGTGTTGATCGTGTAAAGATTTTCCTGCATCTTGTTCAAGATGCAATCTCTCTATTCTTACATTTTTTGAAGAACCATCAGATAAGTCAATTAAAATATTTCCCTTACCTACTATAGGCTGTTTATATTGAGAAATCTGATAGCCCTGAGGTAAATCTGGATAAAAATAATTTTTACGATCAAAAATTGAATAATTATTAATTTTAGCGTTTAACCCTAATCCTGTTTTTATAGCTTGCTCTACACAGACCCAATTAATAACCGGTAACATTCCTGGCATGCCAGCATCTACAAAACTTACTTG
>Ga0209019_1000924_pt1 | contig 14854 bp, 10 predicted proteins | sample METZYME_3_300m_FD_187549 | JGI IMG/M metagenome (GOLD analysis project Ga0209019, IMG submission 187549) | Marine microbial communities from oxygen minimum zone in mesopelagic equatorial Pacific - METZYME_3_300m (SPAdes) (version 2) | ecosystem: Environmental > Aquatic > Marine > Oceanic... | reverse complement strand
CACGTATCGAGATATCCATAAATCATTTGATGCACCGGTACTCTCCGGTGTGGATATGATGGTTGAGACAGGGGAGATGTTTGCGCTTTTTGGGCCTTCAGGCACCGGGAAAAGCGTACTCCTGAAGACTACAATTGGGTTGATAGTTCCAGACCGAGGAGATGTCGAGGTTGATGGCCTTTCGGTCTACGAGAGTGATCCAGCTGCCCTGTTGAAACTGCGCAGCAAGGTTGGATACGTATTCCAGCACTCGGCTCTATTTGACTCGCTCACAGTACTAGACAACGTAGCGATGGGTCTCCCCGAGGAAACTTTGCAGAGACTTTCAACTACGGAAAGGGCTCGCCGAGTTTGGGAAGCGCTAGAGACTGTCAATTTGGAACCGGCCGAAGTGCTCTCGAAGATCCCTTCGGAACTCTCGGGCGGAATGAAAAAAAGAGTAGGGATCGCGAGAGCGATTGTTGGTGGTCCAAAGATCCTCTTGTGGGATGAGCCCACCACCGGCCTTGATCCAGTGAACACTGCAGCAGTCGAGCGACTCATCAAGAGGCTCTCAAAAGAGCTAGAGGTTACGTCACTACTTGTGACCCATGATGTGGAGGGTGGTCTGGATATTTGCGATCGAGTGGCGATGTTGGATGGGGGAATTATTAGGTTTTGTGGGACTCCCCTCGAGTTTAGGGCTTGCCCGGACCCGGTGGTCCAGGCATTCGTAGATCGTGCAGCAGCGGAGGCTGCTTTAGATATGGTTACTGATACCTATGTCTGAGTCTAAGAAGAACGTGGGATTGGGGCGGGATACTCCCACTGATGCAGAGCTACTGGCAGCTGTTCCCCGAAGAGCGACTGGGAGACAAGCACGCCTAGGCCTATTCGTGATCCTGGGCCTATTGTCCTTTGTCACAGTCCTCTATTGGATGACGGATCCTGCGACCTTCCGAGGGCGGTACATGCTCGTGACTACGATGGAAGACGCGGGTGGGGTCCGTGGTGGTGACCCAGTTTCCATGAAGGGCATTATCATCGGCCGTGTCCACGACTTTGAACTAATACGAGGTGAGAGAGTCACGATCACCGCAGAGATTGAGGGTGAGTGGGAGATCCCAGTCGGCTCACTTGCGAGGCTCGGTAGCGCTGGCCTGTTTGGTGGGCGTACGCTTCTCATTGATCCCAGCGGAGCAACCGAATATTACGAACCTTGGGATACAGTTCAAAGCGCAAATATGCAGGTGGTAGATCTCCTGGATTCTGCCGGAGAACTTTCCGGCCAAGCCGGAGATGTAATGACCCAGATTGAGACCCTTCTCGACGCGGAGACGATTGGAGCGGTCCAGGGCAGTGCACGCGAACTCGAGGTCTTGCTCACTGAATTCGGGGATGGCGTTCGTGAGCAGCGTGAGGCACTCGGGTCACTCACCGAAAGTCTGAGTCGCTCAGCGGAAGGGCTGGAGGATGCTACGAATGGACCTGAACTTGCTCGCGCTGTTGCCAGGGCAGATTCAGCAATGGCCATGCTCACGAATACTGGTGATAACCTAGACAGTGCAGCTGAATCACTGCGTTCGATCCTAAGTCGGATCGAGAGGGGTGAGGGGACTCTCGGACGACTTGTTCAAGATGACCAGCTCTACAACAGCCTCGCTCGCGCGGCCGAGGGCATAACGGCATTTCTCACAGATCTTCAAGAGAACCCTTCGAAGTATATCAATCTGTCCATCTTCTAGCGGACGACTCGAAGAGACTACCAGCCCGGCGCTATATTGAAGCCCCAGTGCCAGCTCTTTTGGGGGCGCTGCCAAGGGTATGCGTAATACGCTTCGAGTATCAGAAAACCCAGCACGTTAAACCTCGCGGAAATTCCCGTTGAGAAGACTGGCACACGCTCGTATCCGGAACGGCTGAATGCGAGTACCGGTGGGTTGTCCGAGTCCCAGGCGAGCCCGGCATCCGCGAATGCCACGAGCTCGACAGGCACAAACTGGAAATTGATTAAACCGTACTGTTCGACTCCGACCAGCGGTATTCTGAGCTCAAGGTTTGCAACTGCGAGCTGTTGGCCCTGGAGGCGGTTGAATGCCATACAGGCGCCATCAGAATTTGAACCCGGGGGACTACATTCGCTTGCGCTGAAGCTCTCGTAGGCGTAGCCACGGATAAATGTTTCGTAGCCAAGGAATAAAGGCCGAAGCATACCGAAGCCGTCAGAAGTACTCTCTTCAGGCGAGAGCCCATATCGACCGTAGTGCACTGTCCGGATTCCGACGGTGAGGTTCTTGGTTGGGGCGAAGTAACGTCGCCAATCAGCTGTTACGGTTGTGAAGCTTGCGGTACCCTGAGTTTGCTCAATCGAGAAGCGGTACCGACCCCCACGAACTGGTGACACAAATCCGAAGATGGAATTGTCACCTACAAGTGCCACTGACGCTTGAGCCATATTCAGCGGGGCAGGTGTCATAGCGTCGAGGCTCTCTCGTTCCCAACCTATAATCTGACCGAAAGCGTTGGTGTAGTACTTCTCCAGCTCTATGTCATAACTATAGCGGACAGCGCCCAGGGAGACTTCGAAGCGTTGGGAGGAGGAAAACGGGTACGCGAGCTGGCCATTCACAGAAGTAGTGAAGATCCGGAAGCGGTTGAGGCCATAGTAATCCCCAGAATCATCAGATCCGACAGTGTAATAGCCCATTTGATAGGGGATTCTTCCAACACCCACACCCCAGTTCCATCTGCTACTCAAGTCTGTATAGAATACTTCTCCACCGATGTCCTTAAAGGTGCCCTGCGCCATGACAGCAGCTCCGAGGACTCTGTCTCCTAGCATATCACTGAAATATGCTGAGGCACCTCCACCCACGTAGTTGCCGAAGTTGTCAGTTCCAACGCCAAGAGTGGGTTGGCCAACGAAATCGAGTGTAAGGCCAGACTCGTTGCTCAACTCATATTGCTCGACCGCTGAGGTTGGCCATGTATTGGACGGCAGCAGCCCGGTCTCTGCATCAGCTAGGTATGTCGCGATACGGCTGAAGCGGTCTGGCATCGTTGGGGGGAGCTTACGGCCTAGTTGATCTTCGGCATTTTCAACGACCAAAATCTCAGGTAACTCCCCATCCAATTCCTTCGTATAGACATGGAATTCTAGTTCGTCGAAAACTGTATATGCGATCAAGTCGCTTCCTGGTGCTACACTCATTGCGGGTGCCAGATACGTATGTCCGCTCACCCCTGTTGCTAGGTTGGTTACCCTGCTTATGCGACCGTCCTCAAGGCTCAATTTATAGACGTCACTAAAGCCATCTTGGTCAGAGATGAAGTAGAGGCTTTCACCGTCATCTCCGAATTGCGGGTTGATATGCTTCACATTACCAAATATGGGGATTGTCCTCACCTCACCTGTCGCTACCTCAATCATGGCGAGTTGGAAACTGTTGTATGTGAGCAGTTCAAAATTCGTGGCCGCACCTCTATCGCTCGTAAAGGCGATGGTACGTCCATCGGGTGACCACGAAGGTTGCAGGTCGGCGTACTTGTCTTGGGTGAGCTGAATGGTCTCACTAGTCTCTAGATCGTAAAGAAAAAGATCGGTGATACCTCCGACTGCTCCCGAGAATGCTATGTAGCGCCCATCCGGTGACCAGGCAGGATTACTTACCGCACCGATTCTTTCCTCAAACTGGATCCGACGTTGGACAACACCGTTTCGGGTTGCCGCGATAGCCATCTCGTTATTGCCGCCCGCGGATACGACATATGCAAATTGTTCGGAATCTGGTGACCACGTCCCAGACGAATCGATATAGCGTAATGCCTCGACATGAGGATCTGATTCTGCGCTAGCGAGTTTTCTGATGATCTCGCCAGTCTGGGTATCAGCCATGTAGAGGTCAACCGAAAAAATGTCTTTCTCGGAAAGGAAGGCTACATAGCGGCCATCTGGACTTATCGAGGGCTGAATGTTGACGCTTCCCGAGCCCGTGCTTGGAGCAAGAAGCAGGTTTCCTTGATCTGAAGGAGCACTGCGGCCTTCCATAATCGGGAAATATTCTTCCCCTACCTTCTCCTTCCATCTTACCGAAAGTGTATCCGTTGACAGCCCAAGCACGTCCTCGATTGCTCCTTCGAAGCCAGCCCGTAAGGCACGTCGGTATATCGAGATCACCGTGTCATCCCCGTACATGCCACCGATATAAGCCCACAGGGCCTGACCAAATCGATACGGAAAGAACCTTGATTCACGTGTCATCTGCTCAATCGTCGGCAGATCATCACGTCGAATTGCATCACGAATCCACATCGCGGTTAGTGGATCATCCCGTCCCACTGAGAGGTACTCGGCCATCCCTTCAATCAACCAAAGAGGCAGGGTGGATAGTCCCTGCAAGCCGCCGCCACGCCTCGATTGCGCGATGTTATACTGGAATGCGTGGACCAACTCATGACCAAGGACATGGTCTGTATCCCAATAAGACCCTGCGAGTGGCATGATTACTCGGTTCTTGAGCGATTCAGTTACACCACCGGTGCCCTCTCCTATGAACCCCGAAAGTGTATTTGTCTGCTGGAAGTCAGGATGGTCAGCGTATAGGATGATTGGTTTGGTACGCTCAAATTCGTGCTGGAAGGTTCTGGCAAACCTCTCGTACCAACGCTCGCCCATTCTTGCGGCATCTAGGACGGCTTCAGTTTCTTCTGGATAGTAGTGGATGTCGAAATGATCTGTGCGCAGGATCTCGAAATCGAAATCATCAAACTGCACCTTGTTACGACCGAAGTATTGTGCCGAAGCCGTTGGCGGAATGATGGCAAGAACCAAGGTCGCCAGCCCGAGTGTCCATATTACGCTGGTTCGGTCAAACGCCATTTTAGATAAGAGCATCTTTCCCAACATATACCGCCTCATCTGAGGTGCTGCCCAGTCTACCAACTAGGACGAGTGCGTTTACTACCCTCTCACATACCGAGTATACCAATTAAAGGTTCGTTAGATGATTAGAGAAGTGTTCACCAGAACCCTCGGCCACGGACAACCAATTCGTCATGCGTTGACGGGCTGGATGATCACCACCGAGATTCTTTAGGTTCTCAAGCTGAAAAACTAGCAAAATCCTTGCCACTGCTGTGTGGTCACGGATCCAGTACTTCTCAAGTGGTGAGCACTACGATGAACAAACGACTATCCCTGCTAGGATCGGCCCTGATCCTTGTTGTCTTTGCTTGCCAGGATGCTGGCTCGCCGGCGCTGTCTGTCTCTCTGGAGGAAATGCTCTCTCCCGCTTCTAGTCCAAGTGGAGAGCCATTCCTGTCCTCTTCTGAGGACGGGGTCTACCTGAGTTGGCTAGAAGAGGTTACCCCGACGATGTATGAGTTGCGCTTCTCAATGCTTCAAGATGGTGAGTGGAATAAGCCAGGTGTAGTCGCTGCCGGTGATGATTTCTTTGTAAACTGGGCTGACTTTCCCTCAGTTCTGCCGGGTCCCCAGGGTAGCCTCTGGGCGCACTGGTTACAACGTGGATCAGAGGGGGGCTACGACTATGGAGTGCGCGTTGCTGAGTCTGGTGACGGAGGTAGAACGTGGTCGGAGCCGTGGACTCCGCATGAGGATGGTACTCCGACAGAACACGGGTTCGTCAGTATGATGGAATCCGGTTCTGGAATTGGGGTCGTTTGGCTCGATGGGCGGAAATTTGTTTCGGGAATGGATGGGGAGCCGGCTCCCCGTGAGATGACCCTTCGCTTTCGACAGATTCAAGTTGGGGGCAAACCTGGTCCCGAAACACTTCTTGACGCTCGAGTTTGCGATTGCTGTCAAACGGATGCGGTGGTTACTCCGTCAGGACCTGTGGTCGTATACAGGGATCGCACTGATGAGGAGATTCGAGATATCTATGCTACAAGATTCTTGGATGGTGCCTGGACAGAAGGGATTTCTGTCCACCAGGACGGCTGGGAGATCGGTGGTTGTCCTGTAAATGGACCTGCGGTCGCGATGGCAGGAGACCAACTCGCGGTGGCTTGGTTTACTGGGGCTGCGGATGTTCCGCGAGTGAAGGTTGCATTAGCGAACGCAGATGGTCTGAACTTTGAGAAACCAGTTCAGTTGGATGACGGAAACCCTGCAGGCCGAGTCGATGTGCTCGGACTGTCTAATGGAGATTTCCTTGTGACTTGGCTAGAGAGAACTGGTGGAGAGAATGCTGAAGTGCGAATGCGCAGGGTTCGGTCAGATGGAACTATTAGCGAAGCTGTTACGCTCACCTCGTCCTCTTCTGCCCGTGCAAGTGGGTTCCCTAGATTAGCACAGAGTCCCGATGGAAGTCTGGTGATGGCTTGGACCGATGTCTCGATGTCACCTGCTCAAGTGCGCATTACACGGATTTATTTGGAGGAGTGATGAAGATTAGGTGGGTGAGTGGGGCGTTTCTCGTAGTCGCAATATCAGCTTGTGCAGTTGACGATACGGCAGGTCCGCCACAACTCGGTGCTCCCATTCCAGGATATACAGCGGCGACACTTGAGGGTGACAGCGTATCCTTGTCATCTCTTCGGGGTGAAGTCGTCCTCCTCAATCTTTGGGCTACCTGGTGCGCGCCTTGTCGAAAGGAGACTCCTTTTCTCCAAGAGTTGTTTGAGGAGCATCAGGAAGATGGCCTCCATCTTGTAGGAGTTTCCTTGGATACCGGTGCGGCAACGGAACAAGTTGAACGCTTCGTTGAAGACTATGGGGTCACTTATACGATCCTCCATGACCCCGAAAATAGGGCTATGGAGCTTTATCGGGTCTTGGGTCTTCCGGCTACGTTCCTTATCGATCGAGACGGAGTGCTCCGCTGGATGCGTTATGGCCCAGTTGGAGAAACCGACCAGGAGTTTTTATCTAAGCTTGAGGACGCTCTAGGTTGAGCGTAGTCGATCCAGCAGCAGTCGAAACTCCAATCGGATGTGTAGACCTCCAGAGGGTTCGGTCAAACGCCCAAAAAATCGCCTCCTATGCTGAGGAGCATGGTCTTAAGTGGCGCCCGCACATAAAGACTCATAAATCCAGGGAAATTGCTCGCCTCCAAATTGATGCGGGAGCCACCGGGATCACTGTGGCTACCCTTCGAGAGGCGGAAGTCATGTCGACGGTCACTCAAGACCTGCTACTCGCGTACCCACCGGTTGGCTCCCCCAAGCTCAAGCGGCTGACTCAACTCCCTCGCGAACTCGATCTAAAGGTTGCACTTGACTCAGCTCAGGTTCTCGAACCACTGGCTGCTGCCTCCACCTCTGCTGGCCGCCGAGTCGGGATCCTCATAGAACGTGATGTTGGCCTAGGACGTGTGGGAGTCCAAAGCGTTGAAGAGGTCGTGCAGCTAGCAAGACTGGCCCAGCAGTTGGATGGCGTAGATTTCCGGGGGCTTATGTTCTATCCAGGGCAGATCAGAATGGCTGAGATTGAGCAAGATGCTCATGTGCGAGAGGTGTCTGCTTTGGTTGAAGAGATGACCATCGCTTTGAGCGCTGCTGGTTTGGTACCCGAGATCGTCAGTGGAGGCTCAACACCCACACTCTGGCGGAGTCATAATTATGGAGGGATTACTGAAATCCGATCTGGGTCGTCCATCTTTTTTGACTTGGAGGCGCTCAAGGTGGGTGTCGCCTCGCACGATGACTTGGCTTATACGGTTTTAACGACTGTAGTGAGCACTGCCGTCCATGGTGGTGCCGTTGTCGATGCAGGTTCGAAAGCGCTCTCCAAGGAAGTCAGATCAGCCGAAGGTGACTTTGGCGTACTGTTTGACCGGCCTGAAGTCACGGTAAAGGCTCTAAACGAAGAACATGGAGTTCTCGATCTGTCACGAACTGATTGGGAACCAACAATTGGAGAGCAGGTGCGCATCATCCCGAATCATGTGTGCGTGTCAGTGAACTTGCAGGACTCACTTTTGGCGCAGGATGGAGATACACATGTGATGTTGAACCTTGAAGCGAGGGGACGCAGCCTCTGGGTTGAGGATAGTGCCCTTAACACACATTAGAATTAGACAATGTTCTACAAAGATCACTTATAGGAGTCAGATATAAATGAGCGACTTGGTACGAATCCATACCGATCACGCGCCTGCAGCGATCGGCCCATACTCACAAGCGATCGTAGTGGATGGTTGGGTCTTTTGCTCAGGCCAGATACCGCTTGATCCAGACACTGCGGAACTCGTTGGGGGAACTATAGACGAGCAGACAGATCAAGCCTTGAGCAACCTTTCCGAGGTACTGCAGGCAGCGGGATCCTCACTTCAACATGTCGTCAAAACCACGGTATTCTTGGCTGACATGAATGATTTCGCAGCGATGAACAAAGTGTATGAACAGCACTTCGGTGAACATCGACCTGCGCGTGCAGCAGTACAGGCAGCTGCCCTGCCTAAGTTCTGCAATGTTGAGATCGAGTGCATTGCTCGGCTAATCACATAGCAATTGGCAAGAGTCCCATTCTTTCTAAAGAAACGCGGTCAAGTCATATACCACTGAAAATCGTTGCTCGTAAACTGACATATTGGTATTATTGCGCTTCCAAAATTACCTAATGTAAAACAGAAGAGGTTCTGTTTACGCATTAGGTGGCTAGGTTTAGCAGGGAAATCATTTCCTAACACTTATTATACTTTCTAAAGTCCAAACTCCATTCGGGAGGGCAAGTATGACGTTTACTACGTCAAAACGTCTCCCATCCGCCGTGTTAACAGGGGCAGTCTCATTCGCCCTTGCTCTCGCGATCGGATGGACACCGAACCACGTTGCTGCCCAATCAGCGGGCACGCTCGTCGGTACGGTGACGGACGCTGCGTCACGGCGTCCACTTGAGGCGGCCCAGGTCTACATTCCAGGTACCGGTATCGGTGCCTTAACAAATGCAGCCGGCCGTTTCTTACTTCTAAACGTACCAGCAGGCGAGTATACGCTGACTGCTGAACTGGTCGGCTATCGGTCTGGCGAACAAACAGTCACGGTAGGGGTCGGTCAGTCGGTTCAGGTTGACATCGGTTTGGCCCAAACTGCGATCACTCTGGACGAGATCGTGGTCACCGGTGCTGGAATCGCCACTGAGAAACGTAAACTCGGCAACACGATCGCTACGCTTGATGTCGCGACACTCGAGAATGCTCCGATCGCGGACTTCTCACAGTTGATCGCGGGACGCGAACCTGGTGTGGTTGCTCTACCTTCATCCGGCTTCACCGGTGAAGGCGCACGCATCCGGATTCGTGGATCTTCGTCGCTATCCCAGCTGAACGAGCCAATCGTGTACGTGGATGGGATCCGGGTGGATCGCTCTGCTGTTCAGAACTTTAATGGACAGGGCAATCCTTCTCGGCTCGACGACATCCCCCCCGAATCAATTGAGCGGGTAGAGATATTGAAGGGTGCAGCAGCGGCCACGCTGTACGGCACCGAGGCATCTAATGGTGTGATCCAGATCTTCACTAAGCGTGGACGCGCAGGAGCACCGCGCTTCACTGCTCAGGCGGATTTCACCGGTATCCAGGTGCCCACAAACCGGATTAACAATATTGCCGGGTTCGCTCGTAATGCTGATGAGCAGGCGATGATTTCTTCTCGTTGGGGTAAAAGCGTTGGGCTCTATGAAGTAATCGAAGAGCCTTTGGTCCCAACGATGCTTGAGACTGGGTTCAACCAGACCTATTCGGCGTCAGCGTCAGGTGGTTCTGAAGCGTTCCAGTATTATATCTCAGGCCGCTTTGCCGACGAGGACGGCGGTTACGACGCGGCTCAGAATTTTGAGCCGGTCCCGGGCATCGAGCCTGAGGTCGACACGAATCGCCGAGTATCGCTCAATTCGAACTTCACGCTCATCCCGAGTTCTAAGGTCCGTATTGGTGTCTCGACTCTGTACTCGGACATGGAGCATCACACGCCTGATAACTCGAACAACATTTACGGTGTGTTCAGCTCAGCTCTGATGTCGCAGTTGCATAAGGCCTCGGCTAGCAACCTTTATGGTAATCCGGCCTTCGCGACTACGCGCGAGAACATGTACCAGTTGAACGTTGCGAATTCGAGTCACTTTGCTGGTTCCATGAATGTGGGCTACACACCGATGGACGGATTCCGCCTAGACGGTACGTTCGGTGTGGACTTCACTTCCGATGACACGTTCAACTTCCGTCCTTATAAATGGAATGTGGACGGATTCAGTGGCTCAACGCCCGACGGATCTCGTAACGTCCAGCAGCACCGTAGCCGTGAGATTACGACGGACATGAAGGGTTCCTACATCAATAACATGGATGTGGGCGACATGACGTTCGAGAACACTCTTCTGTTTGGTGGCCAGGGCTTCTTGCGCCAGAATCAGTACGCTGGTGGTAGCGGACGTGATTTCCCAGGTCCGGGACTTGAAACACTGTCTGCGCTCGCGAACGAAGGCTCGTTTGAGTCTTGGGTGCGGGTGGTACAGATTGGTGGATACATCCAGGACCAAATCGGTTGGAATGACTGGGTCTTTGCCACAGTGGGTGGCCGCTGGGATGCGAACTCGGCTTTCGGTTCAGAGTTCAGCACAGCTTTCTATCCGAAGGCTTCACTCTCAGTGATTCCGAGCCAAGGACTGGAATGGAACAGTGATCTTATCTCCACGTTCCGTCTTCGTGGTGCAGTCGGGCAGTCTGGCCTACAGCCTGGCGCGTTCGACAAATTCACCACGTTCTCACCTCAGCCTTCCGAGGAAGGACCTGGTGTCCAGCCGGCAAACCTCGGTAATGCAGGCCTCAAGCCTGAAGTCTCAACTGAATGGGAGTTCGGGACTGAGGTCGGGCTATTTGACGATACATGGTCGCTGGACGCGACCTACTGGACGCGGAATGTGGCCGATGCCCTCGTGGCTCGCCGTTATCCCGTTACGGGTGGATTCACGCAGACACAGCTCTCGAACATCGGGTCATTGGACGCCTGGGGTATGGAGTTGAATCTGCGAGGCTCGCTCATTCAGACTGAATCCGTGAGTCTGAACGTATTTGCCAATGGGGCATACCTGACCGAGAAGGTATCCGACATGGGTGGCGCACCGCCGCTCAAGACCGGTAACACCTATCCTCGTTACAGGAACTATATCTTGCAGGGCTATGCTCCTGCATCGTTCTTCGGTGCGAAGACTGCCGATGTAGCGATTCCGCTGAACATTGACGGTACATGCACAGAGCCGTCTCAGGCCGCGGCGCTGGAGTACTTCGCCGGGCCAGTCGATCCGAGCAGCTTCAAGCCGCTAGCGATCGGTAACTCTGATTTTGATTCTCCGAATGGTCAGTTTGTGTCTCACAACTGTGGGGCGGGACTGCTCGAGAGTTATCTTGGTAAGCCATCGCCTGATTGGGCTGGTTCATTTGGCTTTAACGTACTGTTCGCAGGGAACTTCGAGTTCGCAGCACTAGCGGAGTACAAACTTGGTTACCACGCCCAAGACCTGTCTGGCCAGTTCAGGCGCTCGAATTCCTTCATCGGTCGTAACACACCACAGTCGGCTCGCCTATGGTCTACCATGCTCAACCCGGCAACATCGGCCCAAGACCGGCTGGATGCTGCTATTGAGTGGGCCACGCAAGTAGAGTCGTTGGCTCCGATGAGTGGGATGAACGCAATCTATGAGGCCAGCTTCATCCGCCTACGTGAGCTCTCGCTCTCGTATCGGGTACCGGCTGACGTCGTCAGTGGTTGGGGTCTATCAACTGCGACGATCAACCTCGGGGCCAGGAACTCATACCTGTACATGCCTGGTAACTATCCGGGTATGGACCCTGAGGGCAACGTAACTGGCCGCTGTAACGGTGGCTTGAACTGTAACTTCCTTGACGCGACCGAGGGCTGGGGACTGCCGATTCCACGGCGGTTTACCTTGTCCACTCGGGTCACGTTCTAACGGGAGGCTAGAGAAATGACAAAGAGAATAAAAGCTTCCGTCTTAACACTGGTAACTGCGCTCACACTATCGGGCTGCGGTGACCTACTAGACGTGAATAACCCAAATAACCTGGTTGAGGAATCTATTTCCAATGCGGCGGCGGCTTCGGCTGTCGTCAACGGCTCGCTGTCGCTTGTGTCGTCAGCGATTTCACAAATCTGGCAGCCGTACTTGGTCACATCAGATGAGATCTATTGGATCGGATCACGTGATGCGTGGCTAGCATTGGATCAGGGATTCATCGGTAACCCGGAGAACGAGTTTAGTGATGGAGCGTTCCCGAGTGTTGGACGTGGTCGCTGGATGTCCGACCAGGCCATCAAGATTCTGACGGGCCATGTTGCCGACGATCCAAGCTTCGGCTACGACCTAGCTCGGGCTAACCACTTTGCCGGGATCATGTACACGGTCATCGGTGAGGTTATGGAAGACTTCGCGTTCTCGGATAAGACCGAGTCCGGTCCTCCTGTCGGGCCAGGGAGCATGTCTACGGTACTCGACAAGGGAATAGCGTATCTGAGTACGGCCATCAGTAGCTTTGAAACCCTCGGGAACTCAGATAAGGCGTTGGCAGCGAAGGCCATGCGCGCTCGTGCACATCAGTCCCGGGCGATTTGGGACGTGATCAATCCGACAGCGTCAGGTACGTTTACGACAGTTAATGCCTCCGCGGCAGCAGCTGACGCGCAAGCCGTGATTACGGCCGCCGGTGGCAACAGCGCGGACGTTAACTACGACTTGGTTTACTCGTCAGGCTCGCAGTCGAATAGCATGGCGGGGTGGATCAACGACCGTAAGGAAAACCAGTATACCACCCAGTTGGTCACGCTCGATGCCAATAACAACAGAACTGGTGTCGCGATGATGGATCCGATCGATAATATCGTCGATCCTGCCGTGACGAAGAGGATGACGAGCTGGGGATGTGGATCGGCTGCAGGTAACTGTGGTTACTATTCGCCTCTTACGATCTCATCCACACGGCTCATGCATCTCATTCTCGCTGAGAATGCTTTAGCGGGTGGTGATGCCGCCACGTTCACCACGCACATTAACCATATTCGTGCGATGGATGGTCTGACCGCATTTTCTGGTCAGATTTCAAACAACGACATGTTGCAACACACACGTCGCGCGAACACGATGATCATGGGTCTAAGGCTTGCCGATATGTACCGGTTTGCCCTCACAGATCCGAAATGGGAAGCTCAGTCTGACGCGATTTCTACGCCGGGCGAGATGCTACCAATCACGATTATCGAAATCCGGGCCAACTGTCACTTGAACGGCCAGGGCTGCGGCGGTTGAGCACTCTCTACTAAGAGAGAACGAAGCGTCATGGGGCGCACCCGCACATTATGTGTGGGTGCGCCTCCCTTTTTTCACCCTAATCCTCCATCTTTCGCATCATGCGAAAAACACATCTAATTCCGACGCTGTTGCTAGTATTGGCTACTAGCACGGCTTGCGAAATTTTTGAAGATCGATCACCTGAGAATCTTTTTCTGAAGATGAGTGGTGATCCTGGAGCTTCGGTTCAGCTGATGATGTCGACAGAGTTCATCGCCGGTGTCAACGAGGTTGGAATGACGGAGGTGAAGGTCTTCCGATCTGATACGATTGTGATCGCGTTGCCTGTCGATACTGTGATCTCTATCTCCCGGTATAACCAGTTCCTGCTTGAAGCCACGCCGTTCTCTGCGGATACGATGAATGTTTCAGTGAGAATTGATGTCGATACCAGAAAACAACTGGACGAATCCGGGGACATCTTCCGTATAAATCCCTGGCGATACGTCTATGTCTTTAATCAACCCGTAACCCGGTCAGTTGAGATCATCATATGAGGAGGGTGGCCGACCGATTCCGTGGAGGCATATTGGCAGCCAGTACACTGCTACTCATGGGTTGCCACACCTATATGCCTGTACAGCAACCAGTGCCGGGCACAACGGTGCGAGTTCAGGTCCCGTTGACGAGTGCGGCTCAAGGGCCGAATCAGGCTCCTGAAACTGTATCCATTGAAGGAACTCTTATTGAGTTCGGGGACACGGTTGAGGTTGAGGTCACAAATCGCCAAGAGTATGGAGCATTTAGGGAAGTTACGCGGGTTGATACTCTGAGAATCGCGACCAGCGGGATCATAGGCTTAGATGAGCGTACTTTTTCTACAGGTAGAAGTGTAGTGTTGGGACTGGTAATCAGTGGTGCAGCAGCAGCGTTCGCGTGGACTGCATTGGGTTTTGAGGGTGGAGGTAGCAGTCCCACACCAGGTCCAGACGGACCACAGCCTAGTTTTCTCCTGTCACCCATTGTGCGCACCATTTGGGGACTTATCCACTGGTAGTGCAGGTTGCAGAACTCGATACTCGAGTTATCGACTACCCAGGTCCTCAGGTTTCTTAGGAAGGCCTAGAATTGATGGTTGAACGGTAGGGATCATCACTCTAGGGGTTTCCTCATTTGAGCTATAAGCGACATCTTAGCGGACGACGTACCAGTGGGCTCAATCGGGAGGGGAACGTTCTACCGTGGTGGCCAGAATCATTACAAAGCTCGTTGGGTGGGCTGTATCGATCTTTTATGATGTGGAGCGACGAGGCCCTGGATTGCCAGAAGGTCCAGTGCTGATCACAGCAAATCACCCTAATGCGCTCATTGATCCACTCGTTGTTTTCCAGACGGCTGGTCGGCCATCGAGGCCACTCGCTAAGGCCCCGCTTTTCGATCAACTCATTGTCGGTACTGCCCTGCGGGCACTCGGAGGTCTACCAGTCTATCGGAAGCAAGATGATCCGAAGTTGATGCATCTGAATGATCGAACTTTCGACGCGGCCATAGATGCACTCCATGCGGGCTCTGCGGTCCAAATCTATCCGGAAGGGCAAAGCCATTCAGAGC
>Ga0209019_1000919_pt1 | contig 14883 bp, 15 predicted proteins | sample METZYME_3_300m_FD_187549 | JGI IMG/M metagenome (GOLD analysis project Ga0209019, IMG submission 187549) | Marine microbial communities from oxygen minimum zone in mesopelagic equatorial Pacific - METZYME_3_300m (SPAdes) (version 2) | ecosystem: Environmental > Aquatic > Marine > Oceanic... | reverse complement strand
ATGAGCAAGACAGCAATTTAACACACAGTCATGAATTGAAAATTCATATGCATGATCATGATCACAATGATCAACATCATCAACATTCACACGACGATGATCTGAAACAAGAAACACATGGCCATGAACATAAGCACGAAGAAGTTTCTCACAAGCATAAATTTGTCATTGATTTACATCATCAGGAATGGCCGAAAGGCTGATTTAGTTCACTATCAACTGGTTTCTGGTCATTATAATCTATTAGATCCACCATCATGCTTAGAACCTCGTTGAGCAGTGTTTTTGATGCAAAATCATCAAAGTTTTCATTGGCTGAATAGCCAAGTTGTTCTAGTCTTTTTGTGCGTCTTTCTTGGTTAGCTATTTTTTTCTGTTCTCTTTCGTTTTTACGAATATCAAGATTTAAAGATAGTCTGGTATTTTGATTTTGGATATTAATACTATCAATGTCCTCTTGAAGGAATTTAAGCGGTAAGTTATTTTCAGACCTCTTTGAATATTCTTCTTGCAAAAGGACAATAGATTTATCTAAGGATGAATCAGTATCATATTCTAGAGTTGTTATCCGATCCCAGGGGAGTGTATTTTTCTTAGTTTCTTCTCCAAATCGATCTTTATTGATAAAGGACGGCAATTCTATATCTGGAACAACGCCTCTATTTTGAGTTCCACTGCCAGACACTCTATAGAATTTCCCAATGGTTAAGGTCAATTGACCAAATCCTTTTTTTGATTTAAATCTAGAAAAACGATCAAGAGGATAGATGCTCTGCACTGTGCCTTTACCAAAGGTTTGCTGTCCTACAACAATACCTCTAGAATAATCTTGAATTGCTCCTGCAAAAATTTCGGAGGCCGACGCACTGAAGCGATCTACTATTACTGCCATAGGTCCTTTATATATTGAACCTGGAAAGGGATCATCAATGATTTCAATTTTATTGCTTGAATCTTTAAGTTGAACAACTGGGCCTTTATCAATAAATAGCCCAGTTAATGCTGTTGCTTCAGTCAATAGTCCTCCCGCATTGCCTCTCAGGTCAATCACTAAAGCATTGATGCCTATTTCTACTAAATTCTTAACAATTTGTTTAACGTCTTCTGAAGTGCTTCTATATTGATCTTCTTTTCTTCTCATTGCTTTATAGTCTTGATAGAAACTGGGAATTGTAATAATCCCAATACTGTACGTTCTGTCGTTTATCTGAAGTTCTTCAATAACACTAGATGCTGCTTGATCTTCTAATTGAACCTCGTCTCTCTTAAGCGTCAATAGATAGGGTGATTGATCAAGGTTAGAACCGAAAGGCGTGACCTGGAGCGTTACCTCACTTCCTTTGGGTCCCCGAATTAGTTTGACAACTTCATTCAAATCCCAGCCAATAATATCTATGAGGGATCTATTTTTTTGATCCAAAATTCCAGTAATTTTATCCCCTGGTCTTAAACGTCCGTCTTTAGAAGCTGGACTTCCTGGGATAACATCGACGACATTAACTAGTTCATCTTCGATATTTAATCGTGCACCAATTCCTTGATAAGATAGACTCATTTGTATTTCATATTCTTCTGCTTGTGATGGGTCAAAATAATTTGAATGTGGATCTAGAGTTTGAACAAAGGTGTTTAAAAAAATGTTAATGACATCGTCTTGCTGATAAGAGTTGACTCTCTTAATAAATCTGCTGTATCTTTTTTTTAGAATTTGTTCGGCTTCTTTTTGTGTTTGACCTGCAAGGATAATCATTAATAGGTCGTTGTGTACTTTTCCTTGCCATATTGACTTTAGTTTGATTTCATTATTAGACCAATCTTTTAAATTACGATTAAAGTCATAATAATCATTTGTTTTGAAATCATTTCCTTTCAAGAGTAGATTCAAACAGAATTCCAATCGTTGTTGAACACGCAGTCTATAGATTCTAAAAATATCAAAAATAGGTTCCAACTTACCCTGTCTGAGTGCGTCATCAATTTTATATCGGTATCGTTGAAAATAATGAAAATCTGATTTTGTAAAATACATTTTTAATGGGTCAAGGTCTTCCAGATAATTAATCAGAATAAAGGGTGAAAGTTCATTGGTTACATTCTTTTTTGAGTAGTGTGCCTGTTCAGATAAAGCTGTAACTAATTGCAATAAATGGCTGTCTTGTGGTTTTGAAATCAGAACCTCTGGAATAATTTCATCTGTTGATTGAAGATGCTGAATTGGGACTGAAGTTATGAAAACTCCAATCAAAATGTAGATTAATTTATTGTTACTGAAAATAATTGACTCGTTGAAAGCGTTTAACTGGTTGAAAGGAAGTTTAATAACTGTTTTACAAGTCCATCACATGCTGAAGATTTTGTTCTTGCTATGATAGGTATCGGAATGATCAATGCAGGAATAACCGATGTTCCACTGACAGTTGCACTGACACTTCCTACAGATGATTGTTGAGCAATGTCCCACACCGATGCTGAGTATGAGGATGTATCATCCCACCAAGCTAATCCAAAACAACCACCACCACCTGGACCAGCCGCACATGACAACGCCCCAGAACTTGAGTTTGTTTTGGTTTCACCGCTGATATTAATTAAATATTTAACATTATGTGTTTCCAATGTTCCCCGAACTAAATCTCTACTCAAAAATTCAGGTAGGTCTTCTGGTGTTTGCGGAGCAGTTCGTGGTTCAAGCCATGGGTAGAGCATATTTTGGAAGTATTCTGTTTGGATCAGGTTAAAGTAATCTTGTTTTTTTGAAAGAGATTTATTAACACACTGAATAAAGTCGTATTCTGTTTGATTGCCTGAATGGTAACTGTTTGAAATGACAGCAATTGATTCGCCTTTATTGAGATTTAAAGGGAGGTTGACTTGTTGTTCAAGACGAGATGTTGTGCAGCTACTTATGAAAGTAGTTATGAAGAAAAAAATGATCAATAAAATAGGATTATTCATAATATAATTATTCTATCAATTTTTTAAAATCATCTTCGATTTTCATGCTTAAGTTCACACCAACATCTCTTAATCCAGAATCAATTGCTTTTTCCAATGATTGAGTAGTCTTGAGGGATCCTATTGTATCTTCACCGTAACCGGTTATATTCCAGGACGTTATTGGAGTTCTTGTATGATCAAAGATGTTGATTTTATAGTTGAACCATATGGCATGTTTTTCACTTCCCGATTGTATAGGACTCAGGTATTCAATAGTTTCTAATTTAATTTCAAGATAGATGTTAATGCCTGTGATTATTTCATTATTGCTGTTATCTAAGGTAGTTAGGTTGGAGAAAAAACCATTAAGAATTCTTGAAAAAGTAATCATTTGACTATCTTGAAAATCGATACTCAAAGTAATATCACTGGGTTCTATATCGGTGTCTTCGAATTGAAAGTTTTGGATATCAGGACCATATACAACGGCAATATTGTAATTCTTGATTTTAGAAACCAGTGGATCAGGTATCACTGTATTGACCACAATTGATTGCGAACAACTTTGGCAGAAAAGAACAAATAAGAGTAGAAATTTAGAATGGTGATGCATTAAGAAAATCCTATATTAACTTTAATCTAATTCTTATATTATCTCAGGCGGAACCTCTTCTGCATATGCCTCCCAGGTTCCTTTAGGATTCGTAGAGCCCCAACCATTTTGTTTTTCAAGGATTTCTGGGTGATCTCTTTCCACCCTTTCAATCACCACCCTTGGAATGTCATCAATGGTTCCAGTAATCTGATGACTGTGCATTCTTCCAAACAAGCATCCATTGATTTGATTCTGTCCCATTTTCATCCAAGGCCACCAAGGAGATGTTCTCATAAACCCTGCATGAAAATGGGAGGATAGAATTGATTTGTTATTCATTTCATTGATTGGTGTATAAAATGAAAAATGCTCAGAAGGATTAATGGTTTTTGTGGTGTGTGCCTTGGGCCATTTATCTTTTGTAACGGGATTGGTGTATTCATGAGAGTATTCCCACGTTAATAAGTATTGATCCCCCAGTTTTTTCCAGGGAAGAATAAAAGGCACCGTTCCAGAGCGTTTCTGCCCAACAGTTTGATTCATCAATGTCGGTGTGTCTGTGGCTGTATTTCCCATTGCAAATCTGGGCATCTCAGTGGTGAGATGGCCTCTCATGCGTTTATTAATAAAAGGGAATACTCTGACTTTTTCATTGGTCCATGGATTCACCCAATCATCGATGATCTCTCCACTTGCTAAATCCGTAAAATAGCCTGCCTCGGTACCTCTAATGTTTATTGATTTATCAGGATTTAGACGGGATTGCATATTTCCACAACCAACATAACCAAATAATGGAACCAGCCTCTGAGTGTCGATTCTTGCAAATTGAACACCCTGATAACCTCCATAAGCAGGCTTGGTGTCATAAGAGCCCCATAATTTCCCGAAAGCATACAGATTATCTTCAGGGATGTCGAAATTCAGTTCGTTGTTTTCAGAGATGTCTTTTGTAATTGATGATTGTGAAAAAGAGGCAGCAGTGATTATGGCTGGCAGCTTTAAAATATGTCTTCTAGATCTGGTAGAGTTAAATAGGGAAGTGAACACTAATGGTTTTTTATTCTATGTTTTCTTCATTAAATTCATCAATTTCCAGTTGCTCTTGATCTTCTTTGATATCAGAATCAGGCCAACTTTTTGAGAATTTTGTTCCCTCTAAACTTATACCAGCAATCAGACCTTTGTGACCAAACACAAAGCCCACAATAGGGTCTTTGCTGGTAATGGTATCCGCTGCTCCTCCAGCTCCCATTGTAAATAAAGCCACAGAGCCATCTACACCAACTTCCCATCCAGAACTATAGAGAAAATCATCCATCGCGGCGTCATCAAAGAAAAGGATAACCAAGTCTTTTCGACCAATCCCAACCTGGATACCAAGAGAAGTCGTGAATGCCCGATAGTATTGAATTTTTATCTCGTCAACAATTAATGCTCCCTCGCCAAATTCCATTCCCAGAATGACTCCAGCCTTAATCATTTTTGGAATAACCAAAACTCCCCTTGCTCCAGCTAAATAAGTTGCACCACCTTGGATTTCTTGGGTAAATCTCTCCAGGGCACTATCAATGGCAGCATCAATTTCATCAACTTTACTGGCATTGGTATTGGGTGATGTTATGAAGCTTATGATTAGTGATATTAGGGCGATAGATTTCAGGGTTGTTTTCATTTTATTGTTCCTTCAAGAAATGATTAATTATATTAGCTTTTTACTCCAGTTTACTCAAATGGATCTCTTTCCTCTTCAACGCCCAAAGGATCAGAGTGAACAATAATCTCTGCATCAGGAAATGCATCAATAACTTTTTCCATTACCTGTTCGATAATCTCATGAGAGTGTAACAAACTCATCTGGGGATCTAACTCCAGATGAAATTGGATGACATAGTTTCTCCCAGCATCTCGAGTTCTCAAGTCATGAAATCCAAGTACTTCTGGGTGTGTTAACGCAATCGCTTTTATTTGATCGCGATCAGAAGATGGCAGTTCTTGATCTAGAAGTATTTTAAATGATTTTTTTAATAAATTTATTGCGCTGTATATCACGAATAGGGCAATGATTAATCCAATGAGTGAATCAACAAATAAATAAGCGGTCCAACCTGAAATCAGAATTGAAATTAGAACAGAAATGTTGATATATAAGTCGGTTAAATAGTGGTATTGATCCGATTCTATCGCTTTTGATTTGCTTATTTTTACAACGTATTTTTGGAACAAAACCAAAGCAATACTCAATACAATTGATACAACAATGATCCAAACAGCAATATTTGGTTGATTAATTGCCCATTCAGTAGGATGAATGAATCTTTGTATGGCCTCACTAAAAACATACAATCCGGAGACACCTATTAACAAGGATTGAATAAAAACAACCAAGCCTTCTGATTTTCCATAACCAAAGCGATATTTTTCGTCTGCTGGAAGTAATGAAAAACTGATTGCAATGAACACGAAGATGGATGCTAAGAAATCCATTAATGAATCTGCCAGAGATCCTAATAATGAAATGGAGTCTGTTTCTGCCCAACCATAATACTTGATGATAATCAGAGTAGATGAAACAAATAAGGATGCTATGGAGGCTGCTTTGATCAGCGGTTCTTTATCTGATTTATTCAACAATTCATTTAATCCTTAAAAATATCTTTGTACAAATCTGTTCTTCGGTCTCTAAAAAACCCCCAGGATGATCTGTAAAGCTCAACTGCATCTAAGTCAAATTCATGAATAATGAATTCTTGCCGGTCTCTTGAGCATTCTTTGATTTTCTGACCACACTCGTTTGCTATGAACGAGGAACCATAAAAGGTCATTGAAAACTTTTTATTTTTTTCTACTCCTGTTCTATTGGAAGCAATGATCGGAATACTGTTTGCCGCAGCATGTCCTTGCATAACGATTTGCCAAGCCTCTTTGGAATCAAAATTGACAGAATCCGGCTCACTTCCAATTGCAGTTGGGTAGAAAATTAACTCTGCACCCGATAAAGTCATTATTCTCGCAGCTTCTGGAAACCATTGGTCCCAACAAATACCAACTCCAATCTTGCCAAATGAGGTTTCCCAAACCTTAAATCCAGTATTGCCGGGGTGGAAGTAATATTTTTCTTCATAACCCGGACCATCTGGGATATGTGATTTTCTATACAGATCCATTATCGTTCCATCAGCATCAATCACAACCAAAGAGTTGAAATAAGTATTTTGATCCTTTTCAAAAAAACTAATGGGCAATACGACATTTAATTCTTTGGCAAGAGTGGCCATGGTTGCTATTAATGGATTATTTTGAAATGGCGCTGCTAAATTAAAATTGTCAGGATCATTGAGACAAGGGAAATAAAGAGATGAAAATAATTCTTGGATTAGGATTATATTTGCTCCCTGAGCAGTCGCATCTCTTATTAAACCAATCGCATTGTCAATATTATCCTCAGAATTATTAGTGCAGGGCATTTGTGTTGCAGCAACCGTTACTTTTCTCATGATGAATCCTGTTATTAATTAATAAAGGGCTGTTGTTGGGTAATGCAATGGACACAACCACCACCTTCAACAATATTTGTCCCATCCAGTGTAACAACTGTTTTATCGTGAAAAACATCGGTGATAGTTTTAATAGCATATTTATCCATCGGGTCATTGAATATTGGTAAGACAATACCACCATTGGCCATATAGAAGTTAATGTAGGAAAGTGCCATTCTGTGATTTAAGAATTCCCTATATTCAGGTTGCTGGATTGGAATAATTTCATAGTTTTTTCCTTCAATATTTTTTGCATGCTTTAATCGGTTCTCGTTCTCTCGAAGACGTTCGTAATTGGAATCCTCTTTGTTTTTCTCTATCAGAGCAATTATTTGATTATTGGGTGTAAAACATGCAAGGTTATCTACATGACCACCGGTATCATCATATTCCATGGCTGCAATAAGCCAAATAAAATTTTCAACACCTAAATATTTTGACAAAATAAACTCAGCTTCTTTTTTGTCTAACCCGGGATTCCGATTTGGATCAAATAAGACATCTTCTGTTAACATCAGGGTTCCTTTGCCATCAGTATGGATCGCTCCACCTTCTAATATTATGGGAGGTTTAAAATGTTTAATATCAAGGTGTTTGATTATCACCTCAGCTATTTCAGCGTCATGTTTATAATCTATTCCAACAAATTCACCATAATTATTAAATGTCCAGTCAAGACCGGCAAGTTCATTACCATCTGTTATAAACGTAGGACCCGAATCTCTACACCAACTATCGTCTATTGTAGCTGACATAACTGATACATTTTCTTCAGTTCTATTTCTAATATCATCTACATCTTTCTCATTGGCGATTATTGTAACTGGTTCAAAGTGGGAAATATGATTGGCCGTTTCGGCATGAGCAGCCCTCATCAAATCAGTGTTAGGGTAATATTCCAAATCAAGCCCTGTTGGCCACATCATCCAACATTGTGAATGAGGACTCCATTCAGCAGGCATGTAGAAGCCTAAATCTTTTGGATATTTATTTATTTGTTTGTACATTAGATCAAAAATATGGTGGAGGCGGCGGGAATCGAACCCGCGTCCGCTAATCATCCACTGACTGATCTACATGCTTATCCAGATCATTTTTTTTGACTTAACAGAACCGAAAGGAAGGATCACATTAAGCGATCTCTTGACTAAAGTTGAATGATTATCTGCAAGAGAAGCAATAATCACGATCTTGGGTTTTTGTCATCAATGCCAACCCCCAAGAAAGTCGGTATTGATGCCAGCTGGATTTAAGCAGCTAGTGCGTAGTTGTCGTTTGCAACTATATTTTTACAGAGAGATTTACGAGGAATCTGCAACCTCGGCATGCACAAACAGTTTCAATATCAACGTCGAAACCTTGTCGCCCCCCTTTAAATAATTATTAATGATTAAATTATCTCAAGAACCTTAAGAAGATAAAAGCTTTGCTACTTATGATTTGATTCTATCGATTGTATTATCCATTCTTTAAACTGTGGATGGTTGAGAAAGCCTTTAGAGTTAAATTTATAGTCTAAACCTGAAAAATCATCATAAATTTTCTTTTGAATGCCTTTTCCTGACATTAAATTGGACACCATTAGAACGTTGTTTCCATTTAGTGATGCTGCTTGCATGAATGTTTTGATTTGATTTATATTTGTACTCCTTATCTCTTTAGGTGCATCATCTTGGATGGTAAAAGCTCTTACATCATTAAATTTCCCATTCTCACGAATATAAATAGCTATATTTTCCAAAAGTTCTAACTCGAAATCATTATTAATTTTGCTGACCGGGCCGTGGGCAATAATGACAACAACTTCATTTCCAGGATCAGTGCTGATCTCTTGTACATGGTCAAATACGATCTGCTTGGCAATTGGATGATCATCAATTGCATTTAAAAAAACAACATTATCCAGTTGAAATGATTTAACCTTGGTGTAAGCATGATCGTTTCTTAATCCAAATATATATTCCCATTGTTGAACCAATGAATTATGTGACGTGCTACTAATAGGAACAACATATATATTTTCTGCACCTTTGTTTTTCATATCAAGCAGCGCACATTCAATATGTTTTGAGGTCATCATGCTCATTCCTAAAGAGAGTGAGGTGATGTATTTTGACGATAGAGCATCCATGCTGTTTCGAAATGAACGATCACCTTCTTTGCCATAACCATGGGCCAATATTAAGGCACCTGTTTTCTGGTCTGGGTCTTTTTTATCTACAGTCCAATAATAATTGGGACCCATTGATTTCATTGCCATCATGATTTGTTCATTGTTAAGATTACTAAAAACAGCAACAGTGGACCTAAGTTCATTGAATTTCTCATTTGTATGCATCGCCATGCTGAGATAGTTTCTTCCTTCAGTGTCTGATTTTTGAGGGCAATTAATCGTTGAAATTGTTTGGTGTTTACCATTGTGATGATTCTCAAAAGAAACAGCTGCTGGAGATATTAAAAAAAACAAAGACCAGAGTGTTATATATATATTTACTTGTTTCATATTAATTATTGTAATTTTTCTTTATTAATCTTTTCTGATCTAATTTCCAAGCTCTTTCTTTTAAGAGAGCACGTTTGTCGTGTTTTTTTCGACCTTTGGCAAGACCAATGGAGACTTTGACTCTACCGTTCTTCCAGTATAAGGAAAGAGGGATGAGTGTATATCCTTTTTGAGTAATGAAACCATTAATTTTAGAGATTTCTCTAGATTTCAGTAGTAATTTTCTTGTTCTTGTAACATCTTTTTCGTCATCAATAGATACATTTGGAAGGGGTGAAATATGTGATCCTATCAACCAAACCTCCCCATTCTTTACTAAAGCATAACTTTCTTTAATATTACCTCTATTGGATCTTAAGCTTTTTACTTCCCAACCTTTTAGGGATATGCCGGCTTCAATTTTTTCCTCAATGAAGAAATCAAAATTAGCTTTCTTGTTTTCTACAATTGTTCTTGTCATTTTAATGGTTATTCAATTAAGATTATTTGGCATCCTTAATTATAACTTTATCTTCTTATGACTAACAAAGACTCAACCATACTTCGTCAATCACTTCACGGGCAATGGTCATCAAGGATAGTATTCATTTTAGCTGTGAGTGGCTCAGCAGTTGGTTTAGGTAATATTTGGAGATTCCCATACATGGCAGGCATTAATGGTGGCGGCGCTTATGTATTGATCTATCTGTTGTGTATATTCGCAATAGGCCTGCCTATTATGATTTCAGAAATAATGCTGGGAAGAAGAGGCAGGAGAAATCCGATGACCTCGATGGAACTGTTGGGTTTAGAGGAAACAGGAATAAAGTCATGGAAATATGCCGGAGTCATTGGTTTGCTAGCAGGATTTCTGATCCTATCGTATTACAGTGTGATTGCTGGTTGGACGCTGAATTATTTTATTTTAACAGCACAAGGTTTGTTTGATGGAATAGGGCCCAGTGGTGTTGACGAAGTTTTTAACGCCCTTACTTTATCAATTAAAACCCAAGTTGTATTTCATACAATTTTTATGGCCCTAACGATCTTAATTATTGCTAAGGGTATAAAGGCTGGGCTTGAACGGGCAGTCACAATCATGATGCCTGCACTTTTCATCATTATGGTTGTGCTAATAATTTATGCCATCACCCAAGGTAATTTTCTAGAAGGGTTGAGTTTCATGTTCAGGCCAGACTTTTCAAAACTTGATGGTTCAAGTTTACTATCGGCTATGGGGCAAGCTTTTTTTACTTTAAGTCTTGGTATGGGTTGTGTTTTCACTTACGGAGCTTATCTACCCAAAGAAGAATCGATCTTTAAATCAACCATCGCTATTATTTTCTGCGATACCTTAATTGCATTATTGGCTGGTATGATTATTTTTCCAATTGTGTTCTCTTATGGTCTAGAGCCAGCAGAAGGTCCGGGTTTAATATTTAAAACACTACCACTTGCATTCGGTCAAATATCAGGGGGAACTATATTTGGCTCTCTATTTTTTATTTTGCTGGGTTTTGCAGCATTGACGTCTGCCATTAGTCTACTTGAGCCTTCTGTGGCCTGGATGATTGAACAAAAAAATATTTCTAGAAAAGTATCTGCTATCACTATTGGCGTAGGGATTTGGGCTTTGGGTTTACTGACGGTTTTATCTTTTAATGAATTATCTGATTTTACTTTTTGGAAAGGCACTATATTTGATAATTTTGAACACCTGGCTAGTAATATTTTATTACCTACCAGTGGATTACTCTTTACAGTTTTTGCAAGCTGGTTTATGTCAAAAAAATCATCATCAGAAGAGTTGAATGGGGAACATTCGTGGCAATATAGGTTTTGGAGATTCTTGGCAAGATACATAGCCCCAATCGCAGTGCTTATAATTTTTCTTAATGTAATTGGGATTTTCTAGAATTTGAAAACAATAAAGCGTTCTTTCAAGATACAAGATGCACATCACAGCATTTATAGTATTGTTGCTGATATTGAACAATATCCCAAATTTTTACCATGGTGTGAATCGTCTGAGATTATCCAAAGCCATGAGGATATTGTTGTTGCAAAATTATGTTTGAATATATTTGGGTTTCGCACATCTATTACAACTGAAAATCAAATGCAGAAATCGGAAAATATTAAAATGACTCTAAAGTCAGGACCATTTAGAAAGTTTAATGCCAGTTGGTTCTTTGAACCACAGTCAGTATCAACAACTCAGGTGACATATGTTATGAATTATCAACTGATTAATCCGATCGTAGAAAGAATAATTGAGAAAAATATTGATTCATTTGTGGATCAATTGATGGAGTCTTTTACAAATAAATACTACCAAGAAATAACTAACCCGGATTAGTTATGACATCCTTCTCAATTTTTATCACTTTATTATTTTCAAAATAAACAATTAACCAGTATCTTTGTGTTTTGTTATTATCGCCAGACTGAAAGTAATATATATAATCCCAGCGGTCCTCTTTAAAGGGTGTTCCTACAACTGGACCACCTAAAAGGTATTTAATCTGGCTTTTTGTCATTCCAACCTCAGCACGATCTAAATTTTCAAGATTTAATAAATTTCCTTGCTGAATATCCATCTGGTAAACACAGCTTGACAAAAAAAAGTATAAACAAACTAGAAATACAATTTTTATTCTCATTGTTTGATGCTTATCTTATGGTTGATCTGAAGAGGTTCGCTTATTTTGTCCCCAATATAATTTTGTTCTGAGAACATCGAAGTAATCATAATTTTCAGGGTGTATTAATTTGATAAAAGTTGAAGAAGCTCTGATTAATAAAATATCTTCTGATGATAATTCTGCAAAATCATCCCCGTCTAAATCAATTGCTGCCATCTCACCATCACTTAAGTTAACAGTAACACTGATTTCGGAGTGAGCCGATATGACCAAAGGTCTGTCATTTAGAGAATGTGGACAAATAGGAACTAATACAAATGCTTCAATATCGGGTTTTAGTATTGGTCCACCACAGCTAAGGGCATAGGCTGTAGAACCGGTTGGTGTTGCAACGACAAAGCCATCCCCTTCATGTGTGTTGATATAATTATTATCTATCGACGTTTTAATACGTATCATTCTTCCAGTCTCTATTCTTTTAATGGCTATATCATTTAATGCATAACCAGAAAGACCATCTTGGTCCTTTCCATTAATTGTTGCTTCAATTAATAATCGCTTTTCCTCTTTGTAGAGGCCATTAATAATTTTACTTAATATTTCTGCAGCTTGATCAGGATTAATATCAGTTAAAAACCCCAATCTTCCTCTGTTGATTCCGGTGATGGGGATATTAAATTGATGGGCTAGTTTTGCAGATTTTAACATCGTTCCATCACCGCCTATTGAGATAATCAGATCATTATCCGGTAAGTCTTCCTTTTTAATTTGCTGTACTTTGTCTGATATTGCTGTAGATAAAGAATCTCCATCCAATTTGAAGTCATAAAATCCTATATTCAGATCTTGATAGTTCAATTCATCAAGGATGATATTAAACGCTTCCATTGAACTAGTTTCTGTAGAATTTGCTGTAAATATTATATTTTTAAAGGTTGCCATTGTATTTAGGTCTTGACTAGTTATTCTATATTGGAAATGATAACAGATTGTAATTCTGTAGTTTTTAATTCAGCAAAATAATTATTTTAAACTGATCTTTCAAGGAAATGAAAAAATATAATACAGACAGTAGCCCATCACTTAGGGCTAAATTAATATTATCTGCTATTGTAGACAAATATGTCCAAGATGGAATTCCAGTTGGATCAAAAAGTTTATCGCTGACTGATTCCATTGATTTAAGCCCAGCAACCATTAGGCATGTTATGTCTGATCTTGAAGAATTGGGATTTATCGCTTCACCACACAGATCCTCTGGAAGAATTCCAACCCCCAAAGGTTACCGTTTCTTTATCGATAGCCTGCTTAAATTAAAGCCTGTTGAACAAAATGAAATTCGAAACATCAAAGCAAGAGTGCAAACGACTAAAAACAACGGTCGTGAACTAGCAAAAAACGTTTCAAACACTTTGTCAGCAATAACAAAACTAGCAGGGATCGTTACTATTCCTAAACAATCTGTAACAAGATTGAAAGAAATAGATTTTATTCCATTATCTGATAAGAAAATACTTGCAATTATTGTCACTAATGAAGCAGAGGTGGAAAACCGCATTTTAGAAATGAATAGGATTTATTCCAGAGAAGAACTCAATCGGGCAGCTAATTATCTAAATACTAACTTTAAGGGCAGGAGTTTGGTTTATATTAAAAAACAATTGATCAAAGAATTACAAACGACAAAAGAATCAGTAACAGCGATGATGACCGATCTGATAAATATTGCCGATCAGGTTCTAGACATAAAAACGTCAGAAGAATATATTGTTGCTGGCCAAAGAAGATTAATGGATTTCCAAGAACTTTCAGATGTTGCAGAACTAAGAAAACTTTTTGATGCTTTCAGAGAAAAACATGAATTATTGGCCCTGTTGGATAAAAGCATGGCAACCACTGGTATTCAAATTTTTATTGGTGAAGAATCAGGATATCAAATGTTTGATAACTGCACTGTAATCACCTCACCTTATACCACAGAAGATGGAGCTATAGGTGTGTTAGGCGTGATAGGCCCGACCAGGATCTCATATCAAAAAATTATACCGATTGTTGGTGTTACTGCAAAACTTTTAAACCAACCATTGAATCTTGAGAATTAACCCCTAAATACTTCTTTGTTACAAAATTTATTGGGTAAATCAATGGAAGATGCCAACAACTCTGATACTTCAGTTTCATCTGATGATCAGAAAAAAAATCAAACGGAAGAACAACAAGAAACAGAACCTGTCTTGACGCTTGAAGAAGAGCTTGAGAAAGCAAAAGAAAAAGCCTCCGAGAATTATGATCAGATGCTTCGGTTTCAAGCAGAAATTGAGAACATTCGGAAAAGGACCCTGAAGGACATTGAAAATGCTAGCAGGGGTTCAATTGAGAGAGTTATTATGGAATTGCTCCCTGTATTGGATAGTTTTGATTTAGGCTTGGGTTTGAAAACTGAAACAATTGAGCAATATAAAATATTCAAGGAGGGACAGGTGGCGACCCTGAAGCTGATAACAAGCTTGCTTGAAAAACTCTCTATTGAGATTATTGATCCTGTTGAGATGAAGTATGATCCAGAGCTGCACGAAGTAATTAGCCTGCAAGAAGATGGTTCAGTCGAGCCGGGTTATATTATACATGTCGTGCAAAAAGGCTATCGTCTCAGGGACAGATTATTAAGGCCAGCAAGGGTCATTG
>Ga0209019_1000917_pt1 | contig 14894 bp, 11 predicted proteins | sample METZYME_3_300m_FD_187549 | JGI IMG/M metagenome (GOLD analysis project Ga0209019, IMG submission 187549) | Marine microbial communities from oxygen minimum zone in mesopelagic equatorial Pacific - METZYME_3_300m (SPAdes) (version 2) | ecosystem: Environmental > Aquatic > Marine > Oceanic... | reverse complement strand
TGAAGTGCCCTACAAGATTGATCGAAGTAAAATGACAGCAAAACAAGCGCAAGAAAAAGGAAGTAAAATCTTGATATAAAAAAATACTAACCATGTCCTCCCCACTACTTTCTGTAAAAGATCTGTCAGTTGATTTCACTCAAGACGAACGTGTAACACGTGCAGTCACCAATGCCTCGCTGGATTTATACAGTGGTGAAACTCTGGCTTTAGTCGGAGAAAGCGGATCCGGAAAGTCCGTTACAGCGCATTCAATACTACGTTTGCTACCGAGTTCTGCATCTCATCCGAATGGACATATTGAATTTGAAGGCGAAAATTTACTCCAAGTCTCTGAAGCTAAAATCAGGGGTGTCAGGGGTAACCGAATCGGGATGATTTTTCAGGAACCTATGAGTTCCCTAAACCCGCTACACACTATCGAAAAACAAATTAATGAAGTCTTGTATGTACATCAGGGGTTTCGTCAAAAACAAGCACGTGAGCGAACACTGGAACTGCTGGAAATGGTGGAAATTCAAAATGCGAAAAAACGTTTGAGTGCATTTCCACATGAGTTAAGTGGAGGACAGAGACAAAGAGTGATGATTGCCATGGCACTGGCCAACAAGCCTGATTTACTGATTGCAGATGAGCCAACAACTGCACTCGATGTTACTGTACAAGCACAAGTTCTCCAACTTCTTGGACAGCTCCAGAAGCAATTTAAGATGTCTATTCTACTGATTACACATGATCTCGGAATTGTGCGTCACTATTCAGACAGGGTGGCAGTGATGAATCAGGGCAAGATTATTGAAACCGGAAATACAGAACCTCTCTTTTTGCACCCGGAGCACCCCTACACAAAAAAACTATTGGAAGCAGAACCAAGCGGGAATCCTGTTCCATCCTTGGAAGCGGCGGCAACTTTTATCTCTATCAAGAATTTAAAAGTCTGGTTTCCCATCCAAAAAGGTATTTTGAAAAGGACCGTTGATCATGTTAAAGCTGTGGATGGCGTCAGTTTGGAAATCAGAAAAGGTCACAGTCTGGGCGTAGTTGGGGAAAGCGGTTCTGGGAAATCAACGCTCGGACTGGCTTTGCTGCGCCTGATAAAAAGTGAGGGTGAAATTCAACTTGGGGATGTATACTTGGATAGTTTAAATCAGAAACAGATAACACCGGTTAGAAAGGCGATGCAGATTGTATTTCAAGATCCGTTTGGCAGCTTAAGTCCGCGGATGACTGTGGAACAAATTGTGGCAGAGGGCATAGAGATTCATAAACTTAATTTTGAAGGAAATCGTGAAGAACAGATAGTGCAGGTTCTCAAAGAAGTGGGTCTGGATCCGGAATTGAGACATCGCTATCCTCACGAGTTTTCCGGAGGTCAGCGTCAGCGCATCGCAATCGCCCGTGCGCTGGTAATCAAACCGAGCTTTTTAGTTTTGGATGAACCAACCTCTTCATTAGATCGTTCAGTTCAATCCCAGGTTTTAGATCTGCTACGAAATTTACAAAAAAAATACAGCCTGACCTACCTTTTCATCAGCCATGACCTAAAAGTTATCAAAGCGCTTTGCCACGATATCATCGTCATGAAAGACGGGATTGCTCTTGAAGCAGGACCGGCTGAGATAATTTTGAAACAACCTCAGAATACTTACACTCAGGCTCTGCTTGAAGCAGCATTTTAACAATTGAAGATAACTATTTCCGTAGATTTACATGCGACAGATCATCCATCCGGGCACCTGAAATTTCATAGGCTTTGCCAAAACCTTTGACGAAAAGTCCTGAATTCGGCTTCAGACGAATCAAATGAAAATCAGCTAGCAGACGTAATGTTTGCATCAGTTCCCCTACACAATCATCAAACAGAGACATTATCTTCTGCCAGTCTTCAGAATCCCGCTCAAGCACTTCAACATCACAATCAAATGTCACACGCTTTCTGGCGAAAATATTTTCAGCCTGCCCTTCTGGTTCAACGAGCATGATTCCGGCTCTTCCATCATTAATCAAATTACTGGTATGTCCAGCTAGTGCACTAATATAAATATAAAACTGATTATTTTGATCCACCACAAAAGGTGCATAACTACTTTCCGGACGTCCACCTTCACCAATTGTGGAAAGATGCAGACTGTGAAATTTTGCCAAAAATTTCAGATATTCGTCTTTTGTGTAAGCAAGTGGTGCTGATGTATGATCCATTTTTTGATTACTAGCAAAGTGATGTTCAAAAATTTAAAATAACACAAAAATAATAATTGTTAAATTCATTTTTTTTACATCCCTTAGATACCTAATATTGAAGAACTTTATTGCTCTATGATTTTGTATATACTATAAAATTTTACTTTTTTTATAAAATAATTTAAATTAATTATCAGATAGTTAAGGGTAACTGATTCATCTTTTTGGAATTCTTTTTTATTGATTTTACACTTCGATTTGCATTAGATTGGTTAGAACAGTCTGGTACAGAAGTCTTTCCATGGACAGGAAATATTCTCCGTCAATCGCGATCAATTTTTTAGGGTATTTTGTAAGAGAGAATAACAGCAAATGGATTTGAAATAAAAAAAATGGAGCTGAATCAAAATCAATCTTTGGAATTTAAAGAGTGCGTACGACGCACTTTGCCTCCCCAAGCATGCCAGTCATGGCTGAATTCTCTTCAGCTGCTAAAAATTACTCCTTCAAAAGTAGTAATATGTGGAATTCCGCACAAAATATATCGCTACGAAATCAAGACCAATCACGAACACCTCCTGAAAAAAATCCTTGATGAACTTTATCCTGAAAAAGCTCCTTTTTCAGAAAAAAAGTTTGAATACAAAATAGGGTGCAGTACCAGCCGCAAGAAAACAGTTCAGACTGAATTTGATCTGAACCAAGAACAGTTTGTAACCAAAATTGACGATCCAGAGTTAAAAAAAACCAAGCCTGTCCGGCAGACAGAATCTGCTGTTGAAAGCTCCTGCTATAATTTGTTGGATTCCTACATTCCAGGGAAACGAAATCTTTTGGCCTTTCGAGCATCTAGAGCAATCGTTGACATGCCTGGAGTTGCCTTTAATCCTTTCGTTATTTACGGAGAGTCTGGAGCAGGAAAGACACATTTGCTGGATGGTATCAACAATGAACTGCAGCAGAGCACCCCTAATAAAAAAACTGTTCAGGTTTCTGCAGAAGATTTTTTAAATGATTTTATCAATCATCTCAGATCAAGCAAAATGAAAGAATTTCGTGATCGTTACCGAAAGGTCGATGCTTTTTTGATGGATGATTTGCAGGCTCTGCTGCCGTCATCCAAGTGTCAAGTTGAATTGCTCCACACAATAAATGCCTTGCGTAAGAAAAAGTCTCAGATTGTAATCACCAGCCAGGAACCTCCAACACAAATATCCAAACTCAGTTCTGGGCTTCGAGGACGGCTAGAATCCGGACTGACGGTTGACATCGGAATTCCTGATGATAAAACTCGGATTGCAATTCTTGAAAGCAAAGCAAAAGAGAGTGGAATTCCATTGAACGATGAATTGGCGAAATTTATCGTGCAGCATATCAAAGGAGGAATCGGACGCATGGAAGGAGTGCTGTTGCGTCTGGGTGTTCATGCTTCATTGCTAAATGAGGAGTTGACAGTAGACTTGGCGCGATGCGCCCTAAAAGACTGGCTCGAAGATTCTGCTCAAACGTCAAAATCTCTTGAACATGCACTAGGAAAATTTACTAACGAAACTGAAAAGAATATCCTGCAGCGGATCTGCGTTATGTTTCAAATTTCTGAGGAAGGGCTTCATTCATATCGTCGTGACAGAAAACATACTAAAGCAAGACAGGCGGCAGTTTATCTGCTGAAACAACTTACCTCCCTCTCCCTGAGTGAAATCGGAACAATTGTGGGACGCAACCACTCTACTGTCCATGCCACCTTGAAAAAAGTCAGGGAAAGGATGTCAAAAGATGATTTCTTTCAGAAACAAATGCAAACTTTCCTGCAAGAGTTTGAGGAAAAATCATTTCCATATCATTCCCTTGAACAAAATCGCAGTTACCGTTTTTAAATCCTATGGCAAATAATTGAGAGACTGCCACAAAGTCCTATCAGCATGACTTTTCATTTCAAAGAAAGAAGAAATCTTCAATAATTCGGTCCTTAAGATCTTTCTTGCTTCACCCTCAAAAAAATATATTCTGACTTTTTGCGATATCATCATTCAGCAAAAGCATTTTTCACCTCTTACCCAGTCATTGCCTTTCCCAGAAAATTCAGCTAGATTGATCTGTGGTCACTAAGTCCCTTAAAAACAAAGTTTGAGTCTGATTTGGTTCATGTGTATTAGCTCATACCTGCTTCTTTTCAGATTGCTTGTTTTATTAACAATAGCCATCTCCGGATGTACCAGCTTGAAGGAAAAGATTTACGTCAGCCATCCGGATAGTCTGCACAGACAAGTGGAAATGGTCTGTTTAAACACTGACGCCTCCCATTTCATTGTCAGAGACCTTCGCGTCTGGTTGAAGCAGAATGAAGGCAAAGAGATTGAATTAAAACATTACAACTCTCTGCTTCCTGATGGTTATTATTTCTGCACCCGGCAGGAACGGAAGTCCTCGATCCTAGATTGAAATAGTACAATGACTGATTCTGCTCCACCTAAAATACTGATTCGCACACCAAACTGGCTGGGTGATCTGGTGATGGCAACCGGATTTTTCCGAGCAGTTCTTGAAATCTATCCGGAGTCACAGGTTGATTTAATTGTAAAATCAGGATTTGAAAATTTACCTCTTCCACACCGGGGAAAAGTTATTATTTTTGATTCAAAACACAACTCAGCCGGTACATTCGGAAAAACTTTGCGCTTTGAAAATTATGCTAATTTTTATATTTTGCCTCCAAGTTTTTCATCTGCATGGATGGCCTTTCAAAGCAGGATCCCGCAACGCATCGGCTATGCAGGAGAGTATAGAAGTTTGCTGCTGACTGTCGCAAAAAAACATGAGGAAACACCGCGTTCACAACACTTACTCAAAGAATACCTGAACCTGCTGGCTCCGGATCTTTCTGTTGCAAAATATCCTCCGAGTCTTGAAACAACAGAGGAATGGATTGAAACACACATCAATTCTTTTCAAAAATCACTTCCTGATTCATTTATTGTTTTTACTCCTGGGGCTATTTATGGTCCGGCAAAGCAATGGCCGCTGGGACATTTCCGTGCATTGGCCTCACTGCTGCACAATGTTTTTGGAGATCCAATTGTCATTTTAGGTACTGAGGCGGATGCAGGGTTTGGAGCAGAAATTTCCCAAGGGCTCGACTGGGTCCAAAATTATTGCGGACAAACTTCACTTCCGGAATTACTGGCAATTTTAGCAAAAGCCAAATTGCTGATTGGAAATGATTCAGGTAGCATGCACCTGATGGGTGCCTTGCAGCGTCCGCAAGTTGCAATTTTCGGTTCAACCTCACCCGCCTGGACTGCTCCCATCAATCCGCGTTCCTCTGTCCAGTACAGGAATTTATTCTGCTCACCATGTTTTTCAAAAACCTGCCGTTACGGTCACTATGACTGCCTGACGCAAATTCAACCTAAGATGATCCTTGATGAGTCGCAAAAACTCCTCACTCCGGGAAATTAGACTGAAGTAAAAAATGTTGTTCCAGAATAATTATTTCAATATAGCTGAAACCGTTGGTATTACTTTAGATATAAAAAAACGGATAACGAAATAGTACCAAAAGTGCCACAAATAAGGATAATCAAGAACAGGTTTTGTTACTAGTTTTGGTAGTGATATTCTAGCCATGCAGGAAAGCATCAGGCCGGCAGTCAATGTCAAGAAAGCTGTAAAGGAGAAGAGGGTTAGTTTTTGCATTGTATTATTTATATGCTAAATGACTATTGCTAGAACCATTTCAGAGGGATTGGTAAGTGGCCAGTAATGTAAACTAACTATGAAGGAAAAACCTGTATAAAAAAATGGAACAATAATGTTTATAGCGTTGATAATGTTTCAAACAATAGTGATTTCGATAGCAGGATATGTGCATTTTGCCCTTGGAGGACCATGTCCAGAAAAATATCATGGTTCTCTAAAGTGCTATTATTATACTTACAGAACCACAGATGATCCAAGCAACCGACAAATTAAAAGAGTATATCTGAAGAAACCTTGGGTAACTTTCGATGATGTCACTGATAAAGAAAACAATGGGTAAAAAAGAATTTTCGCTCAAACGAAACTCCAGACAAGCCATTCATCAATTCACAATAGCATCCTCTCGTGTTCCTTGTATTATTAACAAGAAAAATTCTCGAGTTTTTAAACCTAATTTTTAGGAGTGCTGTAGAGGATTGTCTGACTGTGAAGAATTAGTGGGGGTCACACACAGGAGATGATAGGGTTACTTTAACTGGGATTGGTTACTGTTTCTTTCCATTCACCCATTTTGCAATGATGTTTCCGTTTTTGTCGTATCCTTTGATATTCCATGGTTTATCAACCTTAAATTCCCCTACATATTTTCTTCCATCAGGAAAAATGAATGTTCCTTGACCATTCCAAGTTCCATCCTTCCATTTCCCTTCATATTTTCTTCCATCAGACCAATTTAGGGTTCCTTGACCATGTATTTGACTATCCTTCCATTGACCTACATATATTCCCCCATCATTAAAAGTATATATTCCTTGACCGTTTAGTCTTCCATTCTTTAATTGTCCTTCATACTTGTCTCCATCAGGATAAGCAATAATACCTTGACCATTTGGTAGACCATTTTGAATTTCTCCAGAATACTTAGGATTCTTTTTCTCATACCCAATAACTTGCCATCGCCATTTCCCTTCTACTTTACGTTCAAATAAAACTCCAAACCATCCCCATTTACCATCCACGAGTCTACGGAACATAGCCCCTTTAACAGAGTTCTTGACAACAAATTTGGATTCCATATCATTCTCAATCCACTTTGGAACGTCCAGAATTTTAACTGGGCAGGCATACATCGTTTGTTGTTTGCTCACTGTTTTCCCATCTGGTTTCAATGCTGATATGTCATAAACGTTTTCACGCACCTTTTCGTAAAGATGGAGTGTTCGCTTTGGTTCTTCATACTCGACTTCCGCTTTTCGGATCAGGACTGCCTCCGTTAGGCAGGATTGTACATTGTCTACAAAAGTGCAAGGTTCCAATGTGTGTCCATTTACATCCACCTCTTGATCGAAAAACTTTAAGCGAAGGTGAGATCCAGTGTGGAGATCAGGGTAATTCACCCATATGATTGTTTTGCACAGCTCAAGAACCCGAACTCCTACAAAGCTATGGTCAAAGCCGTTTTGTGTGAGTGTCCACACCCCAACCACTTCCTCGTAAGGTATAAGGTCAACAGGGTCCGGACGGCTAACCAACGGGGAAACGAATATTAGGATTAGTGCAAGGGAGATGTTTAGTATATTTTTCACAGGTTCACCATTTGGTTGCTTTAGGAGAACTCAATATAACTTCTATTTGTTTGTTTTACAAGAATTGGGGGCAGGTCGTTGAGTGTGTCTGACTTTTCCAGATTGATTATTCATTCAGGACTAAGGATAATTGCTATGAGTTATTATTGATCTTCCTGCAAAAGTCAGAAATGTGTCAATCTGACAAAGTAAAAAAACAAGCTCCCGAATTCTCTGGATTTTGCCCGCAGGCCGGAAAAGCCAAATTATCTCTTTTTATATCTGACAACCATTTTTTTCAGACTGACATAGGCCAATGGATTGGGTACAAGCCCTTGTGTTGGGCATCGTTCAAGGATTAACCGAATTTTTGCCAATCAGCAGCACTGCTCATTTACGAGTTGTTCCAGAATTACTCGGCTGGAACGATCCGGGTGCCGAGTTTTCTGCTGTTATTCAGTTGGGGACATTAGGCGCAGTGATGCTCTATTTCTGGCAGGATGTGTTGCAGCTTTCTAGAGCAGCTCTGGAAAGTATTTGGAAGCGGGAACCATTGGGCACTCCGAAATCCAGAATGGCATGGGGCATTGCTGCCGGAACAGTACCAATCGTTGTTCTGGGTTTGAGTTTCAAAGATTTCATCAAAATGGAGGCACGGGAACTTTGGGTGATTGGCATCGCATTGATCGTGCTTGCAGTTTTTCTTTATCTTGCAGAAAGACGTTCTCCGCGTAACCGTCAAATCGGCCAATTGAGTTTATTACAAATTCAATGGATTGGCCTAACTCAAGCTTTGGCCCTGATTCCTGGCTGCTCACGATCCGGTTCCACCATAATGGGTGGATTAATGGTTGGCTTAAACCGTGAAGCAGCCGCCCGTTTTTCTTTTTTACTTAGTTTACCAGTAATTTTCGGCAGCGGGCTTTACGAATTGAAAGAGCTGATGGAAATTGGCATCAGCACTGACGGCTATTTCAACTTAATTGTGGGAATTCTAGCTTCATTTGTTGTTGGCTACCTTTCGATTGAATTATTGCTCCGCTTTCTCCGGAGACACGGCACTTTTGTTTTTGTTATTTACCGGATAGTGCTAGGCACAGGTATCCTATTATTTTTGGTTTAAAAGATTATCCATTTTTCCATCCCTAACAGGGGTATCTCATTAGTCGAGTTAAACGTAACTGTAACTCGATAAGCTAAATATTCATTTGAAATAACCGGCTTACAATACACTAGCTCAGCCTACGTTAAAATCAGAATTTAACACGTTCGCAATATTATTTCATCAATCACATGTTTCGATTTCAGCAGATTTATCTTTTCAGCTTCATTTACTTTTTGTACGCAGGAGTCATCTGTCTCACAGTGACAACAATTGCATTGGCCGCTCCGGATCATATTGAGAAATCCGTTTTTCGCATCACAAATTATCAGCAAAGTCCAGACTGGAAATCTCCATGGAAAATGAAACCCACGAGCAGGGGTCAGGGAAGTGGATTTTTGATTCATGGCGGCTGGATTTTAACCAATGCGCATGTAGTCAGTGATTCAAGAATGCTTCTGGTAAATAAAATTTCAAGCCCGAAACCATTTTTAGCAGACGTGGCAGCCATTGCTCACGATTCAGATTTGGCTTTGCTGAAAGTACGTGATCCAGAGTTTTATAAGGATTTGAGACCTCTGGAGTTTGGAGGTATTCCGGAATTACGCAGCAGAGTACGTGCCTATGGTTACCCGATAGGAGGACATGAATTGTCACGCACCGAAGGTGTGGTGTCACGCATTGAATTTGGAACATATGTCCATCCTGGTATTGACTCTCATCTTCTCGTGCAAACAGATTCGGCTATCAACCCCGGTAATAGCGGGGGCCCTGTCACCCAGTCCGGTCAAGTTATAGGAGTTGCTTTCCAATCCAATTTACGTCTGAACGATGTGGGATATTTTATTCCAGTTCCGTTGATCAACCGTTTTCTTGCAGATATTAAAGACGGACATTATGCAGGAGTTCCTGAAATTGGAGTTGAAACCAGTTCTCTCGTCAATAAATACTATCGCCAATATTTGAGACTTCCGGAAAACACCGGAGGGATTCTTGTAGAACGGATTGTACCGCAATCTTCTGCAGATGGTATAATTTTTACCGGAGATGTGCTAACAAAAATAGAGAATTTGCAAATTGACGCGGCAGGAATGGTGCGTTACGGCGAACAGCAAGTTACATTTTACATAGAAGCAGAAAACCGGCAAATCGGCGATTCCCTTACATTGCAGGTTTGGCGTAAAGGTAAATTTCAAAATTTGACTCTCATCCTCAAAGCTCCGCCGTTTGGCGCAGAAATGCGGAACAGCTACGATAAAATTCCGGAATACCTTATTTTTGGCGGACTTGTTTTCATTGCCTTGAACCGCAACTACATCCATTCCCCGGGGAATGTGACTCCACCGCTGGCTTATGAGCACTGGTACCGTGAGGTTGAACGCCCGCATACGCGGCGTGAACAGACTGTTATCATCGCACGAGTTCTACCAACTCCAGTCAATAGTGGCTACGCCAACTTGCACAACTTTGTTGTCGACAGTTTAAATGGTAAACCGGTCAGATCGCTGGCGCATTTGGACAAAATGCTTAAAAAAATGCCTCCGGAAATGCGTCAGGTGGTCTTTGCAAGCGAATGGCAAAATATGCCTTTGGTACTGGATTACAAAAAAAGCGTTGAACAGCAGAAATCAGTTCTTGAACGCTACGGCATTTTAGCCAACCACAATACTTCTCCAAAGAAAAACAGGAATTTACAATGAGAAAAAAACATCTTCTGTTTTCTTTTATGGGTTGCTCCCTGTTTGGTACTATTTTTCTTTTTACGTGTGCATTGCAGGCAAAATCTCCTGAAATTAAACCGTGGTTTCATCAGGCAGTTCTCCTGAAAACATATCAGCAGTCATACGACTGGCGCATTCCCTGGGAAAAAAGAGATATTCGTACACAAACCGGAATGGCTATAGTTGTCCGTTTACCCCAATCATCAAAAAGTAAGGTTTCTGAATCTGTAGACAGCCAAACCTTATACTTGCTGACAACAGCAGAAATGGTAGCTGACGCAACTTTGATTGAGGCAACGCGTAAAGGCATTCGCAAACCATTTCAAGCTAAGCTTGTAGTCATGGACTATGCAGCAAATCTGGCCCTGCTTCAAATCGAAAAAGCAAAATTTTGGGGGAACCTTAGCCCTGTAGAGTGGGCTCCTGTAAAATCCAGAACTAATTCTGATGCTAATAATATTTATACTCTGAAAATAAAATCTCAGGATGAGTGGGATATGGAGTCCGGAATAATCGACCGAATGGCTGTTGGGCACCGTGAAGTGAGCGATGCATGGTTTCCACTGTTGAAACTGCGTGGTGTTTCTCAAAGCGGCCAGGGCTATCCGCTTCTCCAGGATAATGAAACTGTAGGTATGATATTGGAAGCAGGAGGAGGTGAAGCAAAAGCAATGCAGGCTGAAATGCTGCTAGAGTTTTTGCGGCACGCCAGTAATGAGCCATATCGAAGTTTGGCACATCGTGGATTTATCTGGCAGAGACTTCCGCAAGGCAGCACTGCCGATTATTTTCAAATTCCTTCGGGAAAACCGGGAATTTGGGTCAGCCGGGTTCTGCCTTACGGAACAGGTTCTGATGTTTTAATTCACGGTGATTATTTAACTAAAATTGGTAAATGGACACTTTCACATGATGGAAAAGTTAAACATCCAGAATGGGGACTTTCATTGTTTGACTTGCTTTTTTTGGATCAGTTGAAAGTCGGTGATTCAGTGGTATTAGAGGTGATCCGTGCTGGGAAACCAATTGTTTTAAAGACAAAAGTTTCAGCCTATGAAGAAGATGGCAGAACAGTTCCTTTGAAAAGGGTCGGGCATTCCCCGCGTTACGTGATTCAGGGCGGATTTTTGTTCCAGGAATTGACATTAAATTACCTAAGAATGTGGGGTGCAAACTGGAGAACTCGCGCTCCAATACGGCTGCGCTTGTTTTTAGAGCAGAATAAAACTGTAATGATTGATGGAAAAAATAAAACCTCCGATAGCTATTCCGCAACAAAAGATTCAACTGAACTGCCTCCCCGGATTGTTTTAGTGACACAGGTTATTCCAGATCCGCTGAACATTGGTTACCAGGAACTTTCAAATGCTATCGTTCTGCAAGTCAATGGCCGATATATAAACCGTTTAAAAGATGTTCCGGATGCATTTTTATATCCGCAGGATGACTTTCACCGCATTGATTTTCTGCCAGGTGCAGAACGTCTGAGTGTCGTATTGCCTGTAGCAGAACTTGAAAAATCCAACCGACGAATCAAAAACAATTTTCGTATTCCAAAGCTTCAAGCGCTCTAATCGTAAAACTCAAAATCAATGATTTTCAAATTAAAAATTTCCTTTAATAAAAGTTAAAACCGTGAAAATTCTCTCTAGAGATCATGCTAAGCTAAATTCCTACCTCAAAGCTGCAAGTGAGTGGATTGGAAAAGAGTCTCTGCGCTGCATTCCGGATGGAGAACCAAAGGAGTATCTTTATGATTTAATGCGTAATTATCCGCAACGTGGAGGAAAACGCTTTCGTCCTGCACTAGTTTTACTCAGCTGTGAATTATTTGGAGGTGATCCGGAAGATGCGCTGACTTCTGCTGTTGCCCTTGAATTGTTTCACAATTTTGCGCTGATACACGACGACATTGAGGATGAGTCTTTACTCCGGCGCGGAGAACCGACTTTACATCTGCAGCACGGAATTGCTTTGGCACTCAATTCAGGAGATGCTTTGCTGGGGCAAGTACATGAAATCCTGCTGGAAAATCATTCAAGACTGGGAAGCAGTCTGGCTTTACGAATCCATCAATATTTGAACAGGGTAATGCAGGCCACTTTTGAAGGACAGGCGCTCGACATTGGCTGGGTCGCAAACCGCTCTTTTCCAAACCGTACTGAATATCGTGAAATGATTAGCCGTAAAACAGGATTGTATTCCGGCCGGGGTCCTTGCCAATGTGGAGCCTTGATTGCAGGAGCTTCTGAAAATGAGCTGGAAACGGTCGGTAGTTTTGGTGAAGCTATCGGCATAGGCTTTCAGGTGCGTGATGATTTATTGAACCTTACAGAAGAAAGTGAAACGGAGGCTCCAAGCGCAGGTGCGGGAGGTTACGGTAAAGAACGCGGAGGTGATATTGCTGAAGGAAAGCGTACTTTGATTACAATTGAATTGCTGGAAAGGCTTTCTGAAAAAGATGCAGAAAGAGTGCGCAGCATTTTGTTAGAGACTCGAGAACAGATACCAGAGTCTGATATTGACTGGTGCATTGTTCAAGCTGAAAGTACTGGAGCCTTGAATGCTGCAGCGAATTATTGTCATGAGCAGGCGAAACTTGCGTCTGCTGCACTGGAAAAACTACCAAACCAGCACGTCAGTTCCCTGCTTGGAGAACTAGTGGACTATTTGACAGTAGACCGAAAAGCTTAATTAATACTAAAAAAAGAATCGACAAAGTTCTGTAAAGCTGATAGAAGTGGGTGTTAGCTTTTAATCAATTATTTAGCAACAAGCTGAAATCGAAGCAAATCGGATGGCTCATACTGAAGAAAAGTTAGTAAATTTGCTTGCCGCACCGATCAAAAATGAAGGTTATGAACTGGTAGATCTTGAATATAACAGACATGGGTCTCAGCAGATTATTCAGCTATTTATTGACAATCCTAATGGAATTGGAATTGACGATTGTGTGGCCGTAAATCAGGTTGTACAGGAAGTAATGGATAGTGAGGATCCAATATCTGAGGCCTATACTATAGAAGTGTCTTCTCCTGGGATATTCCGTAAACTCAAAACAGCTGAGCATTATAAAACTTTCACTGGTCAACGAATCAATGTTCGGCTACAGCAAAAAATTCAGGGCGTCAAAAATGCTGTAGGGAAATTAGAGGAGTGTACTGAAAAAGGAATTCGCTTGAAACTGGAAACAGGTGGATCAGAATTAGTAATTCCATTTTCGCTTATTACTAAAGCTAATCTCGAACCTAAATTGAAATATTGACTGTTCTAATAAATTTCGAACGAAACACGACGAAAAAAAGGTGAATTTTGAAAGAAAACTTATTTGAAATCATTAAGGACTTCTCCAAAGAGAAAGGTTTGGATCACGAGGTGGTGATAAAACTGGTAGAAGAGTCGCTTATTCAGGCTGCACAACGCAAATTGCCTTATCGGGAAATTGAGGGGCAAATCGATGAAAACACCGGAAAAATAAACTTATTCCATTTTAAGGAGGTTGTTGAACTGGTTGAAGATCCCCACAATGAAATTTCTGTCGAAGATGTCGCCGAAATTGATCCTGATGCAGGACTCGGAGATGAGGTTGAATATGAGATTTCCGATCGAGAATTTCAGAGGATTGCTCACTCAACACGCCCCATTATTTTTGGCAGCTTGAAGGAAGCAGAGCGCCAAATGGTCGTTTCTACTTTTACAGATAAAATAGGAGAAGTTTTAACTGGCACTGTTTTGCGAGTCGAGCCCAACGGGCGTGTTGCTATCAGTTTTCAAAATAAAGTAGAAGCCTATTTGTTTCGGAGAGAACAAATTTATGGTGAAAATTTTACTTTTGGGGACCATGTCAGAGTGTTATTATTGGATGTCAATGACAATCCGCATAAAGATTCTCAACTTACAATTTCAAGGACACATCCGGGGCTGCTGATTAAGTTGTTCGAGATGGAGGTTCCAGAAATATTTGACGGAATAGTCAAAATTATCAATGCTTCAAGAGAACCGGGACGCAGAGCGAAAATTTCTGTATATTCAACAGATGATGAAGTCGATCCGGTTGGTTCGTGTGTAGGAATGCGCGGCAGCCGTGTGCAGACCATTGTCAATGATTTAAATGGTGAAAAAATTGATATTGTTCGCTGGAGTGAAAACATTGACGAATATGCCTGCAATGCACTGGCGCCCGCAGAAATTGACAGTCTTGAAATTGACGAGGAAACTCAACAAATTGATGTTGTCGTTGCACCAAGTCAACTTTCACTGGCGATTGGGCACAAAGGACAAAATGTGCGTCTGGCTTCAAAATTAATCGGATACAAAATCAACATTGTTGCTACTGACGAATATGAACTAACCATTGATGAACAGCTGGAGAAAGAATTTGCAAAATCAAAAGATAATGGTATTGAAAGTAAGGAAGATTCCGAGGAAGTGACTGATGGAAATACTGACGAAGAAAGTCGAACTGATACTGCTGCTGCAGAGAATCAAGAGGAAAATCAAGATTCGTTCATGGAGACTTCGGATGATGCTGCGGTTGCAGAAAATACAGAGGCTGAAGAAGAGTCGGAAATAGCTCAAGAAACAGTGGCTGAAAAAGCTAAACCAAAAGCTAAACCAAAAGCTAAA
>Ga0209019_1000916_pt1 | contig 14903 bp, 9 predicted proteins | sample METZYME_3_300m_FD_187549 | JGI IMG/M metagenome (GOLD analysis project Ga0209019, IMG submission 187549) | Marine microbial communities from oxygen minimum zone in mesopelagic equatorial Pacific - METZYME_3_300m (SPAdes) (version 2) | ecosystem: Environmental > Aquatic > Marine > Oceanic | place... | reverse complement strand
GGCAAAGAGGTTCAAACTTGGCAAGCTTCTTTGATTTCAATGATTGGCGAGATTTTAGAAGACGAACAGATCAAAATCACTTTAAAAGACAAGTTTGGCAATCAGAAGTATGCAACACTGGATGTTTCTGGAAGAACCAAAGAGCTGACTGCACCAAATGCGTTAATGCCTGCTTTGGGATTCGAGCCTTTTTTCCCAACAATTAAACCTATTATAGAAAGTGTCATTCCAGGTGGGCCAGCTGATAGAGCGGGTCTTTTACCAGAAGATATAATTCAAAAAATAAATGAGGTTGACATCAAAAACTGGAGCCAGTTTGTTGAAATTATAGTTGCTAAACCCAATCAAAATATTGAGGTGGAGATAAGGAGACTAGATCAAACATACCGTAAAACTGTGTTGCTTGATACCAATGCTGATAATGAAGACCAGGGTTTTATAGGACTTAGAGCACGTTTTGATCAAGATCAAGTACAACAGTACCAAGCTATACAAAAATACCGTTTTCCTAAAAGCTTAACTATGGCAATAAATGAAACAAATCAAATGGTTGTTTTAACTCTAAATATGTTTGGCAAGATGATTCGTGGACAGATTTCAGGGAAAAATCTCAGTGGACCTGTCGGCATAGCTAAAGATGCGGGAGCGGTAGCAAAAAGGGGTTTTATTGCAACTTTGTCTTTCATGGCGATTATCAGTATTAGCTTGGGAATCCTCAATCTGTTTCCTTTACCAATTCTTGATGGAGGACAGATCGTATTTGTTCTAGTAGAAAAACTGATTGGTAGACCTTTACCAGAAAAAGTACAAATTGTTTTTCAACAATTTGGGATAGGTGCATTATTATTCTTAATGGTATTTGCGTTGTACAATGATTTGATCAGAATATTTGGTTGGTAACATTTTAGCCACATTATGAAATTCAGATTAATAATAATTGCATTCGCTGTTCTTTGTATTTTTTCAGTACAAGCTGAAGAACCTTTTGTCGTGAAAGACATAAGAATTGAAGGCTTACAAAAAATTTCTGAAGGCGCTTTATTGAATTATCTGCCAATAAACATTGGAGACACTCTCGATGAGATTAAAATCAAGGAATCCATAAGAGCGGTTTATACCAGTGGTTTTTTTAAGAACATAGAGTTTAGAAAAGACCCCTCTGAAGATATTCTTATTATTTCGGTACTGGAGAGGCCATCCATAGGCAATATCAGCATTGATGGAAATAAGGATATTAAGACCGAAGATTTAGAAGAATCATTAAATAAAATAGGCTTTAGAATTGGTCGAACATACGACCCTTCGGTTTTGGATGAAATTGAAAGATCACTGATAGATCAATATTTTAGTTTCGGTAAATACAGTGTTCAAATTGAAACCAATGTAGAAGATTTACCTGGGAATACGGTCAGAATATCCATTGATGTTAAAGAAGGTGATCGTGCTCAAATTAGACAAATAAACATTGTTGGCAACAATGTTTTCAATGATGAAGATCTTTTAGATCAGTTGACGTTACAGATGCCAGATTGGTTGTCATTTATCCGACAAGATGATCGATATTCAAGGGAAGATTTACAAGGAGATTTGGAAACCATTGAGTCTTTTTACTTGGATAGAGGTTATGCTAATTTTTCAATCAACTCTGCTCAAGTAGCTATTTCACCAGACAGAACTGGAATATTTGTTACCGTCAATATTTCTGAGGGCGATGTGTATAAATTATCAGACGTAAAGTTGACTGGTGAATTTGTTGTACCCAAAGAAGAAATACAGAGACTGGTTTTGGCTCAACCAGGCCAAATATTCTCCCAAGGACTACTAACGCAAGCGACAGAGTTAATCAAGTATAGACTCGGGGAAGATGGCTATTCATTTGCAGAAGTACAGGCCATTCCAGAACTTGATGATGAAAACAAGAAAGTAAAGGTAGTTTTTTATATCCAACCTAAAAACAGAGTCTATGTTCGGCGAGTGAGCTTTTCTGATACAACTTCTATCAATGACGACGTTTTAAGACGTGAGCTAAGGCAAATGGAAGGGGGCTATATGTCAAAGAGCAGGTTGGAACGATCAAAAATCAGATTGCAAAGACTTCCTTTTATCGAAGAAGTAGAATTTGACACAATTCCAGTTGCTGGGACCACAGACCTAGTTGATGCTGAGTTTACAATCAAAGAGGGCTTGCCAGGCCAATTTGGTGGAGGAGTAGGTTATTCTGGATACCAAAAACTGATTCTAAATGGCAACTTTGTGCATACCAATTTTTTTGGTACAGGCAATAGAATTGCACTGGATCTGAACTCAAGTCGGTACAGAGATCTTTACAGCTTTTCACATACAGATGCTTATACCGGACTTGATGAAATTGCGAGAACGACAAGATTTTCCTATTCATCCTTTAATCAGTTCACTGCATCTTCTTCAGATTTTTCTACCAAAACTTTTTCTCTTGGCTTGGAATACTCTTATCCCTTAAGCGAATATCAACGGGTAATTATTGGTTCTAACTTGATGAGCTCTGAAATGCTAGCAGGTGATTATAGCGCTGCTCAAGCCCTGCAATGGGTTAACAGCAATGGAGACAGCAGTTGTTTTGAAGGCGGTTTTACATTTTGTAAAACAAAATTCAAAGTTGCAGAAGCCTTAATCGGTTGGGTTTATGATTCGAGAAATCGCTTCCTCTTTGCTGATCAAGGAATGACGCAGAGACTGATGGCAAGTGTGGCGATTCCTGGAAGTGAGGTTGAATATTACGGTTTTAACTACAGTTACAAACAGTATTTCAATATTCCATTTCCATTTGTAAATTACTTAACATTGATGGCAAAAGCAGACATTGCTTATAATGGATCTTATGGTGATTCGGTTGGTGTCCCTCCTTACAAAAACTTTTTTGGAGGAGGTCCGGATACAGTTAGGGGCTTTAAAGAACATCGTTTGGGGCCAAGAGATAACTTCGGCAACCCGTATGGAGGCAATCTTCTTCTCACAGCTCAATTTGAGGTCATTTTACCTCTACCAGAGGATTGGGCATCAAGGGCGAGGTTTAGTTTGTTTTTTGATGTTGGCAATGTATTTTCGACAGGTGAGTTGGATTTCTTTGACAGAGCTGGCAATCCTGTCGACTACGATTTTGATGCAGGCAATCTCAAACAATCAGTCGGATTGGCTGCGCAATGGTTAGCTCCACTCGGACTTTTTCGATTCAGTTATGCTCTACCTTTAAATAATGATCCAGTAACTGGCGTACTTTGGGGTGACGAAACAGAACGATTCCAATTTACAATTGGAGGAGCTTTTTAGACAATGGTCTTAATTATGATAAAGGGACAGTTATGAAAAAACTAAATTTTGCTTTGACAATAATCTGCACGCTTTTTATTACTCAATCCATTTTCGCTCAGGAATCACTAGAAGCAAGGATCGGGGTGGTCGACATGAATAAACTTGTTCAGGAATCCCCCCAATACCAAGATATGACCTCAGCGATAGAGGAACAATTCGCGGGTAGCGTAAGAGACATCACGTCCAAGGAGTCAGCTTTGAATGCAAGTAAAGATCAACTGAATCAAGACAATCTTGCGCTCAGCCAAGACGAACGACAGAATACCATGTTAAAGATTAACGCTGATCAGAGAGAGTTGGAGTATTTGGCTAAAAGCTACCAAGAAGATCGTAATAATAGAACTCAAATTGAAGCAAATAAAATCTTTGTTGAAATCATCAATTCGATTCAGAAGTTTGGCAGAGACAATGGTTATGATTTGATTATCAATGAAGGAAGAATCAGCCAGAATACCATTTTAAATGGCGGAACTTTATACAAAGGGGCTTCGGTTGATATCACGAATGACATAGCCAAAATATTGGAAAAGAAGTTTCAAGAAGATAAAGCCGGAGGCTAAGTAAAAGCTAGCCAATAAATATGTTGGGGAATTAGAATTTTGTCTAATACTGCCTTTACTCTTGAACACTTGGCTTCAAAATACGCTTGCAAAATCCAAGGTGATCCGTCCACTGTTGTAACCAATGTGGCAACACTGTCAAATGCATCCAGTGATTCGTTAACATTCTTTGCCAATACTAAGTATAAATCTGAGTTGCAAGAAACCAATGCTGCAGCAGTTGTACTCAAGGAAAATGATCTGAAGTTTTGCCCTACTGCTTCGTTGGTGACAAGTGATCCATATTTATTGTTTGCAAAAATCGCGAGTGACTTTGATATAAGCAAGCAATTTCAACCAGGAATTCATCCTTCTGCTGTGATTGACCCAGCTTGCAATATACCATCAACCTGTGGAATCGGTGCAGGGGCGGTTCTGGCTATGAATGTTGAGTTAGGAGAACATGTTTTTATTGGAGCGAACTCTGTAATTGAGAAAGACTCCAAAATAGGTGATTCCTGTTGGATCAGTTCAGGAGTCATTGTCCATGAGGGTACTGAAATAGGTTTGAGGGTTATTATTCATCCGGGCGTGGTAATTGGGGCTGACGGTTTTGGTTTTTCAGAAACAAAAGACTCAGCATGGGTTAAGATCCCTCAAATGGGTCGGGTGGTTATTGGTGATGATGTTGAGGTGGGTGCAAATACAACCATAGACCGGGGAACACTTTCTGATACGGTCGTAGGCAATGGTGTCAAACTTGATAATCTCATTCAAATAGGCCACAACGTGATCATTGGGGAGCACACTGCAATTGTTGCACAAACAGGGATATCCGGCAGCACTGAAATTGGGAAACGTTGTAAAATAGGTGGTCAGGTCGGTATGGTTGGGCATCTAAAAATTACCGATGACACAACCATTACTGCAAGAACCACTGTCACCAAAGATATAAAAGATTCTGGTATGTATTCTGGCAATCTTTTTTCACATCAAAAAGCTTCAGAGTGGCAAAAGAATGCTGCAAGCTTTAGGAAGCTAAATAAACTTCAAAAACTGGTGTCGCTAATCAATAAAAAAGTAGGCGAAGACAATGATTCATGAAACTGCGATTGTTTCTGAAAATGCTGATATTGCTGAAGGTGTGAGCATTGGACCTTATTCAATTATTGGTCCAGATGTTTCCATTGGTAGTGAAACAATTATTGAATCCCATGTGGTGATTACTGGTAGGACAACCATAGGTAAGCAAAACCACTTCTACCCATTCTCAACTATAGGTGAGAGTCCCCAGGATATGAAATACAAGGGTGAGGATACTGAGCTGGAAATAGGCGATCGCAATACGATTAGAGAATCCTGCACCATAAATAAGGGCACTGTCCAAGATACAAGTGTAACTCGATTAGGAAATGACAACTGGATCATGGCATACGTTCATATAGCCCATGACTGTCAAATTGGAAACAATACTGTATTTGCTAATAACACTACTCTAGGTGGCCATATCGAAGTAGGGGATTATGCAATTTTTGGTGGTTTTTCTGGGGCACATCAGTTTTGCAAAATCGGCAGTCACAGTTTTTTAGGAATTTACGCTGGGGTAGCTAAGGATCTTCCTCCTTATGTCATTGTGACCGGCCAACCTGCGGTGCCTAGGGGGATTAACATTGAAGGCTTGAAAAGGAGAGGTTTTACCACTGAACAGATCCGAAATATAAAGAACGCTTACAAACTGTTGTACAACTCTGATCTCCGTTTGGAAGAGGCGCAGGAGAAAATCTCAGCTCTTGATGAAGTTTCAAATGAATTACAAGTCATGCTTGAATTTATACAAGCGTCTACTAGAGGTATCATCCGCTGACTTCTTATCAATCAAAGAATCGTGACTAAGTTCGTTATCGTTGCTGGGGAATCATCTGGAGATTTGTTAGGCTCCAAAATAATTGCGTCTATACAAGACCAATGTCCCGATGCGACGTTCGAGGGAATAGCTGGCCCAAAGATGATTCAAGCTGGATGCAAACAGTGGTTTAATTCTTCTGAATTATCCGTTATGGGTATATTTGGTGTGCTGAAACATTTGCCTAGAATATTAAAAGTTAGAAAGCTGCTGACACAAAAAATCCTCAAAAACCCCCCAGATGCCTTTATTGGTATTGATGCCCCTGATTTCAATTTGAAGCTTGAAAAAAAATTAAAGCACAAAGGCATTAAAACAATCCATGTGGTTTCTCCCAGTTTTTGGGCTTGGAGAAAAAAAAGAGTTAAGGTCCTTAGCCAATCTACAGACTTATTGTTGTGCCTTTTTCCGTTCGAAGAAGGTATTTTAAAAGAACACAATGTAAATGCTGTTTTTATTGGCCACCCATTGGCTGATTCAATACAACAAAAAATTGACTTTCAGACTGCAAAAAATAATCTAGAACTAAAAGCTAAAATTGTAGTTGCACTGATGCCTGGTAGTCGAAGTTCAGAAATTAACCGTCATGCAAAACTATTCTTTGAAGCTGCTAAATTGCTAACCAATAAAATTGAGGACATTGAATTTGTTATACCAGTTGTGGATTCTAAAATAGGAGAGCAACTAAAAAAAATACTTGAGCTGTATTTAACTGATCTCAAGGTGACAATTACTGATAGTACACATTCAGCATTATCAGTCTCTGATCTAGTCATCACCAAGTCAGGAACTTCAACACTTGAAGCAGCTTTACATAAAAAACCCATGGTTGTTGTTTATAAAATGTCATCATTAAGTTATTGGTTTCTAAAGACATTTAATATTATTCATACGGAATACATAGCATTGCCAAATATTCTTTTAGGTAAAAAACTAGTTCCTGAATTGATTCAGGAAAATGCTTCTTCTAAAGCAATTTTTGCAGAAAGTTTGTTCTGGCTTTCCAATCATCAGAAAGTCATAGAATTGGAACAGCAATTTCATTTTCTTCACTCGCAACTACAACAAAATGCTTCTTTTTTGGCAGCAACTACAATTGTAAAAATGCTTCAACAAAAAAAGTAGAATTATTTTCTTGTCTATATATGGAACTAATTGCAGGCGTTGATGAAGCAGGAAGAGGGTGTCTTGCAGGACCCGTAGTTGCAGCAGCTGTTGTATTCTTTAACAATCAAACCATAGAGGGCTTACGTGACTCAAAACGCTTGTCAGCCAAAAAAAGAGAACAATTATTCCAAATTATAAAATATGAATCACAAGAGTATTCAATTGGTCTTGCCAATCACCTAGAAGTGGATCAATATAATATTCTTAAGGCAACGATGTTGGCAATGCAGAGGGCAATTGACAAGTTGCACCAAAATGACATACAGGTCTTAATAGATGGGCCGTACTGTCCGGTGATACGCTCAAATATGAGTCTTAGATTGGAACCTAAAATTGGCGGTGATAATCTTTATCCCTCTGTTGCAGCAGCATCCGTATTGGCAAAAGTGACCAGAGATCAATTTATGGAACAAATGCATATAAAATACCCTCAATATAAATTTGATAAAAACAAAGGTTATCCGACCAAGGAGCATTTATCTGCTATTAAAAAATTTGGTCCAACTCCTATTCATAGAATGACGTTTAAACCTGAAATTTATAACAATTGATATGGCTAAGAAGGAGCCCATATTTGTTCACTTAGATGTCAATTCAGAATATTCAATAGGCCAGAGTGTTATTCGGATTGAAGATTTACTGAATAAATCTCTTCAATACCAGATGCCAGCACTGGGAATTGCTGACAATAATAATTTATTTGCTGCATTTAAGTTCTATAAAAGAGCAATTGAAATTGGTGTAAAACCAATTATTGGTGCAACCGTCTCAATTCGCCCTGGTGTATCAGAAAGAATTTCAAAACTAATACTGCTTTGTAAAAATACAACTGGGTATAAGAATTTATCAAACTTAATTACCCGATCGTATCTGGAGGGCTATCAAAAGGATAAGGCTTTGGTAGATATTGAGTGGTTGGATGATCAAAGCTCCTCAGGCCTTATTGCAATCTCAGGTGGTTACAACGGTTTTATTCAAAATCTATTGTTATCCGAAAAAGCTGGTACAGCAACTAATCAGGTAGAAAGACTACAATTGATTTTTGCCGAAGATTTATTTCTCCAAATTCAAAAATTAGGAGGAAATAGAGATGTAGAATTACTGGAAAAAACAATTGAAATTGCTTCATTAGCGGAGCTTCCTCTGTTGGCAGCTAACAACCCAAGATTCCTCAATCAGGATGATTATTTATCTTTGGATGCAAGAGTGTGTATTGATCGCAGCGATATAATCGATAACACAAATCGAGTTAGGGATTATACGACTGAACAATATTTCAAAACTGAAAAAGAAATGGCTGATTTGTTTTCAGATGTACCTGAGGCAGTCAAAAATACAGTCAACCTTGCCAAAAAATGCAATTTTCAGTTTTCTACCGATCAGGCATTACTCCCCGCTTATATTGTTCCAAAAGGACAAACAATAAAGGATTTTCTAAATAAAGAAGCAAAAAAGGGTTTAGAAAAAGTTTCACTTTCAATCAAGGGAGAAAAAGCAGCTTATACTCAGAGACTAGACAGTGAACTCAAGATTATTAACTCTACAGGATTTTCTGGTTATTTTTTAATTGTAGCTGATTTTATTAAGTGGTCTAGATTAGAAAACATACCTGTTGGTCCAGGAAGAGGTTCAGGACCAGGCTCCTTAGTCGCTTTTTGTCTAGGCATTACTGATATTGATCCCATGAAATATGATTTGCTTTTTGAACGATTTCTGAATCCAGAGCGGGTTTCAATGGGACAACTGCCAGACTTCGACATTGACTTTTGTGTTAACGGCAGGGACCGTGTTATTGATTATGTATCCAATCGATACGGATCTGAAATGGTCTCCCAAATCATAACCTATGGAACAATGTCTGCAAAAGCGGTTGTCAGAGATGTTGGCAGAATACTGGGTTACCCCTATGGGATGGTTGATCAAGTAGCAAAATTAATACCTTTCGATATTGGAATCACTATTAAATCTGCTCTAAAGAAAGAACCCGAACTCAGTGAGAGGTATGAAAAAGAACAAGATGTACAGGCACTTATTGCCCTAGCACTCAAGTTGGAGGGTTTAATAAGGAATGCCGGTAAACATGCTGGAGGTGTTGTTATAGCACCTTCAAATCTGTCAGATTTTATGCCCCTTTATGCAGTTGAAGGTGAAGCTGGCACTGTCACCCAATTTGACAAAGATGATGTTGAGTCTATCGGGCTTATTAAATTTGATTTTTTAGGACTTAAAACACTTACCGTAATTCAGAATGCAGTGGAGTTAATCAATAAAAAATTAATTGCAAGTGGAGAGAAGGGCATTGATATTCGAACTATACCCACAAATGATTCTGAAACGTATAAATTATTATCTTCAGCCAATACTGTTGGCATTTTCCAGTTGGAATCGACAGGTATGAGAGAATTAATTAAGCGAATGCAGCCCTCTGAATTTGATGACCTTATAGCGTTGGTTGCCCTTTTCCGGCCGGGTCCTCTTCAATCAGGCATGGCCGATCTTTTTATTGAAAGGAAAGCTGCCGGTCAATCACAGCTTGTTAATACGTTCCACCCAATGTTGGAGCAAGTTCTAAGAACGACCTATGGAGTGATTGTTTATCAAGAGCAGGTTATGCAAATTGCACAAAAGTTAGCCAATTATTCACAAGGCAGTGCTGACATGCTTCGGAAAGCAATGGGTAAAAAAATACCTGAAGAGATGAGCAGACAAAGAGATATTTTTATTCAAGGTGCGGTTGAAAACAATGTCAAGGAGTCCACTGCTAGAAGAATATATGACCTGATAGAAAAGTTTGCAGGGTATGGTTTTAATAAATCTCACTCTGTTTCGTACGCTTTAATTGCTTACCAAACAGCTTGGTTGAAAACGCATTATCTTGCTGAATTTATCGCTGCTTCAATGACAGCAGACATTGATAATACTGACAAATTAATCCGGTTAAAAGAGGACTGTATTGATTTTAAATTAGATATTTTGGCCCCTTGTATTAATCATTCCAGCTATGACTTTGTTGTCGAAAACTCCAGAACACTAAGATACGGTTTGGGGGCAATAAAAGGTATAGGCAAAGACGCAGCTGAAGCAATTACAAACGAAAGATTAAACAATGGTAGTTACATCAATTTTTTTGACTTTTGTTCACGACTCGCTGAGCAAAAATTGTCAAAACGTACGATAGAAGCATTGGTTAACAGCGGCGCTTTAGATTGCTTGGATGAAACCAGATCAACATTGAACAATTCGATTGAAATTGGTCTGAATTATTCGAACAAAAAAGCCATGGACAGGGAATCCGGACAAAATAGTTTATTTTTCTCAGATACTGATCAATTACAGACACTGCCTCAGCTCAGGAGAAAAAAGGAATGGAAATTAAATGTTTTACTACAAAATGAATTTCAGAGCCTGGGTTTTTATTTTAGTGGCCATCCATTTGACCCGTATCGGAAAGATTGTACCTATATAACAAAGTCACCACTAGACCAGTTAAAGACTACTTTGGAAGCAAGTAATGGATCGTTTAGATCCAACCAGCAAAAAATGATGGGACTTGCTGGTCTAGTTACTGGTTTGAAACGGAGAGGGCAAAATCTCATATTTAAACTCGATGATGGCACTGCATCAATCGATGTAATTGTTTTTGGAGAGCGTAAAGACAATTTTAGGGATTTGCTTGTTGAAAATGCTGTTCTCCATCTCAAAGGCAATCTTAGATTTGATACCTATGCTGACAAATGGCAGTTTGTTGCAGAAGGAATCAGTGGACTAGATCAATTAATAGAAAAGAAGGCCAACACTCTTTTAATTAAGTGCGACACAAAATTTGATCCTGATAAGCTAAAAGCAATACTGCAAACCCACATTCCCGGGTCCTGTAAAGTTAATGTTCACTACAAGACAGATATAGATGTCTATAGATTACAGTTGAGTGAGGAATGGAATGTCAATGCAACAAAGGAACTTCGCGATCAACTGACAGTTGAATTTGGTTCAGGGAATTTTCAGTTTCTAACCGATAACTAAATCTCAACTTTGCTTTAAGTCTTTTTTTATCGATTCTATTGTAGAATAGGTTTAACGTTGTAATTAAACAGTGTGTACCATGGATTTTTTAGATTTTGAGCAGCCGATTATAGAATTAGAAAAGCGAATTGAAGAGCTTAAATTGACTGCTGCTAATTCAGAATCTTCTGTTGATCTAAATAACGAAATCAATAATTTAAGCGGAAAGTATGAAATCTTAACCAAGGAAATATTTTCTAATTTGTCTGAATGGCAGATAGCTCAACTGGCAAGACACCCAGGAAGACCAAAAGCCCTAGATGTGATCCAATCTATAGTCCCTGATTTTAAGGAATTGCATGGCGATAGAATGTATGCAGATGATACAGCTATTGTCTCTGGATTAGGAACAATAGAGAATTTATCACTTTTATTTATCGCTCAAGAAAAAGGACAAGATACGAAATCAAGAATTTTTAGAAATTATGGAATGCCGAAGCCAGAGGGTTACAGAAAAGCACAGAGGTTGATGAAACTTGCTGAAAAATTTTCAATGCCCATTGTTACCATCATTGATACTCCGGGTGCTTATCCAGGTATCGGAGCAGAGGAGCGGGGGCAGAGCGGAGCAATTGCCAGCAATCTCTTCACGTTGGCTGCACTCAAAACGCCTATTATCAATCTAGTAATAGGTGAAGGTGGATCGGGAGGTGCGCTAGCAATTGGAATGGGTGATTCACTTTTAATGCTGCAATACAGTATCTATTCAGTCATATCACCCGAAGCTTGTTCTTCAATTCTTTGGAGAAACCCGGACGAGGTTGAAGCTGCGGCAGATGCTATGGGTATTTCAGCTAAAAGGCTATCAAAGTTTGGTATTATTGATCGAATTATTGCAGAGCCTTTGGGAGGATTTCACAAGCATCCAGAATTAATGTATAAGGACATTGCTAAGGTCATAGTCGATGAAGTCCGGTCTTTAAAAAATCTAGCATTGGATGATCTCATGGATCGTCGTCGGAAAAGATTTAGAGCGATTGGTGAATTTCAGGAGATCTAGCTGATGCTTGAAGCCGAAAGCCAGAATATTGAAGAGATTTTAAAGCAACAGATTCAAGCACACAACATCAAAAAAATTTGTGTTTCATTAAGTGGTGGAGTCGATTCTATTGTATTACTTTACGCATTAAATCAACGTTTAGGAAAGGGTTGTTCCATCAGAGCAATTCATATTAATCATAATTTAGTTAAGGAGTCTCAAAGTTGGACAGACTTCTGTAAAAAAACATGTGATCAAATTCAAGTTCAAATAGATATACATTCTGTCAAGGTCAACACCACGGAGGGATTTGGAATAGAAGCTGCAGCTCGAAAAGCTAGGTATCAGAAATTACGAAGATCAATCCAAGAAGGAGAGTGGTTAATGACCGCACACCATCAAGACGATCAATTAGAAACAATTCTATTGCGAATGGCAAGAGGCACTGGTGTTGAAGGTCTACAGGGAATTCAAAAACAATTTAATTTTGGAAAAGGAAACATTTTACGACCCCTTTTGGATGTCTCCAAAAGTGAAATACTCGGATATGCTAAGGAAAAACAATTGGATTGGGTGGTGGATACAAGCAATCAGGAAACCTATTTTGATCGAAATTTTTTGCGGATGAAAGTGATCCCGACACTTAAGGAGAGATGGCCTGCTTTTTCAAGTTCTGTTTCAAGGTTATCAGATATTTCTACCCAAACATCGACTTTGTTGAAGGAACTGGCAGAACAAGATTTAGGTTTCAACTATCCTGTTAAGAATTTAGATATTGAAATATTTAAGAATAAGTCAATTGGAAGAGTCATTAACATCATCCGTTTTTTAATCTTGAAAAATGAAATGTCAGTTCCTTCAATGAAAGTTTTAAACTCTGGAGTCAACACTCTTTTGAATCCAAAATCTGTTAACCCGTCAATGGTTTGGGATAAGTATTGTATTAAACGATATCTTGATAAGCTCTATTTTCTAGAACAGACAGAATTACAACCAAACCAGAGCAATCAATTGATGAATTGGTCAATTGATAAGCCTTTAATATTGGATGAAAATGGCAGTACGTTGGCAGCAACTATGGCCAAAGGTCAAGGTTTATCACTTAAAAAATGCAATAAAAATCTTGATGTTCAGTTTCGCAGGGGAGGTGAATCAATAAGGCCTGTGGGACATAAAATAACTAAAAAGCTTAAAAAACTTTTCCAAGAGGATCATATATTTCCTTGGGCTAGAGATAAAATTCCTCTGCTTTACAAAAAAAATGAATTGATTGGTGTCGGCGACCTTTGGTTTAACCAGAATTACATAGCATCTGCAGAAGAGGATGGCTTTCTAGTAAATTGGAGCAGAAACATCAGCATAAAACACAATTGATGATTGTCCAATTAGATAATATCTGTTAACTTGAAATACCGGGATATTGGTATTGGGATTCCCCAATAAAAATAATAAAATCCCAAAAGAATAATAACTGATTGGAACAAAAAGAAACCCGGATATGTCACACTTTATTTTTGTCACTGGGGGTGTAGTCTCAGCACTCGGTAAGGGAGTTACGTCTGCATCACTTGGCGCAATCCTTGAAGCAAGAGGATTAAAAGTTGGAATGATGAAATTGGATCCCTATTTGAATGTGGATCCTGGAACTATGAGCCCATATCAACATGGAGAGGTTTTTGTAACCGAAGATGGTACCGAAACCGATCTAGATTTAGGTCATTACGAAAGGTTTGTTAACGCCACAACCAGTAAAAACAGCAACTTTACAGCTGGTAAGGTCTACGAGAATGTGATTATTAAAGAGAGAAAGGGCGATTATTTGGGCGCCACAGTGCAAGTGATTCCTCACGTTACCGATGAGATAAAGGCAAACATCAAAAATGGCTCAAAAGGTTTTGATGTCACTATAGTTGAGATTGGGGGAACAATCGGTGATATTGAATCATTGCCTTTTTTAGAGGCAATTCGTCAAATGGGGTTGGAGAAAAATGGTTACGAGGTTGCATATGTTCATCTCACTCTGGTTCCCTTTATAAAAACTGCAGCCGAAATTAAAACAAAACCAACGCAGCATTCTGTCAAGGAATTGAGGTCAATTGGTATTCAGCCTGACGCATTGGTCTGTCGTTCAGAGTTACCGCTTCCGAAGGCACAACGCAAAAAAATAGCGTTGTTTACCAATGTAACTGAAGCGGCAGTGATTTCTGCACACGATGCCCAAGATATTTATGAAATTCCCTTAATTCTAAGAGAACAGGGTTTGGACGATATTATTGTTAAAAAACTCAATCTGAATGTGTCTAAGCCAAATCTGCGTGACTGGGAAAGTGTTTTGCAAGCAAAAGACAACAGTAATGGAAAAGTTCGGATTGCAATGGTTGGTAAGTATGTAGATTTTAGGGATTCTTACATCTCTTTGAGTGAGGCTCTGCGACATGCTGGATTTAAGACATATACTGACATTCAAATTGAATATGTTGAATCCGAAGAAATCCAAAGACAAGGAGCAAAAGCACTATTGGAATCTATGGATGCCATTTTAATACCGGGTGGATTTGGGGATCGAGGTATAGAAGGGATGATTGATTCGATTGAATTTGCCAGAAAAAACAACAAACCGTATTTGGGTATATGCCTTGGTTTGCAAGCCGCTGTTATTGAGTATGCAAGAAACAAATTACATTTAACCGACGCTAATAGCACAGAATTTAACCCCGGCACCAGGGCCCCTGTAATTGCATTGATAAAGGAGTGGAAGAATACTGATGGATCCGTTGAAAATAGGAGCGAAAGTTCTGATTTAGGCGGCAGCATGAGGCTTGGTGCACAGGAATGCATACTATCAGATCAATCTATGGCAAAAAATATTTATCAAAAAAATTCAATTTTTGAAAGGCACAGACAT
>Ga0209019_1000911_pt1 | contig 14923 bp, 14 predicted proteins | sample METZYME_3_300m_FD_187549 | JGI IMG/M metagenome (GOLD analysis project Ga0209019, IMG submission 187549) | Marine microbial communities from oxygen minimum zone in mesopelagic equatorial Pacific - METZYME_3_300m (SPAdes) (version 2) | ecosystem: Environmental > Aquatic > Marine > Oceanic... | reverse complement strand
CAAAACCCGTCCTCTACCTCCACGGATGGGCCATTAGACAGTGAACCCGGTGCGAGCTTAAGGATTGTCTCGATCCCTGTAATCAGCGTCGCTATCGTCTGGAGTAACGATTCAGCTGAATCGTCAGCACTGACACCGATGACTTGGGTGCGTTGCGTGTAAAGACGGCACCCGGCCACAAGACCAGCCTGGGTTCCACCGGACGAACTGGCGTGGATGATTACGTCTGGAGGCGTCACCTGACCAACCAATTCGCCCACTGCACGAACATATCCCAGTGCCCCTAGTGGAGTTGAGGCGCCGACGGGAATCACATAGGGACGCCGTCCCGCCGAGACCAAGCGTGCCGCTGCCGATGCCATCGTGGGTGACCGGTCTTCACGAGACTTAACGTAGTGAACCTCAGCACCCAACAGCTTGTCGAGTAATGCATTTGCCGTTGGCTTATCCGGCGGCACACCGTTCGCCACGAGCAGACAATGTAGGCCATGACGAGCCGCGACCGCCGCTGTCACCCGTGCGTGGTTCGATTGCACACCACCGGCAGTGATGAGTGTATCGGCACCCTCATTCAGCGCCTGTGCACACACCAACTCAAGTTTTCTGACCTTGTTACCACCGAAAGCAAATCCGATGGAATCGTCGCGTTTGACGATGAGCCGGGGCCCACCGCCCAGCGCGGCACGTAGGCCGTTCAATTCCTCCACTGGAGTCGGATAATGCCCTAGCGCAATCGCCGGTACGGTGCTCAGTATAGAAATCGGGTCGGTGCTCATCGGTTGAACAGCAGGGTCTCCCAATAATGCTCAGCGAGCGTTTCGAGACCGCAAGGATACCCGATCGCCACTGCCGCTACGACTGCGCGGCTGTGGAAAACCATAAGAATCTTAAACATCGTGTTTGCCAAGACCTGGCACTATGTGCCACTCTGAGCGAATGGGTGAGCGCCTCGATTCCATTCCGTTCTCGGGCATTATGCGGATTCGCGACATGATGTTCGGTATCGAAAACCCCTATCGTCTCGATCAAGGTGACGTCAGCTTTGACGCTCCGGACGCTGTTAAAGCTGGAATGAGTCAAGCCATCGCTGAGAATCGTACGCATTATGTTCAGACAGTTGGCATTCCCCGCCTCCGTGAACTCATTGTTGACAAGCTTCAAAGCCAAAATAAGATTCCGATTGAGTCGGTTGACGACGTCATGGTCACCAACGGTGGTATCCATGGTCTCTACGTGATTTTCCACGGTTTACTGGAACCGGGCGACGAGGTGCTCTGTGCCGACCCAATGTGGCCATCGACACGCAGTACCATCCAATCGGCTCAAGGTGTACCCGTCGACTGCCCGTTATATGAATCGGGTCGCTGGCGGCCAGACCTAGACGAGTTGGAGTCGAAGGTCACACAAAAGACGCGGGCAATCCTGCTGAATTCACCCCAGAACCCAACTGGCGGCGTCCTCACCCAAGCCGATATCGAACGGATCGCGGCGATCGCACAAGAGCGCGATCTGTGGGTAATCTCCGACGAGGCATATGAAGACATCGTCTTCGACGGCGAACATCATGTGAGCATAGCGTCCCTGCCGGGCATGTACGACCGAACGATCTCTGTTTACACGTTTAGTAAATCGTACGCGATGACCGGCCTCCGTCTGGGTTATTTCGCGATAAAGGATCCAGTCATTGCCGACCGTATTAAGAAAGTTCTTTACTATACGTGTAGCAACACTGGCACAGTTGTGCAATGGGGTGGCGTCGGCGGTTTAGAGAGCGCAAAAAATCAAGTGGAAGCTTATCGGGTCGAGTTGCAGGCACGGCGCGACCTGTTCTACGAGGGCATCCGCGAATTAGGCTCCGGGGTGCTCAGCGGCGAACCTCCCAAGGGGGCGTTCTATGCGTTCCTCCGGATCGATCCGGCTTGGCGCCCACCGGGCAGCACGGGAACCCCGGAATCACTCTCGTGGACATTGGTCGAGTACCTGATTAAGGAAGGTCGTATCGGTTGTGTGCCTGGCGCCGATTTCGGCACGCACGGTGAAGGGTATATCAGGCTGGCCTTTGGGAAGAACCGCGACGAATTGACGGGCGCACTCGCCTCAATGAAAGCTCTGCTTAACGTGTGAGCCTGAACCCAGCCTCAACGCAGGTGGCGCCCACCATCTACCCGAATTGTCTCACCCGTTACGAAATCACTTTCGATAAGCCAAAGAACAGTTTTTACGATCTCCTCATCGCCGCCCCATCGGCTTAGTGGCGTCGCACGGATGACCTCCTCTTGGACTGCCTTTCCCAGCTGAGCCGGTGCACGGATGGGTCCAGGGGCGATTGAGTTAACAAGAATTTGGTCGGGTGCCAATTCGAACGCTAACGCTTCGGCCAGTGCGACTGAGCCAGCTTTAGCGACGTAATACGGCAAATAGCCCGTGTAGGTTGGTCGGCCACTTTTGGCTGTCCAATCCGAGAACATAACGATACGCCCACCTCCAGCAGCGCGCATATGCGGTACAGCTGCACGCGCACAGAGAAAGGCTGCACGGAGATCCACCGCGAGTGATCGATCCCAGTCCTCAACAGTCAGCTGGTCAAACGGTGTTTGAGTGTAGACCGAGGCCATGTGTACCAGTATGTCGAGTCGACCCAGAGCCTCAGTAGTGGCCTGCACAATTTCACCGCATGCAGAGGCTTGCGACAGATCCGCCGGTGCGATGAAGGCTTGCTGGCCATGCGCGCGAATCGCTTCTGCGGCCTGTTCAGCCTCGTGACGAGAGCGGTTGAATGAAAGCGCTACGTCCGCTCCACGTGCCGCCAACGCCTGGGCGACTACTGCACCAATTCTCTTGCCGCCGGTCACTAAAGCTGATCGACCCGTTAATTGCATGGTGGAAGATCCGCCTAAAGATACGAGAGTGTTGAGGGCGCGCTACACCTTAATCCCGACGTGATCGCCCTTGGGCGGACTTCGCCGACTTGCCAGCGTAACCGTCGAACGACAACACGCTAGGTCCGGTCAGCATTAAGCAAAACAAAGCAACGAGTAAGATGAGCGAATACTCGAAGCCGTGTCCGACACCCGGTTCGAGAGACCAATTCAGGAAGAAGCCATATGGCCAGTGCACTTTCCAAATCGCTACAGCCATAATGACCGCCAGGAGCGCGCTCATTAGGCGCGTGAAGGCGCCAATAAAAAGCGCTATGCCACCACCCAGTTCAACAATACCTACCGTAACGGCAAGTAAGGGCGCTGGTTGCAAACCTACTAACGCGAATAAAGCAACGGTGTCCTCCGGACTAGTGCCGCCCCACATCGGCCCAAACAACTTCGGCACTCCGTGTGCAACAAAGACCACTCCAACAGTTAACCGGAGTAGGGTCACGCCCCACGCTTGCATCATGGACTCTCCCGTCGATCAGAGAAACTCGGCCCCTAGACAACCGCTGAAACACCGCTCGTTTCGCTGCCGTAGAGCGGTTATGCCAATTGTGTCATTGTTTGCATGCTCTTCTATTGAGAATTTCTGAGACATTTGAGCGGTTGTTCCTAGAAACTCCATCCAGTTTTCCTAATTGGATTAGGCGTGCGACGATCATTGCGCTGTGCGATAACCAATCCGTCCATCCGCTTAAGCAGCCCACGGAGCTTAGCCGGAAGCTCGGTACCTTTAAAGGTCCTTTGCCGGATGCAGGCAACCCGATAAGACCCTTCGCAAACCAGCTTGCGTGAGTCGACTTTCCGTGCCTCGAACCGGTATGAAATCCGACGCATAGTGATCGATTCAATAGCAATCCCAATTTCGAGCATCTCTTCAGCGCGTGCCGGTGCGCGAAACTTGCATGAAACATCGACACGAGGCATGAGAATGCCAAAATCTTTCATGAGTTCCATACGGGTTCTGCCAAGCGCTCGAAACAGCTCGTCCTCCGCTTCCTCGAAAAACCGAAGAAAGTTGCCAAACCACACCACTCCAGCGGCATCGGTATCGGCCCAATGAACCCGAATATTGACCCTAAAAAAGCTATTAGCCACTTTTCAACCGCCTCATGCGAGGAACCAGTTCTTACGATGCCGGAACCAGTGCGATGGCACGTACTGGACTGCCGGAACCGTGCTCAATCTTGAGCGGGGTCGCGATGATCACAGCACCAGTGGCTGGGAGTTGATCAACGTTGGCGAGTTGGGTCAGTCCGTACTTGCCAGCCCCATGCATCGTAAAGTGATTCGGAAATGGTGGATCAGCAATCGCACCCACCGCCGCGTCTGTACCGACGGCTTCTGTGCCAACTCCGAGGATGTTGCGCTGGGTCGTGAGGAACGTCGCCGATTCGAGTCCGAAGCCAGGGTAGTGCGCCATACCGGAGTCATCCGCGTTGAAGAACAGCTCGCCATCACTGGCACGCGCACCCCATCCGGTTTTGAGAATCACCCATGCGCCCTCTGGGATTCGGCCGTTCTCGGCTTCCCAACTTTCGATCGTCTCTTGGGTCGCCACGAAGTCAGCATTATCCGAGACTGCAGCAGTAACGTCGATCACAACAGCTGGACCGATAAATTCGTCGGCATTAAGCACGTCCACACAGGGTAGATCACGCCCAGAAATCCAGTGGCACGGCGCATCGAAATGGGTGCCAACATGCTCCCCGATTTCCATCCAGTTCCAATACCAGCCTGGTCCATCGGCATCGAAGTTAGAGATCAGATGCGGCGTAAACCCAGGCGTATTCGCAAGCGGTGGTGGAAGCTGGATAATGGGAGTTTCCGCATTAAGAGGTTGCGTAAGGTCGACGACTTGCACTAACCCCGAAGCAAGGCCGGCGACTAGGCCGGTAAGCGGCTCTGGCTTCGGTGTTGACTCGGGCTCCTGGGCCGGGCTACAAGCCGCAAGCGTCGCGGCTAAAAGGACCGCTGTCACAAGGCGACATACTGTGTACATTTGAATACTCCTTTCAGTAGAAAACACGCGGATCATACTCGATAGAGCAAAGACTTAGACTTACGACTCTCAGTCGGTCAGGCCGAGGACCAAATTGCCAACAACGTTTCCCCAGGTCTTAGGCCCGGTTTGAGGACACCAGGTTCGAGAATTCTGTATCCTTACGGACATGTTCGGTCTCCCCTGGTCAAGTCTCATCGTTCTCATTGCTATCCCCCTAGCCATCATCGTCTGGCAGTATTACATCTGCTGGCAGATTAAGTCAGGGCGACGGGATTAGCATATGACTCCATCTGCGATCGGCCTACTCATTTTCGGGGCCTACCTTGTGGCTATCGTCGCGATCGGTATTGTGTCCGGTCGGCAACAGAAGAACGAGGCTGACCTGTGGGTTGCAGGACGCCGGTTCGGCACGACCATCATGACGCTCGGCATGATGGCAGCCATCATGCACGGTGGCTCCATACTGAGCGGGGTAGCTTTCGCCGGAGCATTCGGAGGTGTCGCAATCTTGCCCCTGATGAGCTTTGCCTTGGGCTTTCTTGTCATCCTCCTCTTCTTTGCTAGAAAGCTTCGCGAGATCGGCGCGTGCACGCTGCCCGACTACATGGGTGAACGGTTTGATAGCCATGCGCTCCGAGCGTTCAGCGCGTTTGTCATCGCAGCTTCCAGCATCGTATACCTCATCGCACAAATCCTTGGCATGGGGCTGATCCTCGAGGGCCTGCTCGGCTTCCGGCTGGAGTGGTCGATGGTGATCGGCACGGCACTGTTCATCTTCTATGTGGCTCTCGGCGGAATGCTGGCCATCATCTGGACAAACATCCTGCAGTTCATGTTCATGTGGGTCGGTCTCATCATCATGATGCCGGCTGTGTACAAGGCAGCAGGCGGTTTCACAACAGTAATGCAGAACGTCGAACAAGTTGCTCCCGGATGGACTTCGGTCACGGGGACGTCGTGGAGCTGGGGGTACCTGCTATCCTGGTGGCTCGTCTGGTTCGTCGCCTACTCCACGCGTTTGGAGCTGCTAACTAAAGTTTTCATAGCACGTGATTCAAAGGCCGCTCGTTACGCCCTGCCGACCACGTGCCTACTCGTCTGCATTTTCATACTCTACGGTAACCTTTACCTTGGCGGTGCAGCGCGAATCCTTGTTTGGGACCAGATCGCTGTTCCCGATCAAGCGTTTCCTGCACTCTCAGCGAGTGTCCTTGGCCCACTCGCATCGGCAGTCGCACTAACTGGCATCGCCAGCGCCGCCATGTCAACGACCGACTCGCTGCTACTACTCTCGGGGGCCGCTGTCGCACGCGACTTTCTGCGAAAATCGATTCACGAGCCACGCGGCATCGTCCGAGACGAAAGCTACTATCTGCGCGTGTCGCGGCTAACCATCGTCGTAATTGGCGCCGTCTCACTCGCTGCCGCGCTCAATACCCCAGTGCTAATTCTGGCTATTGTCTCGTATGCGGTTGCCATGGTCGGGGCCACTTTTTTCTTCCCACTGCTTTTCGGATTGACCTCCCCACGCACGACGCCTGCGGCCGCAGCCGCCTCAGCGATCGGCGGCTTAGCGATTACCACCGTGTGGACTGGTTTCACCCTCGCTGAGGTCCCTTGGGCCGTTACCGTTCACCCTATCGTCCCCGGGATGGCGCTGAGTCTCGCACTAATCGTCGGCCTAACACCGATCACGTCTCCGGCGCCTACGCGTGTGCTAGAGCGATTCTTCGCAACATCCCATGACAGTCAAAACTGAATCGAAGGTCTGAAAGGGGATGACAACTAGAGGTCTAGACCACAGTTTGGTAAAGGGAGTCACCCGGAGGTGTTCTCACCGGCCGCACGCACGTGGGCGACAGCTCGTGCCCAAATCGCATACAGCTTGTCTCGTTCATGGGCGACCATGGCTGGTTGGAACATTCGATCGCGACGTCTCACACCGCGCAGAGCCTCAGGGCTGTCCCAAAAGCCGACACCGAGGCCAGCCAGAAATGCCGCACCAGATGCGGTGGTTTCAAGCACCGTCGGCCTGTTCACCTGGACGCCTAATATATCCGCTTGAAATTGCATCAAGAAATTATTCGCTGCAGCACCACCATCGACCCGTAGCTCCTCAATCGTCACTCCTGAATCAGCCATAGCGTTGACAACATCGCGCGTCTGATATGCCAGGCTCTCTAGGGTGGCCCGTATGATGTGTTTGCGGTTCACGCCTCTGGTCAGACCAACAATCGCACCACGTGCGTTCATGTCCCAGTGAGGCGCGCCCAGCCCGGTGAAAGCGGGTACGACCGTGACACCATGGGTGTCAGTTAAACTGGTCGCAATCGACTCAGTGTCAGCCGCTGATTCGATTAAGCCAAGTTCGTCACGCAGCCATTGGATTGCTGCACCAGCTACAAAGATTGATCCTTCTAGGGCATACACCGCCTGCCCCATGGAGTCACAGCAAAGTGTGGTCAACAGCCCGTCACGAACCGGCGGCCGCTGCGACCCCATGTTCATAACCACGAAGCAGCCGGTCCCGTAAGTGTTCTTCGCCATCCCCGGCTCCCAACACCCTTGGCCATAGAGAGCCGCCTGCTGGTCGCCTGCAATGCCGGCGATCGGCACACCGTCAGGAATTCCATCGTGTTGGCAAGTCACGCCAAACACGCCGCTACTGGGCTTCACCGGTGGCAACATCGCTGCGGGAACATCCAGCATCTCAAGTAGGGTCGGGTCCCACTGCCGATCGTGGATATTGTAGAGAAGGGTCCGCGAGGCATTGGTCGGGTCGGTTGCCCAAGCACCACCGGTCAACTTCCACAATAACCACGTATCGATGGTGCCGAACAGTAATTCGCCATCGCGCGCCTTCGCACGTGCCTCTGGATATCGATCAAGGATCCACTTAACTTTCGTACCAGAAAAGTAAGCGTCAATAACCAGACCCGTCCGCTCACGCACAGTCTTGGAAGAGCCATCTTGAATTAGTTCTTCGCAGATCCCTGCAGTTTGACGGCTTTGCCACACGATTGCTGGATGAATTGGGTTGCCGGTTTGTCGCTCCCAGACGACCGTCGTCTCACGTTGATTTGTAATACCAATCCCCTTAAGCTCGTTCGGCTGTACGCTCGCCTCCGCCAAAGCTTCGGACATCACACGCCGACTAACACGCCATATCTCTTCAGGGTCGTGTTCGACCCAACCCGGCTCAGGATAGGACTGTGTGAACTCAGAGTAGGCACGACTCACGATGAAGCCGTCGTGAGAAAAGACGAGTGCTGTACTTCCGGTCGTGCCTTGATCAAGCGCGAGAATAGCGTCGGGCATGCGCGTCACTCCACTGCGGACCGTTGAATTGAAGGCCAGACCACCAGAAGGCAGGCAAAACGGGGTGGCTGGTCAGGAAATCTCTACTTCACCTGAGACCGTGATCGTTTTCCGGCCACCGAATTCCTCAACTTTGGGACCAACGAGTTTCTCACCGTTCTCGCCGTAGGCTTCGAGGACAGCTGAAGGTTGTGAAGCACCACTCGGTCGCATCTCAAAGCTTAACCGAATCAGTGCGTGACCCATTGGCCATTCGTTGACCGACATCTCGAATGTGAAAGCCCCATGATCAATTTCGATTTGTCCGGTCTCGTAGCCATCGTAATCACCGTTATCGAAACCGTCGTGCTTCACCTCATAGGAGATCAACGCACCGTTAGGCAAGGTGCCGCTGCCAATAACACTTAAGACAGAATTCTCAATCGTGGCCGAATCAATGACGAAGTCTGCACCACCCTTGGGAGTCTTCACCTTAGATTCTACTGTCGTCGAACCAAGCTCAGCGTCACCGACAGTGTCAAGTGATTCACTGCAACTAATAGGTAAAAAACAGATCAAAAATAAAGCGTATCGGAACATGTTGCACTCCATGACAGTGTGGCACCGGCTAACATCTCGTAACCCTCGCGTTAAACCAACCAGCACAATCTAGCACGGTGCTAAATGACGACTTGCGCTTGATTAGAGAAAACCCATGGGGTGACGTTTCGCACAAAGCCGGTTAGACTTAACTCTGGACTAGGCCATATTACGGCAATGAGCACTCCGGCCCAAGTTACTCTGTCAGTCAGCCCTCGCACTCGTATCGACGTCGTGGATGTTCGTGCGCGCGCAGCTTCGGCTCACGGTGACCTCCTCGAACATTTCCCACGCGCACTCTACTATTCGTTCCACACGACGGCGGGCTACCTTGACCAAGGCCTAGCAATGCGTTTAAACAGAAAACGCAACGGTGTTGCGCCATATCTCAATTTCTTCCAAGCCTTGTTCCCTGAAGGAGGCGGCTATCAACATGACGAGCTCCACCTCCGTGAGGAGTTGTCTGAAGCGCAGCGGCGGGTCGAGCCGCGCAACGCCGATTCACACCTAGCGTTTATTAGCGCCGGCCTTCGTAGTTGTGTCACGTATCGCCGGCGGCGTGGCGAGCCTGTCTATTTCATTGATCTTGATGGTATCAACAATGGGCAACCCAGGCAGCGTGTAACCAGCATTCTTGGCTATAACTCAGAAGAACCAGTTGCGACTGTGCGCGTGACAGTACCAATCTCCGGGCATCCGGTAGATTCGGTGAACCTGAAGGACCCTCGCCTCGGCCTATATGACCGATGTCGAGAACTTATCAACCAGTACGGCGTAGACAAAGGCCGCATCCACATCGCCTTGGCACCAGGTGAACACCAAGCTGGCCTCACCGTCAACGAATACGAAACCTTGCTAATGCAACACGACCTGGCGGAAGTGCTTCGAAATCCCCTGCGGTTCATGGCTGAAAAAAGTCGCCACCTCCTTGCTGATCCACGCGCCATCCCAAATAAAACGATCGGCTATGCCAAGTACGACATGGTTCGTGTGTTTAACGAACTCGTTGACGCCCTTGGGCTAAGCGAATCAGTGGTAGAAAAAATCCTTGCCCGTTTTATCGGCGCTCCTGCGCGGCGCTTCCTGCGCATGAAACGCTCGGTCTGTCTGCTAGTTTCTGATGGGGATCAGCCCGGTCTCGGCACACTCGCCGAGGGGCCGTTCCAGAGTCCGATCTTGGTGCAGTGGCAGCGAAGTGAACGCCGCGAGCGTGCAATCGACGTCTCACTCACTCGGTTCCGGTAGCTTCGACGACCCTTTCGTTAACTAACTGAGCGCCGGCATGGCTCGACGATGGATGATCTCCTGCACGGCGCGGTGCGCTTCGAGAATCGCGGCGTCCGTATGCGGACTCGCTGCAGCGTCGGCGTTGGCAATGGCAATTGAGCCAAACGGCTGACGAGCTTTGACACACGGTCGTTCATCGCTCGCCGTGAACACCCATTCCAGCGGATCGGTCAGACTGTTGTAAGTATAGGAGTAACCGTGTGGCCAACGGTTGACGCTAATAGCAATGATATCGCGTGCGGGGTCGAACCCACCGTCACCGAGCACGCGCCCGAGTTGGTCGCGGATCTTCCGTTCGTACGTCTCAAACGAGGTCGAGAGAAGGTCTTCACGGCCCAAGCGATACTGCACCTTCCGGGGCGGACCAGGGGTGACCGGGTAGCGTGTAAGACTAAGCACGATCGGTTCCTCTGGATTCTCCGCGTGTCGCAGGTCACCCAGGCTAACTGCCTCGTCAAGCCTCACTCGAGCGTGGTACATCGTCGGCGCGCTGACGCGGCTCACGCTTAGCTTCGCAAACGCCTTCCAGTTGCGTATCGCGACACTTGTGTAGACGAGTGGCGCCTTGACGCCGAACCGCAGGGCTTCCTTCTGAGTAGCCGGTAGTTCGGGAACCAGATACGGAATCATGCGGTTCCAGCAGGCCATTACCGCGTGACGACCCCGGACGTGATGGGTCCGACCGTCACGCACATAGCTCACTTCCACTGCATCGCTACCACTGGCCCCGGTGTGTCTCGCACGAACGACAGTGCTATCGAGCCGAATTCGTGCAGTCTGCCCCGAACGATCCAGTAGGCCATAGTCCACGTGAGCTGTGGCAACGTCTTCCTGGGTTGATCCCGGTACGGCATCTGGGAGCAACCATCGAACCATCAGGCGTGTGACCGTGGCGTTACCGTCGGGGAAATGGACGGATCCACCGCCCGGTCTCTGCCGTCCATGGTGTCCACCGGGGAGGTCGGCCAGCATACCGTCTGGTGTTGGTTCGAGACCTAAGCCACCAAACCCAGGCTGACCCATCTCCCAAGCAAATAGCGCAGGTAGTGTGTCAATCCCCGTGACGAAACTACCTGCACCTGTTCCTTGGTAGAACCACAGCACTTGCGGGTCAACCTTGGCGAGGTCTTGCAGAAAGTCGGCATAGCTCATCTTGGCTAGTCGTACCTTCTTTTCGGCCGAGGTCAGGCCAGAAAAATAGTCGCGCTGATCTGACCCATTCAATCTCAGTAGATCTTGCTGTGCGGCCGGAGAGAGTGGCGTCTTGGCAACAAACGCCTTCGTGAAACCACCACGGTCATTCTTCACAAGCCGGTCGATTCCCCACGTCTCACGATCAAAAAAGTAAGCAGAGCCGAGACCCATCCGCCTGTACATCTGTCGTGAATCTGCGTTGTCCGAGAGGAACCGACCGAGGTCAATACCGATGTCCTGGAGGAGCTGTTGTGATGGCTGATTGTAGCGTTCGGGTGATTCAATGTTCAGCGTTCCACCGTTAAGCGCCAGGGTTCGCCCCTCATGGTGAAATTCGTTTCGCTTCGCGTGGCCGCCAAAATCATCATGGTTGTCGAGAACTAGCACTCGCGAGTCGCGACCAACGTACTTGATAAAGAAATGCGCTACAGCGAGCCCGCTGATGCCGCCACCAACAATGACCAAGTCGTAGCGCTCTCCCGTGTCAATAGCATCCGAGAAATCCCAGCCCCGTTGATCACGGAGCTGATGGCCGATTTCGAACGAGCCAGCGTGACTTCCACGCATCCCGGTGCGTAAAGGTGGGTAATCTTCTGTGGACGGTGCGTCGGTGTTGATATCTTCGCCCAGCGCTTCGGTCCAGCGAGGGAGCACAAGGGACCCTCCCACCGGCACCGCAACACCCTGCACGAAATCACGGCGGGTAATCCGCCGACCCAAGCCGAGTTCACGGTCATTCATAACGATTAAAAAGATAACAGTGCGTTAATAATTAATATAGGCAGCGATGATCTGGCGAGAGGCGAGACGCTGTCAAGGAGAAGCTTCGTTTACTTGACATAGAATCGGATTTCCTAATATTCTCGATCTGCTTAGAGCTTTTTTCTGAGACACAATGCTTCCTTACGGCCGTGTTTTTCGTAGCCTCACTGTCATTTTGGTGGTTGCGGTGGTCGCCGTGGCCTCCATTGCTGGCCCCTTGCACCCGGGTCATGGGTCAGACCAAGATTGTGCGATTTGCCAACTGCGGCATCAGGCTGTCAATCTCCTGACTGCAACTCCCCTGCTTGGTCCAGTAGACTGGACTGAATCGCCCGTATTGGTTCACTCGACCGATACAATCACTTCCCATTACGGCCAGAACGATCCTGCTCGCGGTCCACCCGCCTAGTTTTTCCGCCACCTTAATCGTTTTCGTTGTTCGCTTAGAAGTCGGCCTCTCCTGTCATTTGACTTCCTGGCCGGCTGAAACATGAGTGCCGTCCGGTACAGAGATGACTTGAGTTTCGGGAAAGTAACACATGTGGAGTTGTTTTCAAATCGTCCGAAGCACACTACTCGTAAGCGGGGTCTTGGTGTGTCTTGCCTGGACGCCGGCATGGGCCCAGAGCACTGGCACGATCCGCGGCAGCGTTACACTGACCGAGAACGGCGATGCCATCGCCGGAGCATTGGTGTTGGTGATTGGACCCGGCCAGACGGTGTTGACCAACTCAGAGGGCATGTTCGTTGTTGAGGACGTGCCCGTTGGCACTTATGAAATCTTGGCACAACGCGAGCACCTCACTGCCAGTCGCCAAGCAATCACAATCCTTGCAGGGGAAACGACGACTGTTGAGTTTGAACTGGCACTTTCGCCCGTGCACGAGGAAGTGACCGTCACGGCCACGGTAGCGGATTCCGCCACAACCTATGAAGCGTTTAATGCCATCAGTACACTTGACGCGTTCGATCTCGTCACTGATGCCCAGGGGTCCCTTGGAGAGGCACTCGAAAACGAGCCGGGGGTTTGGAAACGAAGCTTCGGTCCGGGTTCAAGTCGCCCGATCATTCGCGGCTTTGATGGTGACCGGGTACTCATAATGGAAGACGGAGTCCGCACCGGTGACTTGGCCAGTCAATCCGCCGACCACGGTACGTCAGTTGACCCAAATGGGCTCGAACGCATCGAAATTGTGCGAGGACCGGCAACTCTACTTTATGGGTCCAACGCCGTAGGTGGTGTCATTAACACCATCACACCGCACGAAAGCTACCGTAATACGCTGACCGAGGGAACGCGCGGGCAATTCAGTGTTGATGGGGGAAGCGCCAACCGACAGGCGGGAACTAATGGCAGCATGCAACATGCCCAGGGACCACTCATGATGTGGGCCGGCGGTGGCACACGAAGAACCGATGATTACAACACGCCGGCCGGCAAGATCAAGAATTCGGCGACCCGTCTTTCAAATGGTCGTGCCGGTGTCGGCTACTTTGGCGAGCATCTGTTTGTGAGCAGTGGGGTAACTCTTGAGGATGGCCGCTATGGCGTTCCATTCGCCGAGGACTTCCATGGACATGACGACCATGCTGAAGAGGACCATGAAGAGGAAGGCACCATCGATGTCGGCTCAACACGACGGGTGGGTAACATCGAAGTTGGAATGCGCGATCTAAACAATCGTTTCGTAAACTCGCTCCGCATGGTAACCAAACTCGTCGACTGGCAGCATGATGAACTCGAAGTTGACCACAAGGGCGTTGAAACCATTGGGACAACGTTCAACAATCGGAGCTATATCGCGCGGATAGAGATGGATCAACGACAGACCAATAGAGTCGCGGGGAAGTTCGGCGTGTGGGCTCAATTTCGTGATTACGTTGCCAAGGGAGAGGAAGCGCTAGCGCCTGCAACTGATCAAGTGTCGCTCGCCGCCTTTGCTTATGAGGAGTTAAGTTTTGGCCGATACCGCTTTCAACTTGGCGGTCGTATCGAACGCAACGCCTACTCGGTTGCGGCGCGTCAGGTCAGCCACGACGACCATGACGACGACCACCTCGAGGCGCCGGCCGTGCGTAACCGTGACTTCAACACCGCGTCAGGTTCAGTGGGTTTCCAGACTGACCTTGGCGAAACCGGAGCTTTCGTCGTTAACCTGACCCGTTCATACCGAGCCCCTGCGCTAGAGGAGCTCTACAATTTTGGTCCACACGTTGGCAACCTCACCTTCGAAGTTGGCAATCCCAACCTGGACACTGAATCCACCCTAGGACTCGATGTAAGCCTTCGGCACCAGGCAACCCGACTTCGTGGCGATTTCAACTTCTATATCTACGACATTGACAACTTTGTGTTCCCGTCCCAAACCAACCAAATCAAGAACAAGTTGCGTGTTGCTAATTTTCTTCAAGGTGACGCGCGGTTTGTCGGGTTCGATGCCAAGGCGAGCGCTCGACTCGGCGCCTCCGTTTGGGCAAATTTGGGCATTGGACTTGTAAATGCAGAATTGACTAAGACACGGCAAGCACTCCCTCGGATTCCTCCGCTCCGTGCGCAGTTGAGTTTCAATTTCACCTATCGAGGATTGACGGTTACACCCGAGTGGATCGTATCTGCCAAACAAAACAAGGTGGATCGCTATGAAACTACTACCAATGGTTATTCTCTTCTGAACGTTAAAGCCTCGTATGTATGGCCCATGCAGCACATGGCCCACATCCTAGCCGTCTCGGGGTACAACCTCACAAACGAAAGTTATCAGCTTCATACATCGTTCATCAAAGATCTCGCGCCAGAAATCGGGCGCGGGGTGAAGGTCTCCTATTCGCTTCGCTTCTTTTAGAGAGCTTT
>Ga0209019_1000910_pt1 | contig 14933 bp, 11 predicted proteins | sample METZYME_3_300m_FD_187549 | JGI IMG/M metagenome (GOLD analysis project Ga0209019, IMG submission 187549) | Marine microbial communities from oxygen minimum zone in mesopelagic equatorial Pacific - METZYME_3_300m (SPAdes) (version 2) | ecosystem: Environmental > Aquatic > Marine > Oceanic... | reverse complement strand
GGTGCAGGACCCGCCGCTGTCCGAGTGCTGCCAGCCTGGTGACCCCGTTCTTGAGTTCGACCAGGAGGGGAATCTCGTCGGATCGTGGGGTGGGCCTGGCACGGAGACTTCTGATGAGTACGTGTGGCCGCTGTCGAACCACGGGATCACCATTGACCACATGGACAACGTGTGGATCGGTGGGAATGGCGGTGCTGACTCACATGTCCTCAAGTTTACGCGTGACGGCACCTTCATCAAATCATTCGGCGTGTTTGGCGCCCGTCAGGTTAGTGAAAGCGATGGTCGGCCAGTCTTTGAGCGTGACAGCCACGATCAGGAAAGTTTCGGGCGTGTCGCGAAGATCGGCATCGATGCTGAAGCGAACGAAGCATATTTTGCTGACGGATACTTCAATAAGCGGATCGCTGTAGTCGATATGGATTCGGGCGAGATGAAGCGATATTGGGGTGCGTACGGCAATCCGCCTGACGATTCAGTTGACCTCGGTCGATACTCTCCCGATGAGGCGGAGCCAGCAAAACAGTTCCGCGGGCCAGTGCACTGTTCAGAGATTGCGAATGATGGCCTCGTATATGTTTGCGACCGCGCGGCAGATCGAATTCAGGTCTTCCAGAAGGATGGGACGTATGTGACTGAGCACATCATTGCTCCGGCCACCAGGTCTCAGGGGTCGACTTGGGACATTGACTTCTCACCGGATGAAGAGCAGACCTTCCTCTATCTTGCGGATGGCCAGAACATGAAGGTTTACATCATCCTGCGCGAGACCATGGAAGTTCTAACGGCGTTCGGTGATGGTGGGCGGCAACCGGGCATGTTCTTTGCCGTGCACAGTATTGCTGTTGATTCGGATGGCAATATCTACACGACAGAGACCTACGAAGGGTCTCGCGTCCAAAAGTTCGTTTATAAGGGAATGGGAAATATTCCCGAGGATGCCCAAGGCACAAATAGCCAAGGCGTCCTGTGGCCGAGCCAGTAGTCGCGGTTCGCCAGTGACAGCTTGACGGCCCGGGTATTCGCTGAAGCCGAATGCCCGGGTCGTTTTTTTGTTTGGTTACCAAGTCAGCGTTCAATGTTGACGACCACGGTTCTGGAGCCTTCTGACAACCCGTAATAACTCAATCGGTACTGGTTGGACCGGTATGCCGGACTACCTTGGGGTGAGCCTGCCTTGAGTTGGCGGTTAATGTTGATGGTGCCTAGCGACAACAGATGTCCTGGCTCCAGTAGTAGTCCGAAAGTTCGGAGGTGGTCCCTCAGCCACCTCACAACGGTGAGGGGCTGGTAATGTCCGTCTAACGTTCCCGAGCCGATTTCGGTTCCATGCTCGTCGTGAACGGCAAAGGTCATCGTGTTGAGCATCTCAATCCACGCGAGCGTTGGCTTGATGGGGATCGGTTCTCCGGCGAAGGCGTAGCGGCTGGCCATGTTAGTGACGATGCTGCCGGTTGGACTCCGCTGGTTGTTCCGAAAGGCGGGGTCGGGAATTTCGATAAAGGGGATGACCGCGTCGAGGCTGGACAGAAATTCGAGGTCCGTCTCAGCAGTGTTGATCGATTCGTCACCGACGCGGACGGCGAAGTCGGCCTCCAAAAAACCCCAGACTACATCGTTCGGCGTGACCGACGCACCGCTTGGATGTAACATGCCCTCGAGTAGCACGCCGCGGATTCCGTGTGTTGGAAAGTTGGGGTTCGGAGGCCCGGTATCATGTCCGCCGGTCTTGTAGCCAATGATCCGCCCAAGATGTGGTTGGAGGGCCGTGATGAACTCCGCCTGCCAGCGGTAAGCTTCGACTTCCGTTAGACCGTAAAGAAATGGGTCTAGTTCCTGAACCGTTAGAAACTGGTCTGCCATCCGTGCGAGGTCGGACGCGATGTCCGTCTCGCTGGACCCCGATGGTGCTGAATCCAAGGTATTCGAGGTTGGCGTGCAGGTGCCTAGGCATAGGGTGCCTAAGCTCAAAACGATAGAACCGACGAGTCGGGAAGAATCGGTCATTTGATTCGAGAGGTATTGCCTCAGCCGCGAGACGGCATGTAGTAGTTGGCTCCGTCTAGACTACCGTAGCATCGGGAACTTACCTGCCGTTTAGGGTAGTTCCGATTCCTCGTTCTTCCCAGACAAGGTCTGTAAAACGTCGCGCCACTGGAATTTCTCACCCATATCGCGGACGTAATAGTCCATCCAGGCCATTTCACTGACTGCCTTAAGGAGGCGGTTACGTGGATCGGGGATGCCGTGGCTCTGTCCCGGGTACATGAAGAGCTCAGTAGGAATATCCAGTTTCTTGAGTGCCATGTGGAGTTCAACCGACTGTGGACTGGGCACCCGTGGATCGCCTTCAACCACGTGAATCATTGTGGGCGTTTTCGCATCCTTAATATATTTGAGTGGTGACTGGTCCCAGTACATGTCGAAATTGTCGTATAACAAATCGTCGCCTACATAGAACCGGCGGTTCCGTTGGACATCGCTTTGGGCATACATCGAAATCCAATTCATTGTGCCAGCCCCAGAGCTAATCGCCTTGAAGCGGTCGGTGTGGGTTAAGAGCCAATTCGACCAGTGTCCACCGGCACTCCACCCGAGAGCTCCCATGCTGTTACCGTCGACGACACCTTCGCTGATCAGGTAATCGACCCCGGTCATGATGTCGTCATAGCCAAGCGTGAAGTAGTCACCAACGATGTCAGTGCGGTGGGCATTGCCGTAATTTCGCGAGCCTCTGTAGTTCGGCTTCAGAATAGCGTAACCACTACCCGCATAGACTTGCGCGTTATAGCCGCCGTTAAACCGAAGGACATCAGCCGAGGCCGGCCCGCCATGAATTGCCACGATAAGTGGATAACGCTGGCCTTCTCGGTATCCAACCGGCTTCACTAAGATTCCGCCAACGAGCTTGCCGTCGGTTGACCGCCAGTTAATCTCACTTTCTTCGCCAAGTGCGAACTCAGCAACTTGGGGGTTGGCATCGACCAGTTGCACCCATGCGGATCGGTCAGCGACTTGGGTTACTTCCGGGACAGAAAAAACTGTTGGTGGAGTTTTCGGGTCAGAGTAGGCGATCAGAATCGTGTCCGTCTCCTCGTTTCGACTAACTCTGAGGGCGGCCCGCTCGCTCGTAAGTTGCTTTACCTCGCCAGTGGCGATGTCTAGCGCATGGAGCTGCGTGGTTACCTTAACGCCGTGGTTGAAGTAGATGGTGTCGCCGTTGTTGGACCAGAAATCTATACCTACGCTACCGTCAAAGGCGGCACCAAGTTTTCGAAACGGGCCGCCGCGATCGGTCACCTCGCGAATATAGACACGACTATCCGTCATCGTGTAGCGACTCATATCGTCTGGGCCAGAAAACGCAACCCACCGACCGTCGGGTGAGATGCTAAGGTCACTTTCAGCGACCTCAAAGTTTTCGGTGAGCCGTTCGATGTGTTCAGTGGAGAGTTCAAGTAGATACTGATCCGCATAGAGGCGCGAAGCCGTGATGTTGCGTTCGTAGCGTTCCGTCGATCCACCCACAAAGGTTGCCCATCGGCCATCAACGGAGAGTTCAAAATCGGTCACGCTGGCGTCAGGAAGATTGGTCAACTGTCGCACGCTCTGCGAGGCCAAGTCGGTTACCCACAGGTTGGAAAACGGCGTGACTGCATTCTTGATGTCGACCGTGAAGTTCTCTTCACGACGGCGCACGTCATCTTCGTCTCGAAAATTCTGCCGAAGAAAATAAATACTCTGGCTGTCCCGGGCCCATGTCCAGTCTTCAATGCCTGCTTCTCCGTCTGTCACCTGGTCGGCGTCAGCCAGGAAGAGGTCATCTACCGGAAGTCGATAAAGTTGCTCGAGTCCGACTTCGCCGCTCCGATAGGCCAACCATGTGCCGTCGAAGCTGAAGGCGAAGTCGGCTACACCTTTTTCGACATTCGTGATCTGGCGGGCCTCTCCTCCGTCAGGCCGCATGAAATACAGTTGGTTAACAGACTCGGTTACGGGTGCGTCTCGGTCTGACGCGAACACGAAGAAACTGCTGTCACGAGACCATTGAGGAGAACTTTCATTATCATCCGTTGTGAATGTCATCTGTCGGCTTGACGACAGGCCGCCAGACATTGAGACGAGATGAAGATCAACCTGGGACGTATCCTCTTGCCAGTCCGGCGTTGAAATTGTGTAGAGCATCCGTTGGCCGTCTGGGCTGGGTGTCCAGGAACCTGGCCGTGCCAGCTCTTGCACGTCGACAAAGCTCATCGGTCGTTGGGTCTGAGCTGATAGAGGTGCGGTGGTGACCGCCATCAAGAGCAGGACGGAACTGATGAGCATGAGAGTACGTTGAGCCGGCGATATGACTGAAAACTGCATGGTGGCCTCGTTTCGCAAATGGTATTGGACGGTAAGATTATATCGGGTGGCCTTGTTATTGAACCTAGAGTCCGGCACGGTAGTTATGCCACAGTTCAATCAGTTCAGCCGAGACTTGAGGATGGACGTCTGTGAGGTCAGTTGATTCCCAGGGGTCTTCGACCAAGTCATAGAGCTGCCAGGCTAATTGACTGTCGGGGTTTTCATTCGCTGACTCTCGCACGATCTTCCAGTCTCCTCGTACTAAAGCAGCACGTTCGTCCGATGTCATCCAGGGGATGACGTCGGATTCATCGTGAACTGGAGCCGCGTTACCCCTGACCCGATCCCAGAACGATCGCCCTCGGATGGGGAGGACGGGCTTGCCTTGAAATTCGATTCCGGGGTGTACCGACCCGGCGATTTCCAGGAGGGTCGGGAGCACGTCCATTACTGTTAGGTAACCGCGGTCAATGTTTCCACTTTGTGGAATCGACTTGTAGCGTAAGAAGGCTGCCGCCCGTGTACCCCCTTCGTAAAGTGAACCTTTGACGTTTCGAAACGGAGCCGTGGTGGCCTCGGCCCATCCCCGGCCGATCGCGACGAACGATCCCTCATTGCCCATATTGGACAAGCTGTTATCCCAGTCTGTGCGGGGTATCGTTCTTGGACGGAAACTCGAGTCGCTGCCGGACGCGCCGTTGTCTGAGAAGAAAAGAATCACGGTGTCTTCGAACTGGTTACTGGTCTTTAGGTAATCCACAATGCGGCCGACATGGAAATCCATATTTTCGACCATAGCGGCATAGAGTTCCATGGCTCGCGCCTGTTGACGTTGCGACTCGGAGTCCAGACTCTCCCACGCGGGCGCGACGCCAATGTAGTCGTTAACATTGGTGGTCTCCGGGATGATTCCGAGTTCCCGAGTGCGATTGATGCGGTCTGCGCGGAGTACATCGTATCCCTCGTCATAACGCCCTACAGCCCGGTCACGCCAGTCCGTCGGTGCTTGCAGAGGCCAGTGTGGCGCTGTGAACGCCAGGTAACCGAACCAGGGTTGTTCTGCGTCTTCTCCGTCACGCAATAATTCAATGAGCTTGTTCGTATAGAGTTCAGTTGAGAACCAATCATCTGGAAGTTCGACGACTTGACCGTTTTCACGATAAGCAACGATGTCAGAGGGAAAGTTACTCGAGCCCAAGTGATTATCGCCGGCGCGGACCAGCGCATACGAGGCGTCAAAACCTTTAGCAGTAGGACTTTGTTCTTGTTCATGTCCCAGATGCCACTTCCCAGCCATGTAGGTGCGGTAGCCCGCATCTTGGAGGAGAGCAGGCAGCGGCGCAATGTTGTTCGATAATACCGCCTCCACTGAACCCGTAACACCCGCCTCGCGATTCGTTACTCCCGACATGAGCATGGCTCGTGTTGGCGCGCAGCTAGGTGCGGCGTGGAAGTTAGCAAAGCGAATCCCGTTCATCGCCAGCGCATCCAAATTAGGCGTGGGGATTTCGCTACCGAACGACCCGATATCGGTATAGCCCATGTCATCCGCAACGATGAGTAAAATGTTCGGTCGCGTCTTCAAGGTGTCAGGGGTTCCCTCCGACCCGTATTCAGGAATGGAATCTGTAATTTGACAGTTCGAAAGAAAAACCATGCATACGAGCGTTGCAGCAAGGGATGGGCAACGGATAAGTGTCGGGTTTCTTGGCATGGGCGATACCCAAGTGCAGGTCATACGAATTATATAGAAGGACCGTGGGAATGAGCGCGACTCGACGACGAGGCAGGTAACCGCATAAGCTCAGTGCTGATTGGCCTATGTATTTCTGCTATGTGCTTCACTGTGCCGATGGGTCTCTCTACACTGGCGTGACAACGGATCTGGAACGTCGCCTCCGAGAGCATAATGGCACCGGGGGCGCCCGATATACTTCGGGTCGACGCCCTGTTCGGCTAGCATGGAAGGAAGCTCACGCCGATCGGTCGTCAGCGCAAGCTCGAGAGGCTGAGATTAAAGGGTGGAGTCGCAAACGGAAACTGGCGTTGGTCCGCAACGCGACAGACTAAAATAAGTTGGTGTCGAGATAGGTCTGGCTTTATGTCTGAAAATCGTGTGGCAATTGTAACTGCAGCCGGCAAAGGTATGGGTGAGGCTATCGCTCGTGAACTTGCTAGGGCTGACTACCGCTTGTCTTTGATGTCGGTCTCGGGAGCCGCCGAGACGCTCGCAGACGAGTTGGGTGCGGTCGGTGTCACTGGGTCAGTCACGGAACCAGATGACCTGGAACGTCTCGTGAAGGTCACACTCAAGCAGTATGGGCGGCTTGATGCCATCGTCAACAACACCGGCCATCCGCCGAAGGGGCCGCTGCTAGATTTAACGGATAGCGATTGGCGAACTGGACTCGACTTACTTTTATTGAGTGTTATCCGGATGGCGCGGTTGGTCACACCTGTGCTAAAGGCTCAGGGTGGTGGCGCCATAGTTAACATTTCTACGTTTGCTGCCTTTGAGCCGTCAGCAGCATTTCCGATTTCAGCGACACTGCGAGCAGCGTTAGGGAGTTTCACTAAGCTTTATGCTGATATCCATGCTAGTGACGGGATTAGGATGAACAGTGTGCTGCCTGGGTTTGTGGATTCATTTCCGGTGGCCGATGAGCATCTTCAACAGATTCCGATGGGACGCTACGGGACGGTCAGTGAAATTGGTAGGACGGTTCGATTCTTGTTGTCGGCGGATGCTGGATATATTACTGGTCAAAACCTTCGGGTTGACGGAGGAATTTCGCGCGGTGTGTAGGGCGACTGCGTGACAGAGAGGGCTTTGATATGAATTTTAGTAGACGTGAATTGATGAAGAGTGTCGGGGCAGGTGCATTAGCACTCGGGGCTGGACAAAACATGACTGCGACTTCCAATGTTGGTGTAATGGGAGCGCCCCCAGATTTCTCAGTCGTCAGATCGGAGTTCCCCCGTGCTGCCAAGCACCTATGGCTAGCGGCGGCCGAAACCCATCCGTTTAGCATTCACACCCTGCGGGCTCTTGAAGAGTACTCGCAGTACCGAGCGCTGGGAGCGTTAGGCCGAGATGGATTTACACCGGCCAAGCAAGCTGAGACGAAGCAAATGTTTGGGGCGCTTATTAACGCGAGTGCCGAGGAGATTGCCTTTGTCATGAGTACGACTGATGGGGAGAACTTGGTTGTATCAGGACTCGGCTTGGAAGAGCTGGGTGGCAACGTAGTCATTGACGACCTTCACTTTGCAGCTTCCCGCTATCTGTATACAGCTTTAGCCGAGGCGGGCCACATCGACCTCCGTGTTGTCCAGCATCGCGATTGGCAAATCGATGTTGCCGACATGGAGCGAGCGATCGATGCGAATACGCGCTTGGTGTCAATGGCTTTGGTGTCCAACATTAATGGCTACATGCACAACGTACGTGCGATCAGTGACATCGCTCATGCTCATGGTGCTTACGTCTATGCTGACATTATTCAAGCGGCGGGTAATACCCCTGTTGACGTGCAGGCAATGGGAATCGACTGCTGTGCGTGCAGTACCTACAAGTGGCTTATGGGGGACTTTGGTTTAGGGTTCTTGTATGTCAAGCGCGATTTGCAGGGTAATGTGATCAAGCAAACACGATATGGCTTACGTCAGGTAACACAGAAAGACGGTCACTTTGTTCCTCGGCCGGGTGCTGCAATGTATGAGGGAACAACAACGATGCCCTATTTACCAGCCGTGTGTGCGCATCAGGGACTCAAGTATCTCGCGCGGTTGGGAGTTCGAAACATTCGTACACACACGAAGCGACTTGTGGATCGTCTACAAAGGGCGATGCCGGGACTCGGCTATCCGTCCATTACGCCCCCAGACACACCGACGCCGATTGTCAGTTTCCTTACAGCCGAACCTGATGTTACTCGTGCCAAACTTGACCGCGCTTTCGGTCAGCGTGTGGTGTCTCCAGGTCAATGGCAGATGACTGATTCTAGTGGTACAACGCAATCAGTTCGAGGAATTCGGATCGGAGTATCGGTGTATAACAACGACTCGGATATCGATGCCTTTTTGAACGCGCTTGACTAGTTTTTGTCACGGTCAGTCATCTCTTCCGAGCTATCTTGTGCGCTACGTCGGCCAGTCACTGGGAATAATTGCGGTTTTGCAACTGCTCATCACGTCTGGCGTGTGTGCGCAGGCACTCTCGGGTGAACGGAAGCAGGCACTTGCGGTGCGCGTGAACACTGCAATTCAAGTTGATGGGCGTCTCGATGAAATCGCCTGGCAGACTGCGGAGCCCGTGGTTGACTTTATTCAGAAAGAGCCGGTCGAGGGAGCGGAGCCAACCGACCGCATGGAGGTGCGTTTCATTTACGATGACACGGCGCTGTACGTTGGAGCTCGAATGTTTGCCTCGGGGCCGATCCAATCGATGCTCAGCCGACGTGATGATGGCGCACAGGTCGAGTCGATTGAGATCGAATTAGATACGTTTCTTGATCGCCGCACGGCATACAGTTTTGGCGTAACTGCTGCTGGGGTCAGGCTCGATCATTTTCATCCAACCGACACCGAGACCAATGAGGACACTGAATATGACCCGGTCTGGCAGGCCAGGACGGAGTTTACGGTTGAAGGGTGGACGGCCGAGTTGTGGTTACCCTTTTCACAGCTACGATTTAATGCCCGAGACGAGCATGTGTGGGGCCTGAACATTAAACGGGACGTGCCGTCATTGGACGAGGAAAATTACTGGGCGCTTATACGGCGTACAGAGACCGGCTGGGCATCTCGGTTTGGCGAGCTACACGGGCTCCAAGGTGTTACTTCCGGACGCCGGCTTGAGGTTGTGCCCTACGTAGCGGGTTCGTCGTCGGTTAACGCAGATCGGGATTTGGCGAATCCGTTTGATGATGGCAAGAATCTTAGTGGACGTTCTGGTGCGGACTTGAAATTTGGACTCGGTTCCAACCTCACCCTCGACGTCACAGTAAATCCGGATTTCGGCCAGATTGATGCCGACCCAGCCGAAGTAAATCTGACAGCCTTTGAAACTATTTTTCCTGAACTTCGACCATTTTTTCTTGAGGGGAATAATGTTTTGACTGCTGGTACCGGGAACTATTACTACTCCCGACGGATTGGTGCTCGTCCGAGTGGTTCCGCTTCCGGTGATTTTGTGGACAATCCCAATACGACCACGATTCTTGGAGCAGGGAAACTGACAGGCCGATTATCCTCTGGCACCTCGATCGGTTTGTTGGGTGCAGTCACCGATGAAGAGTTTGCAAAGACCTCGACTGGTGGAGAGGAAGCGCGTGTTCGGGTAACACCGCGTTCAGCTTGGGGGGTCGCTCGGGTAATACAAGAAATTGGAAATCAAGGTTCCGTGATCGGGGCGCATTTAACGACATTGCACCGTGAGATGTCACCGACGGATGCACTGGCCGCACGTCTAAGTCGGAATGCTGTCACAGGTGGAGCGGATGCGAAATTACGATTTGGCGATCGGACCTACGAGACTGACTTTGCCGTGGGATTTACGCACATTGATGGGGAGCCGGAAGCGATTGCTGGCTATCAGCGGAGAAACTCCCATTTATTGCAACGGATCGACCAACCCGTGATCCGATTCGACGGGACTCGTCGTTCGATCAACGGAGGACAGATCAGTGCGAGGCTCAACAAGGTCGCTGGCCGGCATTGGTTATGGCGAGCAAATATACAGATCGAATCACCTGAATTCGAGCCAAGTGATTTTGGTCGGCTTAACTTCGCTGGAGACTACATGAATAGCGCGCGGTTGACGTATCGGGAGACCGAACCCGGGTCATGGTTTCGCCGCTACTCATTCACGCTAAACCTAAACCAATACTTATACTTTGACCGAGACTTAGGAGCGCGATACAAAATCGACAGTAACAATAGTTTCACCTTCTTGAACTATTTGCGGACTGATTTGAATATCACCAGATTTTTCCGCGGGCTAGACGCTCAGTTAACACGGGGTGGACCAGCAATGGGGGTGCCGCTTGGGTGGAGCTACACTTGGGTGTTGCGGAACCGCGAAACCAGCCGGACACGGTGGGGAGGTTCCGTAAACTATCAGTCGAACGAATTAGGTGACGAAACGTGGCGAATCAATGGGGGCGTCTCCTTTCGGCCTTCACCATCGTTGCAGTTGGCGATTCGCAATGAGTTTCGTGATGAGAATGGTACACGGGGAAGTTTTCAAGGACCAATCAATCGGCAGTACCTTGCGACAGTTGACGGTGGCCGGTCAGAGACCTATGGGCAGCGCTATATCTTCGGTGTTCCTGATGGCGTGACGATTTCTAGTCAAGTGCGGGCTAATTACACTTTCAAGCCGGATCTGACCCTCGATGTGTATGCAGAGCCCTTTGCTACTAGTGGCCGTTATGTTCGGTTTGGGGAGTTGCTGATACCGCGTGGGCCAGAGTTACGCTATTACGGAACAGACGGCACGACAATCGAACCGCTTGCTGATGGCAAGCAGCTTGTTACTGATGGTAGCTCGACCTTCACATTAAAAAACTACGATTTCAATGTTCGGTCGTTTCGAAGCAATGTGGTATTGCGATGGGAGTGGCGTCCAGGCAGTAATCTCTTTGTGGTTTGGCAGCAGAACCGGGCGAGCCGGGTCGCCGAAGGTCAACACGTTGGCCTTGGCGACCTTCTTGGCTCGTTGTCAGCTGCCGGTGACAACATCTTTGCGGTCAAAATGACGTTCTGGACGTCTCCGTAATCTCCTCTTCTAGCGCAAACTCGCTGATAAGTCCTGTAAGGTTTCTGCTAGGGAGTGCAGCCTAGATGCGTTATTTGGTAACAACCTAGCATCACTTTCAAGCTCAGTCGCCAGCGCATCCAACTCGTCCGGTAGCTCAGCGCTGGGCTGATCGAGTTGGCCCAGTAAACCATCAAGAGTGGTCACGTGTGCAGCCCGGATCCCGTTCCGACGGGTGAGCTGGTCCAGGTAAGCTCCTGCCACCGCTGGACTTGGGGTCCATTCGATGATTGTTTGATTCTGCGCATTAAACACCCCGAGTTCAACTTCTGTTGCCGCATCAATCTCATTTTGTGACAGGTGCATACTAGGTGTTAATTTGAGGACATCGACGCCGCGGGCGATTCCTGCACCGTAAATGTAGCCGTTGTACCAGTAACTAGACCAGAAGCCTCCCATGGTGCCAAGCTCACCGGGAAGAGGACCGCGATCGAAGAACGCTATTTCGACCGGATTTGCCGAATCGGTGAAGTCGAATACGGAGATGCCACCTTGATACCACGACTGAACCATGATGTCTCGTCCCGGGACCGGAATTAGGGAACCATTGTGCGCAACACAGTTTTCACGCTCGGATTGTGGCGCCGGCAACTTGTAGTAGTTCTTGAACACTAACTCGCGATCAACGATATCGAAGATTGCATTGGCTCCCCAACTCGGTAGGTCCGTGGCGAGGCACCGCGGTCGGCCGCCACCGCCCCATTCGTCGGTGAAGACGACCTTTGTACCATCGTTGTTGAAGGTCGCCGAGTGCCAGTAAGCGAAACTCTGGTCCACAACCTCATCAAGCCGTACGGGATTTACCGGATCGCTAATGTCTAGGAGAATGCCGTTCCCGGCGCACGCACCTGCCGCAAGACCGTGCTCGGCGAACACGGTGATGTCATGACACTGGGTGGTCATCCGCGAGTTCTGCGTTCCCTCACCATGGTCGCCGCCTTGCCAGAGGCCAGCGATTGAACCTGTCTCAGGGTCGGCAAAAATACGGGGTCGATTGACGATGCGAGCTGTGTCAGGTGCTCCGAGCGGCACTTGGATCACGTCGATGCTAAAGAGCGCTGTGTCCGGTTCCTCGTCTGGGTCCTGAATGACCTCGCGTCCTTCCCGTTCTAGGTCAATACAACCGGCGAGTTCCTCGCCATCTCTGACGGAGCCGGTGCCTTGTCCGTATATATACACATTATTCGGGTCGTTTGGGTCTGGCACGACAGTGTGTGTGTGTGAACCACGGCAGGTCTGTATCGCGGCCACCTGTCGCGGATCTCTAATGTCGCTAATGTCAAAAATACGAACGCCGCGAAATCGCTCACTGCTGATCGGTTCTTCGACGCCTCCGACCCCGCAGTCGAGCCGGCCCCTGGTCTGTTCAACGGACATAAACAGTAAATTGCCGTAGACGGACACGTCGCCCTGACCACCAGGACACACGTATGAAGCGAGGCGTTCCACCTCTTGAGGGTCTTCCACGCTGTATGTATTGAAGCCGTGATAGTTACCGACAAACATGTAATTGTCGATGAACGCGAGATCCGAGTTTGTGTAGCTGAGGCCTTGCGGAGGACGCGTTGGAGGATTAGTTGGCACCTCTTCACCCTCTGCCGGTTCTGGCGGCGGTGGCGTTCTGGGTGCGCCCGAAGGTTGTTCGGGGTCGTAGAAACCATCTGGCTTCGGTAGATTTCTTACTAACTCCATATTGTGTACGGCTTGACCCGCATCAAGAAACCCTGCCGCAAGGCCGACGCGGGGATCTTCCTGTCGTTCCTGGGCGAGCCCTTGATTGGGCATGAGCAGCCCGGTAATGAGACCGAGGGCTAGGGTGAGTCTTGTCAGCCTATGGTGGTGTTGTCGTAAGGCAATCATCGTCGCTGTCATACGGGACCTCGTTGGTTTTTGGGTTCCTGGAAAACGTTCTAGGTTATCTATCCTCGAGCATGCCACGCATACGGCGCATTCGCGTGATCTCCATACTCTGGTCGGCAATGACGTCTGAAGAAAAGTTGAAAATCTGCGATTCCTGGCCCGCGCCGGGACTCGCAAAAAGCGCCTCGACCATAATCACCGCGCCTTGGTGATGCATGATCATGTATTCAAGAAACAGTCGGTCGAAGTCTGACCCGGTCGCAGCTGCAAGCTCAGCCATCTGGTCTGGCGTCAGCATCCCAGGCATTAACATCGTACCGTGCGTGTGGTGTGCGGCATTTTCGGGTATCCCCTCATTACGGGCCGTTAGCCAACCCTGCATCATTTTGATTTCGTCGGCCTGCGAAACGTCAATTCGCTGGGCAAGCATGCGGATGTCTTGCCAGGTAGACCGGTCGTATAGCAGCGCAGTCATCTCCAAGGCTTGCGCGTGATGGCCGATCATGCCTTGCATAAACTCTACATCAGCTGCTGTGTGCTGGATTCCTGAGAGGTCCGTTGCTTCCTCGACCGTGATGTTGCGGTTTGGCTCCCCTGGAGCCCCACCCTGCAAGAGAGGCGCGGATGATCCAATCGCGGACTGACCGCCATTTACGTCGGGCGATAACGGGTCGACTGCGGTCGACCGGCAGGCCATGGTTAGGAAGACGAGGGCGAAGATAGTTAAATATTGAAACGCCATCACCTTGTTGAGCATACCATCGTCGACGCCTCGGACGAATTTTAGTGGTGGTGGAGCGTTGGAAGCACCTTTTGAAAACTTTCTAGGAATTTTTAAAAGTGCGACAGGACCAAGCGAAACCCAATAAATGGCCGGCGGGCACCTGGGTCAGCGCCACCCCGAACAGCGGCTCGGATATTCTGCTCTGAATCAATGAACGAGCCTCCTCGCATGATCCAGAGGGCATCCCTGTCAAGAGTTTCAAAGTCATCCGTATGAGTGTAGGGATAGGGCTGATAGGGACTTCGCGTCCACTCCCAGACGTTCCCGCTGATGTCAGAGAGACCAAAAGTACAATCTGGGCAATCGAAACTTCCTACCGGGGTCGTGCCTTCCCCAGCGTAATTGGCTCGGTTCTGACTCGGAAGATTCCCCCACGGGTAGATGCGTCCATCTGTTCCCCGTGCCGCCTTTTCCCATTCTGCCTCGCTTGGCAAACCAATCTTCCAGCGGTCATGGAGTAAGTCGCGTAATTGGGCTGGCGTTTCCGGAGACTCCTTGAGTGTAGTTTCGAGCCATCGACAATACGCAAGCGCATCCGGCCAGGAGACCGAGGTGACTGGATGATTGGCCTGGTTCGCTAGCATCTGTGGGTCCACGCGAAAGTCAGTCGCAGCGACGAAGGCTCTGAACTGAGCAACGGTAACCTCATATTGACCGATATAAAACGTCGGGAGTTCGACCGTTTGCTGTGCGTGGTCACTAGACCATCGCTCATTGTCAAAGGCGAGGGTATCGACCGCCGCGTCGCTTCCCATCAGAAAGGGTCCGCCGGGAATTTCCACGAATCCCAGCATCGCAGTGTCAGGCAGGAACCATTGTTCCGTCCGGAATCCAGCCGCAGCTGTCGAGTCAAGAGTAGGTTGTAATTGCTGAGTCGGTCCAGCCGATGGCGCTTGAAAGAACAACCAGACTGCCGCTATACCGACGAGGAGGGTCAGTAGTGCTAAGCCGGTAAGGGACGTCGAACCGCTAAGGTGATTACTGTTATCCACTCGGATACATTCCGATCAGGGGATTCCGGGGGTGCACGCGAAGGTCCAATCATGTCCGCAAGCTCTGGCATAGAGGTCGCTCTCACTCATCTCCATCAGATTCTGTTTCCGTTCGCGCAAGAGTAACCGT
>Ga0209019_1000904_pt1 | contig 15001 bp, 12 predicted proteins | sample METZYME_3_300m_FD_187549 | JGI IMG/M metagenome (GOLD analysis project Ga0209019, IMG submission 187549) | Marine microbial communities from oxygen minimum zone in mesopelagic equatorial Pacific - METZYME_3_300m (SPAdes) (version 2) | ecosystem: Environmental > Aquatic > Marine > Oceanic... | reverse complement strand
TTTCAAGTGGTAACGATACAATGACTGTAACGATTAACATTGGATCAGGAATTTGGACTTATAAACTTGTAGCGGTTCAACCATCAACAGGGGTTATTAGCGATATTGTACCAACAGAATTCTCCCTGGCGAATAATTATCCTAATCCATTCAACCCTACAACCACCATCTCTTTTAGCATCCCCAAGCAATTGGATGTAGGGTTGAACATCTATAATGTTATTGGTCAGCTCGTTGCAAATGTGGCTAAAGGGCGGTTGGATGCTGGCATACACAATGTTCAATGGAATGGTAGGGATCACAACGGTAATGTTTTACCAAGTGGTCTATATTTCTATGAACTTGTTGGTGGGAAACAGTTCAGAAAAGTCAAGAAAATGACTCTTGTGAAATAATTATAAAATTAGGATGGTAAAAACCGTGAAAAATATGTTGTTAGCAATATTTTGTTTCTCGATGCTTTTAACTGTCGGATGTGAAGATGATTCTTCTTCAGTTGAGGCTCCAACTGTAAGATTCATCTACGCAATAGATCCAGATAATGGGTTAATAGTTACATTTACTAATGCCTCATTAAATGCCGATACATATAGTTGGGATTTTGGCGATGAAGAATCATCGACAGAAATGAGCCCAAGCCATACATATGCAACTAGTGGGACTTATGATGTAACATTGACTGCAACAAATTCCGGCGGTTCTGATGCTGTTACTAAATCACTCGAACTGACAGGTGCCTTAACACTTGCTGATCTTAACGATACGTGGAAAGTAGCTCCTGAGGCCGGTGCATTACATGTCGGCCCAACAGCCGGAAACGCAGATTGGTGGTCATTATCTGAAGCTGATCTTACTACAAGAGCTTGTTTCATGGATGATAAATATACTCTGGGTAGCGATGGTTCATTCTTTATTGTAATGGATGGGGATACTTGGTTAGAAACTTGGCAAGCCACTTCTGAAACATGTGGCGCACCACTTGCTCCTCATGACGGATCAGGTTCATACACCTATCAAGCAACTGATACAACACTAACTGTAAGTGGTGCAGGTGCTTTTATGGGACTACCCAAAGCCAATAACACAGGTGAACTTCCTAATGTAGATGTTCCTACATCAATCACATACACTATTGCAGAGTTTGTTAGAGATGGTTCTGGTAAAAGACTTGTATTACATATTGAATGTGGTTCAGGTCTCTGGTGGACATTTAAGTTTCTTTCACAATAAATAAATTAATATCGTAAATATTTGGTGGCAGTTTGTTCTGCCACCTAATATTATATAACCTTCATTCGTGAAATATTATTCTTGATATTTTCCACACTATAAAACATAAGCTAAATGTAATAAATAATTAACTTTATCCATGAAATACCCAAAAATATTTACCATCATTTCACTTTTTTCTATTCTCAATTCATGTAATTCAAATGATGAGAAGAAGTTGCCTAGTATTTTTATTGAGAGTATCCAAGTTGAAGAAGGAAATACTACCAATTATCTCGAGGTAATGTTGACCTTAACAAATTCTGTTGATTATGATTTATCCGTTGATGTACGTACTGTAGATGGTACGGCTATTAAGGGTAAAGATTATACGGATTTATATGAAGTAATTATCTTTTCTGCTGGCCAAGAACAGGCCTCATTTAATATTGAAATTCTCGGTGATAATATTCCTGAGGATAATGAAATATTTTCAATCAGGCTTGAAAATCCATTGAATGTAGAAATAGATAATAGCACCGCTACGATTACTATCATTAATGATGATGAACATAATTTTTCCATTCCTGAAACTGGCTATTCAACGCCAGAAACATATGAAGGAATGACTTTAGTGTGGAATGATGAATTTGATGGCCCCAGTATTAACAGCAATAACTGGACGTTTGAGATTGGCACCGGAAACTGGGGCTGGGGAAACAATGAATTACAAAATTATCAAGAAGATAATACCAGTATAATTGATGGCAATCTTGTTATTGAAGCAAGAAGACAATCATTAGATAATAGTAATTATACATCCTCCCGATTAATTACAAGAGGGAAGCAATCTTTTCAATACGGTCGTGTGGATATTCGTGCAGTTATGCCGGAAGGACAAGGTATATGGCCAGCGCTATGGATGCTAGGAAGTAATCATTTGCAAGTAGGTTGGCCTACCTGTGGTGAAATTGACATTATGGAAATGATAGGCGGTGGAGAAAGAGATAATGTTGTTCACGGTACAGCACATTGGGATCAAAGTGGACATGTCTCTTATGGACAATCAATGACAAACAATTCTGGAAAACTAAGCGAAGAATATCATGTTTATTCAATTATTTGGGATGAACAGAGCATACGCTGGTATTTTGATGATGTAAACTTCAACACGATTGATATAACACCAGCAGCTTTAAGTGCATTTCATGACGATTTCTATTTTATAATGAATGTCGCAGTTGGTGGCGTTTGGGCTGGAAGCCCAGATAATACCACCCTATTCCCCCAATGGATGATTATCGACTATATCCGAGTATTTCAATAAAATTATTAAATTAGTTATCGTTAATCGACGGAAATTTCGTAAAAACGATGAACTGGTAATATAATGAATGGGGTTATTCCAACAGGGTAGTAGACCTTATAGGTATATTGAATAATCTCGTTTAATATTGGTTAAATAAGATTTTTAGCAGTAGTTAAAACTGCTATTCAAACAGAATAAAATAACAAGCCTTCAGAAGAGGTTTTCTAAGACTGTCATTTAGCGGGACCGACGAGACTCGAACTCGCGACCTCTGGCTTGACAGGCCAGCGTTCTAACCAACTGAACTACGATCCCTAAAAGAGCTACTTACTGCGATAAATTAATGCAGCGGGGATAAATATTATGTAACCAAGAAAAAGCAATATTGGAGCTAGCGTTAGGCTTTGAAAACTGTTTACCGATCCATTGGCCATAACAAAATATCCTATTATGATTAGAAGAACGCCAATAACAAATAAAGTATAATTTGTCTTCTCAAACGCCCAACCCTCGATCAATTGAATATTTCCTGATTGTTTCTCTTTGCTCATAACGGCGGAAAAATTACGCTATGCATAATGACCTGACAACGTGTTTTTCCTTCAAGAATACATTAAAAACAAGTTCATTAATGATAATAAACAATAGTGTGACCCTAATTTTTTGCCTTATTTCTTATTTACAATAAATTGACTTTATTTTATTTGTATCAGTACCTTCCCGCCCCACAAATGCCGGATTTCAAACAATTTAATCCGGGGATGAAGACTCTAGGGGGAATTGCTGGTATTATCGCTACAAGTATATTAGCATTCTATTTACTAGTCATTTATTGGCCCCAGTCTGATCCCTATGAAAGTGTGGAAATAAATATTCCTAAAGGGACTAGTTTATCTGATATAGGCAATATTCTACAGGAGAAAAAAATAATAAATAATAAGCGAACTTTTACGATGGCTGTAAAAACCCTTGGGCACGAAAAAAATATTCCCGCTGGCACTTACATGTTGCGTAATGCACGGTCCAACCGTGGAATTATTCAACAACTAGTGTATGGTGCACCATCATTGAAAAATGTAACTGTGCTAGAAGGTTGGACAATGGATAATATCGCTGAGGCATTAGAGCAAAGAATAGGAATCAATAATAAAAAATTCTTGCGGTTATGTAAAGATCAAAAACTCGTAAAACTTTTCGAACTTGATGGTAATTCGTTTGAAGGATATTTATTTCCAGATACATATTATTTTGCGGAGGGTTTGGACGCTATTGTTGTCTTAAATAAGATGGTAAATGAATTTAAAGAGAACATGACACTGTCAATGAAAGTACGAGCTGAAGAATTAGGAATGTCCCAGTTGGAAATCATAACATTAGCTTCAATTATAGAAGGAGAAGCTATCTACGATGATGAAAGAGCAACAATTTCAGCCGTATACCACAATCGATTAGAAAAAGGCATGAGATTACAGGCCGATCCAACTATCCAGTATATAATAGAGGGCGGTCCACGTCGATTATTAAATGAAGACTTGAAAATTGAATCAGAGTATAATACATATTTGAATTCGGGCTTACCACCAGGACCAATAAATAATCCAGGAAAAGAATCTATAATTGCAGCATTGTATCCTGCGGTGAATGATTACATATATTTTGTGGCCCGGGGAGATGGATATCATACTTTTTCCAAAACTAAGAAAGAGCACAATAGAGCAAAACGAAGATTCCAGGAAGTAAGGCGAAGGGTGAGACAAGAAAAAAAGAATACAAAGGCAGAAGGATTATAAAACAATATGGATTTGGCATCCTTAAATAATAACCAACGTGCTGCCGTTGAAGCAGTTAATAATCCCATATTGATATTTGCCGGTGCAGGTAGCGGTAAAACCCGTGTATTAGCATATAAAATCGCATATTTGCTGGATCAAGGAATTATCGTACCTGAAAATGTATTAGCAGTTACTTTTACTAATAAAGCCGCGGCAGTGATGCGGGAAAGGGTAACCGGATTAATAAAAGAAAAGCATGTCTCTCTAAATATTGGAACTTTTCATTCAATTTGTGCAAAAATATTACGGAATGATATAAAATATTTAGGCTTTACATCGGATTTTGCTATATATGATGTGACTGATCAAGTCGCATTATTAAAGGTTGTGATGACCGACATAGGTGTGCCAAAAAATAGTATTATGCCTAAAACAGCGCGGAACAGAATTAGTTATTATAAAAACAAGCTTCTTTCCCATAATGAGGCCATGAAAAAAGCGCGCACAATTCAAGACCGAACCATAGTAGATATATATAAAGTGTATCAAAAATCTTTGAAGGAAAATAATGCACTTGATTTTGATGATCTGTTGAATTACCCCTTAGAAATATTTGAGAACTATCCCAAGATCCTTGATAAGTATCGAAAAAAATGGAAATATATTCTGGTTGATGAGTACCAAGATACAAACCGGGCCCAATTCTTACTGGTTAAAATGCTTGCTGAAAAACATAAACAGATCTGTGTTGTTGGTGATGATGATCAATCAATATATGGTTGGCGCGGGGCTGATATTCGGAACATTCTTGATTTTGGTAAGGCTTTCCCAAACTGCGAGGTTTTTACATTACAAGATAACTACCGCTCAACCCAGCAAATATTAACTGCTGCTACAGCAGTTGTAGAAAAAAACGAAGATCGCGCAGATAAAAATTTGTCAGCGATCAATGGAGAAGGTGAAAATCTTGGTCTTATTGAAACCCATGATGAAACTGAAGAAGCTGATGCAGTCATTAGCGCGCTGGAAAAAGAAATAAAGATTAACAAGCGTACATTTAATGATTTTGCCGTCCTTTATCGTACAAATGTTCAGTCAAGAGCACTAGAGGATAGTTTTCTGCGCAATGGTATCCCGTATAAAATAGTAGGCGGTACGCGTTTTTATAACCGGAAGGAAGTAAAGGATCTACTTAGCTATTTGCGGTTAATAGTTAATTTGAAGGATACGATCTCATTGCGTCGGGTAATCAATTTTCCTCCTCGAGGCATAGGTTTAAAGACTGTTGACAAGTGTGTACTGCAGGCTAAAAAAGATAAAAAAGAACTGTTTGATGTACTTAACAATCCTGAACCAATGAGCATACGTGGTAAACAAGGTGATTCTTTGGTCAAATTTCATGATCTAATAAAGAAGTATAACGATTTATTGACAAAAATAAATGCCAGTGAACTTGTTCGTGCCTTGGTTGACGAAACGGAAATACTCAAATATTATAAGCGTCAGGATACTATACAAGATCAGGAACGCTATGCGAACGTTATGGAAGTCTTGAATTCTATCGACGAGTTTATGGAAAGAAATCCAGGAACTCTCCTACATGATTTTCTCGAGGAGGTATCACTGTTAACTGATATAGATGATTGGAACGAAGATGAGAACCATGTAACCATGATGACTGTTCACTCGTCAAAGGGTTTAGAATTCCCAGTTGTATTTGTTACTGGACTTGAAGATGGACTATTTCCATTATCAGGTGCTCTTAACGAAAGAACTTTAATGGAAGAAGAACGGCGCTTATTTTATGTAGCGCTTACACGTGCTCAGCAAATGGTTTACTTGTTATATGCAACCGAAAGACGGCGCACCGGCTCGGATAGCTGGGCTGGTCTTGTTTCGCGTTTTGTGAGAGAAGTACCGGAACAATTCTTAGAAAACATATCCTTTTCTTCAGCGATGACAAGAAAGATTGTCAAAACAAAAACTGGTAATTTGAAAATGAAAGTGAAACGTACGGTTACAACTTTTGCTGATTTTAAAGTGGGTGACCAAGTTGAACATGGCATTTTTGGCGAAGGCGAAATTATGGCACTGAGCGGTAGTGGAGAGAATCAACGGGTAGGTGTTGTATTTAAAGACGGTTTAAAGAAAAAACTCATTGTAAAATTTGCAAAGCTGAAGAAACTAGCTTAGCTAATATAAATAAACAGTTTTCGCAATCTCACTGTGATGATTAGTACTTATTTTCTACTTGAAAATAGATGTGTATTATAATTACATTTGAGACTCATTCTCAATAAAGGAAATATCATGGCAAAAAATGTTCAACTTTTAAAGAATGTTCTTCAAAATGAGGGACTGCGCTACACATCCAAAAGGCAGATTGTATGGGATGAAATTTGTAAGAATGATGATCATCGGGATGCAGAAGAAATATATTTTAAAATCAGACAGAGCGGGAAAAAAGTATCAAGAGCAACGGTTTACCGTACCATTGATGTGCTGGTAAAAAATAATTTGGTCCGCAAATTGAAGCTAGGTGATGGACGTAACCGATTCGAAAACAAACTTGAAACCGGTCATCATGATCATATCGTATGTATTCAGTGCGGCAGGATTGATGAATTCATGGATGAAAATATTGAAAAACTGCAGGATGAAATAGCGAAGGAATATCAATTCAAGATCGTACGACATATTCACCAATTATTTGGACTATGCAGGGATTGTAGATAATTGTATGACTGTGGGGGATTTACAGCAAGGAGACATGGCTGTCGTTAAATCATTTCTTGGTGGATTAGACTCACAATCACGTTTTATGGAAATGGGGATCTTGCCAGGTGTAGAATTACGCTTGGTAAAATTTGCACCGCTGGGCGGCACTATTGAGTTAAAAGTTCGTGATTATTATGTATCCATTCGCCAGCAGGATGCTTTAAATATTGTAATTGAAAATTGAATTCAACATTGAATGCTGCTAAAGTATCTTGGGTTGCATTAATAGGTAATCCAAATTCTGGTAAAACGGCAATATTCAATTTATTAACCGGTATGAACCAGAAGGTATCAAATTATCCCGGAATAACGGTAGAAAAAAAGGTAGGTAAAGGGCAATTCAATGATGGTACAATTTACCATTTACTTGATTTTCCAGGAACGTATAGCCTAACGCCCGAGTCCATTGATGAACGAATAGTCACTGAACAGGTTCTGCATTGGATACATGGCAAAAATCCTCCTGCGGTTATTGTATCTGTAGTTGATGCAACTAACCTGAGTCGTAATCTTTATTTAACAACACAGCTATTAGATCTAGGAATTCCAATTGTTGTTGCCTTGAATATGATGGATTTAATAGATCAGACAAAAAATATTGATCCATTATCATTGGATAATTGGTTAGGTGCAGCAGCGGTTGTACCCATGTCAGCACTGAAAAACAACGGATTAAATAAACTAAAAGACCAGGTTCAAGCGAGCATTCATACAAAACCTGTAAATAATGATATATTTCCATTGGAAGTAAAAAAACCGCTTGAAAAAATCCTATTGCCAATTACAAGTCTACTTTATACAAAATTAGGTTATGCTCCTCGTTTTGCTGCTGCACAAGCACTACGCCTTATTACAAGAAAATCAACCTTAGGATTATATAATAGTGCTATTCAAGAAGAACAAAAGATTGATTCTATAACTGTAAGTAAAATAGAAGATCTTCGATCAGTTGCCATAAAAAAAATAGAAAAAGCAGGATTAAAGCCTAGTTCCCTTGAAGCAATGTTACGTTATCAATGGTTGGATGAAAATCTTGCACAGAAGCAATATGACCTTAAGAACCAAATAAGAAAAATACATGCAAGTGAAAAGATAGATCAAATCCTTACCCATAGGTGGTTAGGGCCGGGCATATTTATCGGGTTATTGTACTTCATTTTTCAATCAATTTTCAGCTTCGCATCAATACCAATGGATTGGATAGAAGCTGGTGTAGGTTGGCTTAGCAGAGGGGCGTTAACCTTGGTACCAGAGAGTAATTTTCGCGGTCTATTAATAGATGGTATAATTGCTGGTATAGGATCAATAATTATTTTCTTACCACAGATTGTAATACTAATGTTCTTTCTAACATTGTTAGAAGATTCTGGTTATATGGCACGTGTAGCTTTTATGCTTGATCGTGGTATGCGAAAAATCGGGTTGCATGGGCGATCGGTACTACCATTAATGAGTGGTTATGCGTGTGCTATTCCAGGTGTTATGTCCACCAGAACAATTGACAACTGGAAAGAAAGGTTGATTACAATGCTTATTTTACCATTAATGAGCTGTAGCGCTAGATTACCGGTGTATGCATTGATGATTGGTGCTTTTATACCACCGATTACTGTTGGTTACATTTTTGGTTTACAGGGTTTGATGATGGTTGTGATGTACTTTATTGGTACTGTCACCGCTCTGATACTTGCGAAAATATTTAGCCTATGGATCAAATCTGAGGGAAAATCATCTTTCGTAATGGAAATGCCGCCATACCGCCTTCCTATCTTACGCAGTGTATTCAGGCAAGTGTTTATCAGGACAAAACTATTTTTATTCAATGCCGGCAAGATCATTTTGGCCATATCGATTATACTATGGTTTTTAGCCTCTTTCCCTAAGACAGACAAAAAGGGTAACCATACAACTATCCATAATAGCTTTGCGGGAAAAATTGGTCATACGATTGAGCCTGCAATCCAACCACTTGGGTTTGATTGGAAGGTAGGCATAGCCTTAATTACTTCTTTTGCAGCAAGAGAAGTTTTAGTCAGCACAATGGCGACAATATATAATGTAGAAAATACTGGTGATGACATGGTGCAGTTATCAGATGCGATGAAAAATGATATTAATCTTTCAACTGGTCTCCCAGTTTTTACGCCACTCGTGGCTGTGAGTCTTATGGTATTCTACGTTTATGCAGCGCAATGTATGGCTACGTTTGCAATAATACGCAGAGAAACTAATACCTGGAAATGGCCACTATTTATGATTATCTATATGAATGTTTTGGCTTACCTATTATCATTTCTCGTCTATCAGGGTGGGCTTTGGCTAGGTTTTAGTTAATTACTTCAAAATGATTCTCATCCCACAAGCCCTGATGATATTGTTACATAAATTAATTATTACACTTTGAATTGTCCCATTTTGATTAGCAAGTAGATTAGAATGTTCGAGCTATCTTTGTGGATTTTGCGCCTTACCTTCCATCTATATATAAGTTGTAGGCGAACAAGGTTCACACCAATACATCCTAGACAATAAGTAAAAATATAATCTTTATCAGACTAAAATATTCAAGGTTATCAATGCTAACCTTTCTGCAGCTATAATATAAACCTCATTTTACGGTTGATGTTCTTGACTTTCCAATACGTTGTAGGAAAATTCACCTGCCATGAAAACCATTACTTGCATCGCAAACTTTAAGGATGGTGACTCAATTCAAGGATTTTATTTATGTGTAGAAAAACACTTACGCCATACACGCTCAGGGGAATTATTTCTTGATTTACACTTGCGTGATAAAACAGGATCAATTAATGGAAAGATATGGGATAATGTAGATAAGTTGAATGAAAAATTTAATGCTGGTGATCCTGTAGCAATTTCAGGAAATGTGGACTCTTTCAGGGATAGGCCGCAGTTGATTGTAAAAAAAATAAACCGAGCATCTGTTCAATATTATGGCCGTTATGGCTATGATCCATCTTTGATCGTTCCGGCATCCTCGAAAAACCCAAATGATATGTGGAAAGCCATTACGAAAATCATTCGTTCGATCAAATCAAACCCATTGCGAAAACTTGTAAGCATGATTTATCGCGAGAATAAGGAAATATTACTTGTACATCCTGCATCAGTGAAAACGCATCATAATTACCGTTCAGGTTTTATAGAACATGTGCTTTCCATGGCTGAAATAGCAGATCAATTGGTTGTACACTACCAATTGGATCGAGATTTGTTAATCGCGGGTGTATTTTTGCATGACATTGGAAAAATAATTGAGATTTCTTCTGATTTTGAAGCGGAGTATACAGATGAAGGTAATTTCATTGGCCATATTGTAATTGGCAGAGATATAATGCGGTCAGCGGCAAAGAAGATCAAAAATTTCCCGGAAGATATTCAAATAAAGTTGGAGCATATGATACTTTCTTATCGAGGTAAATATGAGTTACAAAGCCTAAAAAAACCAAAAATAAAAGAAGCCTTATTATTGCATCTGATTGATAATATGGATGCAAAAATGAATTTATTTCTATTAGCTTTGGAAGAAAGTGCTGAGGATGGTGATTGGACAGATCGGCACAATTATTTCCACATACCATTATATAAAGGCAAAAATGAAACTAAATAATCTGGTTAGAGCTGCGATTTTTGCAGCCCTTGCCATTGGTGTTGGATTTTCTTTATTGCTGATTCCAAACATTGAATTAATCACAGTAACAATCTTTATTTCTGGGCTTACTTTGGGGTCAGCCTGGGGCATGGCTATTGGTGGAACAGCTGAGATTATATTTTCAAGTCTCAATCCACTTGGTTCCGGCCTTAGCTTCCCTCCACTTTTTTTCAGTCAAGTACTTTCCATGATAATTATTGGTGCCATAGGCGGGTTGTTGCGCCCAATATTTTATCGGACAGAATTTTCTTTTATAACTTTGCTTGGTCTAGGTTTTACCGGTCTATTTGTGACCTTTATTTATGATTCTTTTACAACGCTAAGTTACCCATTAAGTGCTGGTTTTGAATTTGCCCAGACTTTGGGAATTTATATTTCTGGATTGGCTTTTTCGTTAATTCACCAGATTTCAAATGCAATAGTGTTTATTGTTGGTATTCCACGGGTCATGAAATATTTGGCGGTCCAATCTTGAAAAGAATTCTATTTCTATTAATAATTTTTCTTTCCGTTTTGAAATCTCAGGGATATAAAAATTATCCTTTTGACTGGTCTGATCATTTTGGATTGATTACACAGAATGGGAGTGTGATGTGGAATGAAGATTGGACATCTGGCATTTTATTTTTCGATGGGACATTTACTCACTATCCAAAACGATTTGGTTCTGCAATTAGTTATGATTTTGCGATAGCCCGGCCTGGAAAATTTTTCAAAACACAGAATACTTTGGATTCGAGTTATGTAGATAGTCGTATCAAATATACTCAGGGTGATTACTTTTTGGATATGCTAACTCTAACAGCCAATTTTTCTGATGGTATTCGGCTAATAACATGGAATGGCTTTAAAAAAACATATGGTGGACCCTACGGCCAATACATCCTTAGTACAATAAAACCAATACAGCAATCTTATCTTTTAAGATACCAAACAGATCGAATTAATTTGGCGATCGGTCATTTTATTACTTCAAGCGGTATCCCGGATACAAGTACAAACGGATCCATGTCCGATAGGATATTAAATGCAAGTATTCAAGTTCATGGATCAGTTGGAAATTGGGATTGGCAATTACACGGGTCGCAGTATAACCAGAAATATAATATTCAGCATTCATCGTTGAGTATGCCTGAGAGCAATTATCTTACAAGGACGAGGATCCAGGGAAAATTAATCCGTAAGATTTCTGGGGATAAAGGGATATATGCTGGTTTCGAAGGAAATATTCAGGGTTTATCTAATTCAGCAAGGTTTCGTTCCCGCGACTGGGGTATAGTATTTACCGGATTAGCTTGGCAGAACTTTACCTTGGCAGGAGGCGCAGTAGCAATTTCGAATGAAATAACTCCATATTTTCAAACCAAATATCAAAACCAAAACACTCAAGGCGGCATTGTTATTGAAATGAATAACAAGCCAAAACCAGTGCATATACTGTTTTGGTCAGCTGTAGAGGATAGCTTGGCATTTGAAAATTGGCAATCATTATCATTTAATACTTGGAAATCAATATTTCAACTGACATTTCACGGTAAAATATTTTTTACGAACGCGAAAGAAATAAACCAATGTCAAATCAATTCGGGATTGGATCGTTCAATAAATAAAGCTGAACCAAATATTCGTGGTGGAGAAATTGGTATTAGGTGGAGCGGTTTTCGCAATTGGGTATTTTCAGGTTCCTTCCGCCATGTAATCGAGCCTTCCATTATTACAGACGGGATTGGGGATTGGTTAGATTTTAGAATTACTGGAAAAGAAAAAATATTTAAACGAAATATGAAAGTGTCTTTTACTGTTGGTTTAACGGGTTGGTTGAACCGCGATCCAGCAATTAGCTTTGATCCATTTGTAGGTATACCTTTGAAAGTTATTGACTCAGCTTATAGGCTTGGAGACCGCTGGATTCTGCAAGCGGAGGTAGCAGCAAAGGTTGCTTCCTTAACAGTTACTTGGCGCATGAATAACGTATTTCGGAGCTTACAACCTATATTGGGTATTGTCCCAGAGGAAGAAAGTTGGATTACCACAAATTACATGATGCATAATGAGCAGCGTCAATTAGGAAGATTAATGGAAATTGTTATTGACTGGTATTTCTTGGATTAATCAGATCTACTCCAGACTTCGTAATCTCCCGGCGATGCGCCCACAACGTAGAAATTGGAAAGTTCACCAATATCGTTGTGTACATATACGGTATCAGGCGCTTGAAAGTCACTTGTGATACCCATGAACACATTATTATTTTTTGCTCCTGCAGAATAGAGAGAATTGCTGCTGTATGTACCAATTTTAGCAGATCTATGAAGTTTCAAATCCATTAATAAAGGTGCTACGCCACCTTCAAATGTGCGGTATACTTCTCCAGCGATTAACATCATATCCCCACCACATACAGTACCAACACCATACTCTCGCATGGTCACTGCACCGGTTTGGATATTGATCTGTGTTGTACCGTAATATGTCTCTGCCCAGTCTGCACTATAATAAGTTCTTGATATCCATAGTAAATTACCATCAAGAAGCATCTGCTGCGGACCATTACCAACTTCAATAGTTTCTACAATTTCGTGGGTCTCGAGACTAATTTTTTCAACAGTACTCCCTGAACTGATAGCAACCCATAAATAGGAACCATCGGACACGATCGACTCTGGCAGACCATTTATGTTTATTGATCCTTCGATGAAATAGGTTTCTAGATTCAGAATTTTAACATCCTGCGTATTCCAGTTAGTAAAATAGACATTATTATCTACAATTACCATTTCGCGCGGACCAGAATTATCAGTAGAAATATCAATTCCAGGGAGGCGTAGGCCAGAATTAGTGATATTAAATACTTTGATAAGATGGCTATTATTTACCAATACAAATAGTTTATCATTGTGGATTGCTAATGATTGCACTACATCACCAACATCTCGAATATGTTGGATCTGCTTATTGCCGTTGAACACCGTTATTGCACCATTGCTGCTGCCAAAGTTTCCTTCACTTGCAATGAAGGTTAATTCATTGTTCTCTACTACTTGCAAATTATCTTCACAGGAAATAACCATTAGTAGAATTATCATAACATAATTTTTCATTATCATTTTCTTTTCTATTTATAATTAGGAGAAAAAAGTTTGCTGGATATAAGGATCAAAACTTTTATTCTGCAAATTAATTGTTATTGAGTAATTGCCAGGTTTCCTTACCTATGCTTGATTGGATTGAGCGGACTTTCTTTTAATATTTGATAATGGTACTATTAATTTATTTTAGGCATTTACAGTTTTGGGAAATATGATCGGATATTACGTGTTTACTTTTGCAATCCTAGTTAATTGGTCATTCAAGATTACAAGAGACATTTTTGATAACCAATAGTAAATTTTATTTGTAGTAGGTTTAATACGGAAGCCCTTGTTATATAGAAACACGGTAGAATAAATTCGTCCATGTTTTCATGATAGGAAATAGTAAATGAAAAAAAAATATTTTAATGTAAATGCTTCAGTGGTAAATATTTATAGTGATCCAGATTTTAAATCAGCAGTAGTAACTCAAGGCTTATTAGGTGAATCCTGCGTAATTATGGATTCGAAGGGTGATTGGTTTAATGTTAATCAGTGGGATGGTTATAGCGGTTGGATACACAAACATCAAGGTGTTTTAACTGATAAAACTTACGATGCGAATCTCGCTGTCTTTGAAATGGATGGTGTTGTGACTAAAGAAAGTGGAAAGACGGTAATTAGGGATCTCACTTTTGGAAATATTTTGAACGGAAAACCAATGAGCGGTGGTTTTAGCGTCACGTTACCAGATGGTGAAAAAGGTTGGACAAGTACTCTATTAGGTCGCATGACAGAGCAGCCAACACGTAAGAGTATAATTCGTCTAGCGAGATCATTCATGGGAGTGCCTTATTTATGGGGAGGAAAATCTCCCCATGGCTTTGATTGCTCTGGGTACATTCAAACAATATACAAAACCTTTAATATTGAATTACCAAGGGATGCACACCAACAGGCGGATCATTTTAAGGATTCTACAATAACTATGGAACAGGCAAAGCAAGCTGACTTACATTTTTTTAAGAATAGTGGTAAGATTACTCACGTTGCGCTTGCTGAGGAAAATGGATATTTTCTACATGCGCAGGGCTGGGTTAAAGAAGAGAGTTTCGACTCTAGTGCACCAAATTTTAACAGCGAATTGAAAAATAAGTATGCTTGCTCAGTATCAATGGAACCAATTTTA
>Ga0209019_1000902_pt1 | contig 15021 bp, 10 predicted proteins | sample METZYME_3_300m_FD_187549 | JGI IMG/M metagenome (GOLD analysis project Ga0209019, IMG submission 187549) | Marine microbial communities from oxygen minimum zone in mesopelagic equatorial Pacific - METZYME_3_300m (SPAdes) (version 2) | ecosystem: Environmental > Aquatic > Marine > Oceanic... | reverse complement strand
TCATTCCGGCCACGTAGGCGTCGACCTCATCCGCAGCAACCTCAATTGTGTTCACCTGTGCGACGGATTGCGCGGGCGAGTCCGCTGGCAGGGCCACCAGAAAGAGTGCTGCCGCACAGAGTCCAAGGACGATTCGCATAAAGATTCTCCTTAAATATGAATACGATCAGAAATCTAGTCAGGAATGTCGATCACTCACGTCGTTGAAAGCCACTACAATCCGTATCAGCTCATACACCACACTAGTCACCACCAAAACGGTCTGTTAATCCGTCCTCCGCCATGAGTAATTCAATTTCATCAGGATCAACCGGCACAAAGGCCGACAGGTTCTCGTAACCCGTCTGGGTTATGAGAATGACATCTTCCAATCGGATATACACACGGTCTTCGGGAATAGTCAGTGCGGGTTCAATCGTAAACACCATACCCGGCTGTAACACGTCAAAGGGCGCTGTAACGTCATGGACCTCCATTCCAACGAAATGTCCCAATCGGTTACTTGTACTCTTATTGTAGCGGTCTACAAAACGTCTAGCGGCAGCTTCGGTCTTTGCACTCGTAAAGGAAAACGACCGAAGAATCTCCTTCATCTCTACCACAGCAGCACGAGTGATTTCTTGCGGCGAAACGTGCGGGCGGATGGCGGCCATGAGCGCCTGGTACAGACGTAGGTACACGGTATAACGCTCGCGTTCATCGCCATCGAACCGACCATCCGCCGGGAACATCCGTGTAACATCCGACGAGTAGTACTGATAGTCAGGCGCGTAGTCGTAAAGCACTAGGTCCTGGGGCTGAAGCATGCTCTGCGACGCGTGATAATGCGGATAGTGCGCATTCTCACCGGTTGCCACTAACGCGAAATAGGCTGGACCGTTTGCGTTGTACCGTCGGAAGTAGAAGTCGCCTATCGCGGCGAGTTCGTATTCATACATGCCGGGTTTGGCAGACCGCATAACGTCAAGGATGGCGGTGCCAGAAATTCTGGTCGCCTCCCGGATCACCGCAATCTCCCGAGCGCTTTTGATCACACGCAATCGATCGAGAATTGGGTCGAGGTTCCGAATGTCCACACCTGGGACCAATGAGCCAAGCCGTTCAATGAAAATCTTTTCCCGGGAACGTCGACCATCCCATGGGTCCTCCTCGGAGGCGCTCGCATGAGCCACGGCATGCGAGGGGGTGCCGGCCGCAAGCGTCTCAGGCCTGAACGGCGTAAATACAATACGACCTTCCTCAAGCACGCTCGCGAGGTCATCGGCAAACGCCTCGCGCGATCGCACGGTTAAGATACCGGTCAGGCGTTCAGCTTCACCGCCTGGCGTTAAGACCGGACCTTCAGACCGCTCGGCGCGTTCGTTGCGAGATGGAAGATACAGCGTCGTCCTTCGCGCCCGTCCATCCACAACGACCAAGGCGCGTGGCACCTCCACGCCGGTCAGGTAGAAGAAGTGATTACTTTGACGAAACCTCACGTATGCAGGGTATTCCGTCGCACCCTGCAGTATCGCAACGCCATCACTGATGGCATCCATCACGGACGCACGCCGATCTGCGAATTCCTGCGGCGGAAACGTCCCGTTGAACAGCGTCTGCGCGCTCGCAACGCCACCAAACAGCAACAATTGAAAACACACCATCGCGCGAATTGTCATGACTATCGCCTCTGCAACGAGCCACCGAGAAACGCCACGTCGATCGGATTATATAATTGCTTACCTGACCAACCAATCACCGGCGCCCTGTCGTCACCCATACGAGCGGTAATGCGCGTTCCAAGGAGCACCTCTCCGGGTATTCGTCCCTTGCGCCAAGATATTCGAGTTGTGGGGTGAGGCGCCTCTCTGTAAACTGCTGTGGCAACACTGAGGCCTCGTAAGGAGACACGTCAGTGAACAACAACTACGGCAGACACAACAGAACTCTTCTAGTTGGCGGTCTCACCCTCGCCTGTCTGGTTTGTCTCAACTCGATCGACAACAAGACTCAGGCACAATCACTCAGACTCATCAATACCGACACCTTCGATACCTGGATGAGGGAACTCTCCAACTGGGGCCGCTGGGGAGATGACGACCAGTTGGGCACACTGAATCTGATCACACCCGAGAAGCGGCGCGAAGCGGTCGCGTTGGTCACTGACGGCGTGTCGGTATCCCTCGCACATAACGTGGAGACCCGGTCAGCCGTCGACAATCCACGCCCGTTCGACATAGCCATCATCGGTCTTAACGGTGCGGGTGCGAGCGTTATGGACCAGTGGACGGTGTCTTACCACGGGTATGCGCACACTCACCTTGACGCGCTCTGCCACTTCTCGCACCAGGGCCAGATGTTCAACGGCGTTCCCAACACATCAGTTACCGTCGATGGGTGTGCAAAGTTAGCCATTGATAATTTCAAGGACGGTATCGTCACGCGCGGAATACTGATCGACATCCCGCAATTACGGGGTGTGGACTTTCTTGAATTGGGGAGCCCTATTTACCCAGAGGAGCTTGAGGCTTGGGAAGCAAAAATGGGAATCAACGTCCAGAGTGGTGACGCCGTTTTCGTCCGCACAGGCCGCTGGGGAAAGCGCGAGGCCGAAGGGCCATGGGATGTCGGTAGTCATGTCGCTGGTCTGCATGCGTCGACCGCCCGATGGTTTCGGGACCGCGACGTGGCCGTAGTTGGTACAGACCACGGAGCTGATGTGCATCCGTCTGGAATGGACGTGAGCCATCCACTCCATATACTGTTACTCGTGGCGATGGGCACCCCAATTTTTGATAACGTTGACCTCGAAGACTTGAGCCGCGCAGCGGATGAGCGGGGGCGCTGGGAGTTTCTGCTGACGGCCGCTCCAGTTCCAGTTCCCGGCGGAACAGGTTCACCGCTGAATCCGATCGCTACTTTTTGATGAACTACCCGAAGTGATCAATTGACCATGCCAAACATTCGATGGACCGTCACTATCGCTTCAGCACTCGTGGTTTCCACCACACTGTTCGGTTGCGCGTCAGAATCCGATACCACTAGCACGATAGCCTCAACTGGTCAGTCGGGACCACCAGTCTTTCAAGTTGACCCCTCATGGCCTCGAGAAATGCCAAATGCATGGATTCTCGGTGCTGTGACAGCTGTGTTCGTGGACGCGAAAGACCACGTCTGGGTCACCCACTTGCCTGAAACACTCACCCCGGAGGAGACCGCGCTCGTTCAGGAACCTCCTATCGGCACTTGCTGCACACCAGCCCCAGTTGTTATCGAGTTCGACCCTGAAGGTAACGTCGTGCAGGGATGGGGCGACCCCTCAATGCAAGATGTATCCGAGTTTCCGAGAAATGCGCACGGGCTGTTCGTGGACCACAACGACTATGTGTGGGTGGGCACATACCGGCATCATCGAGTTATGAAGTTCACGCGCGATGGGCAGCTCGTCATGACCATAGGTCGATACGATGAACATGGCGGGAGTAATGACCCCACACTTTTGGGCGGCCCAGCCGGTATTTGGGTCGACCCTGACACCAATGAAGCCTATTTTGCAGACGGCTACCGGAATCGTCGAGTGGTCGTCTACGACGGCGACTCCGGGGAGTATCTCCGGCATTGGGGCGCTTACGGCGAACCCCCGGATGACGACTATGACTTCGGGAACCGTGACCCCCTTGGACCTCCATCCCGCCAGTTTTCCACTGTCCACGGCCTCGTGGGTTCACATGACGGATTGATTTACGTAGCAGACCGGCGGGGAAATAGAATCCAGGTCTTTGAGCACGATGGCCAATTTGTGGCGGAGCAGACCGTAGCCCCACTCACCCGCGCATCTGGTTCCGCGTTTGTTATTGCGCTATCTCCGGACGCGGACCAGCGCTGGCTCTACTTGGCCGACGGCACAAACCACAAGGTCTGGATTCTTCGACGGAGCGACCTCCAAATCATCGGAGAATTCGGTCGGGGAGGTCGACAGGTGGGTCAATTTCTACGCCCACACGGGATGGGCATTGATTCAGAAGGCAATCTCTACGTAGGAGAAGCGTCCACTGGTCGACGCGTGCAGAGATTCACGCAGCGTTCTGAGCCGACTAAATAGTCTCCTGAGATCTCCTGAATTGGTCGTGAATCGGACATCGTAAAACAGCAATCTTGCTCTACTCGTAAGAAACAGGAGTGCCACATGAGAAGGCTTTGTCTGACAGTTACGCTTGGCACCGCTGCAGCAGTCCTTATTGCAGCCACTAACGTGTTTGCACAGGAATCCAATCCGAGATTCGGCGTATGGAAGCTAGACTCGTCTGCTCCACCACCTTCAAACAACATCATGACCTACGAACCCTACGAGGATGGCGGCATGCGCATCACAGTCGAGTCCACCAATGCCAGGGGACAGCAGTCAGCGTGGAGCTATGTCACGTTATTCGACGGGGCTTTCCGTCCTGTCGCAGGCCAGAACTCTGCTGAAACGGCTGTCGAGGTAATCAACGAGAGCACCACCCGGATCTCCAACGCAAGGAACGGTCGGGTCTACCAGGTGATCATCAACACCCTCTTAGAAGACGGGGACACCATCAGCAATGAGTATGTTCGACTGGACGAAGATGGCAACATCGTCCGCGTGACTCATGCGACCTACAGACGTATCGGGTGACCTCCCCGTTCTCAGACCCCAACAACCCGGTCATCAGCAACCCGACCGTTGAGATCGTGAATCGACAGACCAACAAACGGTGTCTTACGGTCTCACTCTCACGTATTTCTGTAACCTCCGAGGACGAGGTTCTCCACCATACAAGTTGCCGTGGCGGTCTACCGCCACGAACTCAGCCCCATTGCCTGCGGTGTCCCGCGGATCGCCCCAAGGATAAAGAATAAACTCATCGATCCATCCCGTCTGCGCATCGCCAATTCTGATGCCCATTTCCCATCCAGGATTTTGGACGTCATCAGACTCCGAATCAGCAACGTAGATTCGTCCGTGGGTATCAAAGGACACTCCGCTCGGCCGCCCGAATTGTGTCCACACGGCAAGGACATTCCCCTCTTGGTCGAAAATCTGCACTCGATTATTCGACCGGTCACCCACAAAAAGTCTGCCAGTCGAATCGATAGCAAGGGCATGCAGGTTTCGGAACTCACCAGGCGCATAGCCGGTTTGTCCCCAGGTTTTAAGGAACGACCCGTCACTTGCGAACTTCATAACGCGGTTGTTCGTATCATCACCATGGCCGTCCCCCACGAAAATGTCACCGTTGTCGGCCACCACCACATCGCTCGGACCATTAAAGTGGTCCAGGTCGTCTCCGGGCACACCCGGGGTACCAAGAGTCATCAACACCTCTCCCTCCGGGCTAAACTTGATGACCTGGTGTCCTCGTGTCCCTTCTGGTGTTCGTGCAGCAGCCACCGCGTCGGTCACCCACACGTTACCGTCTGGATCCACATCGATCCCGTGCGGCCAGATGAACATCCCACCGCCGAAACTCTGCACCACCTCACCGTCAAGATTGAACTTGAGGATCGGGTCCAAATCCGAATCAAGACACTCATTCCCAAAACGATTGGGAGCCGTGGCGTCGCACCTTACCACCGCCCAGATATACTCACCGCCAGGCTCGATCGTTACCCCTCCGACCGCTCCCATCTGCCGCCCTTCTGGCAACTTCGCCCAGCCGTCGACAGCGCGATACGGATTCGGGAGAGCCTGGGCGACGGCCTCGGACGCCATGCCAACGCACGCAAGCATGGCCCACACGGCCACTAATCCAATTCGACTTATATACGACATGATCACACCTCGTTTTGAACAAATAACCTGCCAACAGTGTTCCACTATTGCGAACCCGAAGATCCCAGTTACACAACAAGAACGTTAGACGGAAAAACCGAATCAAAGCGCCGGCTAGCTTACAGGTTTCCGCGCCTCAATTCCTCTGCTAAATAGTCGCTCGCCCGCCAGGACAGTGCCAGGATGCTCAGCGTCGGATTTTTTTCCGATGCAGTGGTAAAGGCCGAACCGTCCACTACAAATACGTTGTCTACGTCGTGCATCTGATTGTGGGCATTTAAAACTGACTGCCTAGGGTCACTGCCCATGCGGCAAGTGCCATGCTCATGTATCGCCGTGCCAGGTATATCGTAGGCCTCACGGTCCACCGGCACAATCTCGGCCTGAGCGGTGTGCAAAATCTCCTCACAAGTCTCGTACATCTCCCGAAGCATCTTCATCTCGTTGTCGCTGTACGACACCGAGATTCGCATCAGCGGAACACCAAAACGGTCTGTCCGGTTCGGGTCCACGGTAATCCGATTCTCAGAACGCGGAAGCATCTCGCCGTAGGGGTGCATGGAAACGAGCGACGTGTAGCGTCGATTGACCTCGGTTTTGAAATCCTCCCCAAAGCCCGGGAGGTGTTTAGCGACGTCGACGCCAGTGGTCGGTGTGCCAGTGTTCCAGAGTTGGATCCCGTATCCCCGTAAATAGTCACGATTCGGCCGACGATGATTGAAGCGCGGGATGTAGATATGCGCCCCGTCGAGGCCGTCGTCATTCTGATAGGCACGTCCGTAGAGCTGTGGCAGAAAAGCGGTGACATGGGTCCGGATTTGCTCACAGTAATTTCGCCCGAGCTGATCGGAACTGTTTCCGAGGCCGTTGGGGTGGAAGCGTGACATCGAATTTAAGAGGATGCGCGTAGAATCCATCGTCGAGGCACCAACCACAACGACTCTGGCATTCACCCGTTGCTCTGTGCCAGCATGTCGGTCGAAATATTGGACGGCGTTGGCCTTGCCCTCACCGTCAACCAATATCCTTGAGACGACCGCGTTCGATCGGATCTCCAGATTCCCAGTTTCGAGCGCGAATGGAATCAAATGCTCACTGGAGGTAAAAAACGACGACGTCCCGCAGCCACTTCCACATTCCCCGCAGTAGTGACACGGCTCAAACCCTCGATGGGGCCTGGTTAGGTTCGCGCTACGTTTCGCGACAACTGGAATATCGAGACTCTCCGCCGCCGTTTTCAACAGCACTTCCGCACACCGAGGCGGGGGCGGGGGCATGTGATACCGACTGCCGGGTAAGACATCGGAGTCATCGTCACCGCCACAGACACCGATGAGCTGGTCCACACGGTCGTAGTAGGGCGCGAGGTCAGCATACCGAATCGGCCAGGGAATCCCCCAACCATCCAGCTCGGCAGACCGAAAATCCAGGTCAGACATACGGAGGCTGACCCGACCCCACACGTTTGTCTTACCACCCAGGCCCCACACTCGAATCAAGTTGAACGGCTTATCTTCCGGCGTAAGGTAGGGTTGTTCGTTCTTGCTGTCGAGAAAATACGGGGGCGGAGCCTCGCCGGCACGCAGCCGTGCATCTGCTTCAAACGGGAGAACGTGGGTCCACAAATTGGTGCGGTCAAACTTGCCCCCAGCATCGAGCATCAAAACCTTGACGCCCAGCTGGGTCAGATTGTAGGCCGCCATCCCACCTGACGCACCACTGCCGATGACCACTACATCGTGAGTCGCTCGCGTCGCCATCAACTGTCCCGTTCAGCAGTCGAATTAGCTTCCGCCGGTTGCCATGACAAGTGCTCCTCATGACTACAACCCTGAAATTCACTAAGAAAAGTGTTCCCCGCAAACTTCAATTCCTGGAACATCCCGGCCTCGGACCGATAGTAACCTTCAATCGTCAGTTCCTTCATCTGAACAAAAAACGCAGGCCCTTGCGACGAGGTAGATTCGGAGAGTTCTGTCAGCAACCGAGTCTGCTCATCTCTTCTAAGCTCCGTGAACGTTCGGCGTCGCAAAGTCGCTACGTGTGCGGTGAACCAGGTTAGCCCATCAGTGAACCGCTGTTGAACGGTTGCCTCGGCGCGCTCGAGCGCGAAGTCAACATACTCGTGCACCCCCGCGTCACGCGCCCCGGGAGTGTCCGTCCGAGGGATGATGCATTCCGCGATGCTCGCGACCGTCTCGACTTGGTTAACATCGAGAAACCGCGGCTGCCAAGCTTGGCCGGACGGCACTTGCGCTAACGGATGGTGGAGCCGACCAGGGTCGAAAAGCGGTAGCGCCGCCGCAGCCCCGAAAACTCGCAGCGCCTCCCGCCGGCTAAACATGGAGCCTTACCTCAGGAAACCGCTGGGAGTCTGCCCGCTGGATATTGAATGACATCTTTCGGCTGAGCCTACTCACACTATGGCTCCCATTCAGTTGCCGTAAATGAGAAATGTAAAGGACACCGTTAGTCTGAAGTGATTTGGGGTATTAGCGTACCGGCCACGTCGGTCAGACGGATGTCGCGACCATTGAATCGATACGTCAGCTTCGTGTGGTCCATACCCAAGAGATGCAGGATCGTGGCGTGCAGATCGTGCGCTGAAATCGGCTGCTCCAACGCCTTGTACCCAAACTCGTCACTGGAACCGATGACTTGGCCACCTCGAATTCCCGCTCCCGCCATCCAGGCCGTCATTGTCCCGGGGTTATGGTCGCGACCGACACCCCGTTGTGAAATTGGGAGCCGCCCGAACTCGCCATGCCACAACACGAGCGTCGTGTCCAACAGGCCATGCGCTTTCAGATCAGCGAGTAATCCAGAAATCGGCAAATCCGACTCAGCGGCGTGCTGTCGGTGATTTTCTTCCAAGTTACTGTGCGCGTCCCACGTGTCGGTGTTCTGGTTTCCCATCCCACCGTGGAACAGCTGTACGAAACGTACTCCGCGTTCAACCAACCGGCGAGCCATCAAGCACTGTCGACCGAAAGGCGCGGTGATTTCCTGATCAATTCCATAGAGTTTTTGTGTTGCTTCCGATTCAGAAGAGATCTCGATCGCGTCGGGGGCACAACCTTGCATACGGTACGCCAACTCGTACGACGAGATGCGTGCAGCGAGTTCCGAGTTGCCTGGGTACTTCGTCAAGTCGACCTCGTTCAATTTCGCCAAGGTGTTGAGCCGGGCCCGCTGTTGCTCCACAGACATGCCCGTCGGAGGACGCAAGTCAACGATGGGGTCACTGCCAGCACGAAACAAGGTCCCTTGGTAGCTCGCGGGCATAAATCCCGCGCTCCAATCATCCGGACCACCAAGCGGCCCACCTCGGTAGTCGTTCATCACAACATACGCCGGCAGATTGGCACTCTCCGAACCCAAGCCGTAGGTCACCCATGCACCTACACTCGGAAAACCCACCCGGATCTGTCCTGTTTGCATCTCATAGGTAGCTTGAACATGGTCATTGGACTGCCCGTAGACTGAACGCATAAAGGCGATCTCGTCGACGTGACGGGCTAGGTGAGGGAACAACTCTGATACCTCAATGCCGCTTTGCCCATATTTCTGAAAGGTGAAAGGGCTCGGCATCAAGGGGCCGGGAAATCCCTGACGAACAACGATATTTTCTTGCACCTTGTCGTCGAGCGGCTCGCCGGCATAGCGTGACAGGGCCGGCTTGGGGTCAAAGGTATCGACTTGACTGACCCCACCACTCATGAAGAGCGAAATCACCGCCGTGGCCCGCGGCGCGTAGTGTGGTGGTTTCGGTGCAAACGGATTTTCCCCAAGCGCCGGGGCCGCACACGGGTTGACCGCACCCTGTTGTGCGGCCTTGAGTCCGTCACGCTCCAGGAGATGGGCCAAAGCGAGCCCGCTAATACCTCCACCGGACTGAAAGAGAAAATCGCGCCGTGACCAGAACATCTTCTTCGGACGCATGGCGATTACCTCAGATACAAAAACTCGTTTAAGTTAAACATCACGTGAGCCAAGTCCACCAGAGATTGCTGATCGACCAGTTTACGCGCCAATACCATTTCAGCCGTGGTGGGTTGTCGCGTTAACGCAATTTCATAGGCAAGTTCAATCTGTCGACGAGGATCGCTGGGAGCAGCTTGCTTTAACCTCTCCGCGAAGAGCTCGGCCTGTCGCAAAACGAACGGGTTGTTCATGAGCGTCAATGCCTGCGTTGGCACCGTCGAGACATTCCGCGCCGCAGCAGTCACGTTCTGGTCAGGCAGATCGAAAGTGTCGAAGAACGGGAATCCGAGAGACCGGCGACGGTACACGTAGACACTACGACGCCAGGCATGCGGGCCATCGGGTTGATTGTCCCATCGGCCAAATGGGGCTGGTGACGATCGCAGGATTTCCTCGGGTATGTACGGGAAGATGGGCGGTCCGCCAACTGTGAGGTCAAGACCTCCGCTCACCATCATGACTGCATCACGAAGAATTTCCGCTTCCAGTCGTTGCAGTCGGTACCGCCAGAGTAATTGGTTTTGGGGATCATTGACTGCATTTTCTGCATCTTCAAACACCGACGCCATCTGATACGCCTGAGAGGTCATAATCAGCCGGTGCATTTCCTTGATGCTCCACCCGCGGTGCATAAACTCCACGGCCAGCCAATCGAGTAGTTCGGGATGCGTTGGCGGCGCCCCCATGAGACCTAAGTTGTCGAGCGTGCCGAAAACACCGCGGCCAAAGTGGTGATGCCATAAGCGATTGACTAAGACACGAGCGGTCAGCGGATTTTGAGGCGACCCCAACCACTCAGCCAGTGCCAACCGCCGACCTGAGGTGCGTCCGTTGGCCCGAGGAATCTCGGTCGGCGGATTGCCGTATGTTGCCACGGTCACGAAACCGGGTGCCGTCTCAGTGCCCTTGCGGAACGGGTCACCCCGCATCAAGAAATGGCTCGGTGGCGTCTCGTATGAGCCCACGCCGTCATGGAGAAAACTGCCAGACGCATCAGGCATGACGCGACACTCGGGACATCCGATGACTTCATCGCCTGGCCCGTCAGGTGCATAGCGATAGTCACCGTCGGTCACAATTTCTGCCACTGGCACTCGAGCCGGACGTTGTTGCTCAATAGCTGCAATTTGGTCAACAAGCTGCTGTCGCCGAACTCTGTCTTCCGGTCGCAGTGCCTCGTCGAGTTGCTCACGTGGCACATTAATCGACAGTACCTGCGTGGCTAAAAGCTGCTCCCCCCGTGTGCGCTCCGCTGCTGGCTTCAACGCAGCACGTTGAACATTTTCTGGAAAGCGTTGTCTTAATAGCTGCAACTTAAGCTGCTCACGATAGGGTGCCTCAAGTTGCGCGATCTCGTCCCGAAGCGGTTGCTGGCGCGTGCTTATCTCGGCATTCGTCCGTGCATAGACTTCCGCGTCTTCGCGAGAAAGCAACGGATACTCGGTTTCAACATAACCAAAGATCGACGCCTGCAGGCTGTAATAGTCAGCTTGGGAAATTGGATCGAATTTATGGTCGTGGCACCGAGCACAATGCACCGTCAATCCCAACATCCCACGACCAATGGTGGCTAGCACATCATCGAGATAATCATGTCGACGCTCAGGGTTGTCTTTCTCACGAAATTGGACCCGTGGCCCGGCCCGCAAAAAGCCCGTAGCGATGCGTGTCTCATCTGTCGTGTGATCGAGTTCGTCTCCAGCTATTTGCTCCTTGACAAACAGGTTGTACGGTTTGTCCTTGTTAAAAGCCGCAATGACGTAGTCACGATAGCGCCAGGCATTCGGACGATCGAAGTCCTGTTCATATCCGGTGGAATCAGCGTAGCGCGCTACGTCTAGCCAATGGCGCCCCCAGCGCTCACCGTAATGAGGAGAAGCAAGTAGGCGGTCAATTAAACGTTCCCAGGCTCCGCGCTCCGTGTCCGCTAGAAACTGTGCGGTCTCAGTAGGCGTGGGTGGTAACCCGATCAAATCGAGAGAAGCGCGACGTAGCAACGTCCGACGGTCAGCCCGCGGCGCTGCAGTAAGGCCCTGCTCGTGCCGAGCCTGTTCGAGAAAACGATCAACGGGATGTTCCAACTCTGGATAGAGCGGCACTGCCACTTGCACAGGAAGATTAAAGGCCCAATAGTCACGGCTGTTTGCAGAAGAATTCTCAACGCTAGAATTGGGCAGGTTTGTGGTCTCCACTTCTGCTGTCGCTGGTCCAGTATTCCAGTGGGCCCCCTGATCGATCCACGCACGAATCGCGGAAATTTCAGCAGAACTTAGTGAACCATCAGGCGGCATAGCGGGCTGCTCGAAACCCGCGATGCGACGGTACAACCGACTAGCATCACTCCTTCCCGGGACGACAGCCTGACCCAACCGGCCGCCAGCAAGCATTCCGGTGCGAGTGCGCAGGTCTAACTCGGAACGCCGGTCGGCACCGTGGCAGCCCCAACAGTTTCGGGAGACGATCGGCCGAATATCAGTATCGAAGGTTAGAGGCGCCTGCTGGGTTACCAGTGCCTGCGCGTGAAGACCCGCCCCTGTCGTGGCCAACACCACGAACATGCCAGCCAATCCCGCAACAGTCACCGAGGCTGTTCTCCCCATACAAGACTCTCCGCCCAACAACTGACTCTGACCTTCAGGGTGCAACGCAAGTCTCTCGCTCTGGACCGGCTAACGCAAGACTCTTTTCGCAGGTGGGTAAAACACCAGGGTCTCTCTGTAGCAGTTGCGGCCTGCGTAACGCTCACGGATAAGCACTAGCCCTTCCGTATGCTACCCTCTGAGACTGGAAAAGCCGATGCCCAACAAGTCAGGCCACGTCACTCATCAAGAGCTTCTTGCCAACGCTGGGCAGGTCGTTTTAGCAATGGTCCTTGTCCTAACCGCAGCCTGTGCGGCTCCGCGGCCAACCTCCCTCATTCCACTTCCCGCTTACATCCTCGAAACCGGAGCGGACGCGTTCGTGCTAGATACCGATACCCGCATCGCTCTGTCAGACCCGGCGGATACGGAACTACGCCTCCTGGCCGAATCTTGGGCCGAACCCGTACGAGAGGCCTCTGGCTTTTCGTTGCCGGTTGCCACCACCCCTGCAGTGACAAGTGAGGCGAATACGGTGACATTACGACTATCGGGTGGTACGACGGAAGCAAATGATGAACGCTACCGGATGGACGTCACCTCCAGTGCTGTTGACCTTTCTGCACACACTCCCGCAGGACTGTTCTATGGGTTGCAGACCTTGCGTCAACTCCTGCCAGTAACCAGTGAAGACTGGTCTATGCCGGCCGTAATTATCGAGGATGCACCACGATTCCGCTATCGTGGAATGCACTTGGACGTCGGTCGACATTTTTTCCCCGTAACGTTCATCAAGAAGTACATCGACTTGTTAGCTCTGTACAAGATGAACACCTTCCATTGGCATTTAACTGAGGATCAAGGGTGGCGTATCGAAATCAAAAAGTATCCGAAGCTGACGGAAGTAGGCGCCTATCGTCAAGAAACGGTCTCGGGAAAGAACTTTGAGAAGTGGGACCGCCCTTATGTTGGCGACGGGATACCCCACGGCGGTTTCTATACCCAGGAAGAGGTGCGTGAGGTAGTAGCCTATGCGCGCGCACGATACATCGATGTAATTCCAGAAATCGAAATGCCTGGCCATGCAACGGCGGCACTCGCTGCCTATCCACAATATGCCTGCACAGATGGACCGTTTACTGTGCCCACCACTTGGGGAGTTTTCGAAGACATTTACTGTCCGAAGGAAGAGACGTTTCAGTTTCTTGAGGATGTACTCACCGAAGTTATTGCGTTGTTTCCAAGCACCTATATCCACATCGGTGGTGACGAAGCGCCAAAGACCCGATGGGAAGAGAGTGCGTTGGCCCAGCAGGTTATCGCGCGAGAAGGGTTGGCTGACGAGGAGGAGTTGCAAAGCTATTTCATTAGACGCATCGAGTCGTTTCTACAGCAACACGGCCGACGATTGATCGGCTGGGATGAAATCCTCGAAGGAGGGCTTGCACCCCGAGCTACGGTGATGTCTTGGCGCGGCATGGACGGCGGAATCGAAGCCGCCCGTCAAGGCCACGACGTCATCATGACACCAACGAGCCACACATACTTCGACTATTATCAAGCCGATCCCGAAACTGAGCCATTAGCCATCCGTGGGCTCACTACACTGGAGAAGGTCTACGACTTTGAGCCGGTACCTAGTGTGCTCTCGCTGGACGAGGCGGCGCATGTCTTGGGAGCTCAAGGGAACGTTTGGACAGAATACATGTCAACGACTGATTACGTTGAGTATATGGTCTTCCCGCGGATGCTTGCATTGTCAGAAGTAGTCTGGTCACCGAAAAACGCCCGTAACTGGGAATCCTTCAGCCGCCGGCTCCCCCACCAACTTCAACACCTCGACAAACTCGGGGTCAACTACCGTCCAGTAACAGCACTGGCCACTCCCTAGCAAACTCACCGCATCTGGAACAAGCCGAATAAATCAGAACCTGAACAGCCGCGTGAACTTCACAACGAAAGAGCGGTTCTCAAGCCGCGGGAAACCTTCAAGACCGGTATCCCGGCCATCGCTGTAGACAATAAACAGGTCGCTACCAGGTTCATATTCCCATCGAAAACGAATGTTCGTATCGACCGCCTTACTGCTTGAGTTGAACTGTAGTAGCGCAGCTAAGAACATCCTAGGGGAAACCGTAAAACTCGCACGCGTGCCTAGTAAGGTCGTTGTAAACGAGCCTTGGGGCAAATCAACGTCACTCACTGAAATCCGTGGTTCAATAGCCAGTTGCGGCGTAAAGACCGCACGCCCTTGGTAGCCAACATCGCTGCGCGTGCCACCATAGAAAGTGCCGCGAGTGTAAAAGAGCCTACCCGACACGCGTCGCTGTGCGCCAAAATCATATTCGGTCCGGAGGTGGCCAAAACTGTAACCACCAACAGGCAGGATGACATCAGAGGTGAGCTTAAACTCTTCCGGCAACCCTTCGAATGAATCCGTGTACTGCAGATACCACTTATCGCTGTTCTCAAGCTCCATCTCTAATCGTAGTTTGCTTTCACGGGTTTCAAGAGTCCCCGTCATATCCGTGATGTAGTCAAAGCTGCCTTGATAGATCATTCGTCGCAGCCATGGAATTGAGCGAGGTCGAGGACTAAACCGGAACTGAGCAAAGTTTCGCCGGAAGTTGTCACGGCGTACGAATCCGATCTCCGGGTTAAAATTCTTGCCGACAGTGAGATGTT